>WNFP01003719.1_pt1 | contig 12277 bp, 9 predicted proteins | sample 5400201 | NCBI WGS metagenome assembly WNFP01 (sample SAMN13153355, study PRJNA577476) | soil metagenome | isolation source: 115 cm saprolite under Madrone tree | place: USA:California | collected 2016-06-14
TCCCAATGCTCCGGCGCGCCGTCGCCGGCGCGGCCCAGCAAGCCGCTGAAGCTGACCGCGTCCAGCCGCAGGCGCTTGAGCGCAGCGTCCAACTTTAAGTCGAATTGCGCGTTCAAGGTCAGGCTCTCGCCCGCCGCTCCGCGGTTGGCGTTGAAGCTGATGCTGACCGGTGTGACGCCATGCCCGCCGAAGGCGCCCGTCTCGAGATTGAAGTTCTCGACCTCGATGCCTTGGTAGCTGACCCGCCCATGCGTGATCTGTATGCCGGCAAGCGCCGGCGTTTGCCCGCCCACCTGGTCGCTGCCCGCATTCTCGGCGCGCTTTGGCCCCTGCCCGAAATTCTCCCAGTTGCCGGTGCCCTCAGGGTTCTTGCGCAGCCGCAGGTCCAGCCCGTCCAGCTCGACCCGGTCCATTTCCAGCCGCTTGGCCAAGAGCGGGAACAGCTTCACCCGGACGGCGGCGCGATTGAACGCCAGAAACGGCTCCTCGCCGAACCCCGGCGGATTCCCCAAACTCGCCGGCCCCAATTCGAGGGCAATCCAGGGGAATACCGACAGCTTGATGTCGCCCTGGAGCACCAGCTCTCGCCCCGTCGATTCCTTGACCGCCGCGGCAATCCGGCCCTTGTAGTCGTTCGGATTGACCAGCCACCACACGGCGACGAGCCCTGCCGCGATGAGGACGAGGATGCCCCCCATCACGCCCGCCAAAACCTTCACTGTCCGCACGCGTTGCCCCTTGAATTTGAAGCTGGATGATAGCTCAAGAGGGTCCGGATCCCGCCGATAACCTGAGCCTTGAGGGCTTAACTGTGCTGGTTGTTGCATGCGCAAATCCGCCGATTTTCTCGAGTTTGCCGCGGCTGCCGGAGGTTTCGGCGTCTTTGACCTTGATCTCGTGACCGGTGACATCGGCGGCACCCCCCTGTTCTTCGATCTCATCGGCTTGCGGCGCCGCGAGACGCTGACGCGCGAGGAGTGGCTTGCGACCATCCACCCGGAAGACCTCGAAGCCGTCGCGATGGAGTTGAGCGCCGCCATCGACTCCGGCACCAAGTACCAGGCCGAATACCGTGCGCTGATGGCGAACGGCGAGATCCGCTGGCTGACCGGCCGCGGTGAGATCGTGAACGATGCCGAAGACCGCCCGGCCCGTGTGGTCGGCACCATCAGCGACATCACTCCGCGCAAGCAGCTGGAAGAGAAGCTGCGCTACGCCACCGAGTCGCTGAACATCGCCCAGGGCGCCGCCGGCGTCGCGACCTTCGACTTCAATTTCGACCGCAACAGCCGCATCTGCTCCGACAACTTCCATCACCTCTTGGGTATCCCGTCCTCGACCCGGCTCGACGATCTCAACCTCTTGCTGTCGCGGGTGCATCCGGATGACGTCGAGCGCAGCCGCAGCAAGCCGCTCGAGACCACCCCCGACGATCCGACCTATCTCTGCCAATACCGGGTGGTGCTCGACGATGGCAGCCAGCGCTGGATCGGCGAGAAAGCCACGGTGACGCACGACAAGTCCGGCAGGGTGGTGCGGGTCACGGGCGCCATCGTCGACATCAGCGATTTGAAGCGCGCCGAAGCGGCCTTGGACTCGGCTGAGGCCCGCTTGGAGCGGGCGATCCGCGGCACCCAGGACGGGCTGTGGGAAATCGACCTGGTGACCGATACGCTCTGGTTCGGCCCGCACTTCGAAGAAATGCTGGGCTACGGCGTCGGCGAACTCAGCGAGTCCCGCGAGCGCTATCGGGCGATGATGCATCCGGAAGACCGCGAAATGGTCATGGCAATTGTGCAGAATCATCTCGAACACGGCGCGCTCTACGACGTGGAATATCGAGCGCGGCACAAGGCCGGGCACTACGAGTGGCTGCGCTCGCGCGCGCAGTCGGAACGCGCTGCGGATGGCACGGCGCTGCGCGTGGCCGGTTCGTCGCAGCTCATCACCGACCGCAAGCTCGCCGAGCAGGCGACTATCGATGCGAAGCTCGCCGCCGAAGCCGCCAATCGCGCCAAGAGCCATTTCCTCGCCAACGTCAGCCACGAGATCCGCACGCCCATGAACGGCGTGATCGGCATGTCGCAGATCCTGTCGGAAACCACCCTGGACAACACCCAGCGCGAATACGTCGACATCATCCGCGGCAGCGCCCAGGCCCTGCTCTCCTTGATCAACGACGTGCTCGATCTCTCGAAGATCGAGGCCGACCGCCTCGAGCTCGAAGCGGTGGAATTCAATGTGCGCGATGTGATCTATGAGACGGTCGCCGCCATGTCCCTGCAATCCGCGGTGAAGGGCATCGAATTGGTCGTCAACGTCGGCATCGACGTGCCCGTCACCGTACGCGGCGATCCGGGGCGTCTGCGCCAGATCGTCATGAACCTGATGGGCAATGCCATCAAATTCACGCACGAAGGTTACGTGGTCCTGGATGCCGCCGGCGCCTGCGATGAGCGCGGCCGCCTCACTCTGCGCATCGAGGTCACGGATACCGGCATCGGCATTCCGCCCGATCGGCTCGACCGCCTGTTCAAGACCTTTTCGCAGATCGATTCCTCCACCACGCGCCACTACGGCGGCAGCGGCTTAGGCTTGTCGATCGTCAAGCGCCTCGCCGAATTGATGGGCGGCGCGGTGGGTGTGCGCAGCGAGCCCGGACGCGGCTCGAGCTTCTGGGTCACCCTGAAAGTCGACGCCGTGGCGGAGCAGGCGGAGCGCGAGGCCGTCGGGCTCGGCCGCCGCATCCTCATCGTCGACGATCTCCCCGTCAGCCGCCAGAGCCTGGCCCGGAAACTCCGGCTGGCGCGCTTCGACGCGGTCTCGGTGGGAGGGGTCGACGAAGCCTTGGAGCAACTGGCAAAAGATCCGGACTTCGACCTGGTGTTGGCCGATGAGCTCATGCCCGCGAAAAGCGGACTCGATCTATTAGCCGCCCTGCGCGCCGATCCGCGCCACGCCACCCTGCCGTTCATTTTGCTGTCCCTGTTCGGCGCGGAGCACGACCCGGCCGAGCGGGCGCACCACCCGCATGCGGTCGGTCTCAAACCCATTCGTGGCTGCACCCTCACCGCGCTGGTGGCCCAGGTGTTGACGGGCAGAGTGCCGAGCAAGGCGGAGCTCCCACCCGCGCCGCAGGCGAATCCCACCTTCTGCGGCCATCGCATCTTGCTGGTCGAAGACAACGCGGTGAATCAGCGGGTGGCGCAGCGCATGCTGCAGAAGCTGGCGGCGGAGGTCACCATTGCCAACCACGGCGCCGAGGCCTTGGAGCGCCTGGCGGAATCAACCTACGACGCCGTGTTGATGGACTGCCAGATGCCGGTCATGGATGGCTTCACCGCGGCCCGGCGCATCCGCGAGCTCGAGCACCGCAGCGGCCGCGGCAAGCGGCTGCCCATCATCGCGCTGACCGCGAATGTCATGAGCGAGGATCGTGAGAACTGCATCGCGGCCGGCATGGACGCGCATCTCGGCAAACCCATCGAGGCCGCCCAGCTGGTGGCCTGCCTCCTCCGCTATCTGAAGCCCGATGCCGGGCGCACGGAAGTCGACATGGACGCCCTGCGCGAGCTCACCGGCGGGGACACGGACTTCGAACGGGAGCTGGTGGCGACCTTCGTCAGCAGCGGCGACCAATGTCTGGCGGAGATTCTCTCGGCGCTGCGCGTCAGCGATCTTGCCACCATCGGCAAGCGTGCCCATGCATTGAAGGGCGCCAGCGCCAATATTCACGCCTCGGGCCTGGCCGCGGCGGCCTCGAGCCTGGAGAGCGCGGCGCGCGCGAACTCCGTGGCGGAAATCGACGGCTTGGTCCAGGAGCTCTCCGCGAGGCTGCGGGCCGTCAACGCCGAATTGCGCAAGGCCGGCTGAGGCCGCGCGCAGACTTTTAGGTCAGGCCTGCGCCGCAAGCGCGGGGGCGACCGCGATTTCCTCGCCGCTGATGCGATCCCGGCCCGCTTCCTTGCTGCGATACAGGCACTCGTCCGCGGTTCGAATCAAGGTGTCGACCTTGAGCGCAATGTCGGGCCCACAGGGCCCGGTGGATGCGACCCCGAAGCTCGCCGTGACCATGGCATCCCCGGCGCGGGTGGCGAACGGAGCCGACGAGATCAGCGTGCGGATTTTTTCCGCGACGTGCATGGCGCCCGCATACGGGGTCTCCGGCAGCACCACCAGAAATTCCTCGCCGCCGTAGCGCGCCACCCAGTCGCTGTTGGTGCGCAGGATCTTCTGCGCCCGCGCCACGAACTGCTGCAGCACATCGTCGCCCGCCGCATGGCCGCGCGCGTCGTTGATCTTCTTGAAAAAGTCCAGGTCGCACATGAGCACCGACAAGGGATAGGCATAGCGGCGGCAGCGCTCGAGCTCGCGCGGCAGCTGCTCCATGAGATAGCGGCGATTGTAGGCCCCGGTGAGGGCATCGGTGATCGACAGAATGCGGTTGCGGTGATTCGCGACCCGCAGCGAATGCTCGAGGTTCAAGATGCGCCGGCCCGCGTTCAACCGCGCGATCAATTCGGGTTCGTGAACGGGTTTGACCAGGTAGTCGTCGGCGCCCGCTTCCAGCCCCGCAATGATGTGTTCCTTGGCGTCGCGTGCGGTGAGCAGCAGTGCGTAAACGTATCCGTCCAGCTGCATGTTGCGCACCGCCTTGCACAGCGCGACGCCGTCCATTTCCGGCATCTCCCAGTCGGTCACCAGCATGGGGTAGTAGCGCGCCGTCATCTTGTCGAGGGCTTCTGAGCCGTTCGCCACCGCGTCGACCTCATACCCCGCCTTGTTGAGAAAGCGAGTCATGAGCATGCGCGTCACCGGATCGTCCTCGGCGAGCAAAATGGTCGCCGAGGGTTCGACTGTGAGGGATGTCACAGATTCCAGTTCAGACACGTCGGGAGAACCCTCTTTGGTTTCTAGTATTTGGGATTATCGGCGCCACGCGCGTCGACTTGACCCAAGTCGCCGTGACTTATTGTAAATCTCCGCCACAGCGCTCATGCGCAGCATTTGTCGGAACTGTGCGCTGGTCGCTCATGATTCTGCCTAGCACAGGTCTCCCCGCCCATCAAGTGCGGGTCATGGCGGGCCGATAGGAGGGGATGGCAGATTCGCCCTCTCGATCCTCCGAAGCCCGCTCACCCGGAGCGGCCGAACCGCCGGCGGGCGGCCACGGCGTATGGAAATTGACTCTGTGGAACGGCTCCGTCCGGTTCGATCCTTGGTTTTACCGGCGTCTGCACTGGCCGGCGGCGGTCAAGCGCACCCGGCTCGACGATTTGAAGCCGTATCTGCCGGCCGGCGCCTGGGAGGAGTTGCTGCTCGCCATCCGCAATCATCTGGAACGGCAAGTGCCTTTGGATCTCGAGGTCCGCGTGCAGGTCGAGGGCAGCCGGCTCGAACGGTGGCGCGTTCAGGGCTCGGTCGAACGCAATGCCGCCGGGCAGCCGATCTCTCTCGGCGGCACCATGCGTGAGGTGAGTGCCGGGCTTCCGGACCCTCCTTAGGGAGAGCCTGCCTTGAGGCCTAAAGGCGGCTAGGACGCCTCGGTGCGCTCGCCCTTGACCACAGCGTCCTTAGGCAAATACCCGGTGGCGGTGCCTTCGCGGCCCGTGAACCAATTCACCGCGTATTGCACCAGCTGAGTCCCGGTCGTGAGGTTCAGCTTGCGCTTGATGCGCTGCCGGTGCGACTCCACCGTCTTGATGCTTAAATTAAGGGAATGCGCCGTCTCGCGGGTGCTCATGCCCTTGCCGATCATGTGCAGAATCTGCAGCTCGCGATTGCTCAGCCGGTCGATGGGGTTGGCCGAGATATAGGCGCCGCCGGCCGCAAACTTCTGAATCATGTTGTTGCCCACGGCCTCGGACACGTAGATGCCGCCGTCGAGCACGCGCCGCAGGGACACCAGGAACTGCTCGCTGGCCGCCTGCTTCATGATGTAGCCGTTGGCTCCGGCGGACAGCATGCGCTCCGCGTAGATGGTTTCGTCGTGCATGGACAGCACCAGGATCGGCAGCTGCGGATGATGGGCGCGCACGTCGCGCACGAGCTCGATGCCGTCGCCCTGCTTCAGGCTGATGTCGGCGATCATCACGTCGGGATTGAGCTCCTTGATGGCGGTCCGCGCATCGCGGGCGGTTTCGGCTTCGCCGCACACGGTGAGGTCCTCTTCATTCTCCATGACGCGGCGCAACCCCTGGCGCACGATCGGATGATCGTCGACGATCAATACGCGCCGGACCTTGCGCTTGCCGGTATTCGCCCCCGATTGGGAAACCGGCGAACGTACCCATGTGTTGCTCGCAGCCATCATTACACGCTCCTTAATGGCGGGCGCCGGTTGCAGGGGCGGCCGTCAGTGGTTGTTCCCCCGTAACGCGAACCACGGTACCGCGTGGTTCATTGGGAGCAATCTCGAACTTTGCACCGATCATCCCGGCACGGTACTTCATTATCTTCAGTCCCATGCCTGTATAAGGCGACGTCGGTAGGTGAAAACCCTCACCGTTATCCGTTATGTACAACAAAAACGTGCTGCGCGAGACCAGCAGGACTATGTCCACCAGAGTGGCATGGCCGTGCCGGGCGGAATTGGTGAGCGCCTCTTGTGCGATGCGGTAGAGGTGACTCGCGTCGGTTTCATCCAGGTGGAGCGCCGGCCACACCTCGGCGCGGAAGTTCACTTCCATGCCGTACAAATCACGGCTGCGCGAAGCCAGCTCCTTGAGCGCAGACACCAGGCCCCCGGTCTCGGTCCGCACCGGCAGGAGTCCGCGCGCCAGCGAGCGCGCATTCTCGATGGATTGATTCACCAGCGCAACGATTTCGTTGATCGAGTCCATCGCATCCGGACAGCGCTCCTTAACCCGGCTCCCGAGGCCCCGCAGCATCAACGCCACGCCGGTCAGTTCCTGTCCCAGGCCGTCGTGCAGATCGCGGCCGATGCTCTGCCGCTCCCGGCCGGAGACATCGAGGATTTCCTGCTCCAGATGCTTGCGCTCGGTGATGTCGCGCGTCGAAATCGAAATCCCGGTGCCGATCCCATCGTCGCGCACCAGCACCGCGCGATTTTCGAAATACCGCACCTCATCGGCGTCGGCGGACTCGAATTCGTAGGTCGCCGTCTCCCCCGTGTCGAGGAGATGCCGCAGCTTCTCCAGCACGCCGTCGCGCGCCGGCTCGGGCAATAGAACGCCGATCTCGCGCCCGATGATTTGCTCGATGCTCATGCCGCCGACGTTCCTGTTGATGAACCGGACCTTGAGGCCCGTGTCGACCAGCATCAGCGTATCCGCCGTGTTCGCGGTGGTGGCGCGCAGCAATTCCTCGGACCGCCGCAGTCGCACCTCGGAGTCGCGCCGCTCGGTGATGTCCTGGATGACGCCCACCAAGCCGCGCGGCACCCGGTCGCCGTCGAACAAGGGCCGCGCAAAGGCCTCGTACCATCGGTACCGGCCGTTGCTGGATTTCAGCCGGAATTCCTTTTGCACCTCCAGCTGATATTGAAACGCATCGTCGATGGCGCGGCTCACCCCATGCCGATCGGCGGTGTGCATCTCCGCCATCAGCTTCTTCATGCCGGGGAACACGTTGGGCAAGTGCCCTTTTTGGCCGTCGACGACGGCGAACTCGAACACATCCCGCGCCCGATCCCAGCGCCAGGCGTGCATGTGCGCCATGTTCATCGAGAGCTTCAGCCACCCGGTGCTGCTCTCCAGGGCGATCTGCGCGAGCTTTTGCGCCTGCACGTTCTGCACCGAGCCGAAGGCGCGGAACGGGCGGCCGTCCAAGAGCTCCAGATGCCCGATGATCCGCACCCAGATGCGCCGGTTCTTGAGGGTGGTGATTTCGAGCTCGAGGTCGAGCTGTCCGCCGGCCGCCTCGGATCGAGCACAGGCATCCTGGAAGAGCTGCAGCGATTCCGGCGTGCATTGCGCCAGCATCGAGTCCCAGGACACGGCGAATTCTCCGGGGTTTGCCTCATAGATGCGAAACATCTCATCGGTCCACGTGAGCTCGCGCGTCATGTAGCTGTATTCCCAGCCGCCCATGTTGGCAGTACGTTGGGTTTCAGCCAGGAGGTCGTTGACCCGCTTGATCTCCGACACGTCGACGCAGCAGCCGATGGCGCGCACCGGATCGCCGCCGGCGTTGCGCTGAACCAGGCTGCGCTCCAAGATGGATCGGTAGCGCCCCCGGACGTCTCGAACGCGGTAGGTCGCGGTCCAGCCCCGGCCGTTCAGCAACCCCAAGTGGGTCGATCTTTTCAGCCCCTCGAAATCGCGTGGATGCACCCGTTCCCACCAGGCATCGGTGGTGGGCTCGAGATCCTCGGGCTCGATTCCCAGCACCTCGAGCACGCCCCGGGAACGGTGCACGAAGCCGCTCACCACATCCCACTCGTAAATGACCCCGTCCACCGCGTCCGCCGCCAGGCGAAACACTTCCTCGCGCTGGGCAAGCCGGCACTCCGCGATCTTCCGCTCGGTGATGTCGCGCGAATTGACCACCACCCCGGCGATCAGTGGATCGTCCAGCGCGGAGGTGTAGCTCGACTCCAACCAGCGGTAGGAGCCGTCCTTGTGCCGGACCCTGAACTCGCGTGAATAGCTCTTGATCTCACCCTCGACCAACCGCTGATACTGGGCGCGCAGCGCCTCGCGGTCGTCCGGATGCACGTGCTCGAACAGATTGTTCGATCGCCGCTCCTCGGAAGTGTAGCCCAGGGAATTTCGGACCCCGCCGCTCACGTAATGCAGCGTGCCGTCGGGCCCGGCAACGCCGATGATGTCGCGCGCCTGCTCGGTGAGCGCCAGCAAGCGGCGGTCGCCGCTGCTCTGCGAGCCCGGCTCAGCTTGGGGCTCGGGCTGGGCCTCGGGCTCGGGGAGCGGAGTAAACGTCAGCATAACCAGACGCTGCCCCGGAACCATGGCCAGCGGCTTGATATCCGTCATGACGGACACCTCACCCTCGGCGCAGCACCATTCAAGAACATTGCGGGTGGGCGAGCCGGGATCGGGCATCTCTGCCAGCAGGGTCTCGATCCACGACGCCGAGGCGCTGCCCAGCCAACGCGGTAAGGAGGACTCGATCAGACCAAACGCCTGCGATTCCGGGGTCAGGCAGCGTCGCGCAGCCGCATTGGCCAGCACCACCGGCAGATGCTTGTGGCGGGCATCGACCACCACCACGGCATCGCGAAGGCTATCGAGCGCCGTGTCCGCCAAGGCGCGCGTCGAACTTGTCGCGAGCCTTAGATAATCCGGAGATGTTGCCATCCTTTCGTACTCCGGCCCTTCAAAATTCACGACGCTATAGTTTATACACCCATCAGATACGAAGAGTATCCCGCACTGTTGTATGGGGGTTTCCCTGAATCGAATACTAGGGACCCCGCGGGGTCAACAGCCCGCGCGGTAAAGCTCGGTTATCGCAGCCGCGCTCGGAGCCGCCGGTGAGACACGGTAGGTCACCGCGCATTGAGCGGCGGCCTGCGCCCCGGTCTTTGAAAAAGTTACCGATGTAGGGCTGGAACTGACCGTGAAGCTCGATAGATCCGGCACCGCCAACCGAATGCCCTTCGGCCCCGCGTCCGGATAGCCATTCGTGAGCTGGATGATCCTACCCTCCAAGCTCGCGAACGAAAGCCTGCCGCCGGATTCCAGATATTGCGCATGCGCCGCCGCCGCCGCGCTGCGCAGATTGAGGCTCAACGCCAGAACCTCGGACGCACGCGCATCATTCTCGAGGCGCGTGAAGCGCGGAATGGCGAAGCTGCAAAGGAGCCCCAACAGCGTGATCACCACCACCAGTTCGACGAGAGAGAATCCCCCGCTGCGCGAGCGCGACGGATAGGAACGCATGTTCAGTTGCATCAACCATCAATCGGCCGTCGCCTGCCGCGCTGAAGCTCAACTCCGCGGCGGTGAGAGACGGATCACAGCGATACGTGTATGACGTTTGACGTACAAATGTCGCTTCGTACGGGGGAAGCCGAATGTTTGCGCAGCACCTGAGCAAGATCCGAATAGCTGTGTACGTAGATGCCGGGACGTTCTTTGCACAGCGTGCGCAGGCTCACCATGTGGTACCGACCGCCCTGGGCACTGACGTCGAAGCGCTTGACCATGAGCACGCGCCGAGCGCCGATCGTCTGCAATCGCGACTCAGGGACTTCAAGTCCCGCGCCCCGAGCCAGCGTCAGACAGGTCGCTTCGAGGCCAACGACGTCATACGCATCATCGCGTGCGCGACTGGGGAATTTGGCGAGCCACTCTCCGGACTCATCGTGTACGAGCGCCTTGGGCCTCGCGCCGCCGGCGCGGCTGCTGCCCTCCAAGAGGCGGCGAAACTCATCGCCCGGCGGCAGTGTCCCGGCCTCGAATTGTGCGGCCGCTGCCAGGAGCTTTGACAGCGCGGTGCTTGGAACGCTTTGATCGGGGTGAGGGGTGGTATCGGTCGCCGTAAATAGGAGTGCCCCGGTGCCTCCACCACGCATGCGCAGCAGCATCTCAGGTAATGTCGGCGTGCCGCCATCGGCGGTGATCGCCGCGGCGAGTAAGCGCCGACCCCAATCGTCTGGCAGCGCATCTTCGAACACCGCCAGAGGTGGATACAGCATCTCGGCGCGAAACCGTCGAGCGGTATCGAGGGGGAGAGACACCGGATCAAGCGCGAAGGCGCCAGACTCGCTCACCCATGCACGCGTATATTCGAACTCGGATTCGAAGCGCCCACTAATACGGTCCGGAGCCGTCGTGGCTAGCTCCCCGACCAGATGGATCGCACCATCCGCGCGTCGCACCCAGACAAATATATGCTTGATCAAGCTCGCCTCGAGGCGCGCTGTCTGCTGCGGGTACGCGGCGCGCGCGCCTGCTCAAGGAGGCTCTCCTTCCGGGCCAACACGCCGTTCAGGTCATCGAGATGGTCAAGAACCCACAAGGCCTTGACCCAAGCGCCGATCTGAACCGTGGCCGTGCCGTGCTCCATCGCCCGGAGCGTTCCTGCACTGACTCCAAGGCGCTGCGCGAAGACGGCCATGGTGTCGTTACGCGCGAGGCGCAACGACTTTAGGCGAATCCCGAGCTCCGATAGGTGTTGCCGCTGTTCTTTAACGTCCAACATAATGTAGATTAATCGCTGAAATTGCGATAACTGACAGTATAGCAGATATTAATCATTCGCAGGCAGCGGGCAGCCAGCGCACGGCGCTGCGCGGCAACCGATAAGGCGCGCCCTGTCACCGATCGGCGTTATCCTGTCTACCATACCGGCACGGCATCGTGAACGCTATTCCGGCTCACTCCGGAAATTGTCCACGATCAGGCCGGAACCTTGTCCACGGTCCCCTGGAATCACCGTCAACGTTGCTCTGGAAACCCCGTCCTCGATCAGCCGGAATATGCAATATCCCATACGAAGGCGATGAGGTCGGTGGTCGGCAAGAGCGAGGAGATTCCTTGGGTCCAGGTACACCAGGAACGGGAGTGATTGGGGGCATCCTTCTTACCCAGCAGTGCGTAACTCGCGACATACACGCGGTCGTTGATCGCGTCGTGATGGGCTTGAAGCGCGGTCTGTTGCCCTTCGTAAATTCCCGCCATATCGATTCATTGTATCGTGGCCAGTGTTTCGGCCTCGGGAGTATCGGGGATGCAGAGTTCGCAGCCGGCCGGGGTGACTCGGTACAGATCGCCGGTCAGCGGCCAGGGGGCATGTTGGAGAGACTACCGGGCGGCATCGAGAAGCGCGACGAGGCCGCCGGATGTGCGCGGCGTGGAGACTTTCGCGCGTCCTCAAGGCTCGGAAGAACGGGGAGAAGTTTGGAGAAGACTCGCTTTAGGCACGGAATAGTGTTGGTGGCGTCTTCGCCTAGATCCCAGGTCAAGGCGGTATTACTTCCACTCCGAGTCCCTTGGCAGCTTTCCTCACCCGCTCATCCAAACTGAGAAGCGCGAGCCCCCGGATGGCGGCACGGCCCGTGAGTAGTGAGGCGAGATGAATCGCGTCCAAGGTGCGAATTGGCTCCCCCGGAAACGGTTGGCGCGCTCGCTCGACGATCTCAGCGGCAATTCGCAGGATCTGCCAGTGTGCAGCCGCCGCCGCCAAGTGCGCCCGCCGGTCCGCAGCCTCGGCCTCGGTCATTTCTTTGAGTGCCACAGTGCGGAACAACACGCGGTCGCATTCAATCAGAGTCAGGTCCGAGGCGACGATGATTTCAGCCTCGTTGAGGAGCCGCCGAATGTCCGGCGCGGTAGACTCGTCCAGAAGCCAT
>WNFP01003720.1_pt1 | contig 12274 bp, 14 predicted proteins | sample 5400201 | NCBI WGS metagenome assembly WNFP01 (sample SAMN13153355, study PRJNA577476) | soil metagenome | isolation source: 115 cm saprolite under Madrone tree | place: USA:California | collected 2016-06-14
ACCGGCTCCGGCAGCGCCCTCTTCCAAGCGGCGCGTATCGACCTCGTCCACGGACAACCGGGAGATTCGCTTCCCCAATGAGTTCAAGGTCACGAATCCGTTGCTACCAACCGAGAAACTCAATGAAGCAAAGGCGATGGCTGCAATCTATCCGCTGCTCTATGTAGTAGAGAACTCAATGCGAGAAGTTATTAAGCGCGTCATGGCGAAACAGTTTGGCGAAGACTGGTGGAACACGGAGATGACTACGTCGAAGTTGAAAAACGTTCACGATACCGTGGCGGGCAGGATGACGACGGAGAAGAAGAACTCTTGGCATCAGAAGCGCGCGGCACATCCGATCGACTACACAGATATCGGCGACCTAGAGACCATCATCCTCGCCAAGCATCAACACTTTATTCCGGACATCATCGGCGACAAAGACTGGTTTATTCAGTTCATGAAGGAGCAGAAACCGTCTAGAAATGTCGTATGTCATATGAACCCACTCGATAGCCACAACACGGCGGACATCAAGCTCAAGGCCCAACGCTGGGAAAAGCTGGTGGTGGCCGCAAAGGACAAGATTCCGAAAGCGTGATGTGTTGGGCCGTATAGGATCGAACGAGAACGGCTCAAGCATGTCTATTACGGTCGCTCAGCTCGCTCTCCGGCGATTTGCTAAGCGGCTGTTTTAAATGGTGGCCAGGCGTAGGCTTCCCCTCCGGGTAGTCCGGCAGCACTTCCGGGCCTACTGGCCCTATTTCCCTGCTGCGGCTGGCCGGCGCCGCCCGCCGAGCCGGCTGTTGCTCCGCGCGGTCAGATGAGGCCCCCGCTGTGCCTTGCCGTCAGATGAGTCCTGCCCGCCGCAGCCCGCGGTAGATGACGACGTGGTCCTGGTCCTGGAGTAGCGGTCTCCGCTTCGCGAAGAGACTCCGGTAGACGTGCTCCGTGATCTCCCGCCGCTGGCCGGCGCTGTAGCGGTGGACGTTGGGGTAGAGGAGGATCATCCAGACCACGGACATGAGTTCCCGGAAGTCGTCCACGAGGAACCGGACGCGATCCGTCTTGGCGAGGATCTCCGCCCGGGCAAAGCGCCGGTCGCGCCGGAGGCGATGCGCGAAGGCGCGCAGGTCCTGGTCGTTCCGGTGGCCGAAGAACTTGCCCGCGAAGTGATTGTAGAGCCATGTCGTGGTCGCGGGATTCCGCGCGCTCGACGACATCAGGACGCAGTGGATCGCCCCAGTCTTCGACAGGAGAAGGTCGAAGACGTTGGACAGCACCGTGCGCCACTCGCCCGCGGGACAGTAGTAGAGCGAGTGCTCGAAGGCGATGAGATCGAGCCGCCGGCCGCCCAGCTCCGAATGGAGAAAGCGCCGCGTCGCGCCGCGATCGAGAAAGACCTTCATGTAGTCGTGGCGGAGCGTGAAGACGTGGGCCAGCGACTGCCGCCGGATCCGCTCGCGTATCACGTCGAGCGCGGACCGCTCGATATCCAGTAGGTAGAGCCCACCCTGGAAATTCGCCTCGAGGATGCGGAACTGGGGCTCGGTGCTCGAGCCCACCGAGACCGCGCGGAGGGGGCGGCCGAGCGGAAGCGCCTTCGACAGCGTCCGGAGAACCCGGGCGAGCGTCTCCCCGATGTCCACCTTGTCCCGGCTGTAGCGCGACCAGATCTTGTCCTGGTGGGACATGAGCGCCCGCGAGGTGTTCATGCCCTGCCGGATCAGCCTGCCCGCCGGGACCCGCACCTACGCCCCGAGCCTCCCGTGGGCCGATTCCGACTGTGTCGGCTGGAGCGAGACGTGGCTGTGCACGCACTGCCACCGGCCTTCGCGGCGATCCAGGACGAAGGTGGCGCGGCCGGTGCGGGTGAAGGCCTTGCCGTCGGGGCCCGTGGCCTCGGACTGCCAGCCCGCCGCGATCCACGCGGTGTCGCCGCTCGCGCGGATCACCGGGTCCGGCTCGAACGTGAAGCCGCGGATGCGCGGCCAGACGTTGCGCCACTGCTCCCGCTCGATATTGTCGAGGCCGTGGACGGCCATGGCCCACGTGCCGAAGGCGACGGCGTCTCGCGCGAACATGAGACGGCCGGTGTCGAAATCCTGCGCCCGGCATGCCGCCTGGAACTTCTGGACCCAGTCGCGCGCGTCCTGATCTGGAGTGGGCATGGGCCGGATTATGCGCTATCCTGCGCGCATGGAAAAGCTCACGCCGCCGGAAAAGCTGACAGTAGACACGCTCCGCACGCTGGCGAAGGCGCAAGGCCTGGAGCTCTCCGACGCCGAGCTGGCCTCGCTGCTCCCGCTGGTCGAGGCGGGGCGGAGCGGGCTCGCCGCCATCCGTGACATCCCGCCCGAGACCGAACCGGCCTCCCAGTTCCGCATCTTCTGAAGGAAGAGAGGATCGCCGTGAGTGAGCTCTGCTGGACCTCCATGACGGAATTGGCGCGCATGATCGCGTCGAAGAAGGTCTCGCCGGTCGAGATCGTCCAGGCGCACCTCGACCGGATCGCGGCGCTCGACGGCAAGATCAAGTCCTACATCACCGTGCTGGGCGAATCGGCGCTGGCCGCGGCCAAGACGGCGGAAGCCGCGGTGGTCTCGGGCGGCGCGCTGGGCCCGCTTCACGGCGTGCCGGTGGGGCTCAAGGATCTCTACTGCACCAAGGGCGTCAAGACGACGGGCGGCTCGAAGATTCTCGCCGAATGGCTGCCCGAGGAGGACGCCACGGTCGTGACGCGCCTCGCCGCGGCCGGAGGCATCGTCCTGGGCAAATTGAACATGCACGAGTTCGCCTTCGGTCCCGAGGGGCTCAATCCGCACTACGGAGCTCCCTGGAACCCGTGGGACAACGCGACACACCGCATCTGCGGCGGGTCGTCATCGGGCTCGGGCGCCTCGGTGGCTGCCGGCATGTGTCCGGGCGCGCTCGGCTCCGACACGGGCGGCTCGATCCGCATCCCGTCATCGCTGTGCGGGCTCTCCGGCCTCAAGCCGACCTACGGCCGCGTCAGTCGCGCGGGAGTGCTGCCGCTGGCCTGGTCCATGGACCACGTGGGTCCCATGTGCCGGAGCGCGGCCGACTGCGCCCTCATGCTGGCGCCGATGGCCGGCTACGACCCGCGCGATCCAACCACGAGCGTGCTGCCGGTGCCGGACTACGCCGCCGCGCTCACGGGCGAGATCAAGGGTCTCCGCGTGGGTATGCTGCGCGCGTTCTTCCTCGAGGGCGCGGCGCCCGCCCAGCGCGCCGCCGTCGAAGCGGCGGCGAAGGTGCTCGCCGGCCAGGGCGCGTCCGTCGAGGACGTCGACCTCAAGACCATCGGGCTCGCCCCGGGGGCCTCGCACGCGGTGCTCGCTCCCGAGGCGTACGCCTACCACGAGGAGTGGCTCAAGACGCGCGCGTCCGATTACGGCGTGGACGTCCGCGAGCGGCTCCGGGTGGGCGCCTTCATCACCGGGGCCGAGTACGTCAAGGGCCAGCGCCTGCGCGCCCTCCTCAAGGACGAAGTGGACGCGGCCCTGTCAAAGCTCGACGTCCTGCTGGCCCCGACGACCCCCATCGAGGCGACCGCCGTGGGGCAGAACGAGATTCGCATCGGAGACGAGAGCCTGCCCGTGCGCGCGAGCCTGATCCGCTTCACGCGACCCTTCAACCTCACGGGCCATCCAGCCGTCTCGGTGCCGTGCGGCTTCACCGCGGAGGGCCTGCCGATGGGACTCCAGATCATCGGCCGTCCGTTCGACGAGGCGACCGTGCTCCGCGTCGCGGATGGCTACCAGCGCGTGACGGATTGGCACACGAGGCGGGCTGCGCCGACCGCGTGAAGGTGGCGCGCCGGGTCGCGGCCTTCCTGGTCCTCGCTGCGGCGGGCTGCATGACCGGGGCGCAGACCTTCGAGCAAGACCTGGCCTTCCAGCGCTGGAAGCGGTGCGACAACTTTACTACCGTCATACTCCAGCGCATCGACACCGACGGACTGGTCGTCGTCTTGAGCCGCACGCCGGACCAGTATCCGTTCCTGCGCTGTATGGCCGATCAGGCCCGGGAGCAGCAGAAGAGCAAGCCGAATCTCGTGGTCCCCGAGCCGATCGTCAACTTGCGTCCGCGCTGAGCGAGGCGCATGGAAGAGCCAGACCCGGTCAACCTGCCGATCGAGGACTCCCTGGACCTCCACGCCTTCGCCCCGAGGGACGTCCGCCCCGTGGTCGACGAGTATTTGAAGGAGGCGAGGGCGAGGGGATTCAGGGAGGTCCGGCTCATCCACGGGCGCGGCATCGGCGTCCAGCGGGCGAGCGTGCAGGCCCTGCTGGCAGGACATCCGCTGGTGGAGCGATTCTTCGACGCGGCGCCCGAGCGGGGTGGATGGGGCGCGACGATCGCGGTACTGAAGCCTTAGTCCCTGTCGGCCCGCAGCAGGATCATCCGGTCCGTGAAGGACTCGATGCGTCCGTGCTCCACCTTGAAGCCGAACGCGTCGCGGCACCGGGCGGGAGCCTCCAGCACGTGCCGCTCGAGGTCGGCCTTGGCCTCCGCGCCCATCCGCATCCGCTCCGTCCACTCGTCCCACTTGCGCACCTTGCTGAGCATGCCCTCGTCGATCACCGTCAGGCCCGCCGCCTTGAGGAAGGCTACCCACTCGCGCTGGGGCAGCGAGCGCACGTGCGAAGGGTCGCGCCGCTTCTCCACCTCGAGGATGAAGGCGGCCATCTCGCGGTCCTCGTGTCCCAGGATGTCCTGGACGAGGAGAGAGCCTCCGGGCTTGAGGACCCGGGCGACTTCTTTGAGCGCGGTCAGGATGGCCGGAAAGTGATGGGCGGCCGTGCGGCACGTGACGACGCCGAAGGAGGCGTCCGCGAAGGGCAGGGCCTCTACGTCCGACTCGAGGAAGCGGACGTTGGCCACGCCCTTGCCGCGAATGAAGCCGCGCGCGGCCTCGAGCATCGGCAGCGTCAGGTCGGTCGCGATCACGACGGGCGTGAAGCCGGCGAATGCCAGCGCCGTGTGGCCGCCTCCCGTCGCGACGTCGAGCACGCGCGGAGCCGCGCGCCTGCGGCCCCACGCGATCAGGCGCTCGAGGTCTTGGCCGGCGGCGTGCCCGGCGCTCGTGACGTAGTCCTGCGCGCTCGGGCCGAACTGCGCCTGGACCTGCGCCTTCTGGATCTCACTCATGCGGCGGGCCTCACGCGTCGGGGCTCACGCGGCGGGGCCCTTCGGTCGCTCGGCCAAGTGTCGAAGGAGGAAGTCTTCGTCGAGAGGCGTCAGGTCGAAGCGCCGGCTGGCCTCGTCCACCAATTTCATGCGGTCGGCGCCCGGCTTCTCGACGATCTGCTCGTCGATCCACATGATCGCCTGCTTGATCGGCGCTTCGCCTTGGGCCATTGGGCCTACCTCCCCTATTTGCGCTCGAACTTGGTCTGGCCGGCGCCGCTCACAGGTCGCGCACCTGCCGGCGCGCCCGCTCGACGCTCTTCCGGGACTCCTCGAACGAGTTGACCAGCCGCGGCTTCCTCCCCCGCTGGCGGTCGAGCGTGAAGACCGAGAAGGTGATGTCGTGGGCAAGTGGAAAGTCTCGGTAGAGCATGGCGGCGACCTTCTGCATCCTCTCCGTGTGCGTGATCTCGAAGGTCCCGAGCTGTCTCAATGGCGGAACCCGCTCGCCGTGCTTGGTCCGCACCCACTTCATCGACCCGCCGAGGAGGTAGGACAGGAAGAGGCTGTCCACCAGCATGGACTCTGTCCAGGGGATTTCCTTCTGGTAGCCCGCCAGGAAGCGCGCTCCCGTGGCCTCGAGGAATTTCCGTGCCGTGTCGGGGGAGACGAACTCGCACGCACCGACGATGTAGCCCGTCGTCGGGCTGGGCCTGGAGTATTCGATCAGGCTCTCGAGCCGGATGACCTTGTCGCCGAGCCCGGTCAGCTTTCGATGCTCGCCGTGCGAGGAGATGTAGCAGACCTGCGGCTTGCGATGGCGGCGCACTTCCTTGAGCAGGAGGCCCAGGTCGTAGTGCGAATAGAAGCGGCGATAGACGAGATTGATGCGGAGACCTTCCCAGTGCAGCGATTGCCGGATGGCCTTGAGATAGGGGAAGACGGACGGCTCCTCGTTCAGGAGCTTGCCCTTTGGATTCCACATCGATTCGAGGACGACCAGCCGCGACATAGCTAGGGCGCAAATCATACCACCCGTTTCCGCCCCACAGAATTGGATGATTCTGGAGCCATCCAATTGGCGCTTTACATGCGCCTAACTGTCTGGATAATGGCTGGCACAATAGAGCCATGAGAATTCCGCTCGATCGATCCAAGGATCGCAAGGGCCGGCTGCCGCTGGCGCGGCAGATCCAGCTGCACCTGGAGCGGCTGATCAGCCAGAGGCTGCTCGCGCCGGGCGTGAAGCTGCCGGCGACGCGCGACCTGGCGCGGGACTTGGGCGTCAACCGGACGACCGTGGCCCAGGCCTATGAGGATTTGATCGCGGGCGGCTGGGCGCGCGCGCACGTGGGCCAGGGCACCTTCGTCGCGGAGCAGGCGCCGGCCCCGGTCACCGCCGCGCCACAGGCGCCGCGCTTCGAATGGACGGGCCACCTCTCCAAGGCGGCCCAGATCGTGGCGGCGGACGCGCGTCGCCGGGGCGCCTACAGCCAGATGACGCGGACGGCGTCCGCCGTCATCTCCTTCGCCGGCGGGATGCCCGACAGCGCGCTCTTCCCGACCGACGCGTTTCGCCGCGTTCTCAACCGCGTCATCCGGGAGGAAGGGCGCGAGCTCCTCCAGTACTATCCGTCCTCCGGCTACCTGCCGCTGCGCCAGTTCCTCTCGGGATACCTTCTCCGATTCGGCCTCGAGGCCCGCCCCGAGGACATCCTGATCGTCAACGGCACGCAGCAGGGGTTCGACCTCGTCGCGCGCACGCTGCTCGATCCCGGGGATTTCGTCGCCATCGAGCAGCCGTCCTACCCGCGCGCCATGCAGGTGTTCCGCGCGTCCGGCAAGCAGCTCCTGCCCGTGCAGATGGCGGGCGGCGGCCTGTCGGTCGACCACCTGGAGAGGCTGCTCGAGCGGCAGGCGCCCAAGCTCCTCTACTGCCAGCCGAGCGCGCACAACCCCACGGGGCTCCACATGCCCGCGGCCGCGCGGCGCAGGCTCTTGGACGTGGCGGCGCGCCACCGGCTGCCAATCGTCGAGGACGGCTTCGACGGCACGCTCTTCTACGGCGAGCGGCCGCCCGTGCCGCTCAAGGCGATGGACACCGCGGGGCTCGTGATCTACCTCGGCACGTTCTCGAAGATCCTCTTCCCGGGCCTTCGCCTCGGCTGGATCGTGGCCTCGCCCGAGCTGATCGAGCGGCTCGAGATGGCCAAGCAGCTGGCGGACATCCACACGAGCCCGCTCATCCAGGCGGCCGTATACCACTTCTGCCGTCAGCGTCTGCTGGACCGCCACCAGGCGCGCGCGCTGCGCGAGTACGCGCGGCGTCGGAACGCGCTCGTGGCCTCCCTGGGCCGTCGCATGCCGCAGGGCGTGACGTGGACCGAGACCCAGGGCGGCTTTTCGCTCTTTGTCGAGCTGCCGGAAGGGCTCGACACCGTCGCGCTCCTGCCGCGGGCCCTCGAGCGGGGCGTCGCGTTCACGCCGGGCAATGCGTTTTTCATCGACGGCGGCGGGGAGCGGACGCTCCGCCTGTCCTTCTCCGCCGTGGCCTTCGGGCAGATCGAGGAAGGCGTGCGGAGGCTCGCCGACACCATCCGCGAGGCTCAACGACGTCCGGAGCGCAGCCCTCACGAGCGCGGCCCCGCCGTGCCGCTGGTCTAGGGGAGAGGCGTCGCGTGGACTTCGAGACCCTGGCGGCCCGCGGCGGGCGCGACGTGCCCTCGGCGAGCCGTCCGCTCACGCCCCCGATCTACCAGACCAATGTCTACGTGTTCGAAGACATGGACACGGTGGAGTCGGTGTGGGAATCGAAGAAGCCTGGTTTCGTCTACGGACGCTACGGCACGGCCAACCACACGATGCTCGAGGACCTCGTGGCCGCGCTCGAGGGCGCCGAGGCCGCCGTCGCCTGCGCGTCCGGCATGGGAGCGACGACGGCGCTGCTGCTCGGCCTGTTCAAGCCGGGCGACCACCTGGTGGCGGCGCGCGATCTCTATGGCTCGACGGCGGCGTTTCTCGGCGACGAGGGCCGGCGGCTCGGCGTCGAGACGGTGTTCGTGGACACGACCGATGCCGCCGCCGTGCTCGCCGCTCTGCGTCCGAACACGCGCGCGGTCTTCGCCGAGTCGCTGTCGAACCCGCTGCTCCGGCTCGTGGACCTGGACGCGCTCGCCCCCGAGCTGGCCAAGCGCGGCGTCGATTTCATCGTGGATTCGTCCCTGGCCTCGCCGGCCGTGCTCCGTCCCATCGAGCACGGCGCGACCATGGTCATGCACAGCCTGACCAAGTTCATCTCCGGGCACGGCGACGTCACGGGCGGGATCGTGCTGGGCAAGCGCGAGCCCATGGACAGGGTGCGCGCTGCCATGATCCGCGCCGGAACGAACCTCGGGCCTTTCGACGCGTGGCTCGCGACACGCGGCGCCCGGACGCTCTCCGTGCGCGTCGAGCGCCAGTCGTCCAATGCGTTGGATCTCGCCCGCTATCTCGAGACGCACCGCGCCGTCTCGCGCGTCTACTATCCGGGACTCTCGTCCCATCCACAGCACGCGGTCGCCAAGCGGCTCCTGCCCGGCCCGGCGGGCCCCATGCTCTCTTTCGATCTCAAGGCCGGCGCCCTCGGCGTCGAGCGCTTCATGGCGCGGGCGAAGCTCATGGAGTTCGCTCCGAGCTTCGGGGACGTGGCGACGACGTGGACGTATCCGGCGCGCACCTCGCACCGCCGCGTGTCGGACGAGACGAAGGCGGAGATGGGCATCGGGCCCGGGCTCATCAGGCTCTCGGTGGGTCTCGAGAAGTCGGCCGACCTCATCGCGGACCTCGGCGAGGCGCTCGCATGACGCCTGCCACCGCGACCGCAAGCGGGAGCCCCATGCAGCCTCCCGTAGTCCAGCCCCCCGTAGTCCCACCGGTGGTGCTGGAAGGCCGGCACATCCGACTCGAGCCGCTGACCCTCGGGCACGCGCGTGCCCTGGTGGAAGTGGCGAACGGTCCGCGCGAGAGCTATGGGTTCACGCTCGTGCCCGCGGACGAGACGTCGATGCTCCGCTACATCGAGGCGGCGCTTCGCGACCAGGAGGCGGGCCGTGCGCTGCCCTTCGCCACGGTTGCGAAGGCGACGGGCCGCGTGGTGGGCTCGACGCGCTTCGGGAACATCGAATTCTGGGCGTGGCCTCCGGACAATCCGCATCAGCGCGGCCCGGACGTGCCCGACGTGGCGGAGATCGGATGGACCTGGCTGGCGGCCGACGCGCAGCGCACGCCGATCAACACGGAGGCGAAGCTCCTGATGCTGACCCACGCCTTCGAGACGTGGCGCGTCCACCGGGTCAGCCTCATGACAGACGCCCGCAACGAGCGCTCCCGCCGCGCCATCCTGCGCGTGGGCGCGCAATTCGACGGCGTCATCCGGGCACAGCGGATGGCCTTTGACGGCACGATTCGGGACACGGCGGCGTTCTCGATCCTCGAGAGCGAGTGGCCGACAGTGAAGCGGCAGCTGCAATCACGGATGGACCATTGAAAGGAGACGCTCGCATGGAAATCGGGACGATGAGACTCAAGGTGGGGCTGGCGGAGATGCTCAAGGGCGGCGTGATCATGGACGTGACCAACGCCGAGCAGGCGAAGATCGCCGAAGACGCCGGCGCCGTGGCCGTGATGGCGCTCGAGCGAGTGCCGTCGGATATCCGCAAGGACGGCGGCGTGGCCCGCATGTCGCCGGTCAAGAAGATCAAGGAGATCCAGCAGACCGTGTCAATTCCGGTCATGGCCAAGTGCCGCATCGGCCACTTCGTCGAGGCGCAGATCCTCGAGTCGCTGGGCGTCGACTTCATCGACGAGTCCGAGGTGCTGACGCCCGCCGACGAGCACTTTCACGTGGACAAGTTCGCGTTCAAGGTGCCGTTCGTCTGCGGCTGCCGCGACCTGGGCGAGGCGCTCCGGCGCATCGGCGAGGGCGCGGCCATGATCCGCACCAAGGGCGAAGCGGGGTCGGGGAACATCGTCGAGGCCGTCCGTCACATGCGGGCCGTCATCTCCGGGATCAAGCGGCTCAAGGCGCTCGGGCCCGAGGAGCTGATGGCCGAGGCCAAGAATCTGGGCGCGCCCTACGAGCTCCTTCGCTGGGTCGCCGAGCACGGCAAGCTGCCGGTGCCCAATTTCTCCGCCGGCGGCATCGCGACGCCGGCCGACGCGGCGCTCATGATGCAGCTGGGGGCCGAGGCCGTCTTCGTGGGCTCGGGCATCTTCAAGTCCGCCGATCCGGCGGCGCGGGCCAAGGCCACGGTGCAGGCGACCACACATTTCAAGGATGCCGACATCCTGGCCAAGGTCTCCGAAGACCTGGGCGACGCCATGCCCGGTATCGAGACCTCCAAGCTCAAGGAGTCGGACCTGATGCAGACCAGGGGCTGGTAAGCGGGGTCGCATGACGATCGGCATCCTCGCCCTCCAGGGCGATTTCGGACTGCATCGCAACGCGCTCGCGCGGATCGGCGAGGAGTCGGCCGAGGTGCGCCTGCCGCGGGAGCTCGAGTGCGTGGACGGCCTCGTCATGCCGGGCGGGGAGAGCACGACGCTGCTGAAGCTGCTCGATACCTGGGAGTTCGTTCCCGCGCTGGAGAAGTTCCACGCGGCCGGCAAGCCGATTTTCGGCACGTGCGCGGGGCTGATCCTCCTCGCCCGCGAGGTCGAGAGCCCGAAGCAGGCGTCACTCGGGCTCATCGACCTCACGGCCGAGCGGAACGCGTACGGCCGGCAGAAGGAGAGCTTCGAGACCGAAGAAGAGGCCGACCTCGGGCAGGGGCTCCGGCCCCTCAAGATGGTTTTCATCAGGGCGCCCCGCATTCGGCGGATGGGTCCGGCCGTCACTCCGCTCGTGATGCACCGCGGCGAATGCGTCATGGCCCGGCAGGGCTCCGTCTTGGTCGCGGCCTTTCACCCGGAGCTGACGGATGACAAGACGGTCCACCGCTACTTCGCCTCCATGGTCCGGCAGGCCGCCGGCTAGCAACCCCCAGATACTTCCCGATTGACACCGTCGCGCCACCGAGGGCATAGTGTGGTCCGACCACCGGACCAACCCCCGGCCCTGAGGAGGAGCGATGGCGCATTTCACGTGTGAGGTCGTCTACCGCGGTATCTTCCAGAAGAACCTCGCGGCGCGCATCTGCCGCGGCATCGTGCTGTCGTCCCGCAAGGCGGGACGATGGGGCATCGCGTTCGGCCGCTACGGCGACAGCCCCCAGCGCAACGGCATCCCCGCCAAGGACTTCGCGATCGTCGCCGACACCCAAGAGGAGCTCGAGCAGAACATGGCGCGCTACGAGCCCCAGGAAGTCGACGTCACCATCTGCGTCGACGACACCCTCAGCAAGGGCGTCGAGTCCTGGGCCTGGTACGGGCTTCAGCCCATCAATCGGCTGACGATCCCGAACGGCACCGTCCTCATGACCTCGCTCCAGACACCGGCGGCGCTGCTCAAGGACATTCACAAGAAGGACGCGCCGTACAACCTGGCTCTCATTCCGGCCAAGGCCTCCTTCTCCGGCCTCTGGGTCTACAAGGAGGATCACACCGAGGCGCGCATCCTGGGCGCCCTGGCCAAGCTCCAGCCCGGCTTCCTGTCGCTCGACGCGGTCTGCGCGGCGATCCAGGAGGCGGAGTGGGGCTCCGAGCTCAAGGCGGCGTCGGCGCGCAAGGCCCACGACCGGCTCGAGACGCGTCCGGTCAAGATCACCGAGGGCAACGCCGAGACGCCGTTCTCCTTCGAGAAGCCGAAGTGGTGGGAGATGCGCGAAGGCGTGACCATTCCGGCCATCCCGGTGGGCAAGCCCATGGAGGGCGGCAAGGGCTACGTCCCGGAGCGCAACCCGTACTTCAAGAAATACACGACGCGCACCATGCGCCCGGTCATCGACTTCGACAAGTGCGTCAAGTGCACGCTCTGCTGGATCCAGTGCCCCGACTCCTGCTTCGACGTGACGTCCGACGGCCTGTACGACGCCAACATGGAATCGTGCTGCGGCTGCGGCGTGTGCGAGGCGGTGTGCCCCGCGAAGGAATGTGTCACGATGGTCAGCGAGGCGGCCTTCGAGGACAACGCCAGCCAGTGGGAGATGTGGCGCAAGGACAA
>WNFP01003722.1_pt1 | contig 12273 bp, 10 predicted proteins | sample 5400201 | NCBI WGS metagenome assembly WNFP01 (sample SAMN13153355, study PRJNA577476) | soil metagenome | isolation source: 115 cm saprolite under Madrone tree | place: USA:California | collected 2016-06-14
GCCGATATCGATGGCGCTCTCATGAATCGAAAGACTCTGCCCGTTGTGCAACCGAGTCGGAATCACAACCGGATTCAGGAATGGCGCCACGAATGAACACGACGCGGCTCGTACGCCCGAAAGCGCCCTCACTTCGTCTTTGAATGCCTTGGCGCAAGCCCCACGGATCAGCACTACCTGGTCCTTATCGAGCCGCAAGCTGTCGTGCGTCGCGAAATTGGTCTGTCGATACAGAATTCCCGTCGACACAGTCAAGCCAATCAGGATCGCGAACTGCAGGACCACGAGGGCCTCCCGCAACCTGTGCGAACCGACCGGACCGCCGGAACGGCTCCTGAGCACCCACGCCGGCGGAAAGGCGGACAGCACGACGGCCGGATAGGCGCCGGCCAGTGTCCCGACCAGCAACACGGCCCCGACGATGCTCATCGCGAGATCGGGGCTGCGCCAGTAGTCGAAAACGATCGTCCGGCCGAGAAAAGCGTTAAAGTGCGGCATCAGTACCTCGACCAGCGCGAGCGCCAGCACCATGCTGAGCGCGACGTAGATCATGGACTCACCGATGAACTGAATGACGAGATCGGTCCGGCCGGCACCGGCGGCCTTGCGGATGCCGACCTCGATGGCACGTCGCGTGGCCCGCGCCGTGGTCAAATTCACGAAATTGAGGCTCGCAAGCAATACCGTCAGGGCACCGATGGCTGCCAATGCGTAGTCCGCCGTCGTGGAGCCCGGGCCATACAGATGAATGGCAGCGATCGGAATGAGCGTGAGTTGTATCGCTGCGCTCATCTTGTCGGCGCCGGGAAATTGCATGTGCCTATCGATAAAGTCGGGCAGCGCACGAGCCAATTCATCGATCGATGCCGTGGGAGACAGGCGGACGTAGGTCAATGCATCCCAAGGTTTGTGGATCGCCGCTCCCGGCATGGCGTCGAGCACTGCAAGGCGCGAGTAGGCGGCGCGCCCTGATGCAAATATTCTGGCGTCGAGGTGCGTGTTCGACGGGAAATCCATGAGCACTGCCGTCACCTGCATCGAATGCTGGCGGTTGATCTCGATCGTTTCTCCGATCGGATCGTCCCGGCCGAAATACTTGCGTGCCATTTGCCTCGTCAGAACGATCGCGTCCGGCCGCTCCAAAGCCGTCCGTAGATTCCCCGCAAATACCTTCAGCGGCAGGACTTCAAAGATATCGGGATCAGCCCAGGCAATGTCCTCGCTCGCCTCGAAATCACCGTGGCGCAATCCGACCTGTTCGCTCGCCAGCCGAGCGAGGCTCTGCACCTGTGGAAAGTCGAGCTTCATCCACGCGGCCACATCGGGCGCAACGACGGGAACGAACATCGGGCTTCTGCCCGGCACAACTCGTACCGAGGAGACTCGATAAACGCGTTCGTGTGCGGGAATGAAGCTCTCGTAGCTGAATTCGTCGCGGACGAAAAGACCGATCAAAATCGCCGCGGCGAATCCCACCGCAAGGCCGCCGATGTTGATGCCCGCGTAGAGCCGATTGCGCGCGAGGTTGCGCAGCGCCGCCGTCAAATAATTGCGAAACATACTAAGCTGCCAGCAGTGTCTGGCTGACCACGTGACCGTCCAGGAGCCTTACCGTTCGCTGTGCGCGAGCGGCATGGACCAGCGAATGGGTCACCATGATGACGGTCGTGCCCGATTTGGACACGCCGGTCAGCAGGTCCATCACCGCCTCCCCGTTGGCCGTATCGAGGTTGCCGGTGGGTTCGTCGGCGAGGATCAGCTTCGGATTGGAGACGAGCGCGCGGGCGATGGCGACCCGTTGCTGCTGCCCGCCGGAGAGCTGTTGCGGCAGATGGCGCGAGCGATGGGCAATCCCCACGCGTTCGAGGGCTTCGGCGACCCGGCGCTTGCGTTCACTGCCGGAAACGCTCCGGTAAATCAGCGCGACCTCGACATTCTCGGCGACGTTGAGATCGTCGATGAGATTGAAGCTCTGGAAGACAAAGCCGACCACGCCTCGACGCAGGATCGTCAGGTACTGCTCGGAGGCGCGGGCGACATCCTCGCCGAAGAACGAGTAGACGCCGCTCGTGGGGCTGTCGAGCAGACCCAGGATGTTGAGCAGGGTTGATTTCCCGCACCCCGAGGGTCCCATGATGGCCAGAAACTCCCCGGCTCCTACGTCAAAGGACACGCCGTCGAGTGCGCGCGTCTCGACCTCGGCGGTGCGGTAGATCTTGCTGACACTGTCCAATTTCAACATCTCATCTCCCTATTGCTTCAGATCGATGCGATCGATGCGTTCAAGTCCCGAGTAATCCGAAATGATTGCTCGTTCGCCGACGGCGAGGCCGCTCGAGACTTCCACCTGCTGGGCATTTCGGCGGCCGATCTTGATCGTGCGCCGGAGCGCCGATTTGCCGTCCTTCGCCACGACGAAGACCCAGTCGCCGCCGGTCCGCTCTAGAAATGCGCCCATGGGAAGAATCGTCGCCGTTCGATCGGCGCCGAGCGCCAATTTTCCCTGCAATGCCTGGCCGGGGAGCAGACCCACGGGTGCTGCCTCCTGGAAGGCCAAGTCGACGGTGAAGGCACCGTTCGTCACTTTCGGGTATACACGGACGACCTCGAGTGCCCAACTCTTGTCGCCGATCTCGATGTCCGCGATCTGCCCCGTCTGCACGCGCCCAAGGTAATACTCGTCCACCTCCGCAGCGAGCTTGTTGCCCGTCTCCGGGGTGATCTCTCCAAAGCGCTCTCCGCGGTTGCGGTGCTCGCCCACTTTGAGATCCATGGCGGTGAGTCTGCCCGTCACAGGCGCCCGCACGGTCAGATTGTCGAGCTTTCCGTGCGTGATCTTAAGGTCTTGCTGCAGTTTCACCAATTGGCTGTGAATCTGCGGCAGCTGGTGCACTCGGAGCTCTTCCTGCCTATGGTTGCTTTCGTCCTGCATCGGCCGCACTTTCACGTCATAGTCCAACTCGTCCTGTACTTGGTCTTTGACCTCCACCGGCTCCGCATCGTCGGCCACGAGAATGTTTCGCCTGGCGACCGAGCGCTGCAGTCGAGTGACGCTGTAGTCGATTTGCGCGAGCGCCTTCTGGTTCGCGACACGGTTCTGTTCGAGCTGGGTTTCGTAGGTCTGAAGCTGTGTGATCGACTCTACCAAGCGTCCTTCGCGGTCGAGCACATCGAGCTCGAGCTCGGTGTTGCTGAGCTCGACCAAGGGCTGCCCCTCCGTCACCGTATCGCCCGCTTGAACGAGGATACGATCGACGCGCCCGCCTTCGAGCGCATCGAGGTAGACCGTATTCATGGGCACGACTTTCCCGCGGAGCGGAATAAAGTCATGGAACGTTCCTTGGGAAACGCGGGCGATGGCGACGCTTGCGGCGGCGATACGGATGCCGCGCTCCGGAGTTCCAAGGAAGAGGGCACCGGTGGTGATGAGAGCCACCACGACGATGGCGGCAATGCCCCATTGCAGCCAGAGTTTCCGGCGCCACCAGGGCAGCCGGATAGGCCGGTCCATGCTCATGGGGTCTGCTCCCGCCAGCCGCCGCCGAGGGCCTTGTACAAGGTCACCCGATTGCTTTGCTCGGCGAGGTGCGCCGTGATCAGTCCTTGCCGCGCGGCGTAGTCGCTGCGTTGGGAATCGAGCACCTCGAGATAGCTGTCGCGGCCGACCTCGTAGCGCCGCTGCGAGAGTTTGTAAGCCTGGCCGGTTGCTTCGACCAAGGTCTCCTGGGCCGCGCGCCGGCGATTCAAGGTGGCGGTCAGCGCCAGAGCATCGGCCACTTCACGAAAACCGGACTGAATGGCCTTTTCATACTGCGCGAGGGCGATCTTCCGGTCGACGTGCGCGACATCCAGTCCCCCCATCAGCGCACCGCCGTGGAAGATGGGCAGGGACATCAGCGGCTCGAAGGCCCAGGCGCCGGTGCCCGACTTGAAGAGGTTCGACAGTTGACTGCTCGCCGAGCCGAGATTCGCGGTCAGCGTGATGTCCGGGAAAAAGGCCGCCCGCGCGGCACCGATATCGGCGTTGGCCGCTCGCAGCGTGTGCTCGGCTTCAAGGACGTCGGGCCGGCGCAGCAGGACGGCTGAAGGCACACCCGCCGGCAACGGCTCGAGCCCCAGGGCGTTGGAATCGAATCGAGCGGGCAGCAATGCGGGATCGATGGAGGTCCCTACCAGCAGCGTCAAGGCGTCGATATCTTGGGCGACATTGCCCTCGAAGCGTGCGGTGTCGGCGCGCGCCTGTTCGACCGTGGTCTGCGACTGCGCGACATCCAGGCCGGACACCGTCCCCGTCTCATGTTGCTTTTCCTGCAGCGTGAAGGAATGCTCCTGACTCTCGAGTGTTTGCCGTGCCAGGCGCTCGAGCTCACGATCCGAAGCGAGCGTCAGATAGGCGTTGGCCACTTCGGCGATCAAGGTCAACTGCGCGCTGCGGCGTGCCTCCTCCTGCGCCACGTATTGTTCCAGGGCGGCATGCGTCAGGCTGCGCACGCGGCCGAACAAATCCACTTCGTAGGAGGTGATGGACAGATCGGCGTCGAAGTAGCCGCTCACCGGTGTGGGAATACCGTAGGTTGAAGATGCCGGTATCTTTTGGCGGGTGAAGCTGCCCTGGGCGTCGATCGAAGGCAGCAGGGCGGCGCGCTGTATTCGATACTGAGCACGGGCCCGCTCGATGTTCAGCACCGCCACTCTCAGATCGCGATTGTTCGCAAGCGCCAGGTCGATCAACCGGTCAAGCCGCGTATCAAGGAAGAAGTCGCGCCAGCCGATGTCGCGGGCCGACCCAATCACTCGAGGCCGCTCCGATGTCGTCGCGGGCATTGGCCACTGGTCAGGCACCGGCAACGCCGGCGCACGATAGCGCGGTTCTAGCGTGCAGGCGCAGGCCACGCAGAGCCATGCGACAGCGCAAACCGCCGGTACTCCCTTACCCTGCATATGATTTGTCCGGTTCGCCATGGTTGAAAAGTGTACGGCGGGTTGCTCGAGATAAAAACAATCTAGGAATCAGCTAGTTGGACGACATCGCGGGATATTTTTGAAATGGAAGTGTCCGGAAACGGACACTTCCGACTGTCCCACACTCCAAATCGGCAAGAGCCCCTCCCTTGTGAATTCGCCGGCCCCGCGCGTAGGCTCTCGGGGATGAGTGGGGACGCGACGATCCTGATTGCGGAGGACGATGCAGATGTTCTGCGCGCGGCGCGCATCGCTTTGGCACCCCATGCCGCGCGCGTGGAGACCGTCTCGACAGTCGACGGATTGGATCAAATCCTCGGGTCTGCGCCATTCGATGTGGTCCTGCTCGACATGAACTTCGTGTCCGGAGAACGCAGCGGCGGCGATGGCCTCAATGCGCTCGCTCGCACCCAGGCCTTCGACCCCTGTCTCGCCGTGGTGCTGATGACTGCGTATGGGGGCGTCGCACTCGCCGTGGAGGCACTCAAGCGAGGCGCCGCGGACTTCATCCTCAAGCCCTGGCGCAATGACAAGCTGATTGCAGCGGTCGCCGCGGCCGCGAATATCACCCGCTCCCGCCGCGAAAAGGAAACGCAGCATCTGGACGCTGTGGAAAGGAGCGCAATCGAACGCGCTCTCGCGCGCCATGAGGGTAACATCTCACTGGCTGCCTCAGAACTCGGCCTCAGCCGTCCCGCACTCTATCGGCGCATGGCGAAACATGGTCTTTAGATTGACCGGAACAAGCCAGTTCGTGCTCGAGGTCTCCATCCGCTCCGCCTTGCTGGGCCTTCTGACCCTGCTCTTCGTCCAGCTCGTCGCGCAGACGCAGTTATATGCAGCCTCCTTCGTGGTGGCCGGCCTCGCCGCCATGGTCATTGCCGATCTGGCGCGGTGCATAGGCCGGGCCGATAGGCGAGTCGAGCGTTTTATCGATGGTCTCCGGGCCGGCGACGCGGATGTGCCGCTGCAGAGGGCTGCCGATCCAAGCCAAACGCTCGCGCCATTCAATGACGCCATCGTCACCCTGCAAGCCGCACGCGCCGAACAGCAGCGACGGATCGATGGCCTTCAATCGCTCCTGGACACTGTGTCGTCGCCGCTGATCATCGTGCACTCGGACGGACGCGTCAGCCTCGCCAATCGCGCCGCACACAGGTTAGCCGGCGAACCGGTAAACACTCTGGCAGAGATGGCATCCGTGGGCCCGACGGCCGCCGAAACCATACTCACGCTCGCGCCCGGCACACGGCGGATCGTGTCGCTCGCCGACGGGCGATCGGCTCTGATCTCGGTTGCCTACTACACCGTTCCCGGCCGAGAGCCTGAGCGGCTGATCTCCGTGCAGCGTCTCGCCGGCGAGCTCGATGCCGTGGAACTCAAGGCCTGGCAGGACATGGTGCAAGTTCTCGCGCACGAGATGATGAATTCCCTCACGCCGATATCTTCGCTCTCCGAAAGTCTCGAGGGGCTGCTGCGCAGTGCTCCTCATCGCGGAGACACGGGTTCTGCCGAGACGGCGCGCGAAATCATCGATGCAGTGGATGCGATCAAGCGGCGCAGCGTCGGCCTCATGCATTTCGTGGATCGCTACCGGCAATTTGCCGATCTTCCGCGCCCGGTGTTGCGGCCCGTCCGGCTATCCGAGGTGATTCGAAGCATCGAGCGGCTGATGACCGCGACGCTGACAGCAAAGAACATTGCCTACTCGAGCGCGATCGATCCGATCGATCTGACGGTTTCGGCCGATCCTGAGCTGCTCGAACACGCGCTGCTCAATCTCCTCCACAACGCGATCGATGCGGTTGCAAAGACGCCGGCGGCGAGCATTGAAGTGAACTGCAGTCATCTCGCCGATGGGCAAATCGGCATCACCATTGCCGATAACGGCTGCGGTGTGGCGCCGGCGTCCATGGATCAGATCTTCGTGCCGTTTTTCAGCACCAAACCCGGCGGCTCCGGTATCGGCCTCAGCCTCGCGCGTCAGATTGCGCTGGCGCACGCCGGCAGGATTGACGTGGAGCAGCGGCGCTCCGGCGGAAGCGTATTCACGTTCACCCTACCGGTGAGTCCGCGGGCGTAGACGATTCGCGGCTCTGGAGAAAAAGCAGCATGATAACGGTTGAATCGTATTCCATGGCCGTCGCGATGTGCGTCGTCACGATGCTGTGTTGGGGGTCGTGGGCCAACACGCAGAAGCTCGCGACCCAGGAATGGCGCTTTCAGCTGTTCTATTGGGACTACGCCATCGGTGTCTTTCTGCTGGCGCTCCTGCTTGCGTTCACGCTGGGCAGCAGCGGCAGCGGCGGCCGCAGTTTTCTGATCGATCTCATGCAGGCAGACGGCAAATGGCTCGGCTCGGCGTTCCTGGGCGGGGTCATCTTCAACCTCGCGAACATCCTGCTCGTCGCGGCCATTGACGTGGCGGGAATGGCGGTCGCTTTCCCCGTCGGGATCGGCCTTGCGCTCGTCCTCGGCGTGGTTTCGACGTACTTTGCCAAACCGGAGGGCAACGTCCCGATGCTGGCGCTCGGCGTGGGGTGCGTGATGCTGGCCGTCGTGCTCGACGCGCTCGCGTACAAACGCCTGACCGCGGCCGGCAGGAAAACGCCGACGAAGGGCATCGTCCTCTCCGTCGTCGCCGGGGTGCTGATGGGCTTTTTCTACAGTTTCGTCGCGCAGGCGATGGGTAGGTTCGATTCCGCAACTCTCAGCTTGGAAGCGGGCAAGTTGAGTCCTTACACGGCCATCGTGCTCTTCAGTGCGGGCGTGCTTGCATCGAACTTTCTTTGGAACAGCATCGTCATGGTGAGACCTTTCAGCGGCGTGCCGGTGACCTACCGCGACTATTTCGAGAAGGGCAATGCGCGGCTGCACCTCATCGGCATTCTGGGCGGCATGATATGGAATGTCGGCATGAGCTTCAGCATCATTGCCAGTGCGGCTGCCGGGCCGGCTCTGTCTTACGGTCTTGGTCAGGGAGCGACGATGGTCGGCGCCGTCTGGGGCGTATTCATTTGGAAGGAGTTCAACGGGGCACCCGCGGGGACGGGGCGGCTGCTCGCGGCGATGTTCATGCTCTATGTGATCGGACTGGGGGTGTTGATTGCCTCAAAAGTCTAGCCAAGGCGGGCGTGCCGGATCCATCGTGGTGGTCGGCAGTTCGAACACCGACATGATCATCCGCGTGCCCCGCATTCCGCGTGCGGGCGAGACCCTTCTCGGCGGCGAATTCCTCACCGCAGCGGGCGGCAAGGGCGCGAATCAAGCGGTGGGCGCCGCGCGCGCAGGCGGCAAAGTAGCGTTCATCGCGCGGGTCGGCCGGGATGCATTCGGCGATCAGGCGATCGCCGGTTTACTTCGCGATGGGATCGACGTGAGTCGTGTGTTCCGCGACAAACTCACGCCTTCAGGCGTGGCCCTCATCTTCGTCGCCCAAGATGGTGAGAACAGCATTGCGGTCGCGGGCGGCGCAAACGCGAAGCTGTCGCCCTCCGACGTGAAGAAGGCAGCCGGAGTCATCCGTTCCGCCGCGTTGCTCGTGGCACAATTGGAAACGCCGCTGGCCACGGTTACGGCAGCCGTCGAGCTAGCGGCGAAAGCGGGCGTGCCGGTCATCCTCAATCCAGCCCCGGCGCGGCCGCTCCCCAACTCACTGCTCGAGCGGATCTCCATCCTCACACCCAACGAGACGGAGGCGGAACTGCTGACCGGCATCAAAGTGACCGATGCCGCTGCCGCCGCGAAGGCTTGCTCAAAACTGCGTTCGCGCGGCGTCGGCATCGTGATCCTCACCTTAGGGAAGCGCGGCGCGTTCCTGGCCGACGCCGACGGCCAGCGACTCGTGCCCGGCTTCAAGGTCAAGACCGTGGATTCCACCGCCGCGGGCGACATATTCAATGGTGCGCTCAGCGTGGCGTTGGCGGAGGGCAAGGCAGTTTTCGATGCCGTCCGGTTCGCCAATGCGGCGGCGGCGCTTTCCGTGACCCGGCTGGGTGCGCAGCCCTCGGCGCCGAGCCGCGCTGACATCGAGAAATTTATCCGCAGCGGGAGGTGAACGTGCTTGAATTCGAGGCAAAATCCATTTTTATCCCTAGGAGCCTGTCTGACTAATGATGCGCCTACTGCGGCCGCCCCACATCGGCATATTTCTGCGATCGTTTCACTCACATAGTACCCACTATGCGTAGCGTATCGATCGCAGAAATCTGCTCGATGTGGCGCGCCCTCGTGACGGCGATCATTAGTCAGACAGGCTCCTAGCTCCATTTTTCATCGTCCAAATTGAGAATGCTTACAAGAGTTTGTGTGTTCTGCGGGTCTAGTTCGGGGACTCGCGAGGTGTATCAACAGGCGGCACAGACCGTTGGGCGGGTGCTGTGCCGGCGCGGCATTGAGCTCGTGTATGGCGGCGGTCACGTTGGCCTGATGGGTGTCGTGGCAGACGCGTGCTTGGGCGAGGGAGGGCACGTTATCGGAGTGATCCCACAAGCTCTCGCCGATAGGGAAGTCGCGCACACGGGATTGACGGAGCTGCGCATCGTCGGCTCGATGCATGAGCGCAAGGCACTCATGGCGGATCTTTCCGACGCGTTCATGGCTCTGCCCGGTGGATACGGGACCTGGGAAGAATTCTTCGAGGTGTTGACTTGGTCCCAACTCGGGATACAGCGCAAGGCGTGCGGCATACTCAATGTCGATGGATACTACGATCCTCTGCTCGAAATGGCCGACCGGGCTCTGTCGGAGGGATTTCTTGGAAAGGTTCACCGCGATTTACTGCTCTCTGACTCCGATCCCGAGCGGCTGCTGGATCGATTGAGCAGCTATGCGGTTCCCGCCGTCGAGAAGTGGCGCAGACGCCCGAAACGGTGAGCGTTGCGAGCTGAGAAGCTGAAGAATATCTGTCGCGGCGAGCAGAATCTTCCGCCGCTTTGAGGTCTGCGTGCGCGCCTTCCTCAATCAGTTCATTGACAGGCCGCGGAATCCACTTCCCTCACCGTATCACCCAAACTCGCCCGCGCTCTCGTGGAGTGAAGGCAGTCCGAGTCCATTCAGTGACCGCGATATCGAAGGGCGTTAACAAGGGTGTTGGTCACTTCAACGTCACTGAGTGCTTCGTCTGAGAGTCGATAGAGCGAGCGAGATCGCACCTTTAGTAGTGATGCAATGAGAGAATCCGGGCCCAATCCTGAATCGAGAATCGCCATGGGGCTGGTTCGCTCATCTTTGCCGTAATTTGCAATCATGGCGTCGATTCGCAACCTCACTTCGGGGTCGGAGAGTTTTTTGTCGCCAGGGAAGCTTGCCAACGAGCCCCGGATCGTCTCAAAGGACATTGCCTGAATGGCAGAGTGGATCTTCGACAGGTATTCGCGTGATTGAGGATCAAGTTTGCTTGGGTCGAGTTTCAGCATGAAATCTCTGCCCGCCGGGCCGGCCGCCTGCATCATAAAGGCCGTCACGCGGGAAAACGTTTCATAGTTCGGCGAAGCGGACAAGACATCGCCAACTTGGCGCACGGAATCGGGGGATCCGAGCCAAACGAGTAATTCTAGAATTCGCCGGGTGACGGAGTGATCTTGAAGCTTCGCTCTCAGGTGAGTCTCCGCGTCGGTTCCGTAGGTGCCGTAAAGAAAAACGCAGATGAGCGTGCCATCAAGTTGGAGCACGTGCTGCGGTATGAAAATCTTCTGATCAGAGGTAAGGAAATTCCGATCGATAAGATCGAGCAGGCGCGCGTCATGGTCTTCTGCGGCGCCGTGAACCAACTCGAATAGTTCCTTCCAATTTTCGTTGACGACGGCGGCGCGTGGATTCAGACGAAATAAGGCCTCTCGAGCAAGCGCCTTGCCCTCTGAACTATCGTTTTCATGTATGAAGAGGCCGACGTCAAGAAGCACCATATCGCTGGGTTGCCCTCGGTCGATCTCTGTCTTCAACTGAGCGCGCAAAATCGGGAGTATCTCTGGCTTGTGCGACGTGTAAAACTTCCAAGCGGCATCCATTTCCTGGTTGTATGTCGCCATAGTTGCGCTGTTTTGCCCGGCCTTTATGGCTCTTATCTGCTCAATTCTGGTGACCGTCTCCTGTTCGAGCGTTGCCGCTCCGGCGGTCGAGGCATCAACGACGGCAAGAATACCGAGAAGGGATACAACTAGGGCACATTGACGTGCCGGGCTGCTCGACATAGGCGCACTCCTTTGCAATGAGTAAAGGTCATGGTGCCACGGTTGCCCGATTGGTGATAGACGGTTCGCGACCCTCAACCGCCGCTGGCGAACGGCAGGATCGCGGCGCTACAAAGGTGTTAGCGCGGAGATACACGCTTCGCGAATAGTCCATGCATCGTCAAGCGAAAGCCCATGTTGGCCAGCCCAATTCCACAGGCAACTCGCGTGTAGGCGCTTCTTATGTTGGACAAGATCTTTGGGCGAAACAGCCGTTTCAGATAATAGTGACTGAAATGGCGAGGTAACGCCTCGCCGCAATCCCGTGAAGTCAAATCGTGAGTCGTCCACCTTTAGGTAGCAATGAGCCTCCGGTATTGAAGCAACGCCTGCCGCATCAAGAACTGCGCCAACGCCCGGGGTATTGTCCTCATGCATGTCGTAGATGCCGACTGTCAGTGTAATGGCGAACTGGTGAAATTCCTCCGCTACTTCCGCCAGTAGTCGGTGCTTTGAGCTGCATGTTCCACGATTCTGGATCAATACGGCGACTGGCGATTCGGAGCTTGTTCTCCCGTAAGGGATTGCAGCCACTCGTTGCGTAAGCTGTGCAAAAGTGGAAATTCCGGCGTCGCAAATACCCCGTGATATCGGCGAGCGCGCGATGATCTCGAAATCTGGCAGGGTGCTTTGGCCCATAACAAACGCACCCTAGCGCACTTACTGACCGTCCGCTATCCGACCCGCCAATCCGGGACTCGACCGACCGGAGTTGGCCGATTGTGATTTTGAACGACTCCTAGGGAGCGAGTAGAGCGATCATTCGATTCAACGTCTGGAGGGTGATATTCGGGGACATTTCTGGCGCCCCAGGGCGGCTTGCTCGATCCGTCGCACAACAGCCGCTGACGGTGTCCATTGACCGCCTCGAGCGACAAACCGAGTACTGGCTTCGGCAATCCCTGCGTGGCGGGCCGGTGCCCCGAGCGTCAGTGCCAGTTCCGCGCGGGCCCGTACGTGGCGATCCCGTAGTGGCGGTACCAACGTTCCATCGCTCTTAAACGTCAACATATTGAACACTGAACGCACGACCCGGAGCGGTCGACCATTCAACATTTCCACCGCGACCTCGGCACTGCGT
>WNFP01011380.1_pt1 | contig 12272 bp, 10 predicted proteins | sample 5400201 | NCBI WGS metagenome assembly WNFP01 (sample SAMN13153355, study PRJNA577476) | soil metagenome | isolation source: 115 cm saprolite under Madrone tree | place: USA:California | collected 2016-06-14
CAATCTCCTCCGGCGGACCGGTTCCGACGAGGTCGCCGCCACGTTCGCCACCTTCAGGTCCCAAATCGATGATCCAGTCGGCGCACTTAATCATCTCGAGATTGTGTTCAATCACAATTACCGTATTACCCGCGTTGCGCAGCTTCATCAGCACTTGCAGCAATTTCTCAATATCGGCGAAATGTAATCCGGTCGTCGGCTCATCGAGAATGTAAAGGGTGCGTCCGGTTGCCTTTTTCGCAAGCTCTGTAGCGAGTTTTACGCGCTGTGCTTCCCCGCCGGACAGGGTCGTTCCAGCTTGGCCAAGTCGCAGATAACCGAGACCTACGTCGAGCAATGAGTTTAACTTTTCCGAGATGCTGGGCACGTTGCGGAAAAAGCGCGCAGCCTCATCCACGGTGAGATCGAGGACATCGGCAATGTTTTTCCCTTTGTAAGTGATCTCGAGTGTCTCACGGTTATATCGCTTACCATGGCAAACTTCGCATTCGACATACACGTCCGGCAGAAAGTGCATCTCGATTTTGATTAATCCGCCGCCTTCGCAGTTTTCGCAGCGGCCTCCTTTAACATTAAAACTGAAACGCCCAGCGTCGTAACCGCGCACCCGCGCCGCTGGTAATTGGCTGAATAGCTCGCGGATTGGTGTAAACGCACCGGTGTAGGTGACCGGGTTTGAGCGCGGAGTTCGCCCAATCGCACTCTGATCAATCACAATCGCTTTATCGATCTGGTCCACTCCACGAATTGCTCGATGTGCGCCCGGTTTTTCTTTCGCATTGTAGAAACGCCTAAACAGCGCGCGTCGCAGAATGTCGTCAACCAGAGTGGACTTGCCGCTGCCGGAAACACCGGTGACGCAAGTGAAACAGCCGAGCGGAAAAGAAACCGTGATATTTTTCAGGTTGTTCTCCGTCGCTCCGACGAGTGTTAGCCAGCCTTCAGATTGATTGCCAACTCGCGGTTTAACACGCTGTCTCGGAACGGAAATTCGCGCGCGGCCGGAAAGATAATCGCCAGTTAAAGAATTTTTTGCTGATACAATGTCGTTGAGTTTCCCTTGCGCCACGATTTCGCCGCCGCGTGGGCCCGCACCCGGGCCAAGATCGATAATGTGGTCGGCCGCCCGGATTGTTTCTTCATCGTGCTCAACTACGATGACGGAATTGCCGAGATCCCGCAGGCGGCGCAGGGTGCCCAGCAACCGACCGTTGTCGCGCTGGTGCAGCCCAATGCTTGGTTCGTCCAGGATGTAAAGGACCCCGGCGAGTCCAGAGCCGATCTGCGTCCCCAATCGAATCCGCTGTGCCTCGCCCCCTGAAAGCGTGCCGCTCTGGCGATCAAGCGTGAGATAACCGAGTCCGACTTCAACAAGAAATTGCAAGCGCGACTCAATTTCACGCACCACATCCCTCACGATGGTGTGTTGCTGCGCAGTCAATTCGAGAGTGCCAATAAACTGGGCAGCCGCTTGGATCGTAAGCTCACTGAACTGGTGAATGTTCAATTCGCGTTGATTTCGATCTTTTATGGTGACTGCGAGGATTTCCGGCTTAAGCCTCGCTCCATTGCACACCTTGCACGGTTCGCGTGTCATAAACGAGCGAATGCGGTTACGGGTAAATTCGCTCTGAGTTTCCTCGTAGAGCCGCTGCATCTGCGGCACGAGTCCCTCGAATGGTTTCGCGACTTTCTGTTCTCCGTTGTCGCTGAAGCTCATTTCAATCGGCGTCCCACCCGTACCGAAATAAAGGGCTTGTTTGAATTGCTCCGGCAAATCGCTAAACGGAACGTCTTCATCTACGTGAAAATGTCTTACCAGCGCCTTTTGCAGATGCCGATAGTATGCCTGCATTCGTTTTGTCCCGCGTCGCCAAGGCGTGATTACTCCTTCTGCCAGCGCTCTGCCAGGATCGGAGATCATTAGGTCTGGATCGCAGACCAATTGCGTGCCGAGCCCATGACAAGCCGGGCACGCCCCGAGATGACTGTTAAAAGAAAAATATCTGGGAGTTAGATCGCCTAACGTGAACCCCGTCTCCGCGTTTCCATAATCCGTGGAGTAGCGCAGTTCTTCCCATTGCTCTGATTCGATATTGGACGTTGGTTGTTGGGCGTCCGCTGTTCTTGAAATTTCTCGAAGCACGACAATTCGGTTGCCGCCCAGTTTGAGCGCGGTCTCAATTGAATCTGTCAGGCGCACGCGAATTCCATCGCGAATGACCAACCGATCAATCACCGCCTCAATCGTATGGCGCTGGGTCTTTTTGAGTCGGATCGGCTCGGGGCGATCCAGTTCCATAAGCTGACCATCAATGCGCGCGCGAACGAACCCTTCGCGCTTGAGCTTTTCGATCACATCGCGGAATTCGCCGGACTGATTCTCGATGAGCGGCGCCAGCACAATGATTTTTGAGCCGGCTTCGTAGGCGAGGATCTGATCGACAATCTGCTGAGGCGTTTGGCGGCTTAGTGGGCGACCGGTGACGGGATCGTGCGGTTGACCGACAGCGGAAAAGAGGACCCGCAGATAATCGTAAATTTCAGTGGTGGTCGCGATTGTCGATCTCGGGTTAGCGCCGGCGCTGCGCTGCTCGATCGCAATCGCAGGAGACAGTCCTTGGATAAAATCGACATTTGGCTTTTCCATTTGATCGAGGAATTGCCGCGCATAGGCGGAGAGACTCTCTACGTATCGGCGCTGCCCTTCGGCATAAAGAGTGTCGAAAGCCAGCGAGGATTTCCCCGAACCACTCAGCCCGGTGATGACGACAAATTTTTCCCGTGGAATCTCCACATGGAGGTTCTTGAGATTGTGCTGGCGGGCACCACTAATTTTGATGACTTGCGCAGGCATTCTGACGAGAAATGTCGAACCTATTAGTCAAGCACAGCCGTTCCTTTTCTCCAGCGAAATTGCGTTATCGAGAGTACGACAGAGTGGCTGCCCAGGTGAAATTCCGCCTGGGTTGTAAAGATGAAAGTCTCAATCGTAATCCCCTGTTACAATGAAAAGGAAACGATCGAGAAGAACGGCGGAGTCAGGGATGGTCTGAGTCTGGGGCACGAACGAGCTTCGCTTGAAATTCAGTCAACGAAATGATGTAATCCATTTTTGCAATCTGTTGCTCAGTGACTTGGTTTTCCGTGGCAACGTAAATTCGCAAGGAATGATCATTCCACACAAGAGAAGCAACGAAGACCGGATAGTATCTATTTTGATAGAAGCGGTTTTCAGGCTTCAGCAAAATCATGCTTCCGGGCGCTGGATGGAGATCCAACGAGTGGAAGGCTTGAATAACATGTGATGCCTTCTGTCCTATACTGAGCAAAGAAGCGGGAACAGAGCCAAAGCGTTGATTTTCCCACTGGGTAAATATTGCGAGCACAGACGCCACCAGAATCGTTGCGAACATTCGGAATATTTGGGGCCACATTTTGCCAGCGGCGGCACCTATGATCGCTCCTCTACGATTTGTCGCCGCGCCCTCAATGACCGTGCCCGTTGTCGCCCCGGCTCCAACACCTTGGCTCACCGATATCGGGGATTCAGAGAGTAGCCTGATTAAGTCAGATACGAGCTTGGCAAAGATCATGGCCCACCCGAACAGCAAAATATAAAGGCAGGCGCCGCCCCGGAGCGGAATAAAGGCGAGAGGAAGAGGTGTGATTACAACCCAAAACGCCATCAATTCAAGCATGCGATCTCGCCGCGAAAAAGCATAAACAAAAATAGCCGCCCACAAGACCAGAAGCATCCCTTGGGTCATCACATGATTTGGAACTAGATAAAAAAGTTCGTTAACGAAGTGCGCATTCGACGTCGTAAATCTGTGCCAAGAGTAATCGGGGGTATATCCGGTTACTCTTGCCAGAGCGTTGCTGCCTTGGGTTTTCCCGTAGACATAGGGAACGGTAAGCAGGACCGCGATCAAAGCCGGAACAGCAAAACGCCAGTTGCGGTGAACGAACTGTTGCCACTCGCCAAAACGAGGACGTCTCAGGGCCTCATAGATCAGAACGATTAGAGGAAGAGTAACCGCCATCTCCTTGCAGTTTAACGCAAAGATATATAGCGCCAGAAATGCTGCGAATTCCGTCGAACGCAATGAGCGTCCTTTCTCGCGGATGTGGATATAGTAGGTTAATGCCGCAAAATAGAAGAAGCCGCATAAAACGTCGTAGATGAAGGAACCAATGAATACTAAGTCAGCCAGTTGCGCGTGGTAACAGAAGGCAAGGACTCCAAGAAATGCGACCGAGCGGGAAGAGGCAAGAAGCCGCGCCAAATAGTACAACATCGGGATTGATGCAGTTAGAATGCTGATCTGCACAATCCGGTACGGTTGAGGGTTTAAGGAGAAAAAGTGATAGATCGGCAGATAGTAGAGCGCGCCACCGGGACGGCCGGACCCTGTCCAGAAGCATACATTTGCCCACAGAGATTTGAATGCTCCTGAAAACCAGTAAACATACATATTCATCATCTCGTCTTCATTGAAACCTCCCGCTAATGATGGAAGGGCAAAGTGAAGGAAATAGAGGACAAGTATGGTCACGCACAGGACGTCAACCCGATGCAGATTGGAACTTTCCGACCACCAGTGCCGTTGGTCCGACTTCCGGATGGAACGCCGGTAGGTTCTTAAAATAGGCACGCCCTTATGACCGTTAGATTTCTATTGCAAGTTTTGACCGAGATTAAGGGCCCGAGTGTAACCGACCCCGACACGCACGGCAAGACTCCGCGTTGGATTGTCTCAATCCATTCAGCCTGGTCGTCCACACGAGCTTGAGGTTTAGATTCGACCGAAATATGGTCTGCCACTGGTTCCGCGCAGCTTTGTGAGAAGATGAAGGTCTCAATCGTAATCCCCTGTTACAATGAAAAGAACACGATCGAGAAGATCGTTGAGGCGGTTTGCAACGCACCGTTGAAGAGCAGAGAGATTATTGTGGTGGACGATTGCTCAGAAGACGGGACACAGGCCGTGCTGCAGGAGAGGGTTTCGAAGCTGGTTGATCGAATTATTTATCATCCAGTGAATCGCGGCAAGGGAGCCGCGCTGCGCAGCGGGTTCGCGGCTGCGACTGGAGATTTCATTCTCGTGCAGGACGCAGATCTCGAATATAATCCCGAAGATTATCCTCTGCTTCTTGAGCCTCTTATGTCAGGTAAGGCCGATGCGGTTCTTGGTTCCCGTTTCATGGGCGGCCGACCACATCGCGTCCTTTTCTTTTGGCACATGGTTGGCAATAAATTTCTGACGCTGCTCTCAAACATGCTCACCAATATTAATCTCACCGACGTGGAAACAGGCTACAAAGCCTTCAAAGCCCCATTTATCAAATCGATCCGAATAGAAGAGGATGGTTTCGGAGTTGAGCCGGAAATTATTGCTAAACTCGCCCGTACGGGCTGCAGAATTTACGAAGTCGGAATCTCATACAGCGGACGCACTTACGCGGAGGGCAAGAAGATCAACTGGAAAGATGGCCTGAGAGCGATTTATGCGATCTTCAAATACAACCTTGAGCGCCGCCAACTATGAAAGAAGCTGTTGTGCCAAGCTCTGCTCCGGGTTCGGCGAATATCAATCAGTCAATAAATGATAGCGAGAGGGTTGGCGCTTTTCCAAATCAGCGCGAGCCGATTGCGGAAAGGTGGGGGCCAGCCGCGCTCGAGGAAAGGCGCGAGCGAACACGTGATCATCTGGCTACAATTGCTCCTCGTCGCGAGAGCTGGATTAACCGCAACAAATATTATTACGAACTTCTAAATCGTCTGTTCCGGTTCTTGGTAGAACCTGAGAAAAGGGTTCTATCGGTTCGTTGCGGCACTGGCAATCTCCTGGCGGTTGTCCGGCCAAGTAATGGCAAAGGAATTGAGATCTGCCATGAGATCGTGAATATCGCACAGCAACGAAATCCATCCTTTGAATTCGCCGTCGCTTTTCCAGACAAGCAGGAGTTCCAGCAGGCTTTCAGACCAGACGAGAAATTCGATTACATTCTCTTCAACGACATTGGCGATACGGTGGACGTGCTTCAAGCGCTGCGGAATTTAAAGCCACTTTGCCAGAGGCACACTCGCGTGTTGGTAACAACTTACAATCACCTTTGGGAACCGTTCGTTACCTTCGCCGAATGGGTCGGAATGAAGGTGCCGCGGACCGAGCAGAACTGGCTTTCCACTACCGATATCCGAAACTTGTTGAAGCTCGCCGGTTTCGAAGCTCTCGAGATCCATCGAATCGTGCTTCTGCCGAAATATCTGCCGTTGCTGTCTGGATTTCTTAACCGTTTTTGTGCGCGCCTGCCGTTTTTGAGCAAACTCTGCATGACCCAAGTTGTAGTAGCGCGAATGCTGCCGCCACCGGTTTTGCCAGAAGAGATTGGCGTTTCAGTGGTGATTCCATGCAAGAACGAGAGAGGAAACGTCGAGGACGCCGTTCGCCGCATTCCGCCTCTAGCGGGTCGGACAGAATTAATCTTTTGTGACGATCAGTCGACTGACGGAACCGCTGAAGAAGTGTTGCGGGTGCAATCGCTTTACCCGGAAAAGAACATTCGTCTTGAGCATGGCCCGGGAGTTTGCAAGTCGCGAAACGTCTGGACAGGTTTCGATGCCGCGACAGGCGACATCTTGATGATACTTGATGCCGATCTGACGACGATTCCAGAGGAGTTGCCCTACTTCGTCAATGTTATCGTTTCGGGACAGGCGGAGTTTGTCAATGGATCGCGCCTGATCTACCCCGTACCGAAGGGAGCAATGAACGGAGCAAACATGCTCGGTAACAAAATTTTCAGCGTCACCTTTACGTATCTGCTAGGGCAAAGGGTGAAGGACACTCTGTGCGGCACAAAAGTCCTCTGGAGGAGCGACTGGGAGCGGATTAAGCCAATGCTCGGAAGCTGGGGAACCGAGGACCGCTGGGGAGATTATGAGCTGTTGTTTGGCGCCGCAAAGTTGAACCTTAAGATTCTGGACTTACCCGTCCACTATCAGGAACGCATCTATGGTTCGACAAAGATGACCAAGGTCTTTCGGAACGGACTTGTTATGCTAAAGATGTGCTGGCACGGCTTCTTGAAGTTAAAACTTGGATACTAGGTCGCTGCAAAGAAATTCAACACGGTCGGTTTCTGGCCCAACACGTGGCGGGTGAGATTTGGAATTGGGAGGGCCCAGCTGGCAAGCTGCGTTGGGCGCGCCGGGTAAAGTTACTGAGTAGACATCTTAGGCCGGGAATGAGCGTCCTTGAGTTGGGATGCGGCACTGGCTATTTCACTCGCGAACTCGTGCGCTCAGGAGCGGAGATCGTCGCGATTGACGTCTCACCCGAGCTCCTGGAAATCGCGAGTGCGAATTGTTCTGTGCCAAACGTTCGTTACGAAATCCAGAACGCCCATGAATTGAGCTATCCTGAAGGCGTCTTTGATTGCGTTGTGGGCAGCTCGGTCTTGCATCATCTCGAGATCCAGGAGGCACTACGCGAAATGTACCGGGTGTTGAAGCCCGGCGGCAGAATTTCGTTTACAGAGCCGAACATGCTGAACCCCCAAATCGCGATACAGAAGAATGTGCCTTGGGTTAAGCGAAAACTTGGCGACTCTCCGGATGAGACCGCCTTCTTTCGGTGGCCGCTCCGGCGCCTGCTTGAGGTAACAGGGTATCGTGAAGTTCGAATTGATCCATTCGATTTCCTGCATCCCAAAACGCCACGCCCTCTGGTTGATCGATTGGACTCCGTTGGCCGATTCCTCGAAGGCGTGCCGGTGATCTCGGAGTTCGCCGGCTCGCTGTATATCCGCGCCGTCAAATGAACAGCACGATGATTATGCAGACCGCACAGGCGAAAGATCGTGCCGCGACGTTGCGTAACCGGGCACGGCTCGGCGCCAATAAAAATCTGCTTTTTTGGTATCGCGAACTTTACCGTGATCAGTTTAGGGATTTCTCCAATCCGGCGGGGCTGTCGATATTAGAAATAGGAAGCGGCACTTCGCCCCTGAAACAATTTCTCTCAAACGTAGTCACGAGTGATGTGCTTGATCTGGACTACCTCGATCTTGTGTTTGACTGCCACGAAATCGACAAGTTGGACGCGATCGACGACAACAGCCTTGATGTTATCACGCTCACTAATGTGTTGCATCATTTGAAGAGTCCAATTGCCTTCTTGAACTGCGCAGCCAGCAAGTTGAAATCCGGCGGTAAAATTATCGCGACTGAGCCTTTTTTTTCCGTCGTATCAACTGTCATATTCAAGTATCTGCATCACGAACCGGTCGATTTCTCGATTTCCAAGCCGGAGCTCGGCGATGTAAAGGGACCGCTGGCTTCGGCTAACATCGCGCTGCCATGGCTAATTTTTTTCCGAAAACACGAATGGCTGCAACGTTTGAATGAGAAGTTCGAGCTTACGACTCTGTCCGCCCGGCCTTTCAGCGCCCTATCGTACATGGTTACTGGCGGAATATCGCATAAGCTACCAGTTCCACAGTTTGTTTATCGCATGTTATTTCCCATGGATCTCGTCCTTAGCCGCCGGTTTCCGCGCTTCTGGGCAGGTTTCTTTACCCTAACCCTGACGCGACGCTGATGGCCGCGGTCTCGGGTCTTTCGCGGAGAATCCGCGAAGGGGCGTTCCCTTCGCGAAGTGGCGGCCTAGGGGGCGAGGCATAACGTGGTCGCATAACAGAAACACTTTCCTGGCGCAAAATGACCGTAGAATACGCCGGGCGCTGGCAGGGCAACAGCAGCTCCCTCCAGCGAAAGCGCATTGGCCAAAAGCTATGGCTTCTCAATGCCTTCTTCCAATATTATAATGGCATTAAGAAGACCCATCTCCGATGAAGCCCCAAATTGCATTCCTATTATGGCGTTAGCCTCGGTCGTTCGCCGGCTTGGCAATAAGGTGTACGAACATGCGTTTCCAATCTACCGGCCACTTTATGCCGCTTACAAGGCTTATGCCGACCGCGGAGAGCGAGAGCTACTGAAGCGGGTCTTGTTTCCGGGCTCCATCGTAGTGGATGCCGGCGCGAACATCGGAATTTATTCTGAGTTCCTCTCCCGCTGTGTCGGTCCGACCGGCGTTGTCCATTCATTCGAACCTTCGCCCGACAATTTCAAGCGATTGCGGGCTGCCACGCGCAAGCTTTCAAATGTACGCCTGAACCAGCTCGCGGTGAGTGACAAGACGGGAGAGTCGTTGCTCTACATTTCCAAGGAACTGAATGTAGATCATCGGGCTTACCCGAAAGAAGGAGAAACGCGGCGAACTCTCTCGATTCGATCGACTAGACTTGACGATTATTTCAAAACCGGAGAACGGGTCGACTTGATCAAAATGGATTTGCAAGGATTTGAGCTTCATGCCTTGCAAGGTGTCGACCGTGTTTTGGCGGATAATCCGAACATAAAGCTTCTCCTCGAATTTTGCCCCCTCGCTTTAAAGCAGGCTGGAGCGAGCGGGAATGATTTGATCGCGGCTCTTCGGGAGAAAGGCAAGGTGATCCAGAAAGTCTCAAGCAAGGGACTCATTCCACTCCTTCCTGACTGGATAAGCGAGAGCCCGGGCTGGTACGTGAATCTATTCGCGTCATGACCTAAAGGTGCGGTCGAAGCATTTCTGCCTGGAAACAAAAATACGCTGTGGATGGGGACCGTGCGTCGTCCTGCAAAGAACAGATTTATGCTATAATCCCATTTTGAAAATTCCAATCCACGGAATGAATATTTCAGTTCAAAGCAAATGCCCCGCCTGCCATTCGGAAAATATCCAGAATCTTTTTACGGTTCCTGACCATGAGTACAATGTGGATTACCGGGCGCCCTACGCTAAATGTCTAGATTGTCTCAGTTTTTTTCAATTACCCATGCCGGATTCCGCCAGACTTTCGGACTTTTATCCAGCGAACTACCATAGTTTTGACACCAACAAGACCCTGGCCAAGCTAAAGCAAAAGCAACGGCTCAAAAGACTGCGTCCATTGGTTGATTCTAACCGAATGATCTTGCTCGATTATGGCTGCGGGAACGGCGCTTTTATTAAAGAATCGGCGAAAGAGATGCCGACTGCAGAATTTTACGGTTATGAAATTAGCTCTCAAAATGAAAGGCAAATTCTTCTCGACGGACGGGTTGTTCTTCTCAAAGGCTCCTTTGAATTTTTGCTGCAGGAATTACCCCTGTGCGATTTGATCACGATGAATCATGTGATTGAACATTTACCCGATCCTTGGAAGGTGTTATCGGCTCTACAGATGAAACTTAATCGTAACGGAATTCTGGAAGGACAAACCCCGGCCACCGATTCTCTCGAACAAAAGATTTTTAAGAAAGGATGGAGCGGTTTTCATGCGCCGCGGCATACGGTGATTTTTTCCAAAAAAGGCTTGGGAAAGATTCTGGAGCGTGCCGGGTTTGCTCAAAGTCAAATTACGCCTGCGTTCAATCCGGCGGGTATTGCGGTCAGTCTCGCGAGCCTGTCGCAGGGCGATTCGCCTGGTAATATTTCGCGTCGCGGCTTATCCTGGTTGTTCTATGTTGGGGCTGCGACATTGTTCTATCCGATTGATCTGTTGTCCGGAGCGCCGGGCATGATCAATTTTTATGCGACAAAGGAATAAGTGAATAGGAAGTATTTCTCCAAAAGGCCGGATGCTGTTTCTTTGATGGTGGTCATGGGTCACCTTCTCATTACCGTTTTTCCGGTCTACATCGCAGCGTATGCGAGGCTGGGTTGGTTAACCGTCTTGTGCTGGCTTTTTTTCGGATGCAGCATGAACGGCATTTTAAATTTGATGCATGAATGCTGTCACTATCATGTGTTTAAAAAGAAGCGCGGCTCGGAGATTCTAGGCCGGTATCTCGTCGCTCCTCTCATGATCGCGGATTTTGAAAGTTATCGTCAACGCCATTGGGACCATCATAAATACTTAGGCGTGGAAGGGGAGACCAAGGATTCTTATTTGATCGATATCCATGGTAAAAATCTTTTTCTCCTTTTCCTTCGCTCGGTTTTGATGGTCGAGATGTTCCAAAAGTTTTCCAAGCAAATCCCAAGGAATCCAGCCCCGAACAAGCCCGAGACCGGTTACAATTGGATCAAAACAACCGTTCTTTTTCAGGCGATTTTCTTTTCGACCATCTTTTTTACCGCTTACCAAAGTCATCCTTCCTGGTCCGCGGCCTTTGTGCATGCGGGTTTCGTCTATGCCTTCGTTTACGCCTACGGGTTGATTTCCTTAACGGTTTTCATGGCGGACCTGCGGGCCATTGCGGAACATCAGCTAAACGGGGAAACAACCGTCCAAGAAGGATATGCCGCTTTACGGAATTTCAAGTGCAGTTCGTTTGAACGCTTTTTCTTTGGGGCTTACGGATTTGGTGAACATTATACGCACCATAAAATCGCGGGCATTCCCTACTATCACCTTCTCGAAGCGACTCAAGAGATGGCTCGCGAAGATGAATCCTTGAAGCCGACAACCGGTTATTTAGGAACGTTAAAAAAACTGGCCCGTCATGGGCAATCTGCTCCTATTCGGAGAAATGACCCTTTAGAGCCAAGACAAATGGTCGCCCAAAATAACCGGGCGCACTAGCCCGTGTTCGGCACGATTTTTTCCAGCACCCAGGAGCACACGAGTTTGTCACTCATTTACACGCAGAACCGACTGCTTTTTGTCGCTCACCCGGACCTTTCAGGACGATGTAAACCATTCATTCAAGAACAGGAGCGACGGCAAGCCAGATTCTACCAACAGCTTCAATACGTCCAGTTACCTGGTAAAAGTACAGCGGATTGAGTCGACGATAGTGGCCCACGAAGCCCATCAGCAGCTCGTAACTAGTCGCTAAGCGGACGGTGAGAACGCAGCAGCATATCCCTCGCTAGGCGTCGCATTGGCTTTCCTCCACAAGCCCCGATTCGAGCACTCGATTTTCCTCACGTCCATATGCAACCTGCGTCTGAGTTTAAAGATTCGTTTGTTGACTCGCTCCAAAGCGGCGGTCATCTTACGTAAAATGGGGCGCGACCCGAGACTCTTGCAATCGCATCGAAAGTAGCAAAGCATAATGACACGGTCTGAGTTAAGCATTGTTATTCCTTTCCTGAACGAGGACCACGTGTTGCCGTTGTTACGCCAGCGATTGGAGAACGTTCAGAACCGTCCATCACATTGGGAACTGCTTTTTGTGAGTGATGGATCAACGGACGCGAGTTCAAGATTAATTGAGGCATGGGCCAGCAAAG
>WNFP01003732.1_pt1 | contig 12260 bp, 8 predicted proteins | sample 5400201 | NCBI WGS metagenome assembly WNFP01 (sample SAMN13153355, study PRJNA577476) | soil metagenome | isolation source: 115 cm saprolite under Madrone tree | place: USA:California | collected 2016-06-14
CATTGAGAGAAAGACGGCCCGGGCCAGCGATATGATCTATGTTGGCGGCTTGTTTGGCGAGGAGGGCGGGCGAGTGAAATGTGGGACGGACCGCGACCATCAACTCGAGGCGTTTCGTCACCGCTGCCAAGGCTGCCGCAGTAGACCAAGCGTCCAACGCGGGCGCGTCGGCGCCCTTGATGTCGTTGAGGTTTAGTTCAGCGATAAGCGTGAGATCGAACCCGATCTCTTCGCTTCGTCGCGCCAGACGGCTCACGTATTCCCACGTCGCCTCCATCTGTTCGTCTTCCACGTTTCGTAGCCAGCCGCCAAAGACTGGGAGCCAATACCCGTAACGCATTAGGCTCCCTCCTTTTCGTTCTCAAGGTAGTCCACCAGTCGCACGTGCGGATCAAAGCCAAGAATCTGAAGCGCGTTTGCAACAAAATTGGAAAGGGCATTAATGTCGTAATAAACAATGCTGCCATCGCGATCGTCGACGATGTATTCAATGCTGCCCACGTCGATTTGCGCGGCACCGACGATTTTTTCAACTGCATCAATTATTTCTTGTGGGGGCGTGTAACCCTCCACTTTCAATCCGGCCTTCGGTGCATCAACGAGCCCCATCGTGTTGGCGGCAGAAGCGCCGTCTTCGGTTCTGTATATCTCAGCCGGACACAGATTAAAGTTCTCTCCAGAGGTGTAGACTTTGATCGCATACAGAAATTTTCCACCGAGAGTCTCGACACGCGTAATATGTCCGCCGCGGACTGGAAGAAACTCCTGTACAAGAGCAGTGCTATCGATCTGAAAACCGATTTCGCCGGCCGCGGCTGCGTGCTCCAACGCCGGCGCAGAATCAAAACGCATAATTCCTGCGCCCCTGCCACCAATATTTGGTTTGACGATGACCGGAAATCCAATTTCCTGTGCTGCGGGAACAGCTTGGATCGCGCAATTCACGATACGCGAGCGCGGCGTAGCCAGTCCCAGGGAATGTAGGAACGCGAGTTGCGCTGCCTTCGAAATCTCGAGCGAAAAGGCTTTGCAGCCGTTGATGACACGCGTGCCAATACGCTCGAGGTGCGCGAGATAGTCGCGCGTGAAGAAGATGCCTTGTGCGTTACCGCGCAGGTAGGCGGACGCGCTCATCCGGTTGAAAAACAAAGCGTATTTTCTATCGGTCGCGGTCGCGTCATATACGTGACAGCCGGCATCGATACGAAGGTAATGAATCGAGCGGCGATCCATTTCTGCAAAGAGCGGGCGGAACCACTCTGGATGCTCGTAGTAAACCGCGAGTGGTAACTGCTGGTTCATCACTAGTATTTCTCAATCATTAAGAATCGACTAGACCTGCACGAGCGACGGTCACCTTTCCATCCATCAATACAGACCGGTTTAGCTTCGTTTTATTCCGCTCTCGCGGAGAAAAAGCCTAGGGGTTGCAGACTGCGAGTTAGTCGGGCGAGCACGGGGACCAAAGCGACCTAGCATAACTGCAGTCAGGCCGGCCCTCTCGTGGTAACGCTAGTTATTCTTCTTATGTTCGTGAGAGTGGAGCTGGCGATGCATGAATCTCAGCCTGGGTTGCTCGGTGTGACGATTCTCTGCGAGCCGCCGTTCTTCTCGAGGTAAGCTTCATCATAGTTTTGCCAAAACGCGGTAAATGCGTAGGTCTTGCCGGGTTCTGCGTTAACGCGTCGTTGAGTCGGCGGTGTATACCTATAGCCCTGTGGACTCGTGCTTACCGACAAGAGATGCTGTCCGGGGGGCAACACCGCATCGTAGCTCTGACTAAGCCCCAAATTCGCAACGTGGACACCGTCGACAAATAAGATGAGGTACTGAAAAGTCCCAAAATTAGCTGACCTGGTCACAACCAAATGAGCGTCATCCTCAGAACGGGCCAACGCAGAGTTTGATCTAACCTCTTGCGCCTGAATCGGTGTGCTTGCTGCAAAGCTGCATGCGATTGCAACCATGATTAGTTTACCTGAAATGCAATTCAATATTTTCATGATCTGGAGCCTTCAATCTATTCATACCGAATTAGCAAAGTTATATTCCAAGAAGTGATCTCCCGCATGGGGTGCCCCGCGAATGCCGCTCCAACCAGTGCACTCGACGATCAGAATAGCTTAACGAGAATCGAAGCGCTGGGAAACCGAGCGAGATGGACGCGTAAACGCAAAGGTCGAGCGAAGCAGAACGGTCAGCTCGCCGCCGTGAGCAGACAGATCGGAATGGCGCAAAGCCGGTCCCCGCCTTTGACGCCCGGTAGGGCGAATCTCAAACCCAGAGTGTGCGATCGAACGTGCGATATTGGATCGCCTCACTGACGTGCTCGGGTGAGATGTCGCTCTTACCATCGAGGTCGGCAATTGTGCGCGAGACTTTGAGAATACGATCGTAAGCGCGGGCGCTTAGATGCAATTCGTTCATGGCTACCCGAACTAACTCGTGTGAGTCCTGGCTGAGCTTGCAATGTTGTTTAAGATGACGCGTGGCCATGCGCGCGTTGCAGTTTACTTTCGCGTCATTGCGGAAGCGCTCTTGCTGAAGTTGCCGTGCTCGGATAATGCGTTCGCGAATGGCAGCGGAAGTTTCCTCTGCGCGTTCGCTGGCGACATCACGATATTCGACTGCGGGCACTTCGATGTGCAGATCGATGCGGTCGAGCAAAGGACCTGAGATTCGCTGGCGATAGCGCTGCACCTGAAGCGGCCCACAACGGCATTCGCGCTTCAAGTCGCCAAAATAGCCGCATGGACAGGGATTCATCGCCGCAACGAGCATCAACTCCGAGGGAAAAGTGACGCTACCTGCCGCGCGCGACACGGTGACCTTCCCGTCTTCGAGCGGCTGGCGTAGTACTTCCAACGCAGATCTCTTAAACTCGGGCAGCTCATCGAGAAACAGGACGCCGTTATGTGCGATGCTTACTTCACCGGGATTCGGAAACGTGCCGCCACCGAGTAGCCCAATGTCGCTGATGGTGTGATGTGGATCGCGAAATGGTCGGATCGAAACGAAAGATTTTTCGGAGTCGAGCAAGCCGGCGATGCTATGAATCTTCGTCGTCTCAATTGCTTCTTCGAGGGAGAGCGGCGGAATAATGGTCGGAATGCGCTTGGCCAGCATTGATTTGCCCGACCCCGGCGGACCAATCATCAGGACGTTGTGACCGCCAGCGACCGCCACTTCGATGGCACGCTTAACGTGCCCCTGCCCTTTCACGTCGCTGAAATCAACGTCGTACCTTGAATGGGTGGCGAAGAATTTACTCAAATCTGCGCGGGTCGGCAGAAGCGCAATTTCTCCGCGCAAGAAGGCGAACGTCTGCCGCAAATTTTGCACGCCGTAAATGTCGATCTTATCGACCATCGCGGCTTCCAGCGCATTGGCTTCCGGAACAAACAGAGCGCGCTTGCCACGCCGGCGCGCTTCCAATGCAACCGGCAGCACGCCTTTGACAGCGCGGACTGAGCCGTCCAAGGCGAGCTCGCCTACGAAGCTAAAATTCTCGAACGGCGAACTGTCGAGTTCTTCCGTCACGGCAATCATTCCAAGGGCGATTGGCAAGTCGAAACTCGGTCCCTCCTTTTTTATGTCCGCCGGGGCGAGATTGATCGTGGTGCGACCGCGTGGCCAATAATAGCCGCTGTTTGCGATCGCAGTGGTGACACGGTCGCGGCTTTCCTTTACCGCTGCGTCTGGCAACCCAACGATCACAATGTTCGGGTCGCCACCCGCCCCGTTCACTTCGATCTCCACTTCGTAAGCATCTACGCCGTAAACGGCAGCGGAATAAATTTTCGCCAGCATCGCAGCACCAGAGTCTCAGAAAAGGAGACTCGCGAAAAGTGTCAAATGCCCCTCGAGTACGGCGCTGCCTGATACTCTGCGAAAGCTGCCGGCTACAATCTTACGGTCTGCGGTGTTGGCCCGCCGCCGAGCACCCATTCAAAGACCGACCGCATTTCTTCGCCAATATGGGGCCATGAAAACTTTGTCGCTACCAAAGTGCGTCCACGATCACCCATTGCTCTTCGATCGTCATCAGTCATTTCGAGCAGTTGTTTTAAACCAGCGGCAATTTCCTCCGGGCTCGTTCCAATTTGTATTGCTGCTTGGGCAGCGAAGCCTTCGGGCAGATTGCATTCTGGTGTCATCAACACCGGCTTCGCATGCGCCCATGCTTCAAGCACTGTCATCGGCAAGCCTTCACTCAGCGAAGGCAGAATGAAAGTGTCAGATGCGCGATATACTGCCTCTTTCTCCTGGCCGAATAAAGGACCCGCAAACCTGACGCTAGCCGTTAATTCGTAGTCACTGGCTAGTTTCTTGAGTTCGCGTTCGTATCCGCCCTGGTCCCAGCCGGCAATGGCAAGCACCCAGTTCTCCGGGGTTAACGGATGAGAGTTGAGAGTTTGTTTCCAGGCGCGAACCAGATTCGCCACGTTTTTCTTTGGATGGAGTCTTCCGAGATACAGCAGCATTTTCCTGCCTTGGACAAATTTTTGAAGCACTGAGTTCCCAGGTTTCAATGCTAAACTCTCGGTTACTTCTGGCAAATCGACGCCATTGGGAATTATGCAAATCGGGTTGCGCATTCCGTAGGCGCGGATTGATTGCGCTTCCGCTTCGCACAACGCGCGCAGACACGCCGCGCCGCGCAGGTGCGTATTCTCATAAAGCAGCGCAGCGATTTGTTTTTTCCACTTTGCATTTCGCAATGCCCATCGTTCCAACATGCCGTGTGGATGAACGATGTACGGCCGACCCGCCCGGCGATGCCATTGATGCGAGGCAACGGAGCAATATTTCCACAAACCGTGGGTAGACAGAATGTCGAGATCAGCTCTGAGCAAAGTAGGTAAGAGCTGGTTTGAGTAGCCCCAGGATCGGAATCGCGGTTGGAATGTATGAACAGGAAGCGGCTGCCACTCGAGTGAATCGACAGCGCTCTTTTCGTCGCTGATGCCGAACACGCTCGCCGTCTTATTCGCGGACGCCACCGCCTTGGCAAGTCCCCGCACGCTTTGAAACAGTCCGCCTGCTTCGCGCGAAATGCTGCTGACCAGAAAACCAACCTTCATGCGATTAGATTCATTCTGGCTTGATTCCTGATGCGCGTTCTGTCGCCTCTCCCTTTGGAAAAGGGGAGAGGACTGAGGTGAGAGGTTCGAGCGCGACAGACGTCATTTGCCTCACTAAATCATCACCGTCACCCTCCCCTCTCCCTTTCCAAGGGAGAGGCAACGCGATCTAGCGGAGCTGCGTACCGTTGCTTGGACATTCAAGTGACAATTAGCCCGCACTACCCCGATTGCTACATCCGGCGCTTCACGCGAGTTCATCCGAGCAGGTAAATCGCATCCGCTCCATGCCGGCTCGCCCACTTTTGCAGGCGGGTTTCCAGTCGAAAGTTCGCCCAACGCCAAAACCGGTCTCCAAACGGGATGCCCAGGCTGTGTCTCCGCATCTCCACGATCCGCAGGCCGGCGCCATGGCACGCATCGGCGATATCGCGTTGCGAATACCACGAGATGTCGTAACCGCGCTTGGCCAGCTCGCGTCGCGTGGTGACTGCCCGTACGATCCGCGCTCCAACGTGATCGGTCAGTGTCGTCTGTAAAATGATACGCCCGCCCGGCGCCAGCATCGACTTCAAATTCGGCAGTAAGATGTCCAGCCGCCCAGCATGGGCAATCAATCCGAGGCAGAGAATGAGATCGTAACTGGCGTGAGACGGCTTGAAGTTGAACACGTCCGAATGAACAAATTCGAACTCCGTGTTAGTGATTTGCGAGCTGAGAAGTTCCTTTGCGCTGTGCAACATCGCCGGCGAAATGTCGACCACCGTCGCATGAGAAAACCTGCCGGACTTTAGCAACGCGCTGGTTATTTCGCCGGTGCCCGCAGCACAATCGAGCAATCGTCCCGCCGAAGCGCCGGCCACTTCACACGCCAGTTTGAGCCGCGTTTGAAAATAGAAGCTCGCGCCGGACGCGCTTCGCACGAACTGGCGTTTATGAATCGGCGCCAGTTTGTCGAAATAAGCAGCTACCGGATCGTTCATGTCACTGCCCGTACCTTGCCCCGGCAAATAACAACGCCCGATCGATTACGCCAAATCTTCTTGGCGCGAGTTCCATCGCCACCCTGGCTGCGCGCTCCAAGCCTTCGCCAAAACGCTCCGGGGAGAAATTCGCCGCAATCCCGTAGCTCGCATCTGCCAGGCGCCTTCGTTCGTCATCTACCAACGTAGTCATCTTCAACATCTGCGCGGCCAATTCGTGCTCATCCATTGGATCAAAAGTAAACCCGTTGTCTTGCACGAGCTCCGGCACGCAGCCGCACCGCTCCGACACAATCACCGGCAGTCCTGACGCAATGGCTTCATTCACAACGAGGCCCCACTGCTCAGTTGTGCTTGCATGAACGAACGCGTTCGCCAGCGCGTAGTAAACCGGCAACTCGTCATATTGTTTAAAGCCAGGAAGGTGCACGTGGGCGTGTAAGTTGAATGTTGAGAGTTGAGCGTTGAGTGTTTCCCTCAGCGGGCCGTCACCCAAAAGCACGAGGTCCCACATTGCGTTCTCGCCTGATTGCCGTCGGTATTCCGCGTAGGCCCGGACCAGGCTCGGGAGATTCTTCTTCTCGATGAACCGCGCCGAAGCGAGGAAGTAATTTTCCGGCAGCCGATACTTCTTTCGGATTTCCGATTCCGAATTTCGAATTTCGATGGCACGCCGGGCGAACCAGTCGTTGTCCACAACATCATACCCAGTGAAAATCCGCTCCCGTGGCATGCCAAGTTCAATGAGATATTCAACGTGACGCTGACCGCCTACGAGTGCGGCAGAGTGAAAATCGACGATCCGTCGCTTGATAATTTCCTTCCACCAGGTGCGGGGCTCGTCACCGCGAGCGCTCTCCGACATCACGACCATGGGTATTCCCCGGTCCATGCAACAATTCGCTGCAACCAGGGATCCAAAATTGTTCCAGCCGTTGACCGTCACTACAACAGGGTTTGCCTGTTCCAACGCTGAGTAAAATGCTCGCCGCAGTTCGGGCTTTTCCGGGTCGTCTTCTGTTGCTTCCGGAAACAGAGAAATCTTGTTGTAGCGGGCAGGAGAATCCGCTGCGCCCCACGTGTCATATGCCTTGGCTGACCACTCAACACCGGTCACCGACAATTTATCGGCCGCCGCGTTAAGACGCGCATGATGATAAGGACCGATATGATGAAAAACAACAGCAACCGCAGGCTTGTGCACCATTCCTTGGCCAGAGGTTAACTCTCGCCATTCCGCAGAACCACTTCTTTTAGCGAGTATGCCATGCGTGCGGCTAACCGTTAATCCGTAGACACGCTCACGCCAGCATTCGATCCGCCGAGGTTCAGCGCCTTTTCACTCGCGGCAATTTTTGCCGGTGGCGCCGGAATTGGCTGCTGGCCTTTGGCCTTAAGCGATTCGTTTAAGGTGGGCAGATCCTGCGCGAGCAGTTGGTCGAATTCTTTCGTCGCGTCATCGAGTTCGCGCTTGAGCGCATCGATGTAGGCAATCTGGTACCCGCCCGGTTTTCCTTCGTAACTCAGAATCGCTCCGTAAAGCTGGTCGGTATGTTCGCGCAACCGTTCCTCGCCGGTAATCGCTCCTCCCTCGGTTGTCGCGACGACCTTCTTTCGCACTGCGTCAACCTTGTCGTCAAAATCGGAAATGTTTTTGCGAAGCGGATCGCCTTCCAGTAAGCCTGCACCCGTTTGGGCCAATGTCTTTCGCAACGCGAGAATCCGATCCATCAGCGCACTTTCTTCGCCGAACAATCCGTGAACGCGCATCGCAGTGTCGAACTGCGCTTTGCGGTCTGCCGCGCTAAATTTTGCGCGACGATCCAGACCGACCGTCAACTTCGTCTCCGAAACCTTGCCTGCCTTGGTCAGGCGTACAGTGTAATCACCCGGCACAAGGCGCGGTCCACGAATCGCAGACCCTGCAACCTGCGCGGCGGGCGGCACACGCGGCGGCTTTGCGCGCATTGTCCACGTCACCCGGTTCAGACCCGGGCGTTTGCTGGCCGGCAATTCATCAATGACGCGACCGGAGGAATCCAGAACTTCGAGTTTCATTTTGCCAAACAGATGGCGTTCGCGCTGGTAATAATTGATCACGGCAGCATCAGCCGGATTATCACCAACAAAGACCGCGTCGCCATTTGGCCACCCGCCCTGGCCTTCGATCCGCTGTTGCACCGGGCGGGCTGAAACAAACGCGACATCCTGCTTCAACAAATCGGGTGTCAAAGCGCGCAGTGGCGTGATGTCGTCTATGATCCAGATGCCGCGACCATGCGTCGCGAGGACGAGATCGTTGTCGCGTGGATCAATTGCCAGATCGCGCACGGCAACGGAAGGAAAGTGGTTGCCTTTGAATTGCGCCCAGTTTTTTCCACCATCGATGGAAACCCAAAGCCCAAACTCAGTTCCGAGAAAAAGGAGATCGGGTTTGACCAAATCTTCCTTGATCACGTGCGCGTATCCACGGACGCCTTTCGCATCCTGCGGGCTCACGAGCGGCGTCCAAGTTTTACCGTAATCGGTCGTTTTAAAAACGTACGGCGTCATGTCGCCAAAGGTATGTCGATCAAATGCCGCATAAGCAGTACCGGCATTGAAGTTGCTGGCCTGAACCCAGTTCACCCATGAATTTTTCGGCAAATTAGGAACATTGCCGACGACGTTTGTCCATGTCTTGCCACCATCGCGCGTGAGCTGAAGATTGCCGTCGTCTGTGCCGACCCAGATCAGCCCTTTCTGTTTGGGCGATTCGCTGATTGAATAGATAGTCGTGTGCATTTCCGCCGATGAATTGTCCACCGTGACGCCGCCCGATTGTTCCTGCTTCTGTTTTTGCGGGTCGTTGGTCGTTAGGTCCGGCGAAATGCGTTCCCAGGTTTGGCCGTGGTCGCGTGAACGGAACAGAAATTGTGCGCCGATATAAATGGTCCCCTTTTCATTCGGCGAGAGCGCAATTGGCGTGTTCCAGTTAAACCGGAGTTTTTCTTTGTAATTCGGTCGCGGCTTGATGTTGCGAGCTTCATGCGTGTGGCGATTTATCCGCGCAATCTCGCCGCCTTGATATTCGGCATAGATGTAATCGGGATCCGCCGGATCGGGAAACATCCAAAACCCATCGCCATTGTACATGTTTTCCCACTGCGCGTTGGTGATGCCGCCTGGATACTGCGAGTCGCCCACCCACGAACTATTGTCCTGCAAACCGCCGTAAACGTGGTACGGATCGTTGTCGTCAAGGCTGACGTGATAAAACTGAGACACCGGCAGGTTTTCGCCTTTCCACCATTTGCTGCCACCGTTGTAGGAGTACCACATTCCGCCATCGTCTCCCACGAACACCACCTGCGTGTTGGTAGGGTCGATCCACACAACGTGCGCATCGCCGTGAGCTCCTTGGAAACCGCCGACTACCGCGAAACTTTTCCCGCCATCGTCGCTAACGATCAATGCTCCATCGGGCTTGAACAGGCGGTCTGGATTTTTTGGATCGACGATCAGATTCGCGAAGTAGAACGGACGCCAGACCATCCATTGGCTTTTGTCACGCTTCTCCCATGTCATCCCGCCGTCATCCGAAACGAACAACGCGCTCTCTGGCGATTCGACAAAAGCATAAACGCGTTTCGCATTAGAAGGCGCGATCGCTACGGCGATGCGGCCATACGGTTTCTTCGGGAAACCTTTGTTGGCCTGCTCCGTAATCTCCGTCCAGGTATTGCCACCATCGGTCGAACGGAACAATCCACTAGCTGAAGGAGCCGTCGGAATTGCGCCGCCCGAGCGGTATTCCCAGCCTTTGCGCCGGAAATCCCACATGGCTGCGAACATGATGTCGGGATTGTTCGGATCGATTACTATGTCCGTGCAACCGGTCGAAAGATTTGGTCCTTTAAGAACTTGCTGCCATGTTTTGCCCCCATCAGGGGTTTTGTATAGACCGCGATCCGACGAATCGCTCCACAGGGGACCTGGAACGCACACGAACACCGTGTCGCTGTTTTTCGGACTGACCGCGATCTTTGCGATGCGCTCGGACTTTTCCAGTCCAGCATGGGTCCACGTCTCACCGCCATCGGTTGACTTATAGATTCCGTCGCCAATTGAAACACTGTTGCGCGTCCACGATTCACCAGTGCCTACCCAGACATTTTTCGAATTCTTGGGGTCGAGCGCGATCCCGCCGATCGATTGGACGCGCTGTTCATCGAACACCGGCCGGTACCGCGTCCCGCTGTCGTCGGATTTCCAAACGCCGCCACTGGCCGCGCCAACGAAGAGAGTAATTTTACCCGACGGCTCGCGTGTACCCGCGATGGCCGAGATGCGCCCGCTCATCGCCGCTGATCCGATATTGCGCGCGCCGAGACCGGAGATGGTAGAGGAACTGTAGGGCGCGTCCGCAGCGTGACAAAGAATGGCAGAAAGAAAAAGGACCGAAAGCGATGCGAAGACGCATCGCACTCCAAAAGCACTGCGTGCGAAATCTCCCGGGGCGTCTATTTGGTTTCGCGGAAGCTTTGGGGGTGCGACGGCGTCCTCACGTCGCTTTCGGCTGGTTAGTATTCTCATCTGCTTAGTGTCTGGTGTGGTCACAGAAAATTATTTCGAAACCGGAAAATGAAATACGGCGTCGTCCACCGGCACGTTGGCTTCGACTTTATCGATAATAATTCTTTGTTTGTCAGGCGCTCCTTTGCGTCCGGACTCGATTGACGTGGGAACGAAGACGCCGCCGGCTTTTTCATAGTCCCCGAGATCGGTCTCCTCTTCTTCCTGCGCGCCGTGTCTCGTGCGTTCCGTCAAGATCCGAATCTCCAGGAAATGATCAGGGTCTAGATAAACAAAACTCACGTCTCCATTCTTCCGAACCACCTTCAACTTGTGCGCGGGCGTTCCGTCGACGTCCTCAGTTCCGAGGTATTCGACGCTGCTTCCCTTTGCCTGCCAATCAACCAATGCGCCGTCGATCTCCGAGTCTTCTATCAGCGCCTTGACGTCATCGGCAGACATGCGTTCGGGATCTCTGCGTCCGAAAAATGGTGATACCGTCCATCCATCTTTGCCGTCATAGGCCTGGATCTGGGTCATGCCTTGAAGAGAAGCTTCGGTGCGCACTTCATCGGCTCGCTTTTTGATTTGCAGATAGGCAAGCTCAATCTGGGCGCCGAACTGCACCAACAGCTTGCCCGTCAGGCGCAGCGACTGAAGGTCATGTAGCGCAGTCGCGCCGCCCTTGGCTTCGATGTTTTTGGCCACTAGTTCGTCGACGGTCGGCTGGCTTTTGTCTTCCCCGAAAATCGTCGGCGCGATGAGCGCGGCGAAAATAAGAGAAATTATAAAACGCAGATGCATGTGCATGTTGCGAGACAATATCAGACAGCGAAACGCCACGGATATTCAAAGGAATTCGCAAAGCAAATGACGGCTCGAGATTTGCGAAACTGCCGAAGAGTAAATTTGAGGTCCTTCATATTACTCGACGCGCAGCGCTTGAATTGGATCAACATGTGTGGCACGTCGCGCCGGTAGCAAACATGCGATCAACGCTGTCGTGGCGAGTAAAAGTGTTGAGCCGGCAAGCAGTGCCGGGTTGTGCGCCGAAACCTCATAAAGCTGCGACGCAATTAAACGACCGAGCGCAAACGCTGAGGCAATCCCGATGGCGAGCCCGATGAAAACCGGTTTCATTCCTTGACTCACCACCAGGCGCAACACGTCGCGTGTTTGCGCACCGAGCGCCATGCGCACGCCGATCTCGCCAGTGCGTTGTTCGACAGTGTACGCGACCGCGCCGTAAATTCCGATGCTCGCAAGCAACAACGCGACTCCGGCAAAAATTCCAAGCAGCCACATCATCAAACGCGCCTGGCCCAACGCCTGCGCGACGACCGCGTCCATGCTTTGCGGCACTGCGATTGCCAATCCAGGGTTCACTTTGGTGAGCGCGGATTGCACGAGTTTCGTGACGGTATCGACTTTGAGATTGCTGCGCGCGGCCACGTTAACGAATGGAAAATTTTCCTGCGCCCATGGCAGATAAAATTCCAAGCCCGGCGCTTCCGCCACTCGAATCGAGCGCACATCTCCGACGATTCCGACGATCTCGCACGGCACACCGAGGCTTGTCACCAAGAGTGTTTTGCCGATTGGATTTTCATTTGGGAAAACCTTCTTCGCCCCGGCCTGA
>WNFP01003733.1_pt1 | contig 12258 bp, 11 predicted proteins | sample 5400201 | NCBI WGS metagenome assembly WNFP01 (sample SAMN13153355, study PRJNA577476) | soil metagenome | isolation source: 115 cm saprolite under Madrone tree | place: USA:California | collected 2016-06-14
TTTACCGTGAGCGAGGCGGTTTTGGTCGTTCCCCCGTAGGAGGCCGTGATGGTGACCGGTGTGGCGGCGGTCACGGCGCTGGTGGTCACCGTGAACGTCGTGCTGGTGGCCCCGGCAACGACTGTTACGTTAGCCGCAACAGTTGCCGCAGACCCGCCGCTGGAGAGGTCAACCACTGCCCCTCCACTTGGAGCAGCCCCGCTGAGCGTCACGGTCCCCGTTGATGACGACCCCCCGTTTACACTGGTGGGATTGAGCCCTATTGAATAAAGCGTCGTGGATCCCGACCCCGGCGGACCGCCGTAACCCCCACCACATGAATAGACAACCAATGAAACTGCGAACAACCCGGCTGTCGCAGCAAGACCCCGCCGCCAGCGTTGCTCGCGGCTCAAGTGGCACAGGATCAACAAAACTACCGTCCAAGTGAAGCACGCCGCCACCAACAACCATCGATGCGAAAGCGGGGCGGTACGCGGCGAGAGTAGCGGCGGCGATATCGAGCGTGCCGTCGTGGTCAAAGTAACGGTCGCGGTCGCGGCGTGCACTCCATCCAGCGTTGCCGAACTTGGCGAAACCGTGCAGGTGGCCGCTGCCGGCGCCCCGCTGCAGCTCCAAGTCACCGTCTGGGTGGATGCATTTGCCGGTGTAGCGGTGACGGTGTAACTCGCCGTTTGCCCCGCCGTGATTGTCGTGCTGGCGGGGGTGGCAGAAACCCCGAAGTCGGGTCCCGACGTCAAGGATTGGAACGCAGGTACCAGGTCCAAACGCCCGTTGCCCATGCCAGCACCAGAAAGCGATGCTGCGTGGGCCACAGCGGCAGAGGCTTGGGCTTCCTTGAGGGTCTGCAGGTTCCGCAACAGCGCCGCCCCTCCCGAAACAAACGGCGCGCTAAAAGAAGTTCCCCATCCCGCCGCATAGCTGTTGAACGGATACGTGGAAATGATTGACTCGCCCGGAGCCGCCACCCACACAATCCCGTTTCCGTAGTTCGAGAAACTGGACCGCGTGTCTTCAGTTGATGGAGTACTACCGACGGAGGCCACTCCCATCACATCGGTTTGTAGCGCCGCGGGATAAACGGTCTCCTGCGTCCCGTCGTTTCCTGCCGAAGCCGCGCAAATAAGGCCTTGCTGGTTCACATAGTCGAGTGCCTTCTGTAGCTCCGTCGACGCCGTCTTGGTATCAAAGCTCATGTTAATCACGTTGGCGCCGTTCTGCCCGGCGTAATAAATCGCCCGCAGGATGTCGGAGAGATTCGCCGTACCGTCGGAATGAAATGCCTTCAGGGGCAGAAGGTGCGCTGTTGGGGCCACCAGATGGATAATGCCCATCACCATGGTTCCGTGACCGAAAGCCGCATACTGGCCGGTGTCCAGAACCGCCGCCGACGATTGGTCCAATACCGCCGCGCTCGATTGATTCACTTGCACAGCAGAGGGGCAGGTTATAGAGGTGCAGGCAGGAGGTCCGCACGAAGTCGAAGTACCAAATGGGCATGGGGAAAGATCGTTCAGTTCCGAACCACTAGACTGATTCCGCGTGAAGTCGTAACCCGGCAACAAAACGCCTTGCAATGCCGGATGATTAGGATCCACGCCCGTGTCGATGTCCGCTACAACAATCCCCGTCCCTGTCACGTTAAAAGCACTTTGCGCTTGCTGAATTTCCACGATGCTAGCCGCAGGTTGCGTAGCGTAGCTGTTCCACACCATCGTGCCGGAATTAGCTGGGTAGGCTACCTGAGTTCTGTCTGACATCAGAGTGCTGGAAATTGGCGTGGGAACTAAGTTCGCCAAACCAACCAAGTTGAGCACCTGGTTTACTTCAGCATCCAGGATCCCCAGTGGGTTGCCCACGAGACTCAGCAATCCGCTTAGGTCGAGTGGACTCGCAATTAAGAAGACCTGCCCAAGAGGATCGCCCAACCCGCCAACCACTGTGCAGATCGGCGGTAGCAACGGAGGATTGCACGCCGTCTGAAGCGCTTGGAGGCTGAGCGTCGAACGTACGATGAACTGGTTATCCGCCCGCGCTGGCGTTGCCCACAAAAGGGCCACTAAAAGACCTACTAACAACATTCGCCGCTTCATAGCGCGGCGCTCCTTCTCGTCCGGAGATTGCTCTCTTTGCCCGTGCGCGGTGCCCTTACTGTTCGTCCCTTCCATTTCTCCCAATTTGTTCTCTGAAATAAATCACGACGGCGCATGGACTTGCCCCTCCCAAACTGATTCGTGCCGGTGAGCCACCATCTCTTCCATGGAAGCAACTTGCATGCTGCTTGCTTCCAACGCTTGCTCCCCGGCAGTCTCAGTCGTTTCCGGACTGGCCAACGCGCGCCACTCCCTCGGAGGCAAATCGTAAGGAGTCAGGCTGCGCAAAGGCCAGTCCGGTTCGTCCCCATTAATAAGCCCCTGTAAACGTGGGAAAAATAGCGGGTAAAGTCTGGATATTTATTTAAGGTGAATACCTGATTTCAACACACTTGCGACAACGCTAAAAGAACAAGTCAATAGTCGTCGTAGCGGCGGCCTTTACATAAGCGTAGTTCGCACACCGACTACGTGTCTCGGCAACGCCGGGACTAAGCCGCCGCTACCCCCTCAGTTCCGCTCATTTTGACGACTTACCGTCGCATCCCCGGCCCGCATCGCTGCCAAGCGAATCTGCGCCAACCGGTAAGAGCTCCCCGGCATCCGCAAGCCTTTCCGGGCTTCTTCACTTGTTTGTAATCCGCGGCAGCGACCTCATTCTCTCCGTACTGCTCCGCAATGCGTCCAAACGCATACCAATAATTGGCATCGGGCTCGTCGAGCAGCTGTTCCATAGCTTGAATCAAGATTTCACGTGCTTCCTTGGTCTTGCCCGTTTCCGCATAAACACAGCCGCGCGTATGCAGAATGCCCGCATTGTGGCTCTGGCAACGTCGTCCTCGACGATCAAGGCGACGCTCGCGGTAGCCATGTTGCAGGCTGCAGGTGTTAGCGTACGTAGCATTATCTTTGCTTCAGCGTCTCACGGGGAGTGCGCGGGATGATCGCGGCCTCGCCGAATTCCACGCCTGTATATCGAATCTCCCGGCTCAAATACTGCATGATCGCTGATGCTCTTTCGTCTCGCGTCGTTTTGCCGGACACTAAGCCATTCACGAGCGTCTGAACGTCTTTTGCGGCCGCCTTTTCGTCCACAATTTTTCCGGAGCCTTCGGCAATCGCTTGCCAAGAAGCGCCCGTCGAAAACCTCACCTCCGGCCGGGCAGGAACATCTGCGGGAAGATATGTCTCGATTTCATCGAGCGCACCCATCGGGCCTTGCTCAAAAACAATTTGAGTACGCCCATTGGTTTCGCTCTTCTGCGATCCTAGATCGGGAAGTAGTTTCGTCGTATAGCGCAAGGGGAGTGACACGGGCGCATTGAGCGTGAGCTTCGAATGCTGTACAGGCACGTTTCGGCCAAAATAAGTCATCGCAACATGGGATCAACCTCTCTGAGAGTTGAATTAAAGTATCTTGCTTTTTGCAGCACTGCAAGCGATGGAGATGCAACTAGGCACGGCCTGCCACGGCATATCATGCTTCAAGCCCTACTCGTTGTCAGAAGTAGGGGCAAATCTTTAGATACGCTTTCACTGGCTTGCTGAGAATCATCGCCAGCGATAACCCGTCCGCCACGATGCAATTTCCGGCAAGACGGCAGAGGCATTCGAACTCGCCGCCAGGAATTTCAGTTCCCCGCTGTCGCAGCAGCCGCTGTTGCATCTCGTCGGCGCGATTCGTTCCAGAGTTGGATATACGGCTGAAGCTCCTTCATCATTTTTTGGAATTGCGGGATGTCAAGCGATTGCGCGCCGTCGCTGATCGCTTTCTCAGGTGCAGGATGCACTTCCACGATCAAGGCGTCGGCGCCGATGGCAACGCCTGCTCGCGAAACCGCGGGGACCAGGCTGCGCTTCCCCGTCGCATGGCTCGGATCGAGAATCACAGGAAGATGCGTTAACTCATTCAACGCGGGAATCGCCGCGATGTCGCACGTATTTCGCGTTTCCGTTTCAAACGTGCGGATGCCCCGCTCGCACAGGATCACATCGGAATTTCCGTGCGCCACGATATATTCCGCGGACATCAGCAGTTCCTTGATTGTTCCGCTCATCCCGCGCTTCAAAAGCACCGGCCGCCCGCATTTCCCCAGAGCCTTCAGGAGGATGAAATTCTGCATGTTTCGCGCGCCCACTTGCATGATGTCCGTGTACTGCGCGATTAAGTCCACGTCGCGGTCGCTCATCACTTCGGTGATAATCGCCAGGCCTGTGGCTTTTTTCGCCTTCTGCAATAATTTCAGCCCTTCTTCTTCCATGCCCTGAAAATCGTACGGCGAAGTCCGGGGCTTGAACGCGCCACCGCGCAGGATTTTCGCGCCCGCGGCCGCCACTCCTTCCGCCGTGCGCATAATCTGGGCCTCCGATTCCACGGAGCACGGCCCCGCCATAACCACAAATTCGTCGCCGCCAATTTCCGTGCCGTTTACGCGCACGCGGGTCTTCCCGGCGCGGAATTGTTTGCTCACAAATTTGTAGGGCGCGGAGATGCGCACCACTTTCTCCACCTGCGGCATGGACTCGACGGACTCCATGCATGCCGTAACGTCTCCCACTCCAACAACGCCAATCACAACGCGCTCTTCTCCTTCAATCGAGTGCACCTTGTAGCCGAAATGTTCCACCTGTTTGCGCACCTCATCGATCTCCTGACGAGTGGCGTGCAGCTTCATCGAAATGATCATGGCTTGTTCCTCTCACATCCATTTTGTCTTCCCAAGAATGCTTCCCAAATCTCGTCCAGCAAAATTCTCCACTCCAAAATAAAAAACCCACTCGGTGCGAGTGGGTCGAAACTTTTGCGCTATTTCTAATTACAGAATCGCCCCTCGCCTCCTACATGGGTGGGTACCAAAATCGAAACCAATACGAGTAGGCGCCGCGATTCATGGGCATATTGTATTTCGTCTTTCCCGCGGAAACAACAAATATTTGCTCCTCCACGGTTGCTTACGGAATCCCGCAGCTAGCGCGTGTGAAACACCTAGGGTTCGCCGAGCCACGAGACCGTTTGCGCCAACCCTCAATTCAACAGCACGGCGATGCGATAGCGTGTAAAACTTCCAATGTTGGCACCGTGGCACGCGCCGACGGCCGCCTTACGATACGCGCGGCTCTTGACCTTTTCCAAAAGACCTTCGGGAAGTTTGTTCAGATCTGTCACTTCAAAACGCATTACGAATACCGCGGGTGTACCGTCCAGTCCGCGCTCCATTCTGCACGTTTTGCGCGCATCCTCGGAAACATCGGCGATCTGCAGACCGTTGCTCTTCAGTAGCGAAATCACTTTGTCTTCCTGCTGCTCCAAGCTTAGACTCTCGACGGGCCGGGAAAAATCCTGCACGGCGAAGAGTCCTCCACTCCCCCTTAACGTAGCGATACCCACGGCGGTGATGTCTCCGTTGAGGATGTTTTTCCGGTGGCCTGTAGAGTGCATCCACCCATTGTGAATAGTCTCAGGATTGGGGCCCACGGCGATGTTCTCCGCGATCAACGAGAATTTCGCGCCGGCTTTAGCGGCGCGCTGGTCCAGGGGAGGCTCATCGAGGCACTGATGCAGGAGCAGATTCTGACTCACCATGACTTGGGCGTGCTGTCGCGCGGCTTGGGCCAACGCATTATCCCACTTGAGGGCTTGCAGTCCTGCGGCCGCCCGTTCGCGGTTAGCCGCGTCGAGAAGGAGTTTCTCCTCATCTGAGGGATGCAACGAGAGCGACCGTGATGGTAGCGGCGGGCGATTCGGCGGGCCGTCCTGCGAATGGGCTGCGCAAACAGAAAGAAGAAAACAGAGTGACACGGCTCCGGTTCTAACAAACCGGTAAGCTTTCATAAATCGTTAGCCGCGGACGCGCACGGCGCTGAAGCTGAGGATGACGTGGCCGCCGGAGGTGGGCCGCCCAAAGCTCATCATCGGACGGAAGCGGGAAAAAAGAAGCATCTGGTCAAGTTGATGCCGCAAATCGGGGCTGTTGGGTCCGGAAAGAATCTGATAGTCGGCCATCTGGCCTTGAGCGTCGACGGTGACGTCGACAAGAAGACCGTGCGGGAGAGAAAGCTCAACCTCGTGCTGCTCGGGCGCCCACGCCTGCGGGTAGTCCGACAAGGATAGAAGCTCGGCGGGGCGCAGAATATTGAGTGGCACATCGTTGGAGACAGCGCGCACCGTGATACCCGGCACCATCAATTGCAGAACGAGGACGAAAACCACAATCGCGGAAAAAACTCCGCCGGTGGCTGGAACGGTGAGCGGGCGAAAAACGTTGTCGAGAAGAATTTCCGCGCGGTCGCGCATTTTGCGCAAACGGCTGGACCAATCGTGGGAATGCTGCGATTGGGCGGCCGCCACTTTGATGCGAATAGCCAGATCGGCGGGCGGAACATTTTTCGGCATGCGGGAAAGCAGAACAGACAACTTGCGAAAGGTTTCCAGCTCGGCGCGGCAAACGGTGCAGCCATTCAGGTGCTCGCCAATCTGCACGCGCTCCGCGGCCGACGTGGTTCCCGTGATGGCGTCGTCGAGGTAGCCCGCCAGTTTTGTCCGTACCGTGGTGCACTTCATGGAAGCCCCTCCCCGGCGGCACTTGCACGCAGGGAATTACCTTGCTCATCCGAACAATCATTGATGCGGCGCGCCGCCGAATACGCGTTGCCAAAAGGCGACGGCTGCGGCTCGGCAACAGGCCCGTGCGAAGAAGTACGCGGTTCGTGCTCACGCAGGAGCGGCTCAAGAACTTGCCGGAGAGAGCGCCGTCCGCGAAGAATGCGTGACTTCACGGTGCCAACGCTGCACTCGAGGACTTCGGCGACTTCCTCGTAGCTCAATCCCTCAAGGTCACGCAGGATGACCGCGGTGCGAAACACGTCCGGAACTTCCTGCAAAGCGTGCTGCACGGCAACTTGAATTTCTCGCGAGGCCAGCTGCTCGAACGGCGTAGCGCCGAGATCTTCAATTTCAATGGAGGCGTGGCCCTCTTCCGGCTCGGCATCGATCGACACATTCTTTTGCAAATGGCGCTTGAACCACCGCTTGTGATTGAGCGCTTCGCGTATGGCTATACGGTAGAGCCAGGTTTTCAAAGAGCTGCCTTGCCGGAACTTGCGAATGCCACGAAAAGCCTTTAAGAAAACCTCCTGCGAACCGTCCGCGGCGTCCGAAGTATCGCCGAGCATGCTCAAAATCAAGTTATAGACCGGAGCGTGATAATGGGTGACAAGCCAGTCGAATGCCGTTTCCGAGCCAGCTTGCAGCTCGGAGACGAGTTCGGCTTCATCGCGGCCCCAAGAAAGGGCGCCTGCCCATTCGGACACTGCCGGCCTTTCCGGCCCGACTAAATTGCTCGAGCCACCCTGCTAGTAGGTTCCACCTTAGAACGGTGGACCCAGGCCTTCTTGCCAGTGCGATCCCTGCCATTCCTTCTGGGATCGACTTGCGACCGGGTTTGGCAGTCTGCGGACGCCGAACCCGATGTCCGCTCTCCCCCTATTAGACACCAGAAGAGGAGGAGATGTTTCCACATGGCCTCCTGGCATCGGCCATTGACGCCATTTTGGCACCTCGCAGGCGGGGGCGCAAGAGTACTACCTTCCTGTTAAACTTGGCAGCTTCTCACCGTCGCCAGCCTCGCAGCAGGCTTTGAAAGGGGGGGGCCTGTCGATGAAGTAGCAAATGGCGTCGCGCACCGCGGCGCTGTCATCGACGACGAGGATTCATGGCGTCCGGGGAGATGGCATGGCAGAAGAAACGACTAACTTTTCCTGTTTAGGGCCATACGAATTTTCGCTGTTTTTCGTGTACTGTGCCCTTCGAGCGGAGCGCCATGGACTTAAAACCCTTTAGAATGAACACTTAAAAAAAGAGGGGGGAGCCTGCAAACGGGTCACCTCGAAAAGCAAATCGCCCGCTGCGGATATTCGCAACGGGCGAGATGGAAGCAGTAATCACTCCGAAACTGGAGCGTATTAGCTGGCGGCGCTTGCCGGTTCTTCCTTCTTGGTTTTTTCTTTCTTTTCTTTTTTCTTCAGCTCGTAGCCGACGATTTCAAGGATCGCGACTTTCGCTCCGTCGCCCACCCGGATACCGGCGTGGATGATGCGCGTGTAGCCGCCGGCGCGGTCCGCGAATTTCGGCGCAATCTCGCCGAAGAGCTTCTGAGTGACTGCGGGTGTCATGAGGTACGCGGCCGCCTGGCGCCGCGATTGCAGCGTGTCGCGCTTGCCGAGCGTGATGATCTTCTCTGCCACGGGCCGCGTCGCCTTCGCGCGCGTCAGCGTGGTGGTAATCCGTCCGTGCTCGAACAAGTTTGTCACCAGGTTCCGCAGCGTCGCGCGACGGTGCGACGGGTTGCGTCCAAGTTTTGATCCAGAATTGCGATGCCGCATCGTCTATCCCTTTAGCTTCTGCTATCTGCAGACGGCCTGCTCTTTCAAGCAGGCCGCGAAAGTGTTCTTTCCGAAAGCCGCAATCGACACAATCTTTTCTGAACTGTCGGCTGTGAGCTGTCAGCTGTCAGACTGCTCTTACAGTCCCCCGCCGATCGTATCTTCGCTAGGCGGCGGCGCCGTCTGGCTCGGCAGCGGCGGCCAGATAATCCGGCCATGCTCGTCGAACTTCATGCCCAGGCTGAGGCCCATCTTGGTCAGTATATCCTTGATCTCGTTGAGCGATTTGCGGCCGAAGTTCTTGGTCTTCAGCATTTCGTTCTCGCTCTTCTGCACGAGTTCGCGGATAGTCTGGATGTTCGCGTTCTTCAAGCAGTTGTAGGAGCGCACGGAAAGTTCCAGCTCTTCCACCGACCGGTCCAGATGCTCGAGCCGCGGATCGTTGGCGATTTCCTGCGGCAACTCCGCCATTTCCGTCGGCTCCTCAAAGTTGATGAAGATGCTCATGTGATCCTTTACCAACTTCGCAGCCAAGCCGATGGAGTCCTGCGGCGTGATCGCACCGTTGGTCCACACTTCGATCATCAGCTTTTCATAATCTGTCATTTGGCCGAGACGTGCCGCTTCCACCGAGTAATTGACCTTGCGCACCGGCGAGTGAACGCTATCGACAGGGATGTAGCCGATCGGCAGGTCTTCGTCGTAGTTGCGGTCCGCAGCCACATAGCCGCGCCCGTTCTTGACGCGCATCTCGATTTGCAGCTTGCCGCCTTCGCTGACCGTGGCGATGTACACGCTCTTATCGAGCACCGCGAAGTCTGCGTCTTCTTCGATTTGCGCCGACGTCACCGGGCCAGGATGTTCGACGCTGAAGAAAATCGTCTTCGGCAAATCGGTGTTCAGCTTGATCGGCACTTGCTTAAGGTTCAGGATAATGTCCGTCGCATCTTCCACCACGCCGGGAATCGAAGAAAATTCGTGCAACACTCCTTCGATTTTCACCGCCGTGATAGCGGCGCCTTCAATCGAACTCAACAGCGCCCGGCGCAGCCCGTTTCCAACCGTCGTTCCCCATCCACGCTCAAACGGCTGCGCGGAAAACCGCCCATACTTCTCGGTCAAAGATTCCAGCTCGGATGCAAGTCGCTTCGGCTTTTGAAAACCCTTCCACATCGTGTTCCTTCCTTCTGGCAGCCGAACTGTCGGCTACCTAAAACCAGACTTCCTGTCCGGATCCGCCGGACGCGTGCGGCGTCTTCCGCCGCTGAAGCGTAGCGCCGGGCTTTAGCCCGGCATCTTGGCGCGGTGTCGAGCCGCGCCCGCCACACCGTTATTTCGAGTACAACTCCACGATCAACTGCTCGTTGATCGGCGGCGTCTGCACATCTTCGCGCTTCGGCAACGCCACGACTTTCGCCTTGAACTGCTCGCGGTCCTGTTCCAGCCACGGCACCGCGCTCTGGCTCTGCGCCACGTTCCGCGCTTCGAGCACCATCGCGTTCTGGTGCATCTTTTCCTTGATGGCCACTTCTTCGCCCACGGTCACGAGATAAGAAGGAATGTTGACCTTCTTCCCGCTCACGCGAACGTGCCCGTGCAAAACGAGCTGCCGCGCCTGCGAACGCGACGACGCCAAACCTGCGCGCCAAACTACGTTGTCCAGACGCCGCTCGAGCATAATGATCAGGTTTTCGCCCGTCGGACCCTTGGCGCGAACAGCCTTCTCAAAATACGAGCGGAACTGTCTCTCGAGCAGCCCATACGTGCGCTTGACCTTCTGCTTCTCGCGCAACTGCAGACCGTAACCCGCGACTTTGGGGCGCCGCGACTGGCCGTGCTGTCCCGGAACGAAGTTGCGCTTCTCAATCGCGCACTTCTCCGTGAAGCACCTCAGCCCTTTCAAAAACAGCTTCTGCCCTTCCCGGCGGCACAGGCGGCAGACTGCATCTCGGTGTCTTGCCAACTTCTATTCTCCCTTCCCAAAACTCTGGTGAGACGAAACTGCTTGCGTGTCTCGTTGAATCTCTCGGTTCATAAAATCGTTCATCAAACTCGACGCCGTTTCGGAGGACGGCACCCGTTGTGCGGAATCGGCGTCACGTCGCGGATCAACACGATGTGCAACCCCGCCGCGGCCAGCGCGCGTACGGCAGACTCGCGTCCCGAGCCGGGCCCTTTCACGCGCACTTCCACGCTCTTCATCCCGTACTGGTCGCGCGCCACACCCGCGGCAGCTAGTGAAGCTTGCTGCGCGGCGTACGGCGTGCCCTTGCGCGAGCCTTTGAAGCCAATCGCTCCTGCCGAAGACCAGCACATCACGCGGCCATCCGTGTCCGAGATGGTGATCTGCGTGTTGTTAAACGTCGCCGCCACATAGACGATGCCGTGCGGCACGACGCGTCGTTCGCGCTTCTTCTTGAATTCTTTCTTGCGCTTTGTTGCCGCCGCCGGTTTTGCCGGTGCTGCTGTTGCGTCCGGCACCGCGCCTTTTTGTTCTTTTGCCACTGTTTACTCCGTTTCGTATTTCGCCGAATCTGAAATCTTGCCTTTGTAGTGGCGCAGCATGCTGCGCCACTACAAAGACAATCACTAATATCGCTAGCCCTTCTTGCCGACAGTCTTCTTCTTCGCCGCCACTGCGCCACGACGCGGACCCTTCCTCGTGCGCGCGTTCGTGTGCGTCCGCTGTCCGCGCACCGGAAGATTGCGGCGGTGCCGGATGCCGCGGTACGCCTGGATTTCAATCAGCCGGCGAATGTTCATCTGGATCTCTTTGCGGAGATCGCCTTCCACGCGGCCTTCTTTTTCAATTTCCTGGCGAAGATGATTTACTTCATCTTCGGTCAAGTCGCGGATCTTTTTCGTGTGATCGACGCCCGCCTTCGCGGCGAGTTTCCGCGCGCGCTCCTGCCCGATGCCGTAGATCGAAGTCAATCCGACCCAAAGACGTTTCTGCGGCGGAAGGTCAACACCTGCTATGCGTGCCATTCTGTCTCCTTAACCCTGGCGCTGCTTATGCTTCGGATTGGTGCAGATTACCCGCACCACCCCGCGCCGGTGGATCACCTTGCATTTGTCACAAATCTTTTTTACCGATGCCCGTACTTTCATTGCCTTTGTCTCTCATTCCGATCGCCCTCGGCGATCAGCGGCCCGCCTCCGAAGACGAGCCCCACAAACCAGGGGCATTAGATGACTCAGCCCCTTCCAAAGTCGCAGAACCAAAAATCGCCGGTCTAAAGACCGCCGCTACGAAAACCCGGCTCGCGCGTTATTTGTAGCGATACACAATCCGGCCGCGCGTCAAATCGTAAGGCGAAAGCTCCACCGCTACTTTGTCTCCCGCCAGAATCCGGATGAAATTTTTCCGCATCTTGCCGGAAACGTGCGCCAGCACCTGATGCTTGTTCTCGAGCTCCACGCGAAACATCGCATTTGGCAGCGGCTCAATCACCGTGGCCATGACTTCTATGGCGTCCTCTTTGGGATTTCCAGAGTCGCCCTTTTCTTTTTTCTCGCGAATGGGTCTCGCCATATTCTCCTGCGTTACGAGCGCCGGGTTAAAACCCCAGTCACTGTCTTGCCATTGCTTGTTGCTCTCACCAAGACGGCCCGGTCATCTCTTTCGGCCGCGTCAAAATCCACGGCCCGTTCGCCGTGACCGCCACGGTATGTTCGAAGTGCGCCGAGGGGCTGCCATCCGCCGTTTCCGCCACCCACTCGTCCCGCATCCGAACTTCCGGCCGGCCCGCGTTCACCATCGGTTCGACGGCGATGACCATTC
>WNFP01007606.1_pt1 | contig 12258 bp, 11 predicted proteins | sample 5400201 | NCBI WGS metagenome assembly WNFP01 (sample SAMN13153355, study PRJNA577476) | soil metagenome | isolation source: 115 cm saprolite under Madrone tree | place: USA:California | collected 2016-06-14
GCGACCGCGCCGTGCGGCTCGACGGGAACCTGCACCGCGATCGGGTCTGCCCAGATCTGCGCCCCGTCCTGCACCACCGACTCCGCCTGCCGCCAGGGCTACTCGTGCTGCGCGACCCTGAACGACGCCTGCGTGCCGACGGCGGCGTGCCCTCCGCCGCAGTGCATGCGGCCCGTGGTGGCCAGCGCCCTGCAACCGCCCGGAACGGCGCAGAGCCTCGGCACGTCCGTCCCGGTAGGCACCCAGCTGACGTTCACCGTACCGCCGAACACGGGCAGCGTGACGATCGTCCAGCAAGCCGAGATCGCGACGCTGACCGTCGTGTTCCAGAACTCGGTGATCGGCAACTCGGCGGTGCCGCTGACCATCACCAAGCCCGACGGAGGGATCGCGTACGACGACAACGCCGACGCCGGCAGCCCCTCGCCCGACGGAGGCGAGGACCAATCCGGCCATTACTCGTTCTTCGCCGGGGGGACTCCCAGCACCGCGGCCTTCACCATCCCCAACACCTCGGCTTCGCTCGCGGAGGGCGTCCCGGCCGGGGACTGGAAGTTCGTGGTCAACGACTACGCCTACGAGTGCGCCCAAGGGGCGGGCTGCAACGACGGAGGGACGGCCACCAATACCTACGACGTCACGATCCTGACCCGGCCGCTGCCTGCGGCGCAGACCGGAACCATGGACGTCGACTTCTACATCGTCGCCGACACGACCCTGCCCGGGGGCGTTCTTCCCTTCAATGCCGCGAATGCGCCGAACGATCCCAGCGTCCAACGGATGATGCAGACGTTCAGCGGCATCTACGCCAATGCGGGGATCACCACGAACATCAACTTCCGCGACACGACCGCGGCCGAGAAGGCGCGGTTCGGAACGAACATCTCGGTGGACGCGACCGGTCCGTGCTCCGAGTTGAGCCAGATGTTCACCATCTCCGGGCAGCATCCAGGCAACACCATGAACCTCTTCCTGGTGCAGAGCCTGCGATCCGCCGCCACGCAGGGAGGCTCGGTGGTCGGGGTCGATGGCACCATCCCCGGGCCTTCGTCCCTGAACGGGACGATCAGCAGCGGCGCCGTGGTCGTCGCGGCCGACCTCTTTGGGGGGACCTGCGGGGCGACTCCGAACGTCGGCACCTGCGGCGCCGACAAGGTCGCTTTCATCGCGGCGCACGAGACGGGACACTTCCTCGGATTGGTCCATCCGACCGAGCAAGAGGGCTCCGATTTCGACCCCCTGAACGACACGCCCAAATGCCCGTGCATCCCCTGTTCCAGCGCGCCCGGCAGTTGCACCGGCGCGAACCCGTCGCTGGTCACCGCCGACCGTTGCGTGACGAGCACCTGTGGCGGAGGCAGCAACGTCATGTTCTGGCAGTTGTTCGGAGGCGTGTCGCAAGGCCTGATCACGCCGGAGCAGGGGCAGGTGATGCGCCTCAATCCGCTGATCCATTGAGGAGGAGCGACCCGTGTTCGTCCTACTGATCGCAGCGCTGATCGCGACGCCCCGGCCTCCCCGCGGAAGCACTTCGCCCTCGGCGCCCGCGGCGCAAGAGTCCCTGACCGACGACCAGGTGCGCGAGCGCATCGAAGGGTATCTCGGCAGCATCGATACTCCCGTGAGCGCCCAACGTTGGAGAGCGCTGGGCCCGCGCGCTGCCCCCAGACTCGAGGCGATCATCGCTGATCCGGCGCAGTTTCCCAGCACCCGCGCCAAGGCGCTGGACGGCCTGGTGGCGGCCGCCCCGGACCGGGCCTCGGCGCTGGTCGGCAAGCTCGCGCGCGACGAGAAGCAGCCGGTCATCGTACGGGTGGCGGCCCTGCACGGCGCCGGAGAAGTGCTGCAGGAGCAGAGAGCGCTGACCGAGCTGCGGCCGGTCTTGCAAAGCGCGAAGAGCACCGGGCTCCGCGCCGAGGCCGCCGACGTGATCTCGCGCAAGAAGGGCGGATGCGTCGAGGTTCGCGAGCAGATCGCTCGCGAGAAGACCGAGCATCGCGAGGCTTTCCGCCGGGCGCTGGATCGGTGCCCGGAGTGATTCCGGCCGGGCTCGCCGGACGCGTTCGCGCCCTGGGGCGCGAGGTCAAGGGCGGGCTCGCGGTCTTCGACGCCGACGGGACCCTCTGGCGCGAGGACGCCGGCGAGGCCTTCCTCCGCCATCTGGCCTCGCTCGGCTGGGTGCGGCTCCCCGACGGAAGCGACCCGTATGCCGCGTACGAGCGCGCGGTCGATCGCGACCGGGCCTCCGGATACGCGTACGCGGCGCAGCTCCAGGCCGGGCTGGAGGTGGAGCGCGTCCAGACCGAGGCGCGGCGGTTCGCGGCATCCTGGGTCCCTCGGCGGCAGGTCGGCGAGGCGCGCGCGCTGCGCGAGCTCTGCGAGAGCTCCGGGCTCGTTCCCATGGTCGTCTCGGCCAGTCCGCTACCCATCGTGACGGCTGCGGCCCCGCTGGCCGGATTCGCCCAGGATCGTTGCCGCGGCATCGAGGTCCGGATCGGCGGCGGGCGGTTCACCGCCGAAGTCGTCGAGCCCGTCACCTACGGCCAGGGGAAGGTCGCGATGGCGCGGAAGGTGGGGCGCATCGCGCTGGCCTGCGGCGACTCACTGGCCGGCGATCTGGCGATGCTGGAAACCGCGCAGCTCGCGGTCGCGGTCGCGCCCGCCTCCGGCTCGCCCCTCGCGCTCGAGGCGCGCAAGCGCGGCTGGTTCGTGCTCGACCAGGATTCGTAGGCTACGCGGAGACCTTGTCGGCCGCCGGTTCCGGCACCGGCTCGACCGAGACCGGCGTCTGCACCATCCCCAGCCGCCCAGCGGTGTCCAGCGCCGTGGCGGAAGGGAAGCGAAGGATGAACTCGGTGCCTTCGCCCACCCGGCTCTGCACTTCGATGGTGCCGCCGTGTCCCTTGACGATGCGCTGGGTGATGGCGAGGCCCAGCCCGGTGCCCTTCGTCTTCGTCGTGTAGAAGGGGATGAAGATGCGGTCGAGCGCGTCCTCCGGGATCCCCGCGCCGGTGTCGGCGAAGCGGACCTCGACCTGGTCGGCCGAATAGCGCGGCGTGCTCTCCGACAGGCCGAGCTCGACGGGCGCGTGCGGCCTGCGGGTGCGCACCGTCAGCCGTCCGCCGTCGGGCATCGCCTGCACGGCGTTCAGCGCCAGGTTGATGAAGACCTGCTTGAGCTGCTCGGCGTCGGCATGGAGCGCCGGCAGGCCCGGCGTCAGATCCATCTCCAGCACGACGTTCGCGGGCATGCTGCTCTCGATCAGCTTCATGGTCTTCCAGAGCACGTCGTTGAGGTCGGTGCTCTGGAACTTCTCCGAGGCGGCGCTGGGGAAGGGCCGGGAGTAATCGAGGAACTGCGCCACCACTCCGTCGAGCCGGTTCACTTCCTCGACGATGATCTGGAGGATCTCGCCGTCCGCTCCCTGCAGCTGTCCGGGGTCGAGGTATTGGGCCGCGCCCTTGATGGCCCCGAGCGGGTTGCGGATCTCGTGCGCCAGGCCGGCGGCCATCTCGCCCAGCGCGGCGAGGCGGTCGCGCTCCTTCATCTTCTCGTACAGGCGGCTGTTCTCGATGGTGATCGCGGCCTGGTCGCCCACTTCCAGCATCGCCGCCAGCTCGTCGGAGGCGAAGGCTTCGGGGACCCGATCGTCGAGGACGCAGAGGAACCCGACCACCCGCTGGGAGGCGACCAGGGGAATGGTGACGCCGGCGCGCATGGCGGCCATGGCCGCGCCGATCTCGGACAGGCGGTTGCGCTCCTCGGCGAGCGCGCTCGACTCCGTCTCCGATTGCGGCATCAGCTGGCGCAGCTCCGCGAGGCGGCGCTCCACCAGCTCGACGAGCTGCGCCTTCTGTCCGGCCTGCGCGCTCTGCACCAGGACCCGCATGGTGGCGGCGTCGATGTAGGGCGTGGGGGCCGGCCCGCGATAGTCGAGGCGCCGCCACCTGTCCGAGCTCGCGGACGTCGATGATCCCCGCCATGCGCTGCCGCAGCGCGGACAAGGCCTGCACGAACTGGAACCGCTCGGCGAAGAAGATGGAGAGCACCTTCTCCTCCACCTTGGTCTTCAGCGGCTCGAAGAGGATGAGGATCACGAACGACGCGACCATGGTGTTGAAGAGGAACAGGCCGGTGGATCCGCTCCCGGTCCAGCGCACCAAGAGGCCGTAGATGAGCGCCAGCACGACTCCGACGCTGGCCAGCACGACGATCTTCCCCAACAGCTCGTTCAGATCGAGCAGGCGGTGGCGGAGGATGGTCTGGGAGAGGAAGTACAGATAGATGGTCATCGCCACGTTGGCGAAGGGCGGCGGCGGCCATCCCGCCAGGCGGATGAGAAGCTCGCCGAACGACAGTCCGACGCACAGCGCCGCGCCGACCCAGAGATAGAAGAGCCGCGCCCGTTCAGTGCGAGAGGCGGCCCTGCGCATGCGCGCGTACAGGAGGCTCACCGCCGCGGTGAGCTGCACGAACACCACCCCCGCCGCGGCGATGCGTGCCGGCGCCAGCAAGGCCAGGGGCGAGACGGCGACGGCGACCGTGGCCAGCGCGGTGGCAGTGGCAAACCTGCGCAGGCCGAGGACCCTGCCGGCGGATTCGCTTTGAAATTCAACGATGAAGCCGAGCACGGCGACCGGGATGAAGCCCGCTGCGCCCAGCGTCAGCCGCAGCGTCCAGGTCGGGGCCGCGCCGAAGATGCCGTAGAGGAAGTCGCCGATCTGGTAGGCGAGGAGCGAGACGTTGAGCAGTGCGAAAGCGGTCCACAGCCGGGTCCGGCCAGGCCGGAGCAGCATCGCCAGCGCCAGCGCCAGGGAGACGATGGCGGCGAGCAACGCGCTCTGGGTCCTCGCATCCATTCTATCGAAGGGTAACACGTTGGAGGGGCAGGGAAGTTCCGGAATGACGGCCTGGTGGGCCGTGGTTTGGCGACTGGACGCGAGGTCAGGTCGATGCCACATTGCAGCGAGCAGCCGAGCCCCGAATGATCGTTCGACTTTTGACCTTCTCCGCAGTGATGGCGCTCTGCGTTGCGTGGGTGCCCGCGCAGCCGGATCCGCTCGCCGACGTCGAGCCCCAGGACCAGGGGCCGGTGATCGGAGAGGCGCAGCTCGCGCCGTACTTCACAAGCTCGCGCCTCAAGTCCGCGTTGAGCGAATTGCAGGCCGGGCGCGCGGCAAATGCGCTGCGATATCTGCCGTCCCGGCCGGCGGACGTGCCCACCAAGTGGCTCAAGGCGTTGGCCTTGAAGGCCGCGAACCATCCCAAGGCGGCCCGGGAGCTGTTCCAGCAGATCGCGAAGCAAGGGGGTCCGCTGGCCGATCGCGCCCTCCTGCTCGCTGGGCTCTGCGCGGTCGATGAAGGCGAGTCGAGGACCGCGGAGCGGCTGCTGGGCCAGGTCTCGCTGCGCTACGTCGATGCGGACCAGGCGCTGCTCGAGCGCGCCCGCCAGTTGATGAAGGTGCGATCCTCGGGACGGCGCACGGCCACGCGCGTCGAGGAGATCCTCCAGCCGCTCTTCCAGGGCCAGCTCCGCGGCGACGTCGCGGCGGCGCACCTGCTCGCCGGCGATGCCCAGATGGCTGCGCGATCCAAGGACAAAGCGCGCGCACACTGGCGCGCGGCGTGGCTCGAGTTCCCCAACTCCACGTCGGCGGAGACCGCGAAGGAGCGCGAGCGGCAGCTGGGTCGCGGCTCGACGATCGCGACGCTGCTGCTCGTCCGCCGCGCGGAGATGCTGCTCGACGCGCATCGCAACCGGGACGCGCTCGATCAGCTCGCGCGGATTCCGGTGCCGTCCATCTGCCTGGGAGGATGCCCGGGCGACCGGAGCCCCGCGGGGTTCCTCAAGGCCGCGTTGGAGGCGCTCGGAGCGCTTCCCGAGCAGCACCAGCCCACTCCCGAGGACGTGGCCCGGACCCCGGTGGAGCCGGCGGACGCGCTGGCTTGCCGCATCAAGCTCGACCAGGGGCGGGGCCTGCGGAAGCAGCGCGAGTACAGCCGCGCGCGCGCGACGCTCGCGACCGTCGTCCTGCGCTGCGCCGAGCCGGACGTGCGCTCCCGCGCGCTGTATCTGTTGGCGCAGCTGGAGACGCTCTCCGGAAAGCCGACGGCCGGACCGCTGTGGGAAGCGCTGGCGCGGAAGTATCCCAAGTCCACGCTCGCCGACGACGCCATCTTCAACCAGGCGCTGGCGGCGCGACGGGCAGCGGATCCCGAGAAGGAGCGCGCGCTGCTGAAGGAGCTCGTCGATCTCCATCCGGAGAGCGACATGCGCAGCGACGCCCTCTTCCGCCTGTTCTGGGCGCAATGGGTCGACGGGAAGCCGCGCCAGGGCCTGACCTGGTTGGACCAGCTGGCCGCCGATCCGGAGTCCGACGGCTACGAGGAAGAGCGGGCCCGCTACTGGAGGGCGCGCTCGCTGCTCGAGCCGCAGGCCGGGGAGAGCGACCTCTCGCGCGCGGCTGCCCGCGAGGTGGCCCGCACCGACCTGGTCTGGCTGGTGGAAGGCCGTCCGCTGACCTACTACGGGCTCCTCGCCCGCGGCCGCCTGGCGGAGATCGATCCCGAGCGCGCCCACGCCATCGAGGAGTCGCAGGATCGCCTGCTGCAGACCCCCGCGCCGCGGGCTCTTCGCGCCGGCATGCTGGCGCGCGATCCGCACCTTCTCGCGGGCATCGAGCTGCTCCGGCTGGGATTGAGGACGGAGGCGGCGCGCGAGATCGCCGCCGTCGATCGATCCCCCGCCCGCGAGGCCGGCGAATCGGGCCAGGAACCGCTCACCCTGATCGCCGAGCTGTTCGCCCGCGCCGGAGACCTGCGCATGGCGCACGCGGTGGTGCGCATGGAGCTGCGCGGCCTCTTGCGCAGGCCCGCGACCGCGCTCGCCCTGCGCGCCGCCGCGCTGGGATACCCGCTCGCCTTCCGCGACCAGATCGCGCGGGTCTCGCAAGGGGCAGCGATCCCGGCGGATCTCCTGCAGGCGCTGATGCGCGAGGAGAGCGCCCTCGATCCGCGCGCGCTCTCGCCCAGCGGGGCCCTCGGCTTGACCCAGCTGATGCCGGCGACGGCGCGTGTCCTGGCCCGCAAGCTCAAGCTGCGCGGCTACGAGACGGCATGGCTCCTGGATCCGGAGACGAACATCCGCATCGGCGGAACGTACCTGGGCGAGCTCTACGCCCGCTTCCAGCATCCGGCGCTGGCCCTGGCCTCCTACAACGCCGGACCGGGGGCGGTGTCGGGCTGGCTGAAGGCCCGCGGCTCGCTTCCGCTGGACGCGTTCGTCGAGGAGATCCCGCTGGACGAGACGCGCGGATACGTGAAGCGCTGCTTGCGCAGCTTCGCCGCCTACCAGTTCCTCTACTCGAACGGGCGGGTGCTGTCGCCGAGCCAGACCCTGGCCGCCCAGTAGGGTTTCGCGGCTATCTCTCGCTCGCGGCCAGGACGCGCAGGACGTTCTCGCCCAGGAGCTTGCGCAGCCTCGCCGCCGACCAGCCGCGCGCGCGCAGCGCCTCGGTGAGCGCCGGCATCCTGGAGGCGTCCTCGAGCCCGACCGGCATCATCGGCGCGTCGTCGAAGTCGCTGCCCAGGCAGACGTGATCCTCTCCCGCCACCCTGGCCACGTGCTCGATGTGGTCCACCAGCGTGGCGAGCGGCACCTCCGGCAGGCTCTCTTGCCGGTACAGCGCGACCTTCGCCGCCGTCCGCATCCCCTTCGTCTTCTGCAGGAGCGACTGGGTGGCCCGCCGGAAGCCGTCGTCGAGGAAGGTGCGGGAGAAGTCGACGCAGGCGGCCCCTCCGTTGCGGGCCAGCGCCTGCAGCATGGCGTCGCTGGCATTGCGCGGATGGTTGGAGAGGGCGCGCGCGGCGGAGTGGGTGAGGAGGATGGGTCGCTTTCCTTCCAGGATCACGTCCCAGAAGAGCGTGTCGTTGCCGTGCGAGAGGTCGGCCACGATGCCCAGCCGCGCCATCTCCGCCAGCACCCGCCGCCCGAAGGGCGTGAGGCCCGTCTTCGAGTCCTCGGCGGTGGATCCGCCGATCGGGCTCGAGGACGACCAGGACAGCGTCAGGTAGCGCACGCCGCGGTCGGCGAACGCCTTGAGGTGCGCGAGCTGCTGCTCCTCGGTGCCGGGCAAGAGCATGTGCCCGCCCTCGACGCCGATCATCATCGAGACGGCGCCCGCCCGGGCGTTCTCCCGGACCTCCTCGGCGTTGCGCGCCATGCGCAGCGCCCCGCGGCTGCGGCGCGCGACCTGCTGGAGCAGGTCGATCTGGCGCATGGCGGTGGGGAAGAACTGCGTCAGGTCCACCGACTCCGGGTGGACGAAGACGGAGAAGAACTCCGCGTCGATGCCGCCCTCGCGCAGGCGCGGCAGGTCCACGTGCCGGTCGTCGTGCCGCGCCAGCAGATCGTAGCCTTCGTAGAACATGGCTTCGGTGACGTCCGTGTGCGCGTCCACCACCACGAAGTCGCGATGCGGCGTGCGCTCGCCCGCCGCCGCATGGGCCTGGGTGACCGCCGCGCAGGCGGCCCAGATGATCGCGGACGAGGGTTTGCGCACGACGGACAGCTTTGCAGAGATTTGGCAGGGAGGAAAAGCGAGTTTAGTCTCCCTGGAGTGAACGAGCGGCTGCGCAGCCTGCCCTCCGTGGACGAGGTGCTGGCCCGGCCCGCGGTCCGCGCTCTCGCGGAGCGGGTGGGCCGCCCCGCGGCCAAGGCGGCCGTGCGGGCGGCGATCGCCGAGGCTCGCGTCCGGCTGCAGACCGGAGAGGAAGCAGGTCCGCCGACCGTCTCCGACGACCGGGTGCTGGAGCTCGGGGCTTCCGAGTCGGCCCCCCGGCTCCGGCGCGTGATCAACGCCACCGGGGTGGTCCTCCACACCAACCTGGGGCGCGCGCCCCTGCATCCCGAAGCGGTCCGGCACGTCGCCGAGATCGCGTCTGGATACTCGAATCTGGAGCTCGACCTCTCGACCGGGCGTCGCGGACACCGCAGCGCGCACCTCGAGCCGCTCCTCTGCGAGTTGTTCGGCGCCGAGGCGGCGCACGTGGTCAACAACTGCGCTGGAGCCACGCTGCTGGCGCTCGCCGCCCTGGGGCGCGGCGGCGTGGCCATCGTGAGCCGGGGCGAGCTGGTCGAGATCGGAGGCGGCTTCCGGGTGCCGGAGATCCTGGCGCAGTCGGGGTGCCGCCTCGTCGAGGTGGGCACCACCAACCGCACCCGGCTCTCGGACTACGCCCAGGCGCTGGCGGCGAATCCCGGCGCCCTCATCCTGCGCGTCCACCGCTCGAACTTCGCGCTGGTCGGTTTCACGGAGATGCCTTCCGTCGCGGATCTCTCGGCGTTGGCCCGGGAGCGCAAGGCCCTCCTCCTGCACGACCTGGGCAGCGGCGCGCTCGCTCCAGGCCTGGGCGACGCCACCGCCGCGCAGAGCCTGGCCGAAGGCGCGGATCTGGTGATGGTGTCCGGAGACAAGCTCCTCGGCGGCCCGCAGGCGGGCATCGTGCTGGGAAAGAAGGAGCCGGTCGAGCTGTGCCGCAAGCACGCGTTGAGCCGGGCGCTACGCGCCGACCGCATGCTGCTGGCGGCGCTGGAGGCGACGCTGCGGCTCTATCGCGACGGACGCGAGCGCGAGCTGCCGGCGCTGCAAGCGCTCTACGCCATGCCTGAAGAGCTCCGCCAGCGCGCCACGCGGGTCGCTCTCGCCCTTCAAGAAGCAGGCGTGCCCTGTTCGGTCGTGGAGTGCGAGGGGAGGGTCGGTGGGGGCTCGCTGCCACTGCGTCGCCTCGAAGGCGCGGGTGTGGCCATCGAGCACGAGCCCGCCTCGCTGCTGGCGGCGCTGCGGGCGGGCGATCCTCCCGTATTGGCCCTGGTCCGCGACGACCGCGTGGTGCTCGATGTGCGCTGCGTTGCGGAAGTATCCGAGCTGGCCGACGCGGTCGCCGAAGCGAGCAAGCGTGCAACCGCGCAGAAAAACGGTAAACTTGGCGTAGGTGCCCCAGGCGGGGGCAGGGCGCCTGCGCTCACCGCGGGTTCGGAAGACCCGCTGGAAAGGGAGGTGTGATTGCTGTCGACCAGCGTCCTGGTTCTGAACCGGCTCTACCAACCCGTGCACGTGACGTCCGTGCGCAGGGCGCTGATCCTCCTCTATCGGGGCGCGGCGAAGGCGGTCGACGAGCAGTACCAGACCTTCGATTTCGAGAGCTGGGCGGAATTGTCCGCGGCGGTCCACGAGGAGTCGATCGGGACCACCCGCAAGCGCATCCGCGTCCCCCGGGTGATCCTGCTGCAGGCGTACGATCACCTGCCGCGCGCCAGGGTGCGGTTCAGCCGCTTGAACATCTACGCGCGCGACCGCAACACCTGCCAGTACTGCGGCCGCAAGCCCCCCCGGGCGGAGCTCAACCTGGACCACGTCATTCCCCGCAGCAGGGGAGGAGTGACGAACTGGGAGAACGTCGTCTGTTCCTGCGTGAACTGCAACCTCAAGAAAGGTGGGCGCACGCCCGAGGAGGCGCACATGCGCCTGACGCGCCATCCCGTGCGGCCCCGCTGGACACCCTTCTTCCGCGGCCCGCCGAGGAGCGGCGCGTTCTACCAGCAATGGCTCCCGTTCCTCTCGCTGACCGACATGGCCTACTGGAACACAGAACTTCGGGAAAGCGACGACTGAAAGTAGGTTGAGCACATGGGAGCGCTGATCGACACGCCGGAGGCCGCCAACCGCCTCGCCCGCGCCATCGCTTCCGACCTGTCGCTCTACAACGAGGCGAAGATCAAGGAAGGCATCGAGAACGACAGCTTCTTCTCGGTGCTGCAGGAGGAGATCGCGGAAGGGCGCGCCCATTACGAGAGCCGCGTCGACCCGAGGATCCTCGGCAGCTCGAACTTCTTCGATCGGGCGCTGGTGGACGTGATCCTCGCGCGCAAGGGGCACATCAAGTCGAAGATCTGGTGAGCCCGCGCGGACGGCCCTCGCGCAAGCAGCGCGCCCGGCAGCAGCCGCGGCCCACCCCTGCCATCGCCGAGGAACGCGCTTTCGAAGTGACCGCAGGCGGCGATCGGCTGGACAAGCTCCTCGCGGCTCGATTTCCCGACCTCTCCCGCGCCCGCGTCCAGCAACTCATGCGGGTCGGACTGGTCGAGGTGGACGGCGAGGTCGCCGCTCCGGCCGATCGTCCGGGCGCGGGGGCCCGGGTGCGGCTTCGCCTTCCGCAGATCGTCGCGCCGCGCCTGACGCCGGTCCAGCTCGACCTGCCGGTCCTCTACGACGACCCGCACCTGGTCGTCATCGACAAGCCGGCCGGGCTGGCGGTGCATCCCGGGGCCGGAGGCGAGGGGACCACCATCGTCCATGGCTTGCTCCATCAAGTGACGGACCTGCGCGGGGTCGGGGGCGAGCTGCGCCCCGGCATCGTGCACCGCCTGGACAAGGACACCTCCGGCTGCCTGGTGGTCGCGAAGACGGAGCCGGCGTTGCGGGCGCTGCAGGCCGCGTTCAAGGCCCGCGACGTGGAGAAGCGCTACCGCGCCCTCGTCCACGGCTCCCCTCCCGACCAGGGTGAGCTGGATACCGCGTACGGCCGCCATCCGGTGGACCGCAAGCGCTTTTCTTCCCGGGTCCGCGAAGGCAAGCGCGCCCGGACGCGCTTTTCGGTGCTGGCGCGGACCGCCGGGGCGGCTTGGCTCGACGTGGAGCTGCTCACTGGCCGGACCCACCAGATCCGGGCGCACTTCGCCGACCAGGGTTGGCCGCTGTTCTGCGACGCGCTCTACGGAGGCACGCGCCGGGAGGGCCCCAAGGCGGATCCCGTGATCCGGCGCGCGGCGGCGGCGCTGGGGCGGCAGGGGCTCCACGCTTTCCGCCTGGCCTTCCAGCATCCGGTGACCGGCGTCCGCGTCGAGTGCGAGGCTCCGCTGCCAGCCGATCTGCGCGCGGCGCTCGGCGAGCTGGGATTATCCTCGCCGCCGTGAGCCTCGACGACCACGTCCCCGCGCTGCTCCGGCGTGCCCGGGCGCTCCTCCAGCTGCGGGGCGGGCCGGAGGACGCGCTCGCCCCGGCCGAAGTGCGCCCGGCGGCCAGGGCCGTCCTCGAGCTCCACGAGGGGCTGGTCGGCGAGCGCGCGCTGGCGAAGCCGGACACGTACGCGGGCGCGAGGCTGGGCGCGTACCTGCTCTGGTGGTGGCCGCAGACGTATGTGAAGACGGCGGCGGCGCTGCGCATGGCCCCCATGCCGCGCGCCCCGCGCATTCTCGAC
>WNFP01003735.1_pt1 | contig 12256 bp, 16 predicted proteins | sample 5400201 | NCBI WGS metagenome assembly WNFP01 (sample SAMN13153355, study PRJNA577476) | soil metagenome | isolation source: 115 cm saprolite under Madrone tree | place: USA:California | collected 2016-06-14
CAACAACTCCCCAGTCGTGGAAATGCAAAACGGTGGCTGACCCTGCCGCGAATTGCCGTGATGTCCGCGGCAGTTTTGGCGTTTGCGATGCTTTCCGGAATCGCCGTGCATTACGTAAGAGGAATGGAATCAGGCAAGCTGAATCCCGCGCACAGTATGTCTCTGGTGGTGCTGCCCCTTGAGAATTTGACAGGCGACCAAGAGCAAGATTATTTCGCAGATGGAATGACCGACGACCTGACCGCGAACCTTGCAAAGATTCGCTCACTGCGGGTCATTTCGCGCTCTACGGCGATGGCGTACAAGGGCACCCACAAGCCGCTCTCGGAAATCGCACGAGAACTGCGCGTGGACGCGGTGGTGGAAGGCACCGTGTTGCGCGCGGGAAATCGCGTGCGCATCACCGCCGAACTGGTACAGGTTTCCACCGACCATCATCTTTGGGCCGATACCTACGAAAGTCAGATCGGCGACGTGCTGACGCTGCAAAATCGCGTCTCCTTGGCCATTGTGGAGGAAATTCGCATCAATCTCAGTCCCGAGGACAAGCAGCGGTTGGCGAAAAATCCGTACGTGAGTCCGGAGGCGTACGAGGATTATTTGAAAGGACGCTATTACTGGAACAGACGGTCGGGCGAGGGTTTCACGAAAGCGATCGGATATTTTCAAGAAGCGACACGCAAAGATCCGCAATATGCCTTGGCGTACGCCGGCCTTGCGGATTGTTACGGGATCATCGGCGCAACGATTTATGGAACTGTGCCTGCCGCGGAGGCAGCGCCAAAAGCGAAAGCCGCGGCCATTCGCGCGTTGGAAATCGATCCGTCACTTGCGGAAGCAGAGACTTCGCTGGCGACAGCGAAATTCAACTATGACTGGGATTGGTCTGGCGCGTCCGATGGTTTTAAGCGGGCCATCCAGCTCGATCCGAAATACGCTACCGCTTATCAGCGTTACTCGCTCTATTTGATCGCCATGGGGCGGTTTGACGACAGCTTCGAGCAGATTAAACGTGCGCGCGATTTGGATCCGCTCTCCATCAGCATCAATTCCAGCTTTGGGTGGCGGCTGTACTTGGCTCGGCAATATGACCGTTCCATCGCGCAGCTCCGTGACACGCTAGAAATGGATCCATCATATGAATGGGCGCACTTGATTCTTGGCCAGGCGTACGAACAAAAAGGTGAATATGGCCTGGCACTCGGTGAACTGCGAAAGGCCGTTGAGCTTTCTCACAATAGCCCGTTGACGGTTTCCGCCCTTGCGCACGCTTTCGCCGTCTCCGGCAACCAAGGTGAAGCTCAGCGGTTGTTGGCGCAACTCATAATCCAGTCGCACGAACAATACGTCTCCCCCTACTACCTCGCGATAGTCTATTTGGGATTGGGCAGGAACGATCTTGCGATGACCTGGCTAGAAAAGGCGTTGTTGGATCATTCCAATGGCCTGGTGTTTGCCAAGGTCGAACCCGAACTCGACCCGCTGCGTTCCAATCCTCGCTTTATTGCCATAGAGAACAATCTAAATTTCCCAAATTGAAAAGGCCTGGGCATTACTCGTCGAGCCGGGATCCTGAAACGCCGCAGCGGATCAGGGCGATCCTGCCTTCAAAAGCTTTGCGAGCTTCTGATGTTTAACATAACTCCCTATAGCCTCCGCGAAGAATCTAACCAAGGCGCTGGTTGCACGAGACTTAGCAATTCGCACGGAGAAATGAGATCGATCAGCTCGGCGGTGTAAGACCAAAAAAAGTACGGCACTTAACGGGTAACCAGGAGGCTCTCAATTGGAAAACAGAGTGGCACAGAAAGAACTAGCGTTTTCGAGAGCTCGAGAATTCCAGTTTCGACGAATTTCTGTTCAATCGCGAGACCGAGCTGCCGGGCCGCGGAACGCTGCCTGCTCCAGTTTACGACGGGCGCCAGTTCATCACGTTCGGCTTGCGCAAGAATAGCTTTCCGCGGCTGAAAATTCATTGGTCGCAAGGACTCTGGCGGGTCAGGACGGGTGGAATAGTTTCAGCGTCTTCCTGGCTGACACAAGAAGCGACTTCCAGCGCGCGAAATCTCGGGAATTCTCGGTCACCAGTGTGGCCCCTGTCCGCATTGCTTCCAATGCAATCAGTAGATCGCGAAAATGACTGACAAAATCCATTTGCCCGAAAGTGCTTCGGGAGCGGCGGAGCAGAATGCCGGTTTCAATCCAGGCGGAGCCCCGGGGGAGAAGAGAAGTGGCCCCGGGGCACGGTGGGCCTGACAAAGTTCATCCAGGGCTCGCTTTTCCCGTTTGCTGTGGGTACCAGCGTAGAGTTCGGCGGCCACCACGGCGGTCAAAATAGTGCGCTGGAAGATCCGAGCGTCTTCGCTTAGCCAGAGGTATTTTCCTCCTCGGCTAAACCGGATGTAAATGCCCGTATCGAATAGGAGCAGGCCGGCCGGTAGTGAACTCATTTCTTTTTCGCTGGAGCACGCCCGAAGACATCCTCCAGACCGCCGAGCTCTCGAAGGGTCCGCAGGGCCCCAAGACCTGCTTCCACAGCTAGCCGCTCCTCGATGACTCGCCGCACCGCTTCAGAATTGCTGCGCGAATGGAGGGTTTTGCGAAGCTGTCGGACCTTGCCAGATTCAAGTAAGAGATTAGTTCGCGTTAGCACCCGGCTCATTGCGAACCCCCCGGTGTGTATGTCTAGGTTAAATCATACACAACAAATTGCAGCCTCACAAACAAGTGTGCAGTCAACTCCTCATGTGCAACTGTTCGAACTGAGAGCAAAAGACGTTGGTTTCGCTGCGAACACAGTGCTAGTTGAAGCATCCTCGGATCAGCAGAGCGCCGGAAAGATTGGGCCGTGCAAGAACGTCACGGTTTATCGGACGGTCTCCTACAATGCGGCGACAAGGCGGTTCATTGGACCCGCGACGAACTCATCCGGCTCTGAAGGCTCTGGAATTAGAGAAGACTGGGTTGCATGCTTTTCGACGAGGCTGCAACTGCCGATGGGAACTCGCCGGGATGAAAGCGTGAGCCAGCGAGGTTCGGTTTGTGTCTGGAAAACGCGTGCCTTGCGTTCGCGATTAACCGAGGGTAGCGGGTGACCTACTGGCGCGAAGAGCCGCCGGGAGTCGACGCAGTGTTCGAGGGGAGTTGGGGAGACTGGGCCATCGAAATAAAGACAGGCGGCTTTGATCTATACGATCTCAAAGGACTTCTGGAGTTCTCCAGGCGGAATACGAAGTTCCGGAGCCTGATCATCACAGCGCCTGGCACCATCCGAATTGGCTAGTCGTCCCTTTTAGTTTGGAGCTGCTTCGCGCAGTACGTAAACAAAGTAAATCTTTCAGAAATTCCGGTAGATTCCGTGTATCGACAATCCGGCTGTTAATCGCTTCCGTCAATACCGCGCGACTTGTACCCGCTTTCCGGAAGAACTTGTCTATAACGTGCAATCGGTGGGAACGAGTGGCCAGTCAGGAGGTGATCATTGCGGGGTACTGATTGACAGATTACGATGACTCCGGATGCTCGAAACCGTTGGCCATTACCGGATCCGGCGCAAGATCGGCGAAGGTGGAATGGGTGTGGTCTACGAGGGCTGGGACCAACGCCTGGAACGAGCGGTTGCCATTAAGACCATCCACGAGGCAACCGAAACCAGAGATGCCCGGAGCCGGCTGTGGCGCGAAGCACGATCGCTTGCGCGCGTGAACCATCCGCGCGTGTGCCAGGTTTTCGACGTCCTCGAAGATGGCGAGGTTCTCGTGATGGTGTTGGAACTCCTCGATGGGCAATCACTGGCTCACCGGCTCGCGGGCGGGGCGGTCACCACTTCGGAAGCCGTGGGCATCGAACGGCAGATCCTGGAGGCGCTGCAAGCGCTGCACGACCTGGGCATTGTTCACCGCGACCTCAAACCCTCCAATGCCTTTTTAACTCGGCACGGCGTCAAGTTGCTTGACTTTGGTTTGGCACGATCCGCCGATCCTGCGTTTGCGCGGGAGACGGATCAGACGAGAACAGAAACCATCGTAACTGCCCCTGGGCTAATTGTTGGCACTCCGCAATACATGTCTCCGGAACAGGCGGGCGGCCGCATTGCGGGTCCGGCGTCCGACATCTTCGCGTCTGGTTGCATTCTTTATGAAATGCTTACTGGACGACAGCCCTTCGTCGGCACTTCTTTTGTCGATGTCCTCTATGCGGTTTTGCATCATGACCCACCGCCGCTTAGTGGATCTCGGGAGATCGAAGCGCTCGATCAGGTGATCCGTCGGGCGATGGCCAAGCGTCCTGAGGACCGATACGCTTCCGCTCGCGAGATGCTCGAAGTGATGAATGCCGTATCTCTGTCCGGCAGCACCGCGGCGGCCGCGCGAACCCGAACCGTCGCGCGCCTGATTGCACTCCCTTTTCGTGTATTGAAACGAGACGAGGAGACGGACTTTCTAGCCTATAGCTTGCCGGAGGCAATCAGCAGTTCGCTCTCTGGCATTGACAGCCTCATAATACGTTCGAGCCTGATGGCAGCGGGATTTGAAGGTTCGCCCGATCCGAAGAGAGTGGCAGTTGAGGCGGACGTGGACGCTATCCTGACCGGTTCGATCCTGCGCGCGGGTGATCGCATTCGCGTCACCTGCCAGCTCGTCGAAGCACCAAGCGGTACGATGGCCTGGTCAGAAACCGTGAGTTCGTCGATGGAGGATCTCTTCAAGATTCAGGACGAGCTGTGCGAACGTGTCTTGCAATCGCTCACTTTGCCCCTCAGCGACCGTGAGCGGCGGATCTTCCGCCGCGACGTGCCCGCCAACGCCAAGGCTTACGAGTACTATCTTCGCGCGAACCAGATTGCGGCTACTCGCACTCTGGATAACATGAGGCTGGCGCGCGATCTGTACCTGCAGTGCCTCGATGAAGGCCCGGACTATGCACCGGCGTGGGCGCGGCTAGGACGACTCTACCGGTTCATTGAGAAATTCGGCGAAGATATTCAGGGCAACCTGAAGCGGGCTGATGAGGCATTCAACCGAGCATTCACTCTTAACCCTGACCTCGCCATCGCGCACAATCTTTATACAGCGGTCGAGTGTGACCAGGGCCGCGCGCAAAAGGCCATGCTGAGATTACTCGAGCGCGCGCGTTTCCGGCGAAACGATCCGGATTTGTTCGCAGGCCTGGTTCAGGCTTGCCGCTATTGCGACGAGTTGGAGGCTTCCGTTGCGGCTCACCAGCGTGGATGCCATCTAGATTCCCACTTGGTTACGAGCGCCGCACATACTTACTTCCTGCTCGGAGACTATGCTAAGACCATCGATTGCTATGGAGACAAGGCGGGCTATTACCTGGATTGCGCCGCGCTCGCTGTCTTGGGGGACAACAAGACAGCCCTGGCAAGGCTGAGGGAACGCGAGCGATTGGGAGGCGCCACTGGCGCGGTGAAGGCAGTTATGCGATCTCTCCGGGCCTATCTCGAAGGTGACTTCGAGGAATGTCTCAAGGCAACCGAAATCGGCGAATCTTTGACCCCAAGAGATCCGGAGCTCTTGTATTACATGGCGCGCCATCTCGCGCGAATCAACGAGCGAGAGCGAGCCATCACGATCCTTTCCAGTGCGCTTGACCGCGGATTCCTGTGGGCTACGGCCATTACGCGCGACCCATGGTTTTCATCCTTGCGCGCCTCAGTTCCTTATGTCGACCTAATACGTAACGCCGAACAAAAGCGTGACGAAGTGCATGCAGCGTTTTTGGCAGCGGGTGGCGGGCAACTGCTCACCGTCATGTAATGCGCTTCATGCCGAACCAGAAGGTCAAGGTTTAGGACCAGATCGGACGGATCTTGCTTTTGAGTCCGAGCATAAATTTGCGTTTAGTAAATTGATAACTTTCGCCCTACGCGGGGGCAACTTCGGCTTCCGGTCGTCCTTGTTCTCCTTGTAATAGTCGCCGCAGTCGTTTGCGGGCCTTGTGAAGCTGCGATTTTGAACAACCTATCGAGCATCCCAAGAGTCCAGCGATCTCGCTGTGTTCGTACCCAAAGACGTCGTACAGCAAGAATTGCTGTTTGTAACCGGACGGCAACTTGCGGATCGCACGCTTCAAATTTAGCCGCTCGATCGCGCCTAACATCGAAGTTTCGCTGGTACCGTGTTCTCGTGGACCTTCGTGATCCGAGCCGGGTCGATCCAAGTCTTCGAATAGAATTTCAGTCGGCTTTTTCCGGCGTATATGCATCAAAACAACGTTCACAGTCACTCTATGCAGCCAAGTTGAAAAACCTGATTCACCGCGGAACGTGCCGATCTTTCGAAAAAGTTGTAAGAATGCTTGCTGTGTCAAATCTTCGGCTTCAGCCGGATGCTTGATCGTGCGCAAGCAAACGCTGTATACGCGTCGACAATTCGCCTTGTAAAGGTATTCGAAGGCTGCAGCGTCACCGTCCTTGGCCTGCCTTATGGCTTCAGCCTCGGTCAAGTTGCTGTCTGCCTGCTTCGCTATGAGTTTCGCCATATCGTTCGTTCTAAGTAGGTCCGATTCCTAATCTGCGCAGACCTTCAGAGTCGTTACTCCTTTTCTCGGCTTTCCATCACGCGAACTTTCCGAGCAATTCCAGCCACGGAACTTGTTGTCGAGGAAGTGAATTTGAAATTGTTGATTGAGCGAGGGGGCGATCGTTGCGACCGCCCTTCCTCAACTCAATTAGGTTGTTAGAATTCGCGCTTACGGCTTTACGCGTTCTTCATTGTTCACAAAATGCCCGGAAAGAATTCTGCAGCGCTTTGACGCTGGAGAACCCCAGAGCTGATTCAGCTGCAGGAACGCTGCCAAACTGTTCGGCCAAGCCTGAGATGGTGACGTCGTGACAGTCCGGCTGACCAGGGGTTCCTGCGGACTGAAGGAATGCGCCGCTCAGAGAAAAAGCCATGTTGAACGTAGGCGCAGGCGCCAACCTGGAGTTCCGGATCCACGCTTGCAAATCCCCTGCGATCGGAGTTCCTGGTGCGACGATTGGTTTCGGAGCTGACAGGTAGAGGAAATCGCCACCGTTTACCTCTGGGCGGAAGAAATAGTGACCGGCCGGGAGAATGATTGGATTGGTAAAGGTAATGGCGATCTCGACCTCTTCGCCTGTTGCTGGCCCCTCGCCGTGCGTGGTGTTCAGTGGCTTCTTATTGATGCGGTTCACGACCGTAGTCAAGACCGAGAAGTTGGCATTCAGCCGGCTTATGGTGAAGCGGAGGGAACCCAAGCTCGCATCACACGTAGCGGCGTCAATTTCGACGTCCGAAGGTGAATTGAACCGCGAGGGTACATTTCCCGCTAAGGGATCAGCATTGGCGGAGTCTAGAGGAAAAACGTGGAACTCTGCCACGTCGCGTCGCCGAAACGTGACGGCTTCGGTTCGATGTCGTTGGGGTTTACGACAGGACTGAGGAAGTGAGTGATGAACTGCACCGCTTCCCCGAAAATATGCGTGAACAGTGTGGCTTCGGGGCGGGCGCCGTTTACGGTCCAGGAATTGCCGGTGGCTGTAGGCAAGCAAACGTAGCCTTGCGTGCCTACTCCATGGCCGAGCAAAAAGGCCGAAAGCGGTTACAGATTGTGACCGCCTTGATGACAGCTAGGATAATTTGGACGACTTTCCAAGCACCTAGCAGACGATGGTTTCACCGAACTTCTGTTGACTCATAGTGATGAGTCAGATAGACTCCTCCTATGGCTAAACGGCTGCAGGTGATCATGAAGGATCCGGAATACGGAGAGATTCAGCGCGCCGCGCGTTCCCGCCATATGTCGATCGCGGAGTGGGTTCGGCAAGCGCTGGACCTGGCATGCCGCCGCGAGCCTGTCGGCGGCGTCAGCAAGAAGCTCGAAATCATCCGCGCGGCAGCACAACATGACTATCCCGTGAATGATATCGACGACATGCTCGCCGAGATCGAGCGGGGATACCAAACAGGCGCGCATCCGTGATTCTGGTCGACTCGAATATTCCCATGTATCTGGTTGGGGCTCCTCATGCCCACAAGAGCGACGCGCGACGACTGCTCGAAAAGGTGATTAGCGAGCGCCAGAGCCTGGCTACGGACGCCGAGGTTCTCCAGGAAATCTTGCACCGCTACGTCGCTATCAACCGCCGCGACGCAATCCAACCCGCGTTCGACGCTCTGATCGGCATCGTGGATCAGGTACTGGCTGTTGATCGGTCCATCGCAGAGCGTGCGAAACAAATTGTCTTGGGATATCGGCAGCTGTCTGCACGCGATGCCGTGCACATCGCCGTAATGGAACGCCATGGAATCGAGCAAATCATGACCTTCGATTCAGGGTTTGATGGCTTCCCTGGTATTACACGTCTGTCATGAAGAGATCGAGCCTCTACACTTAGAAAGCTCAACGCCGGTCATAGCTTCGGCAGCCGGCGGACCCCTCTACTCGTCACTATCGCGGCCTGCCCGAACTTGACTACACTTTCCACGACAAAACCATTCACGTCACCTGCTGCGGACACATCTTGTCCGCCGCAAAAAAATCAATTGAGCACGGTCTTCGCTGGTCAAGCTGTCGGTATCAAAGAGGTCGAAGAAGGTATTTGGCTGCTTTATGAATTTACGATCCTGGCCACGTCGATCTGGAGGAAAGAACTCTGCAACCTCTCGACAACCCGTTTGGCCCAAAAAGTGTTACCTATGTAGCCGCTACGCACTGTTACCTATGTGTTCGGGTCGGACGCCCGAGACTTCTGGAGCGGGCGATGGGAATCGAACAAATCCGAATGAGCCAAACAAAGGCGTTACCACCCGTTCCGCAGTTCAATTGGAGTCAAATGGAGTTAAGGTCGGGTAAGGTGGTGGCGCGGAAGCGGGCTTCGAATGATGCCGACGTTTCCACCACCTCCCCTATCATTCCGTACGGCGAGTTTTCCCCAGTACGGCTGGAAGGTTGGCCTTTCAGGTAGCGCCTTCCCTCGCGTTGCTCAGGTTAAGCCAGCACCAGGCATTCCCTGCTCATCACGTAGGTTTGCGTCTGCCCTTCGTGCACCCCGCTGCCCCACATTGCGTCCCGCCCTGTGTCGGAACAGTGAGATCGGTAGCACACTGCCATGCGAGGAGTTGTCTCCTCTACCCCAGAGGCCCTCACTCCGGTCTGGGTTCTATTGTCCCAGCCCATCAACGCTTAATCGGCCTCATCCGTCCCACTCGCAGGCACATCCCGTTTTCGCCGCATGGCGGTTTATACGGGATGCCTTCGCTGTGCTGGTGCGCCTAGGCGACCCGCAAGTGGTTCCGTGCTTTCACTGCGCGTTCCTTCTCAGCATGCCGCCCTCTACGACCGCGGGGAGTCCGTTGGTTGCATGCACTCAGTTCCTTCACCAACGATGCTGGCCTTCGCCGGAAGTAGAACGGCTCGGCACTCCCAAGTTTCCCCATCATCCGCTTCCGATGGGACGAATTTTCGCGGCTTCACTGGTTCGCTATTCGCTACGGCCTGTCGAGTTGCTTGCCCCCTTGGCGGATCCGACCGGGTGTTTATCCCAGCCGTCAGAGGCTTTTACTCCCGGGCTTTCGTCGAGTCGGTCACCCTTCTCGCCGCCGGGTATAACTACGGTGGCAACTGAGCAAGCTCCACCGACGGGGCTTTCACCCGCTGGAACGTCAGCTAGCATCGCTGCACCTACTCCAAATCGTATGATTCCCCCGTCGCACGAGTGAAAATCGGCAAACTCGGATGGTGCGGATCGATGTGGAGGAGTGAGAAGAAAATTCCACCCTAAGACCTGGGTTCCAAAAAACCGGAATCCGCGGCTCCCGGCTTGGACTCGCTGAACATCAGCAGGGTTCAACCCCATGGGATCGACTAATCCGGCTGGACTGTTGTAAACGTAGCCCTATTTGTTCCCTGGAAAAATCCCCCGAAACTGCCACGAGCGAATTACATCAGGCATCATCAAATCACTGGAGTGATGCTATATTTTAATTCTTGACATCATTATTCAAGTGTCGCATCATCGCTTCTATGAGAACCACGCTTTCATTAGATGATGATGTCTTTCGCGAAGTAAAGGCCTACGCAGAGAGCAGGGACGTGGCCATCGGCAAAGCGGTATCAGAATTGGTGCGGCGAGGGCTGCACGCACCCCTGCAGACCAGGGTGGTGAACGGATTCCACGTCGTCGACTTGCCTTCGGGATTGCCGGCCATTACGGCGGAAGATGTCAAGAAACTTCAGGATGAGTTGGAGTGAAAGCCGGTTTCTTGTTGGACGTTAACGTCCTTATCGCCATGGCTTGGCCCTCCCATCGGGATCACCAGAAGGTGCACGAATGGCTCGCGCGTCACGCGCGCGAAGGATGGGCAACGTGCCCCTTGACCCAAACCAGCTTTGTGCGCATTCTCTCGAACCCGGCTTTTTCAGCAGATGCACTCACCCCGACGGATGCGCTCACCCTGCTACAAGCCAACCTCGCACATCCAGCGCACCGATTCTGGGCCGATGCAGTCAGTTTGATAGATTCCTTGGAGCCCTTCGCACAAAAGCTGACCGGTCATCAACAAGTGACCGATGCGTATTTGTTGGGACTGGCGATACACAAAAAGGGAAAACTCGTAACGATGGACCGAGGCGTCCGGACGCTGCTAGCCGAGAAGGGCCCGGAACGAGACTTCGTGGTCCCGATCTGACTTCCGTTGCGGCGCGAATCTCCCCCTTCACACAGCGGGTGCGCTTTCCTCTGGCCAAGCTGAGATCTGTATCGGAGATGCGCCAAGTTTGAGTTGGCTCCAATTGATTTTCGGTAAGGCGTTTGTTTTCAGTGGAACTGGAGCGGGCGATGGGAATCGAACCCACGAACCTCGTTGGGCGTTTCCTTACCGCATCGTCCGACGATGATCTTGCGAAAGGCTCGGGCGACCAAACTACGTCCTCACCTAACCGTTCTGTGATCGCTTTGCTACGTCAGGAACGGAGGAGATCGGTGTCCTTTTTCCTTGTCGTAACATGTGCTGCCGTCAGTCTCTTGACATTCATCAGATATATATGAATAATTATTCGACTATGATTGAACTCACAAATGACTACGCACCGTGTCGCAGCCTCCTCCTGAGACGCCTCCAAGAACCCGCACCAGGCCGAATCCAGCTTCTCACGGGACCTCGGCAGGTTGGCAAGACCACGCTGCTCCTTGAAATCGCCGCCCAGTTTGGTGATGCCGCAGTTTACGCTGCAGGGGACGAACCAGACGCGGCGCTTCCCGGATTTTGGGAGCGTCGTTGGGCTGACGCCGAAGCCCGCGCTCGCCGCGCGACAACGGTTCTCCTGCTGGATGAGATTCATTATCTGGATGGCTGGGCAAAGCAACTCAAAGGGTATTGGGATCACCTACGTCGACGGACTATTCCAGTCCACATCATCGCAACAGGCTCATCCGCACTGCGGGTAACGACGGGATCGCGCGAGAGTCTGGCGGGGCGCTTCGAACGGTTGACTCTGAGCCACTGGTCGGCTTCGTCGCTTGCGAATGTTTTTCAGATTCCCCGAGATGAGGCGGCTTCGCTTATCGTCCAGTTCGGATCCTATCCTGGTGCGATGGCGCTGCGGAATGATCCTAAACGATGGGCTGCCTACGTCAAAGACTCCATCATAGACCCTGCTATCGGCCGCGATGTTCTGGCGTTAGGTACAGTCCGACGGCCCGGGCTGCTGAGACAGGTGTTTGCAGCGGCAACCGGATGCCCCGCGCAGATTGTTTCCCTGCAAAAATTACAAGGGCAACTTCGTGACAAGGGTGCCCTTGAAACGGTGGCTCACTATCTGGCGCTGCTTCAAGACGCCTATCTGGTAGCGCCTCTGGAAAGATTTTCGCAGTTAACGCACCGTCGCCGGGCTGCCCCCCCTAAGCTTGTGTCACTGAACAATGCTCTCATATCCTCAATGCATCCCGACGGACCTCCGGATCAAGAGCGTGAGCCTGCGAGGTTCGGTCTGTGGCTGGAAAATGCGTGCCTTGCGTTCGCGATCAACCAAGGGCAGCGGGTGACTTACTGGCGCGAAGAACCGCTGGAAGTCGACGCAGTGTTCGAGGGGAGTTGGGGAGACTGGGTCATCGAAATAAAGACAGGAGGCTTTGACCTATACGATCTCAAAGGACTCCTGGAGTTCTGCAGGCGGAATACGAAGTTCCGGCCCCTAATCATCACCGCGCCTGGCGACGAGCCCCTAGCCAGCCGACACGGCTTGCTGGCCATCAGCTGGAAGCAATTCT
>WNFP01023782.1_pt1 | contig 12253 bp, 10 predicted proteins | sample 5400201 | NCBI WGS metagenome assembly WNFP01 (sample SAMN13153355, study PRJNA577476) | soil metagenome | isolation source: 115 cm saprolite under Madrone tree | place: USA:California | collected 2016-06-14
TGGCGTGGGCCTGCGCGAATCCCAAACGGGGATTCTTCTCACGCTGACGCTCGTCGGCGATACCGTCATCTCGCTCTATCTCACGACGCGCGCGGACCGCATGGGGCGGCGGCGCATGCTGATCGTGGGAGCCATTCTGATGGCCGCCGCGGGGCTGGCCTTCGCGTGCACGAGCAACCTCATTTTTTTAATTATTGCCGGTACGATCGGTGTGATTAGTCCCAGCGGCAACGAAGTGGGCCCGTTTCTCTCGATCGAACAAGCGGCGCTTGCGCATGTGGTTCCCGATCAGTCGAGGACCGAAGTATTTGCCTGGTATACGCTGGCCGGCTCGGTGGCCACCGCAACGGGCGCACTTTTTGCGGGCGCGATCACGGGTGCGTTGCAGAGAACGAGTCTGGCGCCCGTCAGTTCGTACCGGGTGGTGGTTGTCCTGTACGCGGTAGTGGGAGTTCTCTTAGCGTGCTTGTTTCTTCGGCTTTCTTCCGAAGCGGAGGTGCATTCCCCCCGAGACGCATCGGCCATGCCGACGACGCTGAAGAGCTTTTTTGGAATTGGCCAATCTCACCGCGTGGTCATGAAGCTTTCGAGCCTGTTCGCCTTGGACTCCTTCGGCGGTGGTTTCGTGGTGCAAGGCTTCGCCGCATATTGGTTCTACCTGCGTTTCGGCGTCCAGCCGGTGACGCTCGGGGTTATTTTTTTCTGGGCGAATATCTTTGCCGGCATTTCCGCGCTCCTGGCGGCTCGTCTTGCTGCGCGCTGGGGTCTCGTCAATACGATGGTCCTCACCCATCTTCCTTCCAACATCTTGCTGATTCTGGTCCCGCTGATGCCCAATCTTTGGCTGGCGGTTCTGGTGCTTCTCCTACGATTCAGTATCAGCCAGATGGATGTTCCCACGCGGCAGTCCTACGTCATGGCGGTGGTGAGCAAGAACGAGCGGTCCGCAGCGGCCGGAATCACCGGCGTGGCCAGGACCACGGGTGCCGCCCTTAGCCCTTTGTTCGTGGGATTCATGTTTGCGCGGACGTCCTGGATCAATGTGCCCTTCTTCCTCGCCGGGACGCTGAAAATCCTCTACGATCTGTTGCTCTACAAAGAATTCGTAAAGATTCAACCGGTCGAAGAACGGTCGTGACTCGTCGTCGAAAGGCAGAATGGGCTCTGCGTGGGGGCGCAGGGACACATGAGAACCTTACGCAAGCATTTGCACCGCATTGCATGCGGCGCATATCTCGCTTCCTCATTGTCCTCACAGTGTGATGGCGCTGCTCAACCTCGTTTGGCTGGGTTGCCCTCGGTCCCGCAATCGGACGCTCGGATGGCGGAAGCCGTCCCTGTGGACCACGCCCCAAAACTCGATGGAACTCTGGACGATCCCCTCTGGCTAACAGCCAAACCGATCACCGATTTTCGTCAGCGAGAGCCATTCGAAGGCAAGCCGCCCACTGAAAAGACGGAAGTACGCATTCTCTACACCCGACATGCGGTTTATTTTGGCATCCGTTGTTATGACTCGCAGCCATCACGAATTGTAGCCACGGAACTACGCCGCGACGTTAGTCAAGACTTGGACGACCACTTTGAAATTCTGATCGATTCGAACCATGATCGCCGTGGAGCTTACGTATTCGAGATCAACTCGCTTGGCACTCAGAGCGACGGTCTCATCGTGGAAGAGCAAGGAGGGTCCGATGGAGGGGACTTCGACCGTGGGTGGGACGGAGTATGGACGTCAGAAGCGCGCATCGCTTCTGATGGATGGACCGCGACAATCGAAATTCCATTCACCACCCTCAATTTCACTCACGCAAGCGAGGTGATCTGGGGTTTGAATTTGAAACGCTTTATCCGGAGGAAGAACGAAGAGGATCTTTGGAGCGCTTACCGACGAACTTTTGGCATCACGAAGGTCTCCGAAGCGGGAGAACTGAGGGGCATTAAAGACATAGGAAGCGGGCGGCTGTTCGTTGTTAAACCGTACGGATTAGCTCGCTACGACAAACAATCGGGACAAGATCCGCTATTTCCGCTGACTGGCGGAGTCGATGTGAAATACGGCCTTACCTCAAAGCTCGTGTTGAATCTGACGGCAAACACCGATTTTGCCGATACCGAAGTCGATCTTGAGCCGTTCAATCTCACACCGTTCAAAGTATTCATTCCGGAGAAGCGCCAGTTCTTCCTCGAAAACGCCGGTATCTTCAATTTCGATATGGGCGACCAGGATCAATTGTTCTTTAGCCGCCAGATTGGGATTGATCCAATAACCGGCCAACAGGTGCCCATCAACGGCGGAGCCAAACTAACCGGGACGTTCGGTCGGACGGAGTTGGGGATAATGGACGTGGACACTCGTTCCAGTGGTCCCAATCCCTACGCAAACTATGTAGTCGCAAGACTGAAAGAAGCTCTATGGGCAGGTTCGTATATCGGTGTGATGGGGATCGATAAGCGATCCGGCGACGCACTGGATGACTTCAATCAAACGGGCGGCGTGGACACGCGTCTCGTCTTCTTCAAAGATTGGTTCGTTGACGCCCATATGGCCGGAACGCGATCACCTGGCATGCCGAGTGGGGCCAGCGATGTAGGGGCTTCCTTGTCTTATCGATCGAACTGGCTGGATGGAATCGTCGAACGGCGTAAGATCGGGCCAAACTTCAACCCCGAGGTTGGATTCATTGAGAGGACCGATTCAAACGAAACGTATGGGGATCTAACGTTCAAAGTGAGGCCCGAGATTCCGTCTGTCCGTGAGTTGCAATTTGAGAGTTTCATTCTCCATGCGCCCGATACGCGCAACGAAGTTTCCACCCAGGAATGGCAGGGCACATTCCGCGCTGAATTCAACAACGGCGCGTATACCGACAACGATATAGCCGATGTTTTTACGCAGCGAATCACCACGCCGTTTCACATTTACAAGAATGTTTTCATTCCGAATGGCCTGTATCATTTCGCCCGCCATCAGCTCACGTACGGGTCCGGGCAAGATCGGCGGTTTACCTACAGCTTCTTCGAACGTTTCGGCGGCTATTACGGAGGAACTCTCAATGAATTTCGTGTACGGGCCAACTATCGACCGACCGCGAAGTTCTCGCTCTCCGCTTCCGAGACCTGGGATCGCTTTCGATTACCGCTCGCGAATGGCAATTTTTCGGTATTGCTGGCAAGCCTGCAGGGAAATTATTCCTTTACTCGTTTCTTGACCTTCACGAGTCTGATTCAGATGGACACGTCGAATGCTCAGGCGGTGAGTGCCAATTTTCGGCTGAGATATAACTACCGGCCGGATAGCGATATCTACATCATCTACAACGTGGGCACGCAATTCGCCAGCATCGCTCCGGCAAATCCGCCACAAATACGAGAGACCCGCTTTGCAGTGAAATTCACGTACTCCTTCTTTCCTTGAGTTCGCCCTTGTCTTGTGATTTGACGGCCGGGCGCCCACTCAAAAAATCCTGTCGAACGCTAGGACTCACGCTAATCCTCGGCTTCGTATGTCCACACCTGGGCTGGTTCGTTGCCTTTGGCAGGCACGGCAACGTAGAAACGGTCGCGCTTTGCAAAAAAATATCCCGTGCGGATGCCGATCGCAGAAGGAACATTGGCCACCAATTCATAATGGTCAGGATCATTCTGCTGGAACACGCTGATAAATCCCTCGCCGCCGATGACGTAAATGCGTTTGCGCGAAGCGTCAAAAAAAACGTCGTCGCATTCACCTGCTGCGCGCAAGCGAGCAACTTCCTTACCGCTTTCCGTGTCAAGGACAACCATCATCGGCGGCTTGCGGGTGATGGTGAAGAGTCGATGATCGGGTTCGTTCAATGCCAGGGCATAGTTGCTACGCAGTCCCTTGAGAGGCCATTTCGTAACAGCTCCGGTTTTCTTGTCGATGGACTCAACCACATTTCCGGCATCCGGAACGTTCACAAAAATATGTCCGCCAGAGGTTTCGACCTGGAATGACTCGGGGTGGCCTTCGGTTTTGTACGCGTCACCGACTCGTTCATCAGTTTTGGGATCAATCATCGCGATTCCGCCATCGTCTTCACCAAATCCGACGTACACCCTCTTCGAGCTTTCGTCGTAGCGCATATTGTCGGGATCCTTGCCAAAATCAATCGTTTTGCGAAGCGTATAGGTCGCACCGTCGTAAACTCTGACCTTGCCGTCCTCCGCGTTGGCCACATAGAGCTTGTCTACGGCCGGCACATACAGCGTTCCTTGGGGTTCGGCGAGTCCCTTAATGCTGTGGATCACTCTACCGGCGAACACGTCGATGACTTCCAAGGAGTTATTGCCGAGCGCGGAAACGAACAATCTTCTGCGCTTGGCATCCGCGGAAAAGTGATCGATTCGCCCAGCTACACTCGGTACCGGAATCTGCTCTTCCAGCTGCAGGGGAAGAATCTCTCTTGATGCATTCTGATCTACAACCGTTTTTGAACTATGACTAATAATTCCGAGTGCCGCCGCCAGCGCCAATCCGCAAATCACGATGAGCTTCTTCATCGATCCTCCTCAGATTTCTGTAGCTCTTTCCTGTAATCACCTTTTAATTCACGAGATCTATGCAGCAGGCTTTCCGTTTTTACGGCTGCGGCTCAAAAACGAGAATGGCAGCTTCTTCATTGTCGTGCGTGGGCGCTGCGACGTAGAAGCGATTCAGTTCCGGCGACCAAAAAGACGTACCGGCACCCGGTTTGGTGGGAATTTTAGCGATAGGTTCGTAATGATCCGCGTCTTTTTGCTGGTATACGGAAACAGATCCAATGTCATTGTCGCGGCCGCCGGACACGTAGACTCTTTTCTGCGCGGCATTGAAATAGACGCCGTCCATGCCCTCTACCGTGGGCAGGTTCGCAACTTCCTTGCCAGTTTTGGCATCCATGGCGATCATTTGCGGAGGCGTGCGCGTGCCGATGAGTAAACGATTGTTTTTTTTATCGAGATGCGCGTCAACCTTGATGTCGCCGAGGTGCTTGTCGGTCTTTGCGTCGATAATGCCGACCTCGCCGTAGTCTTTGCCGGCGTCCTTTCCGCCGTAACCTACGTACAGAACGCTTGTGTGGGGATCGTACGTCACCCGGTTGGGACCAAGTTCCAGTTTGATGGAATCAATTAATTCAAGACTATCGCCGCGAAATACGCGCAGCATCGCGTCGTCTCCGCTGGCCACGAACACTTTATTGAGCGATGGAATATAGACAACTCCCTGCGTCTTCTTGAAACCGGCAACACTTTTCGACCATTTCCCGGCGCTTAGATCGACCACCTCGAGCGAACCATTCTCAAGTCCGGCGACAAAAAGCCGCTTGCCCTTTACATCCACATCCATGTGATCGATGCGGCCTTTCACATTTGGCACGGGGATCGTCTGGACTAGCCGCAAAGGAGCCTTGAAAGGTGCAGTTGCTGATTGACCTGGTGCCAGTACGGAGGTAGTCCTTTGCGCCGTGGCGCTACCTATTGAGAAGGCTAATAGAATTCCTAACAGCACAAAGTTTCTCATCTAACCCTGCTTTCGTTGACCATCAGCCGCGACCAGCACGGCTGCCTCTTGCTTTTCCAACCCTGGAACCGCGACATAGAAACGATTCAATTGCGGCACCCAAAATGACGTTCCAGCGCCGGCCGCCGTAGGAATCTTGCCGAGGAACTCATAGTGGTCCGCGTCTTTTTGTTGGTAAACGAAAACATATCCGGAGGGCAGGTCCCTTCCGCAAGTGACGTATATACGCTGGTGCCAGCCATCGTAATACACGCCGTTCATGCGACCCTCGGCGGGAAGGCGAGCCACTTCCTGGCCCGAGTCCGAGTCATAAACAATCAGCATCTGAGGAGCTGTTCGAGTGGCGGTGAATAATCTGTGGTGGGCATGGTCGAGCGCCATATCGCCGCTTTGCCCGCCAGTGGTCCACGTCAGCAGCATCTGATGGTCGATGGCGTCGAACACGTCGATCTTGCCAACTTCCCACACCGCGACGAGAATGCGATGGGCCGCATTGTCCAACAGAATCTGACTGGGATGAGCTTCAACGATCATGTCCCCGAGGAGTTTGTCACTTCGGGCGTCAATGATCCCAACCCGGCCGTAATCAAAACCCGCGAGCTTCGCGCCGTATCCCACGTAGATATATTTCCTGGCTGGGTCATACACGATGCGGTTCGCGCCTAGTTCCAGCTTTATCGAGTCGATCAGTTCCAGCGAGTCGGCCCGAAAAACTCGGACCATGCCGTCGTCCCGGCTGGCCACAAATATTTTGTTGAGCTCACGTGCATAACACATTTCGGTGGGCGTCTTGAATCCAGGGATAGTGCGCACCCACTTGCCTGCGGTTAGATCCATAACTTCCATCGAACCGTTTTCCACTGCCGCAATGAACAGGCGCTTACCCTCGAGATCCACGTCCATGTGGTCAATGCGGCCTTTAACGTTCGGCATCGGAATTGTTTGGACCAAATGGAGGGATTGCTTATTCTGTGCCGGCATATCAGGAACAATCACGAGAAACTGTGCCAGCGTAGCTGCGCAAATTATGAAAAGGCGCTTCATGCCTGACCAGCATCTATCAACGTCGCAAATGGCTAGAGCAGCCACGACAATTCTCATCATTCTCTGCCTGCTGTTTGGTGTTCCCACATAGCGTCTCGGGTTTGGCCGCTTCGCCCCTGCGAGCGGTAGGCAATCTCATACACCAGTCACCGCGACTACGCTACTTAACTTTTGATGAAGAAATATTAAGGATTGCGGCCGGAAACTATATCGGGACGCAGTCGGAGTTTAGCCATAACCAGTCGTCCCTCTAGCTCTTTGGATACGGACCTGACGAAAGCACTAAAACTTAGTGGCCCGCCGGCGTAAAAAGCTTTGGCATTGTTAGCGCGAATGCTACCTTCACTACTACTTGGCCGTGATTCTTAGATCGTCAAAATAGGTCACTGAATCGGCCTTTGTCCAGAGTCCCACCTTGCCGGCATCTTCAAATGTGTCATCCGTCGCCTCAATTTTCTTCTTGCCGTCGTAAGAGCAAATAATTCTGTCGCCAACGCATTCCACCCTAAGTTCGTGCCATTCCCCGGTACCTACCTCGAAATTCGCTCACGTAAACGGACGCTTTTTGCCCACTACTACGCGATACGGACGACAGTTATCCTCGAGAGTATTAACACGCGGGACGTAGTAGTTATTTGCGTCTTTTAGCCGGAACGCCAAACCCGCTGCACGGTGGACCTCGCCAGAGACGGTTTTGAATTTCACGCTCAGGTTGAAGTCTTTAAAGATGCCTCGAGTTTATCGCTTTTCTTCGCAGCATGGATTAGGACGCGATCACCGACCTTGTTGTTTTTGATCGTGGCGGCCAGCCTCATCTTTTCGAACTTCGGAAGAGACTAAGTTCACAGTTACCGCGGTTTCTGTGTTTCGCCTTGCCGTATTATTGCTGAGGCCCTGTGCCCATCTGTAATGGGATGTTGACCTCACGCACCGGTTGGTCCATGGCACTGGGCTGCGAAGGAGCTTCAAGGCCGTCGGTGAGCATGTAGGACTGCAGCGACAGCGAGCTGGTGGCGAAATTCTCCAGCGCATTGAGGTATGAGACTTCTAGCTGCATCAAGGTTCTCTGGGCGATGATGACCTGTGGGTAAGCTACAGCCATATCCTGGTATTTTTTTGTATACATCTCATACGCTTTTTGCGCCCTCGGTATCATCTGGGTCTTGTAGCGGTCGACCGCGGTTTGCGAGAACGTATAATTCTGGACGATGCTTGCTGCCCGTTCCCGTAAAACGAGCTTCACGCGCTCCACTTCGCGCCTCGCCCTCTCCGCATCAGCCTTAGCGGTGGCAATGTTTCCCTGGTTGCGGTTAAAAATGGGGATTCTCACCCCGACATCCGCAAAGCCCTGCAGTCCGACAGGTCCCCCGCTAGGCTCGGACAACAACTCGCCATTCTGTTGCATACCGCCGCGCAGTTGCAGGTCGGGAATCGGTTCCCGCTTCGCCCGAGCCAGAGCTGCTTCCGCTCGTTTGACGCCCAGTTCGGCGATTCTTACGGCTGGACTCTCATTGACGATTTTCTCCACCAGTTCATCCGCATTGACCGGCGGCCTGTCCTCCAGTTTTCCTTCAAGCCTCATCAAGGGAAGTCGCGGATTCCCTACGACGGCAGACAGCGCTTTCCAAACCCGCTGTTGGTTCTGTTCGGCCATGCTGACCGCGAGTTGTGCCTGCTGAGCTTCCACTTCCGATTCGAGCACATCGGGAGCGTCTGCTTGGCCGACGTTCGCGAGCTGATGGGAAGTCGCGACGGCGTCATTGGCAAGCTTGCTGAGGTTTTGCCGCAACTCCAGCGTTTGCTGGGCAGCCAGCCCTTGGATGTAGGACATCCGCACGTTTGTGACGACGCGCAGTTTTTGCTCCTCTGCCTCTGTTTCTACCTGTTTGAGCTCTTGGTCGAAGATCTTTCGATTAAGGCCCAGCTTTCCACCCATCACGATGTCCTGCTGAACAAAAAACCCTTCCTCGCCGCCGTGAAATGACCCGCCTCGGATCTGTTCGCCCTGATAGCCGACGGTTGGGTTCGGGTAAAGGCCCGACTGCTTCTTCTTGCCTTCCGCCGCTTGGATGTTGGCGGTGCTTCGACCCTCACTTCCATAAACTTCGCGAGCATAGTCAGGCTATTCATGTTTGTGCTCCATCCCCCGCATGTCCATCTTCATTGGCTTTTGGCCTTCCTGCTTTTTTCGAAGCTCGATAATGTGGTCGTACTTGTCTCGGGGTAGCACGCGTACGAACGTCATCATTCCCGCCATGAATCCACTCCAGCCGGGGCGCAAGCCGAAGTTCTCCGGTTTGTCGACCATTTGATCCATCGCCATCATGGGACCTTCCATGAAGGCATCCTGCGGAAAGCCCGGCACGGAATTCGCATCCTTGCTCACGTCTGGCTTGCCCATCTGCATCCCTTGGCGCTGCGTGTCGGGCATGTTTTGGTGCTCGATCGGATTTCCGGCTTTCAGCGGATAATTCGCCATGGTTTGATCTGCCGTCGAACCCACGCCCAATCCGCGACCTAGGCTCGGACCGTTTTCCTCGGACGTGGCACTTCCTTGTCGCAGCATTCCCATGCCTCGCTCCATGTCGAGACCCGCGGGCATTCCATTTCGGCGCGACATCGGGCCGACCATCGACGACATCTGGTTCATCATGTGGTGAGGAAGATGGCAGTGCAGCATCCAGTCGCCAAGATTATTGGCCACAAACTCCACGTCACGCGCCTGGGCAACTCCCACGAGCACCGTGTTTCCCGGTCCCCATGTCGACTCGGGTTGGCGTCCTCCTTCCGTTCCCGTGACCACAAATTGGTGCCCGTGGAGATGAATCGGGTGGTGGTCCATGCCGAGGTTGATCAGGCGAATCCGTACGCGTTCACCGTGCCGCACGATTAAGGGGGTCGTCGCAGGTCCCGCTTTGCCGTTGAACGTCAGCCAGTTGAATTCCATGTTCATGGAGTTGGGAACGGTTATATTGGGCAAGATGGCGTACTCCTGCAGAATGACCAAGAAGTCTCGGTCGACAGGCGGTTTGTAAGGTTCCGTTGGATGCATCACGAACGCACCGATCATCCCCATCATTTCCTGCATCGCCATGTGCGAGTGGTAGAAGTAGGTGCCTTCCTGGTTGAGAGTGAACTCGTAGACGAATCTTCCACCGGGTGGGATCGGGTCTTGGCTTGAACCCGGTGCGCCGTCCATCTCGACGGGAACCTCGAAGCCGTGCCAGTGCATCGAGGTCGCTTCCGGGAGGTGGTTGTCCACGATGATGCGGACGCGATCACCCCTAGTAACTTGTATGGTTGGCCCCGGAGCGCTGCCGTTGTATCCCCAAAGGTCTACGATTCGGCCGGGAACGATTTCCTGCTTCACTGGCTCCGCGATCAGATGGAATTCCTTCACGCTCCCATCCATGCGCCAGGGAAGGCTGGCCACATCCGGAGTCTCCACAAGAGGAGAGCCGTGGTCATGCGTGGCCTGTTTTTTCCTTTTCATCTTCATTCCGGGCATGTCTTGCATGTCGTCGGTCTTTTGCTTAGGCAAGCCAGACGCTTCGCGCACGGCCACCAGTCCCGCTCCGACAACGGCCGCACCCTGAATAAATGTTCTTCTTCCTTTGTTCATTTCCATTTCTCCTGAGCCAAAGTCCTTTTTTCCTTCTGTGTTTTCATTGCTAAAAATTTTGGTTGGCTGACCGGAAGCTCTTTGGCGAGCCATTCGATGTTCCGTGAACAAATCGCAGGGATTCGTTTTTCTTTAGCGAAGCTCGGAAGTCTTCCGGCCAGAGCGATTCCACGCATTTCGCATCAATGAGGAACGCCGGTCCGGGACATCCCGGTCAAATCTTTCGTAGAGTTCGGTCAGTTGGCGGAAATTTGCGCTCGCATCTGATTAGCCAAGCACCTGGGACACGAAGTCTTAGTGCCCGCACTGATATTCAACGGTTGTTAAACGAATGGCCGACGAGGGAAGAACTAGATACGAAGGACAGAAATTTGCTGATGCAGAGGAAGCTTCGATGCAAAGGGAGGAGCGGGGTCCGATGACCTGGTTGCGGTGCTCGGCCTCTGGTCGTCTCCGAAGCTAACGGTCGCGGCTGAAAGCTGCAGGTGCCCCACGATGCTCAACTGGAATTGGGAAACCTCGCCGGACTTCGCCACAAATACACCGGGGTGCGCGTGCTTGGAACAATCCGGACTCTCCGGCGCCTTATGCCCTGGTTGACTCGAATGATGCGAGGACGCATGGTCGCATTCGTGGCTGGCTGTCTGCTGGACCTCGTTCGGGCAAACTCCAATTGCACACGTTGCCGTGCACACCGAAGCGTAGAACATGGCCATCGTAAAGACGGCCACGACCATTCTGGCTCCGTTTCTTTTGATTCTCATCAGTTCTCAACGGTATCACCGTGCTCTACAAATTGACAGTCGAACGGAATCACCCTGCAATTCGATGCTGCGCCGTAAGATTCGTCCGCGATTATCAAGTGAAACGTTTCAAAGGTCATACGACACTGCCTTTTGCCTGAAGACTCAAGGAGAAAAGCGATCCCGAACCCATCCTTGCGAGTTCCAAAGCGAATTGGCTGAAACCGCATTACCTGAAGTCAGGCTCACCCATTGCGGCAGATGCCGCTATCCAAGAACGGCGTGCACGGTCGGGAGCACCAAGGAGCGAAATACCTCGTCGATTTGTGACGGTGTTAAGCGGCTTCGGCGGTCCATTCACCAGATCAGAATAGCGAAAAAAGCGTAGATAAGATAGTAAACAAACAAGTCAACGGGAACATCCGAATTCGCTGTTTTCAGTTTCGCAATTTCGGACTTGCATTCTCGACATATCAACTCCTCTAGGACATCCTGTAATTGCCGCCGGACTTTTCCTGCGCCGACCTCGCACCTTCGCTGCGTCGAATTAACTATAACTTTCCACTTGACCCTGGAATCGGTTCCAGCCTGTAGAATCTTCTCGCGGAGGGATACTCCATGCGTTCGGGACAATTGGCCCATCTCACCGGCGTAAGTACCGACACGTTGCGCCACTACGAGCGTCTTGGACTTTTGCCTCTGCCGCAGCGCACTGCAGGAAATTACCGTGAGTATGTTCCGACATCTCAGCAGAGGGTGGAGCTGATTCAACGGGCATTGGCGATTGGTTTTTCCCTTTCTGAGTTGAAGACCATTCTGGCAGTGCGCGACAAAGGCGGTGCGCCTTGCCATCAAGCGCGGGAGTTGTTGAATTCGAAGATCGCACATGTAAAGCGGCAAATCGAGAGTCTCACTTTGTTGCGCACAGAATTGCATCGGCTGTCGAAAGACTGGGACACGCGATTGCGTCGGACGAGGCCCGGCCAAGCTGCACGACTGCTCGAAACAGTGCGGCGAACGTTGCGCGTTGCGCCGACTCGCGGCCTTAGGGCAATCAAGAACAAGGAAGGGCGATAAAACGATGTGGACTCTGCTTTGCGTCTTGTTGCTAGCGGTCTTCCCAGCATTAACGGCTTCGCAACAGGCGCAGCAACCGGAAAGCACCAAGCGCACTGACGATGTGGTTAAGCGCGGAGAGCATGTGATGGGCTTATCGCACGAGACAACGATCCATCATTTCCGGCTATTCAAGGATGGAGGAGAAATCGCTGTCGCCGCTAAAGACCCCAACGATAAATCCAGCATCGATCAGATTCGCAG
>WNFP01007998.1_pt1 | contig 12252 bp, 15 predicted proteins | sample 5400201 | NCBI WGS metagenome assembly WNFP01 (sample SAMN13153355, study PRJNA577476) | soil metagenome | isolation source: 115 cm saprolite under Madrone tree | place: USA:California | collected 2016-06-14
AGCGGTCGATGGGCAGGGCATCGCGCTCGCCCGCACCGCGCTTGCGGCATGGGACTTGATCGGCGGCCGGCTCGTGCGTCCATTCGTTGCCGCCATGCCGGCGTCTTACGCCTATTGGATCGTCTGCTCGGAAGCGGTCGCGAAATTCCCGAAGATCGTGGCGTTCAGCGATTGGCTTCTGGCCGAGGCCGCGGAAGATGCGAGCCAACTGGAGAGACTGAAATCGAAGCCGCGGCCTGCTGCGCGGGCCGCCCGGTGAGCTGGTGAGCCGCTGCGCGCCGGCATCGGCGGGATGCGTTGCGCCGGCGCTCTATGCCCTGCCGGCGAAATAGAGCGGAGCGACCGTCCCCCACGCTTGCCACGAGGGAGCGGGACCGATTGCGAGCGCCTGCCGTAACGCCGCATCGTGGGGAAGGCCCTTCGATCTGAGCGCCTCATACTGGCGATGCACGGCAAGGCCTTCGTGCAGGGCCTCGCACATCGCCCGCAACACCCTGAGGGGCGGCCAGGCGCCCGGTGAGCAACGACGTTGCGCATGAGAGGCTGTGCCCAAGCTTGCTGTAGACTCGATGGTTCGTAGCATTTTTCATGGCTCCTGGGTTGTGGCGGGACCAGCGTCCCGTTCTTGGAGCCCTGGAAATAAAGCCGATACGCGTTAGCCACAAAGCATCGTTTCTCGTGCTAGCAAGAGAATTTTTCATGATATGATACATGTGTTGCGGTCTTGAAATTGGATGATACATGCTATATAAGATGAGGACTCTGCGACTTAATCATCAGTCAACCGCCGGAGGCAGCGATGAAATGGGTGACCCGCGCCAATGTGAAGGTCGACCGCGTTGCCTGTCCCTGGCTCATTCGCACGTTTGTCGATCGCGATGCGGAGTTCCTGTTCGTTCCGGTCGGAGAGGTCGAGGCCGTTGCGCGCAAGACCGGCGCTATTCCCTATGACGTCGCGATGCGATCGTCAAGAAGTACAACGTCAAGGACGATGCCGTCGGCCGCCTAGCGTTGATCGTGCGCGGCGCCGACACGCCGCATCGCGATCTCACGCCCGTGTCACCCGGCCTCGAGGCGATCGCGGAAGGGTTCAAGCGGCTCGCCGCCGCACAGGGCTACGACGATCACGAAACGATCCGCCGCGAGCGACACCTCTACGACGCGCTCTATCTCTATTGCGGCGGCGATCCCAAAAAGCTGCGCCGGGATTGACCGGCTCATTTTCACCGAACTAACGGTCGGATTTGTCCTCTACGCGGTCCATCGGCATCGCCTTCACGCTACACGGCAAGTTGATGATACATATGTTGCACTCATTCACCTGGTTGATACAGTCTCGATTTCATGAACGTGGCAACGTCGGCGGTGCTGGCGCATAGCTGGCTCCTGCTCATCCACCAGCTTCCGGCGAAACCCGCATACCTGCGCGTCAAGATTTGGCGCCGGCTGCAGGGCATCGGCGCCATCGCGGTGAAAAATGCGGTGCACGTGCTGCCCATGAACGAGGAGACGCAAGAGGATTTCGAGTGGCTGCTGCGCGAGATCGAACAGGGAGGCGGCGAAGCCTTCGTCTGCGAGGCGCGCCTGATCGATGGCCTGTCCGACCAGGAGATCCGCGCTTTGTTCGATCAGGCGCGCGACGCCGATTACGCGCAACTGGTGAAGGACGCGCGCGCTTTGGCGAAGTCGCTGCGTCCTAACGCCAAGGGTTCCGCGCTCGCCGAGGTTCGCGCCCAGGTCGCTCGCCTGCGCAAACGTTTGGCGGAGGTTGTCGCGATCGATTTCTTCGGCGCCATCGGCCGCGAAACGGTGGAAGAGACGATCAGAACGCTAGAGGCACGCTTGAACGAGGACAGCGTCGTGAAAGGCAAAGACACGGCTCCATCTGCGGCGCGGCCGCCTGAAACGCTTCGCAACCGAACCTGGGTCACGCGCGAGGGCGTCTATGTCGACCGCATCGCCAGCGCTTGGCTGATCCGCCGCTTCATCGACCCGCAAGCCCGCTTCAAGTTCGTCTCCGGCAAAGGCTATCGCGCGAAGCAAGAAGAGCTGCGCTTCGACATGTTCGAGGCGGAATTCACCCACGAAGGCGATAAATGCACCTTCGAGGTGCTGCTCGATCGATGCGGCCTCAAGGATGCAGCGCTGCGCGCCATCTCCGAGATCATCCACGACATCGACCTCAAGGACGGCAAGTTCGGGCGAACTGAAGTCGCAGGGATTCGAACGCTGATCGAGGGTATCGGCGCCACGACCAGCGATGACACGCAGCGGATTGCGCGGGGAACCGAAGTGTTCAACGACCTCTACGAGTATTTCCGGAAGAAGCGGCGATAAGGGTCCGCGTTGGATGAGTCGCGAGTCGAAAATTCGCCAGAGCAAGTGAGGCACGCATTGGCTGAGCTCTCTGTTGGCAAAGAGCGTTCGCAACTTAGCCACGGCGTCTCGCTGCGCGAAGCGTTCCTGACGTGGCTGCGCGTCGCGGGGCTAAGCTTCGGCGGCCCCGCGGGGCAGATCGCGGTCATGCATCGCATCCTGGTCGAGGAGAAGCGCTGGGTATCGGAGCAGCGGTTCCTCCATGCGCTCAACTATTGCATGCTGTTGCCGGGCCCCGAGGCGCAACAGCTTGCGACGTATATCGGCTGGCTGATGCACCGCACGCTCGGCGGCATCATCGCCGGCGGATTGTTTGTCGTCCCCGGCGTCATCGCCATCATGGCGCTGAGCTATATCTACGCGGGCTGGGGCAGCGTGCCGATCATCGTCGCCCTGTTCTTCGGCCTCAAAGCTGCGGTTCTCGCCATCGTGGTCGAGGCCCTGGTTCGCATCGGCAAGCGGGCGCTCAAGAATCAGGTGATGATCGCGCTCGCTGCAATCGCTTTCGTCGGCATCTTCTTCTTCAACGTTCCGTTTCCAATCATCGTGTTCGGCGCTGGCATCATCGGCTTTGCCGCGGCGTCGATGGGTGTTGCCGCCTTTAAAACGGACGCGGGGCACGGCGCCGGCAAGAACGAAGCCGCTGTCGTCGACGACATGCTCGGCGAAGGCATCCCCGAGCACGCCCGCCCTACGGTTGCGCGCGCGCTCGCCGTTTCGGCGATTTGGCTCGCGCTCTGGCTCGTTCCGGTCATCGCGCTCCTTGCGGCGCTCGGCAGCGCCAATGTTTTCAGTCAGATCGCCGTGTTCTTCAGCAAGATGGCTGTCGTGACCTTCGGCGGGGCGTACGCGGTGCTCGCCTATGTCGCGCAACAGGCGGTCGAAAATTACGGCTGGCTCAAGCCCGGCGAGATGCTCGACGGGCTGGGCATGGCCGAGACCACGCCGGGCCCGCTGATCATGGTGCTGCAGTTCGTGGGCTTCATGGCCGCGTTTCGTGAGCCGGGTTCGCTCGCGCCCATGCTCGCGGGAACGCTCGGCGGCTTGCTTGCGACGTGGGTTACGTTCACGCCATGCTTTCTCTGGATTTTTCTCGGCGCGCCGTTCATCGAGAAGCTCCGTGGCAACACAGCACTCAACGCGGCTTTGTCCGCGATCACCGCTGCCGTCGTTGGCGTGATCTTGAATCTCGCGATTTGGTTCGCGATCCACACCGTCTTCCACGAGACCGTACCGGTGCGTCTGTTCCCGCTCTCATTCGATGCGCCGAGGCTCGCCAGCGTGGACGCCTTCGCGCTCGCGCTTTCCGTTGCAGCCGCTGTCGCGATCTTCCGGTTCAAGGTCGGAATGATCCCAACCTTGGCAGCCTGCTGTGTTGCAGGGGTCGTCCTTTATCTGGTTGGAGCGACCTCATGAGCGGCCGAGCAACCGCGCTTCGAGCGATCTCAATCGAAGTCAGTGCCTCAGTCTGGCCGGAGGATCGTTCATGACCTACCAACTCAAGCCTCTGTCTTGCGACTCGGCCAAGATCAAGGGCATGTCCGAGCGGCTGATCGTCAGCCACTACGAGAATAATTACGGCGGGGCGGTCAAACGCCTCAATCTGATCGAGGAACAGCTCGCCGAGCTCGATTACGCGAAGGCCGCAGGCTTTCTCATCAACGGCCTCAAGCGTGAGCAACTCATCGCGATGACGGTCGGAATTCGTGGCCATGGGGAAGGCGCTCGGCGGCGGCTCCGGATGGGTGCTGCTGTCGTGGTCGCCACGCGACCGCAAGCTCGTCAACCAGTGGGCGTCGGACCATTGCCACACATTGGCGGGCGGTACGCCGATTCTCGCGCTCGATATGTACGAGCACTCTTATCACATCGACTTCGGCGCCAAGGCCGCGAGCTACGTCGACACGTTCATGGATGTCATTCGCTGGAACAACGTCGAGCGACTATTCGGTCAAATGACAGGCACTCGAGGGAGGGGAAACGAGACAAGGCAATGAGCTCAACTCAAGAGGAGGTCATCATGCGTGTTGTGTATGTGCTTGCGATTTGTGCCATGGCGACCATTAGTGGTGCCGCCCGCGCCCAGGAGATCGACTGGAAGAAGGTCGACGAAGCGATCGGAAGGAGCGCCGCCGTATCGGGCGACGTTCACCGCTACGGGTTTCCGCGCAGCGACCTCAACGTAACGCTCGATGGCGTCACGATTCGGCCGGCCTTGGCGCTCGGCGGGTGGGTGGCATTCAAGCCAGCCCACGGCGGGGCGATGGCCATGGGAGACCTGGTGCTGCTCGAAACCGAAATCAATCCGGTCATGGCCAAGCTGATCGAGAACGGCATCGAGATCACCGCGGTGCACAATCACGTGCTGCGCGGCAACCCCGCCACGTTCTACATGCACGTCGGCGGCCACGGCGATCCGGTGAATCTGGCGACGGCGATCCGCACAGGGCTCGCAGCGAGCAAGACCCCGCTGACGGCCCCGGCACCTCCAGCCTCGCAGCCCGCAATCGATCTCGACACCGGCCAGCTCGATCAAATCATCGGCGCCAAAGGGCAAGCCACTGGCGGCGTCTATCAGTTCGGCGTGCCGCGCCGCGATCCGGTCAGCGAGAGCGGGATGCAACTCGCTCCCGCCGGGCCGCTGGGCGTGGCCACTGCGATCAACTTCCAGCCCACCGGCGGCGGCAAGGCCGCCATCACCGGCGACTTCGTACTGACCGGAGAGGAAGTAAATCCGGTGATCAAGGCCCTGCGCTCGAACGGCATCGAGGTGACCGCGGTCCACAGCCACATGTTGGACGAGCAGCCGCGGCTGTTCTTCTTGCACTTCTGGGCGAATGACGACGCGATGAAGCTCGCCAAGGGCTTGCGCGCGGCGCTCGACAAGACGGCAAGCACCAAGAGCTGACCAACAAGCATTAACTCTCGGTGGCGTCAGGTCGCCATTGACCTGACGCTCATCCCCGATACCGAAACACGGTCCCTAAGATGAACCCGAAGAAAGAGGTGACTGCGGCAATCATCGCGACGCTCGGCGCATTTGCATTCGCATCAAATGCCGCAGCTGAGCAGAAATTCCAAAAGCTCACGGGTGCGCAGATTCAAGCGAAATTCCCCCGAATGGAGCTGACGGATGAAGCGCACTGGGGCGAGGTGTTCGAGCAAAACGGCACGCTCACGATTACGTCCATGGGTCACAAGAGCGTCGGCAAATGGCGCATCCAGAAGGACCAGCTTTGTCTCGAAACCGGAAGTGAACCCGGCGGAGGCTGCTATGAGGTGTGGCTCTCCGGAAGAAACGTAGAGCTCAGAAATCAGGCTTCGACCACTCCCTTGGAGGCCGTGCTTCAAAGGCCTGCTCCAGGCAGGTAACCCGCCGAGATTGCTTCGATGACTGCAAGGAAGGTTTCAATGAGGAGAGGGCTGCGCGTGACGGGGCTCGCACTTCTTGCGGCGGCAACGTTGGAACCAAGCGCAACTGCCGAAGAGCAGTTCCAGAAACTTACCGGAGGGCAAATTCGCGCCAAGCTCGCCGGCATGGAACTGACTGATAACGTGCATTGGCGCGACCTCTATCAACGAAATGGAACGGTCATGAGTACTTCCATGGGCCGCAAGCGAACCGGCAATTGGCGGGTCGAACAGAACCAGCTCTGCATCGAGTTCGAGAAAGAGCCGATACCGAAATGTTACGACGTGTGGCTCTCCGGCAGACAAGTCGAGCTGCGGCGCGAAGGTCTTTTGCCCTTGCAGGGCACCCTCGAGCCGTCGAGCGGGCGGAACTAGTTCGAGGACGGCCCTTTCGAAATGCCGGCTTAATGAGGAGGACAGATGATGGTTCGAGGTTTGATCGTCGGCGCGATGCTCCTAGCCGCATGGGTAGCTCATGCAATGGCGCAAGACGTACCGGCCGGAGAAACCGCGTTCCGAAAATGTCAGCCCTGCCACGACGTCGGCGAGACGGCGAAGAACAAGTTGGGTCCCGAGCTCAATGGCCTTGACGGCAGGAAAGCGGGCACGGCCGAAGGCTACGCTTATAGCGACAGCAACAAGAACTCCGGCATTGTGTGGAGTGAGGCGAGTTTCAAGGAATACCTAGAAGATCCTCAAGCCAAGATGCCCGGGACAAAGATGATCTTCTCCGACAAGAACGAGAAAGACGTCGCGGATTTGTGGGCCTATCTCAAGCAGTTTGGAGCCGACGGCAAGAAGAAAAGTCAGTGACTGCTTTGGCGGGCACATGGAGGTGACGCCGCAAGCGTTGCCCGCATTGAGAGGAGAGCGTCATGCCAGCTATCGCTACTGTTATCATTGTGCTGCTCGGTGTTTGTAGCATCACTCCCGCAGCACAAGCTCAATCGAACAGCTGTAAGTAGTGCCGGGATCAACAACAGGCCTGTGCCAAAAACTACTCCGGAAAGACATGCAAGACTGAATACGACATATGCATGAAATCCTGCAAGCAAAGATAGCTAGACCAGTCAGCCCACACCCGGCGAAGGCAATCCTGGCTGTGGCACTGGCGAGTTTGCCGGCGACAGCGCTCGCGCAGAACGCGCGCTCGCAAGCCCCGCCCTACTGTTTCGACCTGAGCCGGATCGTCGATCTGGCGGTGACCAAAGAGAGGTTTGCCTCCGTCGCCGGACGGCCGCGGCAAGGTGACTTTCGGGATACGAGCCTGGTGCTCCCCGGTTGGAAGGACTGCTCGCTCTACGGCGCTGCCACCTATACCTGCGACTCTGCGGAGATGGACAGCGCGGCAGAGGCCGACAAGGCGCGCGTCGCCACCCTTGACCAAGTCAAATCCTGTTTCGGAGCAGGCTGGGCCGAAGCCGCCGAGCGCTCCTCTCCGAACTACGTCGTTTTGCACAATGCGGCGCGCCCGGTTGCGATCACGTTGAGTACGGATCAAACCGACAGCAGGAAACACGTGGTTCGCCTCACCGTTTTTGTGCGCAGAAATTAGTGCAGCAATGACGGCATCGACCGCTCCTTCCCCAGTGCTGATGCAGGTCGCGGGCTTAGCCAAGCGCTACGGCGATCAGGACGCGCTCGCCGACATATCCTTTGCGGTGAACACCGGTGAGGTCCTCGGCCTGATCGGGCCGAACGGCGCCGGCAAGACCACGCTGATGCAAGCCATCGCCGGCACCCTCACGGCCGATGATGGTCAGATTCTCTGGCGCGGGATTCCCCTTCCCTTGCCGCGCCGGCGCGAGTTCCTTTTCTACCTGCCCGACGGAGTTCGTCCGTGGGAGGACCAGTACGTCGCGCGGGTAACGGAATTGTTCGCGGCAATCTACGGCCGGTCGCAGGCCTTCCTTGCACAAACGATTCACTCGCTTGGCCTCGCTCCTGTCCTGCGCAAGCGCATTGTTGAATTATCGAAGGGCTATGCCCGCCGGCTTCTGCTGGCGCTGGCGCTGCTGACCCCGCAGCCGCTGCTGCTGATGGACGAGCCGTTCGACGGCTTCGACCTTCGGCAAACGCGCGACATCATGAACGTGCTGCGCGAGGTCGCGGGCGACGGCCGAACACTCATTCTCGCCATTCACCAGTTGCGCGATGCCGCGCGCGTCTGCGACCGCTTCGTACTGCTCGCCGAAGGGCGCGTCCGCGGCGTGGGCACGCTCGCGCAACTGCGCGCGCAGGCAGGGACGCCCGCATCCGACTTGGAGGACGTTTTCCTTGCGCTCACCTGAGACAGCCATCCTCCATCGTGCCCCGATGCGCCCGTTGCTCGGCAAGGAGCTGCGGGAGGTCGCGAGCGGACGCGCGCTCTGGACCACGCTGCTGATCTTGTGCCCCCTTGTGGGTTACAGCTTTTTTCAAGCGGTCTCGCTCTACGGCGAAGCAAGCGCTGCTGCGGCGGAGTCGCCGGTGCTGGGCAGCGGCCTCTCGCCGCTCGATGGGGTGCTGGTGCCGACGTTTGGCGGTCTTTACCTCGCCGCAACGCTGCTGTTCCCCTTCGTGGCGATTCGAACCCTCGGGCAGGAAAAAGAGTCCGGCGCGCTCGCGCTGCTTGTTCAACTGCCCTATCGCGTCCCTGGCCTGATCGTCGCCAAGATGACGGCGATCTTCGGTGCCTGGCTTGCTGCCGTCCTCTGCGCCGCCTCGGCGCTTTTGGTCTGGTTGGCAATGGGTGGACATCTCTACCTTCCCGAAACGCTCGACCTCGTCCTTGGTCACGTGCTCTATGGTCTCCTGGTCGGCGCCATCGCGCTCTTCTCGGCGAGCATCTCCGACAGCGCGGCGACGGCGGCAATCATTACCCTCGCCTTCACCATCGGCTCCTGGGTGCTCGACTTTGCGCTCGCCGGCCAGCCGGGCGTGCTCGGGTGGATATCCCAGTTGTCGCTGACGCAGACGCTGCGTCCGTTCGAGCAGGGGCTGCTGTCGCCAGCTCTTTTGTTGGACACGCTCGCCGCAATCTGTGGCTTTGCCGCCCTTGCAGCGGTGTGGCTGCACCCCGGCGTGCGGGCCGGCACCAAGATGGTTCGATCAGTAGCCTGCCTGACCTTCATCGCCGTCGTCATCGCCTGCTCGACGCAGCTCGGACGATCGGTCGATGTTACCGAGGACCGCCGCAACTCCTTTCCCGCCGCCGATCAGAGGGCGCTCGCGCAGTTGCGCGAGCCCTTGATGATCGCGGTTCACCTTGTTCCGGAGGACCCGCGCTATGTCGATCTGCGGCGCAACGTGCTGGCCAAGCTCGAGCGCGTTATGCCGCACGTCACGATTCGCCTCGTCACGAGCGGTCAAAGCATGGTCGGCAGTGCGAGCGAGGACGCCTACGGCGAGGTCGAGTATGCGTACGACGGCCGTTCGGACAAGAGCCGCTCGACCAGTCACCGCGAAATCCTGCCGCTCATTTACGCGCTCGCCGGGCGGCCCATTCCGCAGCCGATCGCCGGCGAGGACTATCCAGGCTACCCGCTCATCGCCAACGCCTCACCCGCGCTCGCTTGGTTTCTCGGCGGCCTTCCGCTGCTGATTGTCATCGCATGGTGGCGCAGCCGGCGACCGCCATACGTCGCTCTACATCTGACCAAGAACGGAGGTCCTACATGAAAACGATCACGCGCACTACGACCACCGCCATCGCGGCCCTGGGTCTCGCGGCGCTACTGGCGTACGCCGACGCCGCGCAATCGGTGAAACTCGACTTTTCCGACGAGACCGTCGGCGCCGAGCCGAAATCTTTCGTGAGCGTCGTCGGCGTCTGGCGCATCGAGAGCGACGGCGGCAATAAAGTATTGGTCGTCGACGGTCGGCAATGGAAAGAGGGCCAGACCGCCGCCGGCATCGCCGATAAGGCGCGCACGCTTTACGGCGACCGCTACGCCGAATTCCTCGACCGGGTTCAGGCTTATGCCTATTTCCCCTATGTGGTCGCCAAGGACGTCACCGATTTCCGCGATGGTGACATCTCGGTGCGCTTTGAAGGCATTTCCGGCCGCATCGATCAGGGTGCCGGAATCTTGTTCAACCTCAAACCCAACGGCGATTACCTCACCGTCCGGGCCAATCCGCTGGAAAACAATCTCGTGCTGTGGAAATTCGAGAAGGGCAAGCGATCCTCCGTGAAATGGATTCGCAACACGCCGACGCCCAGCCGCCAATGGCACGACCTCAAGGTCCACATCGCCGGGCCCAAGGTCGCGGCCTATCTCGACGGCAAGCTTTACCTGGAGGATGTCCTGCCCGCGCCGGTCTCGGGCCGCATCGGGCTCTGGTCCAAGGCCGACAGCCACATGTACTTCGACGACTTCACCGTGACGCCGGCGGACTGACCGATGCTGCAGTTGCCGCAGCTGAACCGCGGCGTGCTCGAAAGGTTAGGGCTGGCGGGAGGAGCCGACGTCCTCAATCTCTACGCCGCGCGCGCGGCGCGTGGCTTCGGCGACGGCTTCGCTGCCATCATCCTGCCGGCTTATCTGCTCGAGATTGGGTTCGGTCCGTTTCAGATCGGGCTCGTCGCCACCGCGGCGCTGTTGGGCTCCGCCGCGACGACCTTGGCCGTCGCACTCCTGGCGCCTCGCTACCACCTTCGCACGCTGCTGCTGGCTTGTGCGGCCTTGATGGTGGTGACCGGAATTGCATTTCCAAGCCTGCAACATTTCGTCTTCATCGCGGTGGTTGCCTTCATCGGCACGATCAACCCGACGACCGGAGACATCGGGGTTCACGTGCCGCTCGAGCAAGCCGCGCTCGCACACCGGGCAAGCGACGCGGAGCGCACGCATATTTTCGCGCGCTACAGCCTGATCGGCGCGTTGTCGATCGCAGCCGGCGCGCTCGCGGCGGGCGCGCCCGACCTGCTGGTTTCGCTCGGCATGGGCAGGACCGGCGCCCTGCAGATGATGTTCTATGTCTATGCGGCGCTCGGATTGATCGGAGCCCTCTTCTATTCGCGCCTGCCCCGCGCCGAGGCGGCCGAGACCGCGCCTCGAGCGACCGCTTTGGGCCCCTCCCGCCAGAGAGTCTACAAGCTCGCCGCTCTCTTCAGTCTTGATGCGTTTGCGGGTGGCTTCACCGTTCAGTCGCTGATGGCGCTGTGGCTGTTCGAGCGTTTCGATCTCTCGCTTGCCGCGGCGAGCGCGTTCTTCTTCTGGTCGAACGTGCTCGCCGCCTTCTCCTATCCGGTGGCAGCGCGGCTTGGTAAGCGCTTCGGCCTCGTCAACACTATGGTATTCACACATATCCCTTCGAGCCTCTGTCTCATTCTTGCGGCCTTCTCGCCCAGCCTCCCGATCGTGCTGGCGCTGTTGCTCGTGCGCTCCGCGCTTTCGCAAATGGACGTGCCGACGCGCACGTCTTACGTGATGGCGGTGGTGACGCCGGCCGAGCGCACGGCGGCCGCGAGCGTCACCGCGGTTCCGCGCAGCTTGGCATCGGCGATCAGTCCAGCCATATCCGGCGCGCTATTGTCGACCTCCTTTCTCGGATTGCCGCTCGTCCTCTGCGGCGTGTTGAAGATCGTTTACGATCTTTCTCTCCTCTTTTCATTCCGCCACATAAAGCCGCCGGAGGAGAAGGAGTGAGCTCTTGCAGCTTCGCGCCGAATAACATCCCCATGATCCGAATGTGAGCAGCCACGTCGCAGCACTGATAGCTCAACCGCACAGAGGTTAGCGATGGCACTTCGTCTACTGGGCTACATCGAACTCCCGGCGCATCGATCCAGTGGCGGGTTCGATCACGCCGATATTCATCCACCCACGGATCGGATCTACGTCGCACATACCAGCAATGATTCCATCGACGTGATCGACTGCGCGCGAGATCGGTACATTGAATCGATCCCTGGCCTCCCGGGAGTGGCAGGTGCGCTCGTATCTGAAGCGCGCGGTCTCGTCTTCACGAGCAATCGTGGCGAGAATACCGTCTCGGCATTCGCGCCTTGTGACGAGCGGAACGCTTTCAAGATCGCCGTAGGTGTTAAGCCCAACGGGCTCGCGTTCGATCCCACTCGCGGCATCCTGATCGCCGCGAACGTCGGCAACCCCTCGATTCCGGATTCATATTCAGTATCGGTCGTGGACGTCGGGCGACGGGAGCGGATCGCCGAAGTCAAAGTCCCCGGTCGCACGCGTTGGGCGATTTACGACGCGGCGCTCGAGATGTTCTTCGTCAATATCGCATCTCCACCCCGGATCGTCGCCATGGATGCTCGTGACCCGACCAAAATATCGACGGAGTACGAGATTCCGGCGGCAGGACCGCACGGGCTAGACCTCGATCCAGCCAAGGGTCGGTTATTGTGCGCCTGCGATGCCGGCGTATTGTTCGCGATTGATGCAGCGTCGGGTCGCGCGCTCGGGGACGTTCCTCTAAGCGGCGCCCCGGACGTGATTTTCTTGCATCCGCAATCCG
>WNFP01009198.1_pt1 | contig 12250 bp, 6 predicted proteins | sample 5400201 | NCBI WGS metagenome assembly WNFP01 (sample SAMN13153355, study PRJNA577476) | soil metagenome | isolation source: 115 cm saprolite under Madrone tree | place: USA:California | collected 2016-06-14
GAAGCCGGATGTCCGCCGGCCCTGGAAGCCGTTGGTACTTGGCCAGGGCAAGCGTAGAGCCGTCGGGAGAGAGCGTCCAGTTGTACAAGTACCAATCCGAGCCTTCGAACCGCCTGAGCTGCCGTTTTTCGCCGTTCGCAGGATCAAAAATAAACAGATCCAGGTGATTGGCAGAGAATTCGCTGACGATGCACACCTTGGAAGGCGACCGGGCGCATTGAAAATTATTGATGCCGGGTTCCGCGAAGACCAATTGGGGAGTCCCGCCAGAGAGCGGCATGCGCATGAGCCGTACTCGCCGGTCCGTGTCGTGCAAGGCGGGACTGAGAGTGTAGAGAATCGCGGAGCTGTCCGCGTTCAAGCGGGCCAGCGTGACCGATTGATCGCCGCCCACGAGAAGGTCGGGGGCGGGTTGATCAATAGCCTGTTTGAAAAGATGGAAGACGCCGTCGCGGTCCGAAGTGAAAACTACAGATTTCCCGTCCGGTGTCCAGGTGTAGGGAAAATTCCTGCGTTCATCAAGACTTAAGCGTTTGAGCAAGGGCAAGCGGCCGCCTCCCGGCTCCACCTCAGACACATAGATGGCGGGGGATTCCGTCCAACGAAGAAAAGTCAGCCGTTTGCCGTCGCCGGAAAGACTCGCGCGCATTTTGCCGTCGGGACCGCTGGTGAGGCGGACCGGCTGGCCCCCCGCTTGATTGCCACGCGCGTCGACTTTGATGGCCCAAAGATTGGAGTCGTTCTGGTTGGGCGGGGGCTCGGCGAGGGAATAAATCAAGCGTCCATCGGGAGACCAAGCAAGAGCGGCTCGGAGTTGGCCGTTTGAGAGCAGATAGTTGGTCTTGCCACCGACGAGATCATAGATGCCTAGAGAGACATCGGCTTCTTCCCAGCCCTTGCGATAAGCAGATCGGACGAAAGCAATGCGATTCCCGCCGGGGGACCAAACGACGGACTCGCAGTTTTCTCCCGGTTGGCCAAGGATCCTGCGCGCATGCTGTCCATCCGACTGCATCTGCCAGATTTCTTCATGGCCGTAGTCGCCGCGGACAAAGACAATCTGAGCGCCATCGGGAGAGACGGCGCCGCGTTCGGCGGCGTCCATGAGCTTGCGGGATGCTCCACCGAAGACGGAGACGCTCCACAAGCTGGGTTTCTCTGTGGCAGATGAACTGCGCGTCGCCAGCACATGGCTGCCGTCAGGAAACCAACTGACAAGATGGGTCTTCCCGCCGTCGGGTATTGTGACGGGATGGGTTTCTCCCGTTTCCACTGCACGGAGAAAGATTCCTGTTCTGCCGGTAAAGGCGAGGTATTTGCCATCCGGTGAAATGGCCGCGCTGAAGACCGGGTCGTTTTCCGGGTTGGCGGTCAATCGGCGTTCCGTGAAGCGCACCGCGGCGGCGGAGCGATGTCCGGCATGCCAGCCAGCGATGATGCCTGCGAGCAAAAGAACGACCGCAGCCAGGCCGACCCGCCAAGAAGGGCTGGCATGCGGAAGGGGAGCGTTTTCACGGGCGGCTCCATTGACGGGCACGAGTAAGCGATAACCGCGGCGCGCGAGGGTTTCGATAAAACGGGGGTTTTCGGCGGAATCCCCGAGGGCATCGCGCAAGCGCTTGACGGCGGCGTTCAGGCCATGATCGAAGTCTACAAAGGTATCAGCCGGCCAAAGACGGCTGTGCAATTCCTCCCGCGTAACGATTTCACCGGGGCGCTCGAGGAGCATGGCCAAAACCTGGAACGGTTGCTCCTGAAGCCGTATTTTGATGCCATTGCGGCGAAGCTCACCGGCGCGAAGGTCGGCTTCAAAGGTTCCGAAGCGGATGACATCCTTGATCGGATTCTCAGGCACTTGTAACAATCTCCGGCGGCGCTTTCCATCTACTAAACGGTTCTAGTTGAGAATAAGTTTCGGGAAAATCTCCGTCGCCTGTTCTCCCATCTATTTGACGCACGGGCACTTATCTCGTCACCTGCAAATAGGCAGCTCGCCATACCGCCGACATTGAGGTACCTACCAAGCTGACCGATCCTCGGCGCCACCGTGGAGGTGCGCGCCGTGATAGACAAGACGCTGCGGAAGGGGCTTTCGTTAGTATTCGCTCTGGCCTTGCCAAGCTCTGCGGCTTGGTCCAAAGAGATCGCCGTGGCGGAGATGCTCGTAACGATCTCGGTGCACAACGATGTAGGCATTTCCGCAGGCACTCTGAGAGGGGCGGAAATGGAAGCCTCCCGCGTGTTCCGGCAATCCGGAATTGAAGCGAAGTGGCTCAATTGTCCGCTGCCCGCGGATGGGCCAGAAGACCCGGCGCAGTGCCGGACCGCTGAGTTTCCGGCGCATCTTCAATTGCGAATCGCACGGCGCTCGCGCAATTTGAGCGAAATCACCTTTGGAATTTCATACCTCTCGGCCGACGGAAGCGGATGCTATGCAAACCTTTTTTACCAGCGGGTCGAGGAGATGCACGAGCGGAGCCGTGTGAATCTGGCGAGCCTCTTGGGTGATATTGCGGCGCACGAGATCGGGCATCTCTTGCTGGGCACGAACTCGCACGCGGCGAACGGAATCATGCGCGCACGCTGGGAAAGCGAAGAGCTTGGAAGCATCAGCATGGGAACGCTTTTTTTTTCCGATGCCGAGTCCCGGCAAATGAGGAGCAAGCTGGCTACCTGGCTGGCGAAAAGAAAAGATGATTCTCGCGTTGCCTCAGCGCGACTGGGAGACTGAGCAGGCTAATTTTTCTTCACGGTGATTCCCACCGGCGTGCCGGAACCCTCTTTGAGCGTGTGGATGGAATCGACGGGCAAGTTTTCAAATCGTTCCAACAGGCCGCCGGGCCAGCGGACCTGGACCCAATCGATCTTGGTGGCAGAGCCAAGGCCGAAGTGGACGCGCATGTCGCTATTGGAGATGTAGCTGGAGCCGCTACGAACTTCGTCGACGAGCGTGCGCGAACCAACTTTCACAGTGATCTTCGCGCCGATGCCGTCGCGGCTGGAGGCAAAGGAGGTGGCGTGGAGCGGGGAAAGAGGTGAGGCTTGAGCTAGCCCAGAAGATTTTTTGACCGGCGGCGCGGCGGGGGGAGCGCCAACGGTGCGAAACGCAATCCAATGATTGCCGTTGCGCAAATCGTTCACCAGCAGCATGGGCGGCGCGTTCATGTTGCTGATGACCGCGGACATGCGGCCGTCATTCCACAAATCGCCGACGGCCAACCCGCGCGCCGAACTCACCGCCGCAATTCCCGGCCCGGCATTGGCGGAAATATCGGTGAACGTTCCGTTGCCGTTGTTGTGATACAGAATCTTCGGCTCTTTGAAATTGCTGCCGAGGTGCTGGCTGTCCACTTCCGGATAAACGTGTCCATTCACCAGCAGCAGATCGGGCCAGCCGTCGTTGTCCACATCGGCGAACATCACGCCCCAGCCAAGATACTGCGTGTTCAAGCCGATTCCCGCGGGAAAAGTCTTGTCGTCAAACGTGCCGTCGCCCATGTTGCGGTAGAGCGTCGAAGTATCGTCGGAAAAATTCGTTTTGAAAAGATCCAGCCGGCCGTCGCCGTCATAGTCGCCGACCGTGGAACCCATGCCGGCCTGCTCGCGCCCGTCATCATTGAACGCGGCGCCCGCAACAACGGCGACATCGGTAAACGTGCCGTCGTGATTGTTGTGATAGAGGATGCTGGCGGTGCTGTCGCACGCGACGTAGATGTCCGGCCAGCCGTCGTCGTCAAAATCGAGAGTGGAAACGCTGAAGCTGTAATGCCCGTTGGTCTGATCGATGCGCGCTTTCGCCGTGACGTCCTCAAAGGTGCCGTTGCCGAGATTGTGATAGAGGATGTTTTTCGCCCACGGCAAACCGCGCGGGCCGCACATGACGGGAATGCCTTTCCACATGCAGGAAGGCTGCTCGCCCGGCGCGAGAGCTGTGGCGGAATCAAAATCGACGTAATTGGCTACGACTAAATCGAGTTTTCCGTCGCGATCGTAGTCGACGAAGGCGCAGCCGGTGCCCCAGGCTTTGCCGCTGCCCGCGACATGCGCTTTTTCACCGACCTCGGTGAAAGTGCCGTCGCCATTGTTGTGGTACAGAACATTCTTGCCGTAGTAGGTGACGTACAGATCTTCGAAGCCGTCGTTGTCGTAATCACCGACGCACACGCCCTGGCCCCAACCGGTGTGAGTCAGACCGGCCTTTGCGGTGACGTCGGTGAACGTGCCGTCATGATTGTTGTGATAGAGATGGCTCGTCGGTCCTTTGCCCGTTCGCGAGGCTTCGAGAGTCGTCCCATTCACAACGAAAATATCAGGCCAGCCGTCATTGTCGTAGTCGAAGATGGCGACGCCCGTGCCGGTGGTTTCGATGATGTACTTTTTCGTGTTTTCCCCGCCGAAAATGACCGGCGCGGTAAGCCCGGCTTGCTGCGCCACATCGGTGAAATGCGCAACCGGCTTGGCGTTCGCGCTCTGGGAATTTCCGGTGCCAACACTTGGAGAACCGCCAGATTGTAGGGAGAGCCAAGCGCATAGCCCGAGGAAGCAGAAAAGCCGGAACAAAGAGGAATGGAGAGTCATCCATCGCTGTGAAGCGGTGCGCGGGCGTGAACGTGCTAGTATTTTTGAGAACGCTCTACTGGAATCTTTTGCGTGGAATTCATTCTCGTTCATTCCCGGATGCTTTTGATTCGACTTTGCGCGGCGCTGATTTTCTTCCACGCTGCCGCGGCAATTTGCGCCGGACAATCTGCGGGTCCCGCGAAGGCGGATGCGGCTTCGCGGGCGAGCGCGACGTACCAGCAAGGATTGTCGGCGCTACAGCAGGGCGATTTGGCTTTCGCCCGCGCAGCCTTCGAAAAAGTTTTGCGGCTCGTGCCGCAAAGCCCGGAGGGGCACAATTCTCTCGGCTGGGTGCTGCTCGCGCAGAATGAAGTCGATTCCGCGATTGCGCATTTCCGGGCGGCGCTGCGATGGAAGCCTGAATTCGTTCAGGCGCACGTGAATCTGGCGAACGCGCTGGTTCGAAAAGGAGACCTGCCCACCGCGTTGCGCGAGGCGCGTGAGGCCACGCGAGTGGCTCCGGACGATTCCGAGGCTCATCGCACCGTGGGGCGGGTACTAGATTTCTCCGGGGATTTCGATGGCGCCATCCGCGAGATGGGGCGAGCCATCGAATTGGAGCCGCAACGGGCTGAGTTGCATGACGATTTCGGGACGGTGCTGGTTCACAAATCCGATTCCCAAGAGGCTGCCGCGGAATTTTCCGAGGCCCTCCGGCTGCAGCCCAATTTCGCTCAAGCGCACTTGCACCTCGGCGTCTTGCGCTATCAGTCGGGGGCGCTGGAGGAAGCGGCGGCTCATCTTCAAGCGGTGATGGAGCTGAATCCCGAGAGCGCGGACGGACATTTTTATTTGGCCCAGGTTCTGAGAAGCAAGGGGGATACGGATGCGGCGATCCGCGAAATGCGCGCTTGCATCGCGCTGCAATCCGATTATCCGAATGCGCAGAACAGTCTGGGTTTGCTGCTGCAGCGCAAAGGCGATGTCGAGGCAGCGGTCACTGCATTTCGTCAGGCCATAAAATTTCATCCCGATGATTCGGATGCACGCAATAATCTCGGCCTCGCCTTCATGCAGAGCGGAGACGGCCAGGGAGCCATCCGCGAGTTTCACGCAGCCATCCGGCTGCGTCCGCACGATAGTGGGTACATAGGGAATCTGGGGGCGGCTTATCTCCAAATTGCAGACTTCGATGCGGCCATGTCTCAGTTTCAAGAGGCGCTGAAACTCTCACCGCAGGATGCCACCTTGCACTACGACCTTGGCTTGGCGCTGAAGTTGAAAGACAAGCTTCCCGAAGCGGTGGCGGAATTTCGCAAAGCGGCGGAATTGGATCCCGGGCAAGCGGACGCGCACTACACGTTGGGCGTAACGCTCTGGCAGCAAGGAGACTTTGCGGCGGCGGCGATGGAGTTACGCGCAGCGATTCACGCCAAACCGGATTATGCGGAGGCCTATTACACGCTGGGGTCGGTGCTAAAGCAGGCGGGTGAATTGCCCGAGGCGGCAAACGCTTTGCGGGAAGCGATTCGCCTTCAGCCGGAATTTGCCGGCGCACATACAACGCTAGCGGCGGTGCTGCGTCAACTCGGCGATACGGAAGGGGCGGCTGCCGAGAGCCGCGCGGGAATGGAAATCGTGAAGCAGAAAACCAGCGAGCAGGCCGCCCTTTTTGCTACAAATTCGGGGCGGAGACTCCTGAACGCCGGGGACATCGAAGGCGCCATTTCACAATTCCGCGCCGCGATTACTTCTTCGCCGGGCTATGCGGCCGCCCATTTTCAGCTCGGGCTGGCGCTGCGTCAGCAGGGAAAATCCAAAGAAGCACAAGAGGAGTTTCAGAAAGCGGCAAGGCTCGATCCCAGCTTGACGCCGCCGGCATCCAAAAAGAATTAGGAATGCTGGAGGAGCTGAGAGCCTGGCTGGCGGCTGAACAGGGATTGAATTCGTGGCAAGTGACGTGACCAAACCTGACTTGCATCGTCTATAGCTGCAGGGAGGGGCCTCATGTCCAAGCGCAATCTGGCTTTTCTGATTTCCGCGTACGTTCTGCTAGCCGTCATAGTTCTGACGAGCGCCAAAGCAGCCTCGCACCGCCATTCCGTGAACATTTCCGGAGGCCACAAGCACCCGATTACCGATTGCTCCGATCTTCGCATCCAGTTCGACGAACGGGACGCTGTGGTCCGGTCCGAAGAAAAGACGCTGACGAAGTCCGAAGCTGCCGTCCTGCAGGTGCATCCGCACGAGAACGGTGGCGTGCAGGTCGTCGGCTGGGACAAGGAAACATATTCGGTGACCGCGTGCAAAGCGGCAGCCGGATCGGGCGACGCGGCGGAGCGCATCCTCTCGCAGATCATCATGTCCACCGAGAACGGCAGAGTATCGACCAAGGGTCCGGCCGGTGACGACGATTGGACGGTGTACCTGCTGATTCGGACGCCGAAATCCGCTTCCATTGAGTTGGACACCATGAATGGCCCGATTTCCCTCTATGACGTGAACGGCAAACTCACGGCCCGCTCTCACAACGGCCCGATCAGCCTAAAGAATTTCTCCGGCGAGGCGGACATTAAAGCCGTGAACGGCCCTATCAGTGTGGAGGACAGCAGTGGGGATGTTCGTGTCCACACGGAGAACGGACCGATCTCCGTTTCGCTCACCGGAAAAACATGGAGCGGCACGGGGCTATCGGCCGACGCGCAAAATGGCCCGCTGACCTTGATGGTGCCAAACGGATACCAGTCCGGTTTTGTGGTGGAATCGCGGAACTACGCGCCGATGAGCTGCCAGGCAAGCATTTGCGACAATGCCCGCAAGACCTGGGACGATAACAATCGCCGGATCGAATACGGCGCCGGGCCGGCCATGATTCGCCTTTCCACCGTGAACGGTCCGGTTTCCGTCCGCGACCAAAGAGAAAAACTCTAGTAGCAAGACCGCCAGCCGGAAGAGCGGGCCTGCGATTCCGCAGCCGTCCGGGATGGACGCACTCCCGCGCTTGCAGATAGTATTTGTCGCATGTCGCTTGAGGCCCGCGTTGGCCCATCCATCGCCGAAGCTGAAGCTGTCCGCATCGCGCGCGAGCTCTACCGTGTTGAGGCTTCGGCGCAGGCGCTGCCTGGCGAATACGACGACAATTTCCATCTGACCGGCGCCGACGGACAAGAACACGTCCTGAAGGTGATGCATCCGGCGCGAGAACGCTCGTTTATTGACATGCAATGCCAGGCGCTGCGGCATCTGGCGCAGCAGGCGCCACATCTGAGTCTGCCGCGGGTCCTGCCGGATCATGATGGCGAACTTTTTTCCACGGTCACAATCGCGGATGGCTCGACTCGCCTCGTTTGGCTGCTTACTTTTGTGAAGGGAACAGTTCTCGCCAAGGTTCGCCCCCACGCGCCGGAACTGCTCGGCGATCTTGGCCGCTTTCTTGGCGAGATGGATGCCGCGCTGCGTTCCTTCTCGCATCCGGCCGCGCACCGGGAGTTGAAGTGGGACTCGACGCGCGCTGCCTGGATCAAGAACTACGTTCAACACATCGCTGACGCGAAGGGCTGCGCCCTCGTCGAAAGATTCCTCGGGCTTTACGATTCGGATGTAGTTCTGGCGTTGCCGCGGCTGCGCCGCAGCGTCATCTACGGCGATGCCAATGATTACAACGTTCTCGTCAGCGATCCCTGGCCGCAGCCGCGCAAAGTTACCAGCGTGATCGATTTTGGTGACATGCACCATGGACTGACCGTTTCTGAACCCGCCATCGCCGCTGCTTACGCCATTCTTGGAAAGAAAGATCCGCTGCAGGCTGCGACGGCGATCGTCGCCGGCTATCACAAAACGTTTCCGCTGGAGGAAACAGAGCTGTCGGTCCTATATACACTGATCGGCACACGCCTCGCCGTCAGCGTAGTCAATTCCGCCTGCCGCAAGCTCGTGAAGCCGGACGATCCGTACGTCACGGTCAGCGAAGCGTCTGCCTGGGAAGCGCTCCAGCGGCTCGCGGAAATTCACCCGCGGCTTGCCCACTACACGTTTCGCGCGGCTTGCGGGCTTTCGGCAGTTCCGCAAAGTGAAAAGGTGAGGGACTGGCTGCAGGCGAATGCTGGGTCCGCGGCCTCCATCCTTGAGACGGAAGTACGGTCAGCGCCGAGCATGGTCTTTGATTTGAGCGTCGGAAGCACATTCCTTGGGGCTAACCCAGGCGCTGCCGAGCCCGGCAAACTCACGCAGAAGATATTTTCAGAAATAAAGCAGGCCGGGGCTAACTTCGGCGTGGGACGTTACGACGAGCCACGATCGCTCTATACATCGCCGCTCTTCGGCGCAAGCGGCGATCCCACAGCCGAGCGGCGGACCATTCATCTTGGGATCGACCTGTTCGTGGAGCAGGGAACGCCGGTGCGAGCGCCGCTCGACGGCGTCGTTCACATCGTAGCGAATAACTCTGCTCCCATGGACTATGGGCCGCTCGTTATTCTTCAACACAAAACTGGCGACGGCGAAAAATTCTTCACGCTCTACGGGCATCTCACCAAAGACTCGATCAGCAGCCTGAGTGCCGGCCAGCGCGTGGCTCGCGGGCAGCAATTTGCGCGCGTCGGCTCCTCCGATGAGAACGGTGGCTGGCCGCCACACGCACATTTTCAAATCATTCTGGATCTGTTGGAACTTGGCGCCGACTTTCCTGGGGTCGCGTACGCTTCGCAGCGCGCGGTTTGGACAAGCCTCTCGCCGGATGCAAATCTATTACTTGGAATTCCACCCGATCGCTTTCCAGCAGAAGAGCCGCGGTTCGTCGAGACACTTGCGGCGCGCCAAGCCTTGCTTGGCAAAAACCTGAGCATCTCTTACCGGCATCCACTCAAAATTGTGCGCGGTTGGATGCAGCATCTCTATGACGACACAGGCCGCGCCTATCTCGACATGTACAACAACGTGCCGCTTGTCGGGCACAGTCATCCGCGCGTCGTCAAAGCCACGCAGGAGCAGCTTGCGCTGCTCAATACCAACACTCGCTATCTGCACGATAACGTGAATCGCTACGCTGAGCGCCTGACGCGACTGCTCCCGGAACCGCTGCGCGTCTGCTTCTTCGTAAATTCCGGCAGCGAGGCCAATGAACTGGCGCTTCGGCTTGCCCGTGCCCATACCGGCCGCGAGGACGTTATCGTTCTGGAGCACGCCTACCACGGTCACACGAACACGTTGATTGACATCAGCCCCTATAAATTTGATGGCCCCGGCGGGCATGGGAAGAAGCCGTGGGTGCACGTCGCGCCGCTCGCTGATGACTACCGCGGCTTGTATCGCCGCGATGACAACGAAGCAGGAACAAAGTACGCGCGGCATGTTGAGGAAATTCTTGCAGGCACAAAGGCCGAAGGACGCGGCGTCGCCGCATATATTGCGGAAACATTGCCCAGCGTCGGCGGGCAGATTGTATTTCCTCCTGGTTATTTCGCGGCGGTGTACAGTCACGTACGCGCAGCGGGCGGCGTCTGCATCGCCGATGAAGTTCAAGTGGGATTTGGACGCCTAGGCACGCACTTCTGGGGATTCGAAACGCAGAATGTGGTTCCCGACATCGTGGTTCTTGGCAAGCCTATCGGCAATGCGTTTCCGCTCGCGGCGGTTATCACCACGCGTGAGATCGCCGACTCCTTCAACAATGGGATGGAATTTTTCAGTACGTTTGGCGGCAATCCCGTCGCGTGCGCAGCGGGTCTCGCGGTTCTGGATGTTCTTGAAGAAGAAAAGTTGCAGAGGCAAGCTCTACGCGTTGGAACTCATCTCATCAGCGGTCTGAGGAAGTTGCAGGAGCGTCACGATTTGATCGGTGACGTGCGCGGGTCCGGACTTTTCCTGGGAATTGATCTTGTGCTCGATCGCGAGACGCGAGAGGTGGCGCCTCTCCAGGCCTCCTACGTCGTCGATCGGCTGCGCGACTGCGGCTTCCTCACCGGCACGGACGGTCCGCACCATAACGTCATCAAGCTGCGTCCGCCGCTGGTCTTTTCGGAATCAGACGCAGATTTTTTCGCCAAAGCCCTGGGCGCGATCCTCGGGGAGGATGCCGCGCAGCCCGGGTGCTGAACTTGGCCTTTCCGGCATCGCCCCCGAAATCCAATAATTATCATTAAATAGTTGACAGGTAGGTTATTCTACACGTAGGCTCGCCTGCGATGGAGCTAGACGGATCCCTCTCCTGGCTCGCGCTGGCGCTCACGCCCGGCCTGGGTTCCCGTTTGTCCGCCCGCGTCTTGCGCAAGTTTGGTTCGCCTGATGGTGCCTTTCGTGCGTCGCTGGCGGATCTGGAATCCTGCAATCTTCCCGCGCAAGCCGCGCAGGCCATGGTGAAGAAGGAGTCCTTCAAGCGCGCGGAAAAAGAATTGGATGGTGTTCGAAAGATCTCCAACTGCAGGCTTTTGAACTGGACGGAGCCGGAATATCCGCAAACGCTCCTGCAAATCTACGACCCGCCAGTTCTTCTCTACGTCCGTGGCGACGTGCAAGTTCTCAATTTGCCGAGCCTCAGCATCGTCGGCACACGCCGCCCGACGCTCTACGGCACGCAGATGGCGCAGCGCCTTGGCCGGGAACTTGCGGCGCGCGGACTTGTGATCGTCAGCGGCCTGGCTCGCGGCATTGACGCCATCGGGCATCAAGGGGCTTTGGATGCGAATGGGCGCGCCATCGGAGTCCTCGGGACGGGCATTGATGTTTGCTACCCGAAGGAAAACAAGAAGCTGTATGAGAAAGTTCTCGAACGCGGAGCCATCATCACGGAATTCCCTTTGCGGACTCATCCCGCACCGGAGAATTTTCCCGTGCGTAATCGCATCGTCGCAGGGATGCCCCTCGGAGTTGTCGTGATTGAAGGCGCACAGTACAGCGGTTCGCTGATTACCGCGCGTCTCGCGATGGAATTTGGCCGGGAGGTCTTCGGAGTGCCCGGCAACGTCACGCAACCCGTGAGTTTTGCCCCCAATCAGCTGATCAAACAAGGAGCCAAGCTGGTCACCAACGCCGATGACGTGATTGAAGAGCTGCCCACACCTGTCCGCGCGGCACTCGTCCAGGCCGAGCAACCCGAAGCCGAACAGCGAAATTTGCTGGCAGCTGCCTCGCTCAACGGCTCGGAGAAAAAGCTGTACGAACTGCTCAACGCAGACGAACCGAAGCCCATTGACGACATCGTGGAACACTCGGGCTTGAACTCTTCCGAGGTTCTGGCTACGCTCTTTAACCTGGAGATGAAAGGCATCATCCGGCAATTGCCCGGCAAACAGTTCAGCAAAGTCTTGTTGTAGAAGCAGATAGGGGTTTGCATCGCAGGCAAACAGCCCGGTATCCAATAGCCCAAACGCATCCACAAGGGCAATCGCCGCATCAATAGGTAGACGCCGGTGCGGCCGGAGTCGTACACCTAAGGTAGCGAGAAGGACACACGCCTGCGCGGTCAGCCCTTCCGGCGGAACATTACGGAGTTACAAAAGCAAGATGGCACGTTCGCTCGTCATTGTCGAATCGCCTGCGAAGGCGAAAACGATTAACAAGTATTTAGGACGCAACTTCACCGTCAAAGCGTCCATCGGCCACGTCATGGACCTGCCGAAAAAGACGATCGGCATTCGCCTGCCCGGCGAGGATCCCTCGGGCCGCAAGAAGAGAAAGAAGAAAAAGGGCGCGA
>WNFP01009240.1_pt1 | contig 12250 bp, 16 predicted proteins | sample 5400201 | NCBI WGS metagenome assembly WNFP01 (sample SAMN13153355, study PRJNA577476) | soil metagenome | isolation source: 115 cm saprolite under Madrone tree | place: USA:California | collected 2016-06-14
CGGCTGCGAGTATTCCACGATCACCGTTTTCTTTTTGCCTACCCCGCTCCTGCCGAACGTTTTTCGCTCCTTATATATAGTGGCGAGCTCACCCTCGAAAACTTTCTTGCCGATCCAAAAATTTATAAACCCCGGCCCGGCAATATCCACTTTCTCGAAAAAATCTTTCGGCGCAGCGGATTTTATTTTCTCCACGAGCGCGCGCGTGAACTCAACCGGATTTTCGCCGCGAGCTTTTGCAAGCCGCATCGCAATATTCGTCGAGTAGTGCCCGAATGCGGAATTTTCCTGATACGTCACGTCAAACTCGGCATCCGCGCCAGCGACTTTTCGTATAATGTGTTCAATTTTAACTCTCATTACCTCTAAAGATACAGGAAAAATATAGTGTGGACAACGCCAATTTCACACTTGACCTTCACGACCCCAGGAGTATGCTGAATGTATAGTGATGATAAGGGATTCTGCGCAGTTGGTTTTGGGCGGCTAACCGGCCGATACCATACCGCTTTGAGGCTAACCGGCCCGAAGTTGCAGGAACCCTTACCATCGCTTCTTTTTTTGCTCTTTTGCTTTCAATGCTCCGCTTGCGGAGCTTTTTTGTATACTAAAGGGATGACTTCGAATGTGCTGGGTGTCTTCTGGGCCCTGATCGCCATGATCTCGTGGGGCTTCGGCGATTATTTTATCCAAAAGGTTTCACGCATTGACGGCATCTGGAAAACGCTCTTTTTTATTTCGGTCATTGGCTCGATAGGGCTCCTGCCGTTTGTCGCGAGCGATATTCCAAAACTCGCAAATCTGCACGGTGATCTTTTCATCGGACTTGCAGCGATGGCCATGACTATCTCAAGCGTCTTTTATTTCGAAGCGCTGGAGGAAGGCAAGCTCACGGTCATGGAACCGGTACTCAGCCTCGAGCTCCCGCTTGCGGCGATTCTCGCCGTCGTGCTCTGGGGCGAATCGCTCGGCTGGGTGGGCTGGCTCCTCGTGCTCGGAATTTTTATCGGCAACACGCTCGCGGTCACCGAGCATCACAAAAATCTTCATTATCATAAACGACTGTTTGAAAAAGGCGTGATCTACGCGCTCGCCGCAGCGCTTTGCATGGCGTTCGTGGATTTTCTGATGGGCGCCTCAAGCCAGCAGAATCCGCCGCTTCTTACCGTCTGGGTTGTCTGGGTCTTTTCGGGAATCGTTTCTTTCCTTTATCTAGCTCATCAGGGAAAGATTATGGAACTGAAAAACGATTTCCGTAATCATCGCTCGGCAATCTTGGCCCTAGGCATCTTCGACACCATGGGCTGGGTCGGGTTCTGCCTCGCCGCGAGCCGTATCCCAATCGCCATCACAACCGCGATCGGTGAAAGCTATATCGTGATCACACTTTTCCTCGGTCTTTTTGTGAATCACGAACGACTCAGATCGCACCAACGCTGGGGTGTCGGCTTCGCGGTCCTCAGCGTCATCGTCCTCGCTGCGCTTACGGGATAAATTTCATTTCAGGCTTGCGGAATTGTTTATTTTTTGACTTTTATATCATTTTGATCTACACTGGGTCTAGTTTGTTTTGAAAGGATCCCCAATGTATAACTCTCGCAAAAGTCCCTGGCCCGGAATCGAAGCTGTGAATACATTAATGGAAGAAAAATATGAACCGGAAAACGTTCGGCTAAATACGACCGAACAAAAGTTTCTCGGCGTTAGATTTGTTTCGACGTTCGGCATGAGACGCGTGGTCATCCCCGATGCCCCGACCAGATTCTCAAAATTTTTTGCCTTTGTTCTCGTACAGACGCGGATCGCCCACTATGCGTGCAGAGAAAATCAGCACAGCGGCAACGCATACTCCTGGACGAACGCCCTCGACATTTTCTCGTGGTAACTCCATCCCATCGCCCCAACTTCGGTTGGGGTTTTTTATTTATGTAATCATCAAAATAAGATAAGATACATCTATGACTATAGCGGAAAATCGGCGCGCGCGGTTTGACTACGAGATACTCGAAACTCACGAAGCCGGGATCGAGCTCATCGGCACGGAAGTCAAAAGCGCAAAAAACGGACAACTGAACCTCTCGGGCAGCTACGCCTTAATCCGCGGGCATGAGGCGTGGCTTTTGGGCTCCCAAATTCCCGCGCACCAGGTAAAAAACGCACCGAAGGATTACGACCCCTCGCGCACGCGCCGCCTCCTGCTCCATGCAGGCGAAATCCAGGCGCTTACCGGGAAGCTCCACGAGAAAGGACTCTCGCTCGTGGCACTCAATGCCCATCTAAAAAAAGGACTCGTGAAAATCGAATTGGGACTCGGTCGGAGTAGAAAAAAACAGGACAAAAGAGAGGCGATAAAAAAGCGCGGTGCGGTGCGCGAGATGCGGCAAGCAGAATAAACACAGTTGTATTTCCCCGCTCCGGCAATCTATAATCCTTTTAGCACTATTAAAAGGAGCTGTTATGTTTAAAAATATTGTAATGACCGGCCTTGGTATCACGGGCGGAGATGATGGGAATTTGGGCATACTGGGGGCGCTCCAGGCAATGAACCCAAACCGGCACAGCACAAAAAGTCGCGCGGCATATCTTGCGGATGAGTTGATCACTCTTACCGAATCCAAAACGTTCGCGTGGCGCAAGGGCAGTAACGAACTAACTCTCGCACATATTGAAGAATTCGATGTCGTCCTTCAGGAACGCCGGTGGTCAAATCCCATCCGACGCATCGAAGGGACGACTTACCATCTCTATATCTTCGACCAAAAGGAAGAACTGCTGCATTGCGCGAGCGACTGCGATGAACGAACGTACACTGATAGCTCTATGACGTCGCGGCTGCCGATTATGGACCTCTACGATGTGGTCACGACTGGCAAGCGCCGCGAAGCGCCTCCGGCACATGTCTGCGGCCTCGCGGGTTATGACCCCATGCGCGACCCTCCATGCCCCGCCTGCGAAGCGGCACGAGAACGACGCGAATCCGCAACAACTCAAGCCTCCGCATAGGAGGCTTTTTTATTTGCATTTTTATGAATTTAGTGCATAATTACGGTGTAAATTGAGAAAGAGCCACGCGGGCTCGTCATATGGGGATGTATTGGCTTCGATAAGGATACTTCAAAAGCTTGCGAATCGGGCGCGACCCCGTTACTCTCGCAAAAACTTTTAACTGCCAAGAACATTGTTGCAGCTCCGGCCTTCGCTTACGCCTAGTCTGGACATCGCTTGATCCGGGTCCTCTTCGGGTCTCATGCGGTGTTATATAAGGAGGATAGCTTTCGGAGGACGATTCTAGTCCGGAAGTAAAACTCAGAATCATGCGTCTGGCTTCGGCCATACTACATTCGTAGACGGTTTTCCGAACGTATCTTTACACGAGGGTTCAATTCCCTCCATCTCCACATTCATCGAAAAGGATTGCGCCCTGTTTCATCGTTCGCCTTGACTGTTGTGGTAATATAAAGGTATACAGATGGCAGCGATCTTTCATACAATACTAACGAAAGACCGGATAAACTCAAGAAAAAAATCCATGCCTCTCAATCAAAAAAAATATCAGAGTGCCATTTTGTACCTCTGCCAAAAACTTGGCGGTGAAGTACGGGGCAAGAAAAAATTGGCAAAATTACTATATTTTGCTGATTTTGATTTTTATGAAAAATATCAAAAATCTATTACTGGGGATATTTATAATGCGCTTCCCATGGGGCCTTTTCCCTCTTCGCTGGACGAAATAACAACGACGATGATGGAAAAGAAGAAAGTTGTTGTCCGACAAGTTGAGGAACGTGAAGGCTATAACCCAACAGAAGTATATAGCTGCCTCATAGAACCGACCGACACAGCATTGGACACCGAAGAATTGACAATGCTTAATCGTATCGTCACAAAATATGGGAATCTGAATGGTAAGCAGCTCGAAGAACTTTCTCATGCCGAGGCACCCTACATCGGCACGCTGCTCAAGCATGAAATTCCTTACGAACTTGCTTTTTATCGAGGCACAGACTTCAGCGACTTATGATCTATGCTAGAGTTTCTATATCACGATGGCATACAAAAAGAAATCGCCGCCCTTGAGCGGCGGTTTCGTCATTTAAGGGACGGCTTTGAGGCATTTGAACTCCTCTGCCAAGTGCAATTCAATCCAATCAATCCAAAACAGGTAATCGCCCCCGCAAAACTCCACAGGATTACTCAGAATGATCTTTGGACAATCTGGAAGGTGGAGCTTGTCGTACCGAAGTCGAATCTTCGACCGAACCAATTTCCACGGGTATGGTTTTCGGTAAAAGGAGCGGTGATTGCTTTTTTGTGCATGGGTAGTCATGCGGATAATTACGATGACGCCGAAATGGACCGAATCGCACTTACCCGCATAACAGATGTTTTTTAATGATACTCAAGGCGGGAGCACTTCAGAAAAAACTAAAGGAAGCCATGATCCTTGAAGGAAAAACGCGGGGAAAATGGACAGAGTATGCCGTAGCGCATCGTAGCGCGTTTCTCGGAGATCCGGAAAATGCGGAGGATGATTTTTTTGAAGCGAACCAGGCCGAGGAGGAAAGGCAGAAAAAACTTAGAGAGAAATAAATAATTTTTTGAAAATAAAAGCCCCTGCGTAGTGCAGGGGTATGTTTAATCGTTGTGTCGAGAGTCGAGCGTCTTGCGCAGAAGCTCGCGCATTTTTTGCATGCCTGCTCGGAGAAGCAGGCGGGAAAGATCAATCCGAATCTCGCGGGATGCGCCTTCATAAAAAGAAAGGAGTAACTCCTGCGGAATGCGGGATGTTTTTTTCTTGTCAGGATACCCATGAGCGTTGCGGTTCTTTACGATGCAGGCAAATTGATATGCTCCAACCGAATCATTCCATTCCATGGTTATTTCCATTTGCGGCATGGATTGACTCCCGGAAAGAAGCGTATAGTGCGCTTCTTCGAACGTCAGTCCGTGCTTTTGGAAAACGCCGATCGATGCCGAACGCAGCCATTCCTTAAATGCGTCGGCTGCGTCGTATTCGCAGGACATTGATCCCATGGCTGCGGCATCGCACGCCGCGTAAAACTCTGCAGCTTCAACATGGCTTACGCCCGGAAGTTCCAGAATCATCCCAAGCAGGTCGCTCTTCCCCCGCGCTCTCTTTTCGATCCCGGTCCCCTGGAGAAAATTATCCCCGGAAGAGAGGAGTAACGACCCGCCTCTCCACAGATGAATCAATTGGTGGGCAATTTTCCCGGCCCATACTGCGCATACCGCTTCGCGCCACCAACTAAGATTGAGCCACAAGTCGACAACGCCGGTTTCTTCGGGAAGGCCCATGTTGCAAACATCGTCTTCGGTAAAAAGCACGGGCTCTGCATTGGGATTGCCGCAAAGAATTCCACACTTTTCCGGATTCGTATGCGACAAGTAATTCCAGTCCGCAAGCGGAGGGGGCATCTTGGCAATACACCATGCGGCCTTAAATGCCGCTTCGGCATCTTCTCCCCTGTAATTATTCAGAGGGAGCTTCCGGAGATTTTCCGCAGTCGATGCGATCTTCTCACGGAATTCGGCCATTGCCGCCGCTGGAGTCTGTTCCAAAAAATGCCGGATTCTAGCATTCACGCCTCGTTTTTCATTGCCATTTCGTCCATCATAACCACAGGCAACGAGCACTCGCGAGTAATCCAATGTTTTGACTGCTGTTCTCATATACTCTCCTTCAATATACAAATAAGCTATGGGTAGCCTACACCCATACTAAGACGAATTCAAGCGCCGCCAAACGCGGGCCTGTTTCATTCTTAGTTCATGGCAATGGAGTTTAAATAAGCCTAAGGTCGAAATAAATATATTTTAATTATGATCAAAAAAATCATATCGGCGGTCGTTATATTCACTGCGGCGTTTGCCATCGGTTCGTTCATGATCGGCGCACACGCGCAGACGCCTACGGCAACGTCAACCCCGAACGCAACAACCACGCCGAACGCAACTTCTACAACACCTGCCCTGCCGAACACGGGCGGAGGCGGAGCGGCATTATACAAATAACCGCGCAGGAGAAATCCGCAAACACAAAACAACATCATGGCGCGCCAAAAAACAATCAAAGTCCGCGCCATAACGGGACGACGGACGCGAGCAAAAAAAATAACGCCGCCTTATTGGAACTGGAACATCATGATATTTGGAGCCGCACTCGCCGGAATCGCGATCTCATCTGCGGCGCACCCGAAGCAATTCACAAAAAAAATAACGACTGTTCCGCAGATTGCAGAACAGGTGGCTCCGCCTGTGCGCCTGGTAGTGCCGGCGCTTAACATTGACACGGCAATAGATCCCGTAGGCGTCACTCCGGACGGAGCGATGGATGTAGCCCACAGCTACACCGAAGTTGGCTGGTACAAATACGGCCCGCAACCCGGAGAGGCTGGCAATGCGGTGATTGAAGGACATCTTGATACCGAAACTTCACCCCAGGCTATTTTTTATAATCTCTCAAGCCTGAAGGCCGGGGATACCGTAACTGTCGTCGAGGCGGACGGGAAACGGATCACATTCAGCGTTACGGCCAGCGTACTCTATGCGTATAATGAAGCGCCGACTGCTGTTTTCGGCGCGGCATCCGAGAGCCATCTGAATCTTGTAACCTGCGGCGGCACATGGATTAAAAATAAAAAAACATATGACCAGCGCCTCGTGGTATTTACAAAAAGAATCTGACGAAGGAGCATGACTTAAGCAAAGAAAAGCGCCATGACGGCGCTTTTTATTTCTATCGCATATCCTTGGAACCGATGAAATGCGAATCTTGAAGAAATATGAAATCCTGCCGGAGTGAAGCGAGCGCGTCCAGAACCCATTGCTCGGGTGGAGTGCCCGCGCGAAGGTCGTCTTCGAGAATACCTTTCAGTCCTCCGACAATCGCGGCAAGAGTTCCAAAATAATCTCCGGACTCGATGTGGAATGCCGTGCGGCGATACGATTCCTCAGCGGCATCGCGGAGAATGAAGAAGGAAGCCGGCCTCAAAGAGCAAGTCTGATATCTCATATTTATTGATACGCTGCCGGAATGCTCATAAATGAATCTTTGGTCACGATAACATGATCGATCAGATCAATGCCCAAAAGCTTGCCGGCCTTCACGAGCTGCCCGGTTATCTCGAGATCGGCGCTGCTCGGAGTCACATCACCCGACGGGTGATTATGCACCAGGATCACGGCCGCAGCCGAGTATTCGAGTGCAGGCTTGAACACTTCGCGAGGGTGGATGATATTTGCGTCGAGCGTGCCGGCATTGATCTGTGATTGCAGATCATCAAGCGTCGTGTGCAGCACTTGGAATGTTTGCGCAAGTGATGCGGCATTGTCCGCATCAAGCACCGCGTCGGCCGAAGCCGCGTGGGCCGGAAGGGCAGCAACGAAAGATGCCCCGGCCGCGATAAAGCCAATCGTACCTGCAATAATCTTGTGCATAATGTATTTGTGTTATGAGAATTTTATCTTTGTCTGATAACGAACGCCTTGTGCACCCGCATGTATGAAAGATATGTCAATAAACAATGTTCTATAAAGCAGAATAGCCGGAATGCATGTAGGCACAATGAACCTCCCGCGCGCAAAGCATAAACGTAATGAGAGAGTGTAAAAAGTGCGGGGTATGTGCAGGGCTATCTGTTGCATGGTATAGTAAAGAAATGAAAATACGCATCATCCTCGTCATCGGCGTTGTCGCCGTACTCATCGTCATTTTATTCAGCTTCTCATCAAAAAAAACTCAAGCTCCCGCGAGTCCGACCCCCATGGCCGAAGGCCAGCCCCCGGCAGGCAACCCGTCGCAAGCGCCCGCAGGAACAGCCGTTGCCCCACGAGCGTTGCCCTCTCACGAACCAATCCGGCTAAAAAAGATATCGCGCCGGGAACATATATCGCGAAGCTCGCTTTCGACGGGCCGATTGCTTCACTTCAAAGCGCCCCGTTCAAAGTGATCTACCCGGCGCAGGCACAGACCCCGACCGTCTCTTTTCAAATCGCCAACTTTACTTTTATCCCAAAAACTTTGTCGGCGAAAAAAGGTACTCAAGTCACGTTCACCAATAACGACAACGTGACGCTCACTATAAAATTGCAGAGCCATTCCCCTTATGTCGTCGCCCCGGGCGGCTCGTTTATGATCGATACGAACACGCTCACGCCGGGAACATACAATTTCTATTCCGACTCGTACCCGACGCTCAACGCAAACCTTACCGTAACGCAGTAATCCGCCCATCTGCTTGAAAAAACAGCCGCCTCGGAATACAATAAGCAGGTATTCATTTTAGCGCCGTGGTAGCTCAATGGTAGAGCGTCCGCCTGAAGAGCGGCAGGTTGTCAGTTCGATTCTGACCCGCGGCACAAATTAAAAAGCCCCCTATTCATAAGAGGGCTCGGACACTCCGAAACATTTTTCTTCCGGAATACGTTCTTCGAGGACGTCTTCGACGAGCTTCGGACTGAGAAACCCTGCGAGTGCTTGTTTCATCTGTACCTCCGCCCGTTCCCGAACGTTTGTAATATCCCCACGCTTGAAGTCGCTTACAGTAAGCGACCCCGGCGGCTCAGCGAAAAGCTGCACGCGACGGACAAAGTGAGGAGATTCCTCGGGGCCCTGCAAAAATGGGAATTGCCTCACCAAATCCATAAAGAAGGGCAGTGAAAAACGGTTGGTTTTTCGCGCATAGCTCGCGTGCTTACGTTCGAGCTTCACAATTTTGTTATGATGATCGATTTTTTGGAACTCCTGTTCATTCCGGCTCCGGAGAAGTATGTCATGGCTCATGATTACTTTGTCGAGCCAAGGAAATTTAGGGAAGTGAGGCCGCGGATCCAGAACCCGGGGAAGTGGCGAGAGAACAAAGAGAGTATTGCAGCCGTAGCGGATCGGAGCTATGAGGTCGATGGAGCCGCTATCGGAATACTCCTGTTCGCCGATTCGAACCGAATCCCAGAACGGAGCAAGGCTCGCGGATGCGATAACAACTTCACGAAACAGGCCGGGGGAATCACGAAAGAATTTATCGTTATTCGAAAACGTTTCCTGGACACCTTTCGTGTTATTGTTGACCGTGATATCGCACCTGATGATCGATTGCACCGATTTTTCGGGATCGAAAATCTTCATAAGGTCGTCGAGGATTTTTCTGCTCAGGAGCGACTGGGTACCCCACCACGTTGTCGGATTGTGTTTTTTAATGGGGAAAACGGTTTCGGGACCGTTGCGCTCGATGAAATTCCAGCTTTCAATCACGGGCTCCAAAAGCGAGGGGAGCTCGTTTTGATTTTTCGCCTCCGAAAGCTTTGCGGCGATCAGTGCCCCGACGGATGTGCCCTGGAGATACACAACGGGCGCGCCGAGTTTTGTAAGCACCGAGATCAGTGAAGAATGAAATTTCTGCATTTAGTAAAGCATTGATCCATACAAAAGGCAACGAAATTTTTTTGTAAGAACAACAAAGCTCGCTTTCGCTCGTAAGGCACTTCTAATGTCGGGCTGCTGGGAATTGAACCCAGTCTACCTGCTCCCAAAGCAGGCGTACTACCGGTATACGACAGCCCGCCTCAATCATGCGGTGATACTTTAAATTATCGCATATTTGTTGTAAAATCAATCCCGAAGCTCCCAAGCCCTTGTAGCTTAATGGATAAAGCAGGACTCTTCTAAGGTCTTGATAGAGGTCCGATTCCTCTCGAGGGCACACCAGAGTAAATCGCAAGTTGGCTGACTCGGCTTCGCCTCGCTCGGCGGCCAACTTGCGATTTACTCTGGTGTGCCGGATAATTGAATTATGGGCAGCGAAATTTGGATTTTAATCTCAATCATTGTCTCTTTAGTTATTCTGAAAATAAGTTGGGATTATGACGCTCTTCCCTACGGCTTAATTCTCATCGTTGGCCTTTTTGGTTTCTTATTCTGGGGCGTATGGGGCTTGCTAATCGGCGTTCTCGTTGTTGGCGTCATCATAAATTTTGTCTTGGGGTTAATTTTCAAAATACTATCGAAGATTTTTGATATAGGGCTAATGCGGAAGAAAGACCGAAAACTAATTGCTAAAGGATTTATATCAGAACATCGAAACGAGATAATGGCGTTAAGGAGCCGACACGGAGAAGCTATGGATACGGCAAGAAGGGCGGGAGTATTTTCTAAACTCTCTGAAAAAGAAATAGAAAGCAGCTCGAAGGAATTTGATGATATGTATTCTGATGAGACAATGGTTGACGCGTATAGTAGGTACATAAATGAAATTTATGCCGAAGCTACCAAAGTGGAGAATCCAGTCAAAAGACATCGTTGGGATATGATGTCTGGGGCTTTAAGAGAAAATTTCATAAGAGGTGGGCAAAATTGGATAGAAAAATCTCCGTTTGATTCTCGCCCGCCCTTTCCATCGAGCAGCCCACGGGTCAGAGAAATTAAGGAAAAATTTGTTAGATTTTGTGAGTACGTCATCTTTGATAATCCCGAACGAGTTGGCGTTATTAGCAACCAAAGAAAAACTTGAAATTGTCGGCGGTGCAGCCCCGCCGCCTTTCCGAATTTTCTTAGGGGGATTTTTCCGGAAAAATGCGTTCGGGCTAATTCAAGAATACTGCACAATGATACAATGGTGAAATGCGGATATTATTTACACTGCTTTTGTTTGGATTATTACTAAGTCCTGCCGCGCGCGTTCACGCCATTAGCTGCGCTCCCCCGCCGGCAGACTTGGCAATGCAAAAATCCGACACGATTTTTGCGGGGCGTGCTGTAAGCAGCGTGCGGCAAACGGATCAACTGACAAACGAGTCGCACTTCTTTGTCACGTTTTCCGTTCTCCAAGCATGGAGAGGAGTAAATGCCGGCACGATTACGATTGATGCTACCAACCCCAGCTCGTGGACGGGCGGATTCGACGTCGGCACCGAGACTCTTGTCTATAGCCGACCATTCAGGTAAGGGAGTACTCGAAGTCCCGCTCTGCGGCCGCGTCGTTGCCTGGAACCCGCGTCCAGCGGAAGACGTTGCGGTGCTCGACCAAGGGCAGCTTGATGCGTCGCCAGCCGATACGCTCGCAGACGACACGCCTGGTTTTACTATTTCGCTGCCGATGCTCGTAGGCGGAGCCGTAGGACTCGTGCTCGTTACAACTCTCATCTCGGCGATATTTAAAAACGCAGTTGAAAATATCCGTACCATACCGTAGAATGTTCGTATAATATTGGGTGCTTAGCTCAGTGGTAGAGCGACTCGTTTACACCGAGTAGGCCGAGGGTTCAATCCCCCCAGCACCCACAAACATCATGCCTACTTTACACGAGGCACCAAGGCTTGCCCCGCATGACGCGAAGCATCCATCGGGGAGGTCGTGGGTTCAATCCCCTTGTATCGGACCAGTTTTATTTTGAGTTAAGTTTATAGAAATTCTCAAAAAGTTTTGCCACGAGGATCGGACCCGTCCCGCCGGGAGTTGGCGTGTACCATCCATTAAATCCCGCGGGGTCAAAGTCTCCTGTGAGTTTTGATTTTCCATCCTCGCCGGCAACGGATGAATATCCGAAGTCGATTATAGCGGCATGGGGCGCAAGCATTTCCGCCGCTATAAGGCGGGCATGCCCGACACCGGAGATCACAATATCTGCGTTCTTCAAAACCCCAAAGTCTCCTCCTCGGCCGAAAATTGTAAGTTCCTTAACTTTGTTCAAAAGCCAAAGCGCAATCGGTCTGCCGATCAACGCTCCCCGGCCGATGATCACTACACGAGAATTTTTAAAATCAACGTTCTGCAATTTTAAAATTTCTTCGAGTACGCCGACCGCCGGAGGAAGCGCCGGATTCCTGCCAGCATAAAATGCACCGAGGGCACGCTCGCCCAACACGTCTGTGTCTTTCTCGCGCGAAATGGTGTTTACCACATATTGAAAATCAAGATTGTTCGGCAATGGCAACTGCACAATCACCCCCCCACAGGTTTGGTGCGCCGCAATTTTTCCGACTTCATCACGCAAATTGTCTTTCGAGATATCCGCAGAAAAGCGATAGAGCCGAAAATCAATGCCAAGCGTCTGCGCTGTTTTTTCTTTCTGCTTCAGGAAGCTCACGGATGCGCTATCCTCCCCTACTAAAACCGCGGCGAAAAACTTCCCAAGCTTAGGCCGGGATTTTAATTGTTCTAAAATATCCTGCGCGATTTTTTTACCGTCAATTATGACCATGCCCACATTAAACCATAAAAAAAACGAACCTGCT
>WNFP01003742.1_pt1 | contig 12246 bp, 9 predicted proteins | sample 5400201 | NCBI WGS metagenome assembly WNFP01 (sample SAMN13153355, study PRJNA577476) | soil metagenome | isolation source: 115 cm saprolite under Madrone tree | place: USA:California | collected 2016-06-14
CGTCAGATTGGTCTCTGACTGCGACTGGGCGTGACACACCGTGGGTGGCGAGAAGTCCCGTACGACAGCAGAATACGGCAGAGTCTATGTTGCCTTCGTCGGCATACAATGTTGCCAACTGGAGACAGAATGTGGCGTCGTTTCGTGCCAGAATTTCCTGTTCAGTGAGAGGATTGAACCCAATCGGGTGTTTGCGCACGGCGGGGTCGCATGGAGACCGCGGTTCTTGTTGCACTGTTTTATTCTCCTTTTGTCGAGATGTCCTTTCGTCCCTGCTGGCTAAGTTCATGCCGGTCGCCGTGGTTTCACCGTCAGCAATGTGTTCGCAAACAAACGATCTGTCTGGTCTGCGCGTCCGCTGATTACGCCTGGCTGAGGGCCAACGGTGCCGGGATTTCTTGCCTTACTGCTCTGTGAGGGTCCATTTTTTTGCCGATCAAACGAAGAGAAAGGCGGGGCGGGGTGTGTGGCTGGCTGTGAGGTTAACAAATGTAAAGCACCATGCTTCAACTGGCGGAATCTGCGACGCAAGAGGTAAGCAATCCAAGGCTGGATTCTGACTTGTGTTTGTAAAGCCGACGCAGCAGGGTTCACAGTTGCTCACGTGGAGGCGCACAAAACCCTCAGATGAACATGGTTACGGCAAGGCGCCTGTGCATCTGACAATCGTGCAGGTGCTCGAAGAGCAGCAATGATGTGTATGCACGGCTGGGAGTTTCAGAAGCGAAACTGGTCACGGCCACAAAAGAAATCAATTAAGTGACCTGTCAGTAAGGCAAAAAAATAGAGTGAGAGACTGGGCTGAGGAAGCAAAGCGAGGATTGAGGTAAACGGCAAGTCTGGGTTTGGGGGATGAGCGCGAAAGAAGAAGAATGCTGGACTTCCTGAGAAACGCAAGATGGGACATGAACAAGGGCAGGCAGATACGAGTGACGTTTAGGCGTAATAATAAGGATAGAGTTCACAGTGCCGCAACAGGGGTATTTTACAACGATAAAAAATTAAAAACAGGTAGGGGAGTCTGAGATTAACTTCCTCATTCGAAGCCAGTTATGGGGTGGGCAAAGAGGGCATACCGAAGGCATACAGAACGAATAAAAACGGCAAAGCGAAGGCAAAGATGTAGGATCTGAGAGAAAGACATTCGTGTCAGAGAACGTGACATAAAATGGCAGAATTAGTGACATAGCCTCTCGCCAATTCCCAACTTCCTGATTGCCGACGATCCTGGAGTTGGCAGGCGGGATCGCAATGAAGGGTTTCGGCTGGCGAAGTTCCATGCTTTTTCCTCGGCTGCGATTCAGGGCACACGGGCTTCTCTGTGTGATATGCTTGCTAGCGAGTTGCCAGGTACTGGCCGAGTGCGACGCCAACCGTTTCTTGATGCATCTAGTGCCGTCGGCTAGGAGGTTGCCACGTCCACGCAGAATCAGGCGCTTGCAGCCGTGCGGTTCCTATACGAGCACGTGCTGTCTTATGCCGACCAGGATCGATTTTATCCAGGTCAGCCTAGACAAGAGTTAGACAGTCAGGTCAGGAGTGAAGATGCCGAAGAGGAAGATGCCGAAGCGGGAAACGCCCCCTGTTGCTGCCGACGGGGCGAGCGGCAGGTGGGTAGCTAAGGCTGTGGTTTTCGACTTCGACGGCACCCTCACAAAGCCGGGATCGACGCGGAGCACTTGGGAGGCAATCTGGGAGTATTTGGGATACGACGCCAACGAGTGCGGCTTGCTTGCCAATCAGTTCTACAGGGAAGAAATCACCCATTCCGAATGGTGCAGGATCACCCTCGAAAAATTTAAGGCGCGAGATCTCAACTACGATGCGGTGATCAGCGTCGCCAGTGGCCTGCAGTTGATCCAGGATTTTGACGAGTGCATGGAGGAACTTCAACGGCTTAGTATTCCAACTTATCTCGTTTCGGGATCAATATGGGACGTAATTGTCAATGTGTTGGGTGACCGCACACGCTACTTCCGACGGATCGTGGCAAACACGTTCGGATACATTGGGCCCCAAAAGCGGCTTGGCACCATCAGCGGTACGAAGTTCGACTTCAAAGGCAAAGGCGACTTCGTTAGGGAGGTGGCCAAGGAACTAAAGGTGAAGACAAACAACATCCTGTTCGTCGGAAACGACATCAATGATGTTCACGTCAAGGCAACTGGCACGCGTGCTCTCTTGGTCAACCCACATCAAACCTCAGCGAAAGACAAGAGCGCGTGGGACAAGTGCCTTCCTCAGATGCGTTCACTCCTCGAAATCTTACCTTTCGCAGATTCGGGATGGGAAAAGCGGCGAAAGATGGCGGTGCTCCAGAAATGGCAACAGACGCAGCTCACACTGAAAGATCTGACTGAACTCCGATTGGGGGCGCTGTCGGTGCATGGGAAGTATCGCCGGTTTTCCAATGAGGATCGCTCTAAGTTGGTTGGCTTGGCCGATCGGATCCGAAGGCCGCTGAGCGAGAAATCGCATACCCGAGAGAACTTTCTTATCTACGCCTCGCCGGGGAGTGGCAAGACATTCTTCATCGAGGAGCTGGCGAGGACTCTTGGATCCGGTATCACGTTTGTGCCGATCGATCTGAGCCGCGACGACCGCGATGTGTGCGCGAAAATGTTGGCTGCTGTGGACGGAGCGACGCTGCCGTGCTTGTGCATGATCGACGAAGTGGACGGACGGAAGAGTGAGGATTGGCCGTACGACACAATCTACAAGAAGCTCGACCTGAACGAAGCCCATGGCCGGCAGCCAGTGGTGTTTGTGCTGATCGGAAGTAGCGGGGGAACAGTGAGCAGGCTTAGTGAGGTCATCCGGTTGAGATACAAGGGCAACGATTTGATGGACCGAGTGCTCCAATCGCCTCAGCATTGGGCGGAAATCCCGCCAATGGGCGTGGGTGATACGGTGTGCGTTTACGCCTCAAAGATTCTGGAAGCTGCAGCGGAGGAGTGTAAGTCTATCAAGGACGTCGAGAAGTTCGCTGCATACTATGTAATTCTGACAGGCCGTACTCCCCGGCAGATCAAGCTGTTGGCCGACCAGGCTGTAAGGCGAGTGCCCAAGGGCCACACGCAGGTACGTTACGACAATCATTTTGAGGCCGGCGACAACAGCAACAGGGCCTTCTTGGATCAGTACTCCGAAGTCGCTGCGGCGTTCGGAAGCCAGACATTTCGGATCGGCGAGTAGCTGGAAGATCGCCGCAAACCTTGATGCATCCTGAATATCTAAGCCGGGCATCTTGGAGGAGGTCCTGACTCATAGTGTGCCGGGTTAGCGACCGGTACGATTGGATCTTGAGGCTGCCTAACGACACATTCAGCGGACGTGTTTCGCGCGCCGCTGATACCGAGCGTTCGGACTGATGGTCTCGCCAGAACGGGCCCTCCTCCCACACCCCAATTTTTCAGGCCGTTTTTGAAGAGCTGAAGTCACGTCTCCCTCAATTTCGTGTCGTGAGTTCACAATTCTTCGATAGAGAGGAATTGGTATGAGGTGCTGCAGATAGCTCCTCCCTTGGTGGCTAGACTAGCGTTTGCCAACGGCTGGAGGACTTGGCTGAGATTTTTCCGAGTGACGGGCAAACCGGAGTCGTCGGAAAAACGAATTAAGGCAGCGTCTTATCCCGCCGAGGTAATCAGAATTTTTGCAATGAGGATCGTGCCACAAACTATGAGACAAAAAGAGGATTATGCCACTTCTGTGAGGCGAATTGCCCAGCATCTCTGAGACAGGTTCCCGTAAATGCCCTTGAAATCACTGTGGCAGATGTCATCTCCTCTGCGATCCTGCACAAAGACAAAAAATGATGATGATATTGCTGCTTGCTAGAACACGCCGTGCAGCAGGCTGCGGAATGGAACCAGCGGTTGGCCGGGGATAACGAGGACCTGAGTGTCCAGGAGACTCTCACGAAAGGCTTTGGCGGTAGCAAATGCCAGGCGCTTTTGAATTCCCGAGAGTTCACGACTTAAGTGCCGGGTAATCTCCTCGCCTGAAGTCAGGTAGAGAATACAATTTACGCTGTCTTCGGCTTCCAGTGCCTGCCGGACACGATCATACTGCTGAAGATTTTTGAGCGTGCGTTCGTATTCGAGAGCAAATCGGGCCGCATTGTCCTGGTTCCAAACGTCAACAATCGCATCGTAATCCTTTTCCAGGGGACGGATCGAGACCGTATTCTCCGAGGCAATTTCGACATCCGTCTTCCAGGCCAGCAGAAGATTCTGGTGAAGCAGGGCAAGCCGTACTGCATTCAGTTCGAGCGCATGTGGAGCATGGGAAGGATGCGGCAGGTGCAATGTCTTTGAGTTCAGGACGGTGGCGAACTGGCTATGGCTTTCGAGCTGTATCAGTCCACGACGCGTAATCCGGTAAACGGCGGAGCCATAGCCGAATTCGCCCTGAAACCGCTCAAGATAGCGGTCGGCTACCAGCCGCCGCACGCGCCAGGTAAAGCTATCGCGAGAGTACTCCATGGCAGAGAATCTCATTAGCTCGAAGAGCTGCTGATGACTGATGAACTTCGCATTCCGCACGTGCAGAAGCAGCGGGATGTCGCGATCAGCTTTCACCAGAACTGTTCCCTTTGGGTAGCGCATGAGAGTCGCCTTAGGCGGGTGAGAGTTGTCCTTCCATGAGAGTCAATTGGGCCTGGGGCCTGCCACAATTCGAGAGGGTCAACTGCCAGAATCCGCAAACGGAACGGACCCAATGGCCGGGCTTCATGAGGAGCATGGCCTCCTGAAACTGGCGCAACTGGCTGGAGGCAATCACCGTCGCATCCGGCGACTTCCATGCTGGATCGGAAAAGTTAAACCTGCCATGGAGCGACTGAGACAGGACCACGAGATACCAGTCGGGAGAGCAGGGTTCCGGCATCCTCCGCTTGAGCAAAAGCCGGTTGCCGCCGAACAAAAAATCAACATCGGAAGTCATGAATGTGTGCCCCAGAGAGCGGGATGGAAGATGGGGATTGAAGTCACCCGCGCCATTGAACCGCACCAGTCCGGGCACAATCCAATGACGGCGGATCTTGTTTCCGCAGCGGATGCCTGTTGAGTTGTAGTAGGCGGCATGACGCGTGTAACGGTGGGGATCGGCCGGGTCATGCCCGAACCGGGCCCACCAGTTACATCCGAAATGAAGAATGGTCACGAGCATCACTGAGCCGTTTCATGAGGTCCTGGCTGATCTCCCGGATGCGCACAGTTCTTTCTTCCATCGGGAGTTTGGCCGCCGCCGACATGGCGTCGGCGACATCAGATCCGAGCTTGATATTGTGCTGGCCGCAGTACTCTACCAGTTGCACAAATTGGGTGAGTGCCAGGTTCAAATCGCACTGCGGAGGCGGCAGAGCAGCTCTGAGTTTCTCCCACTCGACCGGGTCATCGATGGGGCCGAGCGGGCCGTTCGGAGCAAAGTGTTCAATGATCCGGGCGACCTCGTCGGCGAGTTGGGCGCGAATGGGTTTAGGGACTTTGTCGTCGGACATAGTATGTGATTTTCCTTTTATTACTCTCCTCGCAGTTTACGGTTCCTGCCGCGCTCCTGTTCCAGTTGCTGCGTTACAGCGGAGAGCTGGGCGCGAAGACTTGCCATGGTTTCAGCCATCGACGGCGTTTGATTTGTACCGTCGGACGAATCTGGTGTTTGTGGGACCGGCTGCGCCGGAGCGGAGCCAGGTTTCGACTTCACATCTGCGCCAGGGTCTTTTGCATCGTCGCGGGCGGGCGTGAACCTGGTTGGCATCCGCGGCTCTTTATCTCGCTCAAACTCGCTGATGAATTGCGTGAATTTCTGGTGCAATTGGCGGTAACTCTTCTGCCCGGTGGCCAACTGGTTCTGGTATATGGCGACCAGCCGTCCGGTGCTGTCGATGATCTGTCGGCGCTCTCTCTCGAACCACGCGATGCAAATAACGAAGATCCCGGCCAGGATCATTACTGCAGCGCTCAGGCGGAAATAGAATTTCCCGAGCGTGCCCGCGATGGCCATCTGGCGGGCCTCATCGATGCACCGTCCGTAGTCGGTTGTTTTCTCCCTGGCGCTATTCTGTGCCATTGTGATCAGATCGTTTTGGCGTCCGAGATGCGGCGTCCCGCTGGGACGCGGACCAGGACTCTGCGCCACAAGCGGCAACGTCATCAGGACAAGAACGAGAAGCAAACTGCAATGCGAAAGACAGGTACGCATCGTCATAATCAGGACCTCCTTCCACCGAGGCGGCCTGCTCTGCGTACCGGCCCCGAGTCCTTGAAACGCAGATTGGCCCCGTTCGGAACGAGCCAGTTGGAGCCTGGAATCGGCGGATAGACTGTGGGAACAAAGCAGGGAGACAAAGCCCGGTTTGGCGTCGGAACAATGAGGTGCGAGTAGCGCGGTTCACCGCGTGGATCGGCCATGAGCATGTGCATTTGCCCGCGTGGGAGCGAGCCGATTTGCTTTTCTCCAACCAGAGGCTCCTCGACTGGCCGGGAGAGAGCTTTGCCGCTGGCCGCATACTTTTTCCCAAACCAACCGCGATCTTCGACGGTCTCAGTCAGCGATTCAACCAGGACGTTGGGAGCGGCACGCTGGAAGCACTCCGCGGAGGCCGGGTCCCAGCTTTGCATCAGCATGATGGTGTTGGGGGTCGCTGCAATGTGGTCGCGAAAAGCAGGGCTGACGCTGGCCAGCTGTGCTATCGATTGCAGGGAAAAGATAACCGACACGTTGGCGCCACGCGCCGTCTCGAGGATGCGGGGAAACGTTGGAAAGGCAAACGATGCAAACTCATCGAGGATGATGCTCGCCATCGGCATACCCAGCATTCTGTTTTCGCGGGAGTAGCGTTTCCCGACCATGAGTTGCAGGTTCTTGAGCAGGATGCGGCCAAGCGCGGGAACAGCCCGTTCGTTGCTGTTGGCGTTCAGGGTCACGATCAGAATCAGGTCCTGGTCAAATACATCGGTCAGAGTCAGAAGCTGATCGTAGGATCCGGTGAGGACCGCGAGGTCCTCTTCGAGAAAGGCCATGAGCGGGTCAAGCAGCCCCTGGATCTTCTGCACGCGATCATTGTCCTGCAGGGACTCGCGAAGATTGTGAATCGACATGGAGAGCGAAAGCCGCTGCTGCTGGGTGACGCCGGAAGTGTTTTCGGCATAGTAGATCGCCTTGTCGATCTGGTCATTGATGTTGCGGGGATCGAAGGCCATGACCAGCACGTCATAGATGTTATAGACGCTCCTGGTGTGATCGAGCACTCGCACCAGATCGGTGAAATAGGTGGCCTGGTGCCCTTTAAAGAAGTCCTGCGCGAGACCCAGCGATTCCATGATGAAGTTCACGTGCTCTTCGCAGGACTCATTACGTCCTTTTTCGAGAGCGTTGTAGCGAACCGAGAGGTCAGACCGCGATGGATCTAGCAGCCGGACATCCTGAAGCCGCCCGATGGACGCCATGTCTTCCATGATGGTGTTGGCAAATTCCTGGTCGCCTTTTCCATCCACCAGCATGATTGGCAAGTGACGTAATCGGCCATTGATTTCGACCACGCGCATGGCGTCCTGCATGATCAGGTTGCGCATGAAGGTGGACTTGCCGGAGCCGGATCTCCCGATCAGATTTGCCCCCATGGTGCGGACTTCGTCGGGCCAGAGCACAGGCTTTCCCGTGGTGACGTCATAGCCAGCCACGACTGAATCGCGCTCGTTCGCCTTTTTTATGTTGCGCTGGCGCCGGTCATGCCGGATGGAGAAGGTGGAGCGGGGTTTGCTCTTCCTGGCCCTCTCTTTATACCGTTGCCGATACATCACGACCGAATAGATGGCGCCGGCCAAACAGACAAGATAGATGGCGATTTCGATCAGCTGCTCTTTCCGCACATGCAGCCGGTTGATGAGAAGGTAGATTCCAATACCGACGCCGGCGAAGATGATGAGGGTGAGCCAGATCGGAGCATTGGCGTCATGGGAACTTTCACGAGAATTATGATGATTGCGGTCATCCAGCATATTAAAAACTCCGGAAACTGAAATACAGGAACGTGGCACAACTGATGAGGAAGAAGATCGTTACCGACACCCAGAGCGGGTTGGGCCGGTAGTGGTCGTCGTCCTTCGAAAAAGGATCACGAAAAAATTCACGGAGAGATTCGCGGGGAGTCGGAGGAGCATCCTGTGCGCAATACTCCTCGACTCGCCTGATCATCTCTTCCTCCGAGACCGTGGGCGGACTGAGGGGATCAATAGACGAACGTGGCTGAGACATGATGATCTCCTGCGCTCGGGAAGGCGAGTTCGAGAACGGTTGGGGCCGTGAAGCTCTGACGCAACACGATGACGCCATGTGTCTCATCACCCGGACGAAGGTCTTCCGCGGCTGATTCAGCGCTCGAAACTTCAAGCGTGGTGCGCTGGTTAACGTGCAGCTTTTTGACCCTGTGAGACTCAAGCTGGGTCTTCCGGATGGCCACCAGAGAGATGCCCGAATCCGGCGCAGCCAACTGGTGTACGGCAGGCCTCAGCACACGGTACGGATGGTCACTCAGGTTTTTGATGGCATAGCGGATGTAAACGCCGCTGCGCGATTGAAATACGCTCTCAACTCGCACGGTCACGCGGTGGTTCTGATCTTTGATGCCAGTGCTGGTCACAGGTTCGGCCCCCAGCAGGGCGCGAGTCAGGGCCATGTCGGCGATCCGGGCCATTGCGTCTTCGCTGGGTTCGGGCACAGGCCTGGGTGTTGCGGGATGATCGACTGCGAAATTCATGTTCTTCACCTCTCCTGGAGGATCCAGTTCATAGGCAAAACGGCGCGAGCCAGTCCACACAAATAGATCCGTGGATACGCCTGGTTTGGTTGGTTTGATCAGGACTTTGTTGTCCCGCCACTCGATAGTGAACGCGGAGCTGCCGGCCGCGGTCTGGGTAACCGGCTCGGAGAACTCAAGCACGGTGATGTGATCGAGGGCGGTCGAAACGTGGACGGCATCGGAGTGGATAACGGGTGCGGGCTGTGGATCGAATTCTTCGGACCTTGCCTGAGACGTTAGTCCGATCCACAGCAGTATTGGCAATAGTAATAATGATGTGCGCTTCATAGATTCCTTTGGCTCTTTGGTCCTTCAACTTTGGGTTGTGCGGAACCGGACGCGAAGTCCGGTCCCACACAGGTGATTGGGTTGATGTTTCCTCTACGCCATGGCGGCTTTATGCCATGGAACCAAGGAATATCTCCCCGTTTTTGTTGGAGCGGAACAGAAAGAGTTCTCTGGTTCCGCCTTCTTTCAGCGGTTCAATGAGGAATGCTCGGCCTTCGGCATCCACGCGACTGGAATAGCCGGCGAGGTCGGGCACAATGACACGCGGCGCCTTGCCCCCGGTCATCTCCGCGATGCGGTCGACGAACTCCTGGGGAAAGGCGTTCAGCAGGATGCCTCCTGACCCCTGGCCTTCGCAGACCACGGTCAGCATGGCCTGGACCCAGGCCATACGGTTGTCCTGCTTGCCTGCCGCCCACAACCGTACCCAGGTGTTGATGGCCTTCATCTCTTTCTTCCGGCGCTCATCACCCACACGGCGTGCCGCGGCAGTATCTTTCAATGCCGCATATTTTTTGTTGCGCAACATCCGGTTGGCATCGAGCTTCGATTCTTCCAACTCGGCGGCCGCGCGGTCGCAATCCGCACTTAACCGTTCCTGCCGTTCGGAGGACCTGGCCGTCACGGCTGCATAGACGCTGTTCACAAACCGGCATTCGTCATACATGGTGCGTTTGATTTCTTCTCCCGCAACAAGCATTTTGAATTCCGATATGGGCGCTTTGCTTTCCGAGAGGTCCGGAAACTCCTTGCGGACGTGGTTGTAGATGGTCCCGATTCGGTCGGTCATTGCTATCGGGAGATGGTGGGGCAACTGGGATAGTTGCGTAACCCACTTGAAAGCGAGCCAGGGCGCATTCCTGATCTGCTTGCTGATGCGATCGATGCGCTCCCGGTCGGGCTGGACGTTCCACTTGAGGGAGTCCAGGGCCTTCTGGAGTTCGGGCACCAGCTCGCGGGCGAGATCGTTTTCACCCGCCGCAAGGCAGGATGTTTTCAAATCGGTGATGCGGCCAATCTGATTGCCGCGCGCTTTCATTGCCACGACGGGAAGATTCCACCACGAGGTTTTGGCTTTCACTTTGTTCTTTTCCTCGTGGACTGCCTGATTCTTCCTGCCGGAGCAATGACTGACGAAGCGCGGGAAGCGCCTGTCTTCAACGACGCAAATGCCGTCGAAGTCGAAATCGCCTCCGTTCTTTTTGGCCGTCTCCGAATGGAGAACGTACACGCCTTCCAGCCACAGCTGATCGCTCGCGATCTGCTCGGCGATTGCGCCCGGATGCCCGCAGCCTTGTTTTTCCAGCTGTTCGCAGAGTGTTGTGAAGAGTTCCGCCGACCCCATGTGATGGAGAGGCAGAAGATCATCAATACTGCGAATGGGATAACGGACACAGAGACCGCTCCGGGATTCCAGCGCCACGATGGCCCGGTCCCTGGGAATCCAATCGGAACCCCAGAAGTACCCGTCCCCGTAAGCGATGAGGAATCCGTCATCGGCCAGGGCGAACCCAGGCAGACGAAGACCTCCTCCGGTTGCGGTCCGAAACGCCCAGCGTGCCAGCGTCTTGTTAAGTTGGTTATTAATGTAGGGGAATCGGGCTACGCCGATGGCCCCATCCTGATCGGCCAGCAAAGCTGCTTCGACGATCCTCGTTTCCGTGCGCTCCTGGATGGCATCGAACTCCTCCAGGCAGAGGATTTCCAGCAACTTCGTGTAATCGCGTTGTTCGAGCGAGTCGGCAAACTTGCGGATCTCGGTAAGTGCTTCCGGGAGTACCTCAAGCTGGATCGAATCGTCGGGAGCGTTCTCGATGAGCTGATAGCTCGACCCGTAGGTACGAGGTGCAGACACATCGCGAATACCCACCACTACACGGCCCCGAAACTTCTTGCCCTCTTTTTGGAAGAGAGACTTCAAAGACTTCGGAAGCTTCAGTTCGGGCTTGATCGAACTGGTTGGCAGAATGATGTCGGCGCCCACCATGCCGGCGACGTCGTCACCCATGACCTTAAAGCAACCCTTGGCTTGCATGTCGTCAAAGGCCATGCGGAACTGATACAGGCAACGATCGGGAAGTTGAAGTTTGTCGAACAGGGAACGCCTGATCCAGCCACGGCAGTCGTTGGTGCCCAGCTGATGGTCCTCAACTACCATGACCGTCAAGTCGGGCTCATCCAGCATCACCTGACAGGGTGAAACCAGAGTGCCAAAGTAGACGATGGCGGCTTCGGGCCAGTGCTGAAAACGCTCTGCTATGGTTTGGGCGAAATCAGAATCGACCAGATAGAACTTACCTTCCTTGGCCGAACTGCTGGCGCCGATCAAACGGTAAACGGTGTTGTTGTGGACGACCTTGACCAGGGCATTGGCGACCGCGGATTCCTCAAAACCATCGAGAAAACCCGTGGGCACATTCGCAATGGCCAGCTTGATGCCGGGATAGAGGGCTTCAAGAAGGATGTTCTTGAGCGTCGTCTCGGCAGCATTGTCCGTGAGCTGTTCGGTCACGTTGCCTTGCGAGTCGATGTCAAAGAGTACTACTTTGTTTACGTTCGAGACTGCGGTAGACTTTTGCATGTGATTTATGTCTCCTTGTATTTGTCGGGTAACCGGCAGAAACAAGGAGATTTTTTTGCTGTCCGCAAAACTCTCTCTGCTTCCTGCCTGGTTCCCGTTCTTTTGGCTTTCTAACCAGGCGCTCTGCTTCAAGAGCCGGGTCAGCACTTCTCCCTGCAGTGAATCTGTGCAGGGTCTTCCAAAGAGGCCAGACTTGATGGGCCGCTTTTGAAAAACTTGTGCTAACTCGTCCAAATACAATTCAGGTGCGCGTCATTTGGTCATGGCCTGCTTTATGATCTTTGGGCCGCCGTCTTCCAGTTCAGGTATCGCCTTCCAGGCAATCAAGGTGAAAAACGCCTGTCCTGTTCTGAATGCCTCTACCAAAGCCTCGCCCTCGCTCGGCATCTCCCGGCCTAACTCCGGTTTCTCCGTGGAACTGCCGGCCTTGAGCATGAAAAAACGTACGTTGGCGCTTGTCATCTCCGAGCGCCGCCGCCGCACATTCCTTCCTGGGGTGTCCCTGGCCGTGCCTTCGGTGGTTGCTGTTGTTGTCTTTACTGTGTCCATCTTTTTCCTTTCTCCTTCCTGGCCGCAA
>WNFP01012781.1_pt1 | contig 12244 bp, 11 predicted proteins | sample 5400201 | NCBI WGS metagenome assembly WNFP01 (sample SAMN13153355, study PRJNA577476) | soil metagenome | isolation source: 115 cm saprolite under Madrone tree | place: USA:California | collected 2016-06-14
CTTTTATCGCTGCACTCCACGGCCGCGGCAGAGTTTTCATCCACCGGTCCAGGTCAAAGCGCGTGGCAGGCGATAGTGCCTTCGGCGTGAATCGTGCCACTGCCATCCTTCACGCAGTAGCTGATCGTCCTCTTGTGAACATCCATTCCGATGTAATAGATAGTCTGCATGGGGAGCCTCCTTGGTGTCTCTGAATCAGTTCTGTCGCTGAGTTCAGCTTTTGTACACCAAGAGCTCCTCCTTCGACCTATGCATTCAAACTACCAGGCATCTTGAACTTAGCCGGTTTCCCAGACCGTGAACAGCTAACTGCTGCAATCCCGGGCGTCATGGTATAAAGCTCTGCGTGATCGATGATGCAGGCGCGACTTTCTCACGCGCTCTAGGAGACACCATGGCGACCCGCACAATTTTCCTCACCGGGCTCAGAATCTTGGCGGTCTGTCTTCTGCTTGCGGTCTGCTTTACTGTAGGCGGTGTGCTTTCCGGAATCGACAAGGTCGCTCAGCAATCGATCGCGTCCCAGTCCGATCCGCTTGCCAACCAGCAGGCTCCCCAGATGCCTGAAAATTTTCTTGGCGGCTTTCTTGTTTTTACTCTCTCTGCTGGGGGCACTGTCTCCTACCTTATTCTCAGGTCTCGCTGGCATGGCTGGACGCTCGTCGGCGCTATCTTCGTGAGCATGTATGGCATCGCGACCGTCGCCAGTCAGGTCGAAACCGTTGCCTTCCTCTCAGACAAGTTGCCTCAAGGAATGATTCGGGCCATTTTCGTCCAAGGTGCGATTGCTGCGGCTTTGTTCGCACCGCTGGCCGTCCTGGCGCTCGGCAAGTGGCCTTCGCTTCGCGCACCTATGTCGCCTGCTGCCCCGTGGAAGCTGGCTTCGATCCTGCTGCGGGTTGCGATCCTCGTCGTGGCCTTCGTCTTCCTGTACATGTTCTTCGGCTATTATGTCGCTTGGAGAAACCCTGAACTGCAGCGCTTCTACGGGGGGCCGGAACTGGCGACCTTCTGGGCGGCATGGCGGCACAACTGGATAAGCTCCCGTTGGATTTACGCTCTTGCCGTGTTCCGCGCTCTCCTCCACATCGCGTGTCTGTACCCACTCGTTCGGATGCTCCACACTTCCCGGCGCGAGTCGTCCTTGGCTGCGGCGCTTTTTTTGGCTTGCTGGACAACCGTCTTGCTGTTGCCGAATCCGTTGATGCCTTCCAGTGTTGCGCGCAGTCATTTTTGGGAGACGTTGGGCTTCAACTTGGTCTTCGGCGCCCTCGCAGGATGGCTCCTGTGCTTTGCTGCGCCAGTACCCCAAGTGGAACCGAACCTAACAGCCGGATTGGCGGCTTCGAAGCTGTAGCGCACCTCCTGATAGAACGACGTAATCGGACAACTGAAACCGATCCAATACCCGTAATGCGACTTGTCGGACACTGGAACGACTTCAATTGCCTCTTTTTGTGGAGTCCTTGTTCGCGGTAGCCGTGCGGATGTGCGAGCCGTCTTCGCGAGAGGCGTGTATCGTAAGTATGCCGAGTTCAACATAAGCGCACGAATTGCTCCATCGCGACGCGCGGCAAAGAAAAAGTCAGGTATCGCCTGATTCAGACCACCCCAATTATAATTGCGCGGATCGCGCATAAGGCCGGATCCGCGATGCAGAAAGGCATTCAGGATGAATGAAAAGTCAAGCACAGAAGCTCGCCTAACTCCCTCGGAGCAATCACTCAACGACCTTTGGGAGAAGCACCTTGGCGAGGAATTCGCGACCCGAGACACGGATGCCACACTCGAGACTATGGTGCCCGACGCTTACGTGAACCACATCCCGGTGTTGACCGGCGGTGTGGGCCTCGAACAATTGCGAGAATTCTATTCGCAGCACTTCATCCCCAAGATGCCTCCCGATACGAAGATCGTTCCAATCTCCCGAACGATCGGCGCGGAGCGGCTGGTGGACGAAATGATTTTTCAGTTTACCCACACCATCGAAATGGACTGGATGCTTCCTGGCATTGCTCCCACAGGCAAGCGAGTGGAGTGCCCGCTCGTCGTAATCGTCCACTTTCGCGATGGAAAGCTATCCAATGAGCATATCTACTGGGATCAAGCTTCGGTCCTGGTGCAGCTCGGGCTTCTCGATCCATCCAGCCTGCCCGTCGCCGGCTTAGAAACCGCGAGAAAGTTAGCTAACCCCCGCTTGCCCTCCAACCACTTAATTGAACGGGCTAAGGTTGAGCGTAGATCTTGAGCATTCGGTTATATTCGGTCAAACTGCTCGTCGCCCGCCGAGCACCCCAGGGGGCTAAGCCAGGCGATCAAACGACCCTGCGAGGCAAAAAGATTAAGCTGAACGGCAACGCTCACCTCAAGTAAAAAGCAAAAAAGATAGCCAACGATTTCGGCATGTGCCAGCCCTGAGGAAGTGATTGATACCAGTTCCCTGGCATCTGTCCCCCCTGCTAGACGCAGAGTGGCGGTAAGCGCCGTAACCGGAAACCGGCCCACTACCTTCGTCCGGTACCGTCCTAACTTGACTAGGGCCAGACGCCAACCTCATAAATGGTGTCTTTGGAATGAACACTTATGCAAAACCCCGGGGGAGGAGGCGTGGGCTGAGCAGTCATTTCCCAGACTGCTGCGCTCGAATGGTTCACACTCCTGCGCGGCTACAGCAGGCCCCGCGAAATACCGAGCCCGGAGCCCCATCCCATTCTCGGATTTTGTGCTTGCAGCGTTTGCTCCTGCAGTCCGTCGTTGTTAGCATGTCCCGGCCATGCCGGACACCAATTACCCGAAAGAATTCTTGCGCCTCCTCAAACTTCGTTTGCCGGAGATGCTTTCAACGCTCCAGAGGCTCGTGCTCGCGGAATCTCCCAGCCTAGAAAAGGAGCCAGCCGACCTCTGCTGCGACCTGCTCGCCGCGGAATGGCACAAGCGCGGAGCAAGCGTCGAACACATCCTGCAGAAGCACCGTGGAGATCAGTTGCGAATCATCTGGTGGCCGCGAAAATCCCGGCCCGCAGGCCAGTTCCTCGTGCTCGGCCACTACGACACGGTGTATTCCTCCGGGGCTCTAGCCAAGATGCCCTTCCGCGTTTCTGACGGAAAAGCCTATGGTCCCGGCATCTTCGATATGAAGGCCGGGCTCACTCAGGCCCTCTTCGCTCTCGAAACTCTGCAGCAAGCAAAAGCTCCGCTGCGCCACCGTTTGGTCTTTCTCTGGACCTCTGACGAAGAGATCGGCAGCGATGCCTCGCGAAAGCTTATAGAAACAGAAGCCCGGCGCAGCGAAGCTGTCTTTGTTCTAGAGCCGTCACTTGGGCCACGCGGATTGATCAAGACCGCTCGCAAAGGCGTAGGTGAGGCCGAACTCATCGTCCACGGCCACGCTTCTCACGCCGGCCTCGCGCCGCAAGAAGGCATCAACGCCGTTCACGAGCTGGCGCAGCAACTTACGCGCATCCAGGAGTGGAACGACCTTCGCCGCGGCGTGACCGTCAACGCGGACATCATCGAAGGAGGCACGCGCGTAAACGTCATTGCCGAACGAGCCCGCGCCGTCCTCGATCTTCGCGCGCTCCGCCTCGCTGACATGCGCCGCATCGAGCGCCGCCTGCACGCGCTTCGTCCCATTCTTCCCGGTGCAAAACTCGAAGTTCGCGGCGGCTTCAATCGCGCCCCGCTCGAACGCAAATTCAGCGCCGCGCTTTTCGCCAAAGCCAAATCACAAGCCGCGCAAATGGGTTTGTCCCTCGGAGAGTGCACGGCCGGTGGCGGCTCTGATGGCAATCTCACCGCCGCACTCGGCGTCCCCACACTCGACGGCCTCGGCGCCGTCGGCCACGGCGCCCACTCAGCGAACGAGTACATCCTCATCAACACCATGCCCGCCCGCGCCGCTCTTTTAGCTGCATTGCTTCTGAATTCTTGAAAAGTCTTGAAGGCCGATCAGGCTATCGTCCGTATGTCTTGCGCAAATAGTCCGCGGTGGACTGCATCAAGTCGTTATAATCGCTGTGCAGCACCTCGCGCAGCGCTGCTTCCGTGGAACTGCCGCCTCCGATGCGGTCGAGGATCCGTTCGATGTCGCCCATGCCACCGGCTTGCACGATGTATTCAATATTCGCCAGCGCCCACGCATACGCGTGGCCTGCTGCATCGCTAGGCAAACCCATCCACGATCCTTCCAGACTACTCGGCGAAGGCGCGTGCCCGTCCTTATATGCTCGCGCCAAATCATCGGCACTGTCACTGCTGCGCTCGCCTTCCATCCATTGCGCCAAGCCTTCCTGGATCCAAGTCGGCGCGTGGCCGCGCGTCTTCTGCCCCACAAAACTGTGCGTCAACTCATGCTTCAGCACGCGAGAAAGCTCCGGCGTCACTCCGCTCAATCCTTGCACGGGCACCCGGATGCGCCCGTCGTTCAAGGCGCCCACCCAGCCCGGCGCGCGCGTGATGTCCGCAAAAGCCTGCTGCGTATAGAGGACCACACCGATGGAATCCGGCGGCGTGAAATTCAGCTCTGACTCAATCGCTGAAAAATGCCCCTCCAGCGTGCGCAGTACTTCGCGCGCCAGCGCCGGCTCTGCCGCTCCGCTGTAGCGTAGCGTAAAGTGGCTGCTTTCATTTTCCTTGTAACTCTCTTCTTCCTGCTTGTCGCGCTGCGCCTTGTCGAGAGCCGCCTGCACTTCCGGATCGGGCCGCAACGCTAGCGCTCGCTTCCATTCCGCGACGGCCTGACCCATTTTGTTCATGCCGTAATACGCCCAACCCGCCAGCTTCGCCACGTCGGCGTTCGCCGGAGCAACTCGCCGGGCCCGTTCCAGATACTCGAGCGACTGCTTGTACTCGCTTCGCCGCAAATGCAAGTAGGCCACATTCATTAGCAGCGTTGGCTCTTCCGGTGCATACCTGAGCGCCGTGCGTTCGTCGGCCAGCGCGTGCTCCATGTCGCCGCGCGAAAGCTCGAATTGCGATGCCGTATGATACGCAAGTGCCGCTCTTCCGTTCGCGCCTTGGCCGCCGCCGCGCGCTGCGCCCTCAAGTTTGGCTAAGTACTCCCGGTCAATCGCGCCGTCGTGCACCGCGCCGCTCTCAATTTCCGTGTCTCCGCTTTTCGCTCCCATCGCAGGCGGCGTAATGGTCAGATTCGCCGGCCCAGCCGCGGGAGAGTCCCCCATCTGCACGGTTCCACCTTTTTCAATATGGTCAACGATAGATTTCGGGAGGCTCAACTCGCCGGCGGAAGTCTCATACTTCACCTTGTCGCCCTCTTCTCTGACGTTGCGAGCGAAAATCCGCCGTCCATTCTTCAGAACAATGGTGTCCGCGCACACCCCAGCCGCTGCAAAAAAAACCGCCACAGCCGCAAACAAAATGCGACCCGCTCGAGAGGTTTGCCGCATCTTCGCATTTTAATCTTCTTCCTTCTCGCACTCGGCGCGGCCTTGTTCCGCTATGCCGAATGTGACTACACTTCTCGCATGCGGCCAGGGGTGGCACTTCTCCTCTTGTGTTGTCTTATTGCGCTGCCGGTATACGCCGTCTACGCCGTGGCGACGTCGAAATCTATTTCGAAGAAGGCAAACTCGCTTTCCTGGCGCCCATCGACGGACGCGTCACTGGCTTCGTCTTCTCCGGCCGCGGCCATGCGCTAGCCTTTCCGCGCGATGTCGTGGAAAAACAGCAAATGGCGCATTTTCTGGGCGCTCCTGTTCTGGACCAGGCATTTCTCACCGCCTATGTGCGCTTCACCGATGGCGCCGCCGACGATCTCCTCCAGCAGTTCCAATCTGCCAAGCTAACGCCGCAGTTGGACGCGGCCTTCGCTTCGCTCTTGAACCCACTCGTCGCGCACTTAAATGTTTCCCAATCCTTGCGCATCCTCGAAGATCGTCTCTCGCAAAATCCAAAACCCTATTTCTACGCGGCGCTCGAAGGCGTCGATACCGGCCCCTTCGATTTCCTCTTCGACCCGCAACGGAGAGAACAGGTCCTGTTAGGCCAGCGCCACAAATCCGGAAATTCTACGTATTACGATGTTTGGGCCTCCTACAGCGTCCCGGGCTCCATTCCTCCTCCGATCGATTTCCACGCACTCGACTACACGTTGGGCGCAACCGTTCTGCCGGATAACTCGCTGGACGGAACAGCCGCCGTCCATGTGCGTGCCGAAACTTCCGGCGAACGTGTTCTAACGTTTCAACTTTCCCGCGCGCTTCACGCCGAAACCGTAACCGATGACCAGAGCAAACCTCTCGCTTATTTCCAAAACGAAGGCATGACTCCCCAGGAGCGCAGCGTCCGCGGCAATGACTATCTACATGTCGTGCTACCGCAGCCCTCACAAAAAGGGCAGGAGTTTGCGATTCATTTTCATTACCGCGGCAATGTCATTGAAAACGCGGGCAACGAAGTACTTTTCGTCGGCGCGCGCGAAAGCTGGTATCCGCACCTCGGCGATCAAGCGGATTTTGCTTCTTATGACCTCACGATGCGCTGGCCGCGCCATCTAAAGTTGGTGGCCACCGGCGCCAAGATCGAGGAACAAAACTCTGGAGATTTTCGCACAGGCCATTGGCGAAGCGAAACGCCGCTCGCCATCGCTGGTTTCAATCTCGGCGAATACGCCTCCAGCTCCGTTACCACGGAATCTCGCACCATCGACCTCTACGCCAACCGCCAGCTCGAACAAGCTCTGAGCAATCGTCTCGATTCGGCAAGCCCGGACTCGCTTCCCCCCATCAATATCCCGTTCAGCATGTCACGAGGCAGAAGCCGCGAGGCGATGCATCCTCCGCCCCCCAGTCCTGCCGACGCGCTCAAACAACTTGGCAAGGACATCGACTCTTCCATTCGCTTCTATGAGAAATTCGGCGGGCCTTTCCCTTTTCGTACCCTGAGCGTCTCACAAATCCCCGGCTCCTTCGGCCAAGGCTGGCCGGGCCTGCTATACATTTCTACTTTTTCTTTTCTGTCTCCCGAAGTGCAAAACCGCGCCGGACTTTCTACCACCCGCCAGGAAGCCTTTACAGATATCGTCCCCTATCACGAAGTCGCGCATCAGTGGTGGGGCAACATTGTCGGCTGGTCCAATTACCGGGATCAATGGATCGACGAAGCCATCGCCAATTATCTTGCGCTGCTCTTCGCGGACAGCAGAAAGCCATCCGAGCATGAGCTTCGCGTTTGGCTCGAGCGCTATCGCAAGCAGCTTCAGGAAAAAGTTCCCGGCTCGGATGCCCCCGCAGGCGAAATCGGAGCGCTGCCTCTCGGCAATCGCTTGAATTCCTCAAAGGCGCCGTTCGGTTTTGAAGAAGTGATTTACAGCAAAGGCTCATGGGTGATTCACATGCTGCGCGAAATGCTGCGCCAGCCCGGCGCCAAAGATCCCGACGCGAAGTTTGTGGCGTTTCTTCGCAACATTTCCACAAAGTACGCTTACCGGGCGCTGTCCACCGACGATCTGCAGCACGAAGTCGAGGCCGTCATGTCGCCGGCCATGGATCTCGAAGGCGGCCGCAGCATGGAATGGTTTTTTGAACAATGGGTGCGCGGCACGGGAATGCCGCACTATCGCGTCGAATTTTCAACGCACCACACCGATAAAGGGGAACTCGTCCGCGGCAAACTTTTTCAAACCGGCGTGCCGCGCTCTTTCATCGCCAGCGTCCCGCTCTACGCCAACAACGGCTCCGGACACAATATCTTCCTAGGTGCCGTCGTCGCCGCTGGCCCAGAGACTTCCTTCCACTTCACAACGCAGGTCCCGCCACACAAGCTCGTCATCGATCCCCAAATGACGCTCCTCTGCACCACTTCACAAACGGAAAAAACTGAGGAATAAATGAAGCCATGCGAGTAACTCATTTCGAGTCTTGGTGAAGAAGCTGCCGCTCGAGCAAAGGGCTGTCGAGATTCAGCGCGGCCTTGCCGTCCAGCCCAAAAACATAGGGAAAACCCATCGGATCCACCGGGACATGTGGCAGTAGGCCAGCCTGCAAGAGTTCGCCGACACCCGCTGGCCGCCGGCCCGTCCGCTTTTGAAATTCATCCGCCAGCGCATTGAGCTGTTTGCAATCCTGCTCGACTCGAAGCAATCTCAGATGCGTCTGTGCGTTTTCCTTCACCTGAGGATCTTTCGTCGTCTCATAAACCTCGTTCCACAAAAAGATGGAAGTCGAGAGCGACTCTCCCTCGGCCGCAATTTTAGCGGCCATGACTCTCATCCAAATCTGCGAGTTCGGATTCTTGCTCCCTTCCGCAAACGCCGCCGAAGCTTTCGTGTAATCCTTCAAATCGAAGTAGTAAATGAAGCCCAGGTCTTCATAAAATCGCCAGTACTCGGGATTCGCCTGAATCCCCCGCTCCAACAAAGCGATCCCTTGTTCCGGGTGTCCCGCCCCGAGCGGCGAGGGCTCGCTCAAAAATGTAGAGCCGAAGCGATAAGCCACCAGCAGGTTAGGATCGAGTGTCGTTGTGAGATCCAGAAGCGGCCAAAGCAGCTCAAAGTTAGAATCGTGCCGCGCGCTCTTGTCGCCGTAGTATTGCACCACGCGCGTCCAATAAATGTCCGCCATCAACGGCGCATATTCGAGGCTCATGGCCCTGACCAGCTTTCCGGAGCGCAGCACCAGTTCGTCGCGCTCCTGGTGCAACGTGGTTCGCTGATTGTCGATACGGTGTTGGAGTTGCCAGACGCCGGCAAAACCCAGCGGGAGCAAGACCAACAACATCCAGTTCTTCACACCCTGTGAATTCATTTCATATTCCGCCGAGAAAAAACCGCAGCCGCAACGAGCAGCACGATGCCGCTGTACAACGCGGCGTAAGCTGTATTCTGCAAAATCAAAGAGCCAGGGATTTCGCGTCCGTGCGCCGCAGCAGCCATCACATTGAAATTCTCAAAGTTCGGCAGCAAGTAGGAGAGTCCTCGAAGCAGAGCTTCGATCGCCGGATTCGGAGTGGCGAAGTGAAAAGTGCGCATCTCCTCCACAAACAATCCCGCGATGTACAGCGCCGAAGTGTACAAAATGGCCAGAAGCGGCGTGGTGTAGCAGGAAAAAAGCAACGCCAGCGCAACCACGAGCATCAGCTTCAGCAAAATAAAATAAATCGCGATGAGCAGCACCGCGTCCGCCCGTTCGAAGTTATGCTTCACGTACAACAGAGCCGCGAACAAGCCCGCCGCCATCGCCAGCATGTTTACCGCAAGTGTCAGCACCAACCCGCCGAATTTTCCAAGCAGAAATTCCCATCGCCGCACTGGTTTCGCCAGCAGCGCATACAGCGTCCGCTTGTCCATCTCCTTGTAAACAAGCCCCACGCCGATGAATACGGCGATCAACAATCCAATCACGCTAATGGCGCTCAAGCCCAGGCTCTTGATCACCATCTCTTCGATCCCAATCGAGATTCCCCCGACGAAGATCGCCGCCGCCATCATCAGCAGCGCAAAAAAAACGAGGTTGTACAGCACGCGGTCGCGCACTGCTTCGCGAAATGTATTCAACGCTACCGCACACGCGCGCCTCATTTCCCGCTCACCTCGACGGCCGCTGCCTGCGCCCGGTCCGCCTCGATCAGGTGCATGAAATATTCTTCGAGCGAAGCCTTAACCTGCGCCACGGAGAGAATCTTCGCTCCAACCGCTCGAAGTTGTTCCAGCACCGCATAGAGCTGCTCCTCTGGTACTTGCAGGCGGTAACGGTCGCCGGTCTTCGTCGCCTTCGCAATAACGGTCGCCGCGTTTGCGCCGCTTCCCTGTAACTCGAACAGAATCTCCATGCCATGCGCCTTCATCCCGACGATTTCGCCGGGCGCTCCAACGCCTCGTAACTTCCCGCCTACGATCACGCCCACGCGGTCGCATAGCATCTCCGCATCGGACAAAATGTGTGTCGAGAACAGCACGGTTCTCCCTTCGCGCTTCAATTCCAAAATAATGTCGCGTACTTCCCGGCGTCCGACGGGATCAAGCCCCGACATCGGCTCATCCAGAATCACCACTTTCGGGTCGTGCAAAATCGCCTGCGCCAGCCCTACGCGCTGCAGCATCCCCTTCGAGTATTTGCGCAACTGAATCTTCCGCGCCGTCTCCAACCCGACTTTCTTGAGCATGCGCGCGACGCGCTCGCTCCGCTCGGCCGCCGTCAAATCATGGAAACGCGCAAAGTAATCCAGCACCTCAGTCGCCGTCAGGTAATCGTAGAAATACGGCTGCTCGGGCAGGTACCCGATGTCCCGGTGCATTCCAATATCCGTGATGGGCTTTCCCAAAATACGCGCGGTACCGGCTTCGGGGAAAATCAGCCCGACGAGCAGCTTGATGGTCGTTGATTTCCCGGCGCCATTCGGCCCGAGAAAGCCAAAGACCTCGCCGCTCTCGACCTGCATGGTCAAGCCTTCCAGCGACCTTTTTTTCTTAAGGTGCAGGAACCCGAAGGGGTAGTCCTTGGTCAGATTTTCAATTTCAATCGCTGCGCCTGGCATGCTCTCATTCTTCGGAAGCTTGGGCCTATCGTCAATCGGTGTGGCTGGCTATGTGCGCGGAAAGAAAATAGAGAGTGCGTGGCACGAACGAAATGAGTTCGCGGCTAGGAGTCGCTTCGTGCACAGCAACTAGGATTCGCTGCGCGCACTGCCGATTTGCACCAGCTCCGGTTGCGGTGATGGCGGCGCCATGGGCTTTGGCTTCAGCGTCTGCGGCCCGCGCCAGTTGTCGATGATCCCCACTTGCTGCACGCACGAGACTGTACACATCGGCGCGCAATGCTTTTCCGTGTAGTACTCGCGATGTCGCATCTCATCCGTGTACTGCGCCAGTGGAATCCCCGGATACCCCCGCTGTTGCGAGCACCAGTGCACCAACCCGTCCTCGCAAATATACAAATACCGCGCGCCCGAGCGGCAGCGCCAGTCGTGCTCTTTGCCGCGCGCCACGCTGTGTTGAAAATCATTAAATCTCGAGAACGACCGCTTCCCCAGCGTCATGATCTCTTCGAAAATCTCCAGCTCGCGCGGTCCCAGAGGTTTCAATTGGCCATTTCCGTCGTGGATAATCCCGACCGTGCTCGTAAATCCCAGCTCCACGGCACGATGCGCAATCGTCAGAGCGTCTTCCGGATCTTTCACACCGCTCCCAAGCACCGAATTGATGTTCACCTGGAAAACCGCGAATTCCGCAAGCCATTCCAGCCGGATATCGAGCGTCTTCAGACTTTTCTTGGAAACTTCGTCCGGCACCACATTATCAATGCTGATCTGCAAGTGCTCCAACCCGGCCTCGTTCAGCGTGGCGATGCGCTCCTTGCTCAGCAAAAACCCATTGGTAATCATTCCCGCAATCATCCCGCGCTTCCGTATGTGCCGGATCACCTCTTCGAGCTCCGGATGCATCAGCGGCTCGCCGCCGCTAATCGTGATGATCGACGTGCCCATGTCCGCCAGAACATCCAGCCGTTTCTTCATCTCCTCGAGCGGCACGGGCTTTGACACATTGTCGTACTCGTTACAATACCCGCAGTCTAAATTGCAGCGCCGCATCGGAATGATGTGCACCAAAACCGGGTGTTTCGTCGATGCCAGCGCCTTGGCGATCATCTTCAACTCGCGCCCACGCGTCCGCCGGAACCGCCGCCGCCGCCCGTGCAAAACTTCCGCGCTAGCCTTTACTGTTTTTGTCTCTTCTGGCATGAATTCCGCTGCTCTCCCAAGGCTTCAATTATACACAACGACTCGGCTTCCACCGCCCTGCGTCCTTGCGGGTAGCGGCTATGTTTCCAATTGGCTACGCCCACGCGTCTTCTAACTATCTCGCATCGCACAAGCCTAACTCGCACCCGCCATCCATAACGGCCCCTTCTGTTAAGGCCCGTCGCGAGCGGACCGCTCGTCCCTCTCGGCGTCACGAGTTACCGTGTTCTGAGGGAACTTTTTCCTCGGCCGCTCGTCTACTAACTGTCCAGCAACACCATCGTCCAATGGTCCGAGGTACCCATGTACACCTTCCTCTTCGACTTACGCTACACGTTCCGCGAACTTCGCAAGCGCCCCACCTTCGCCCTGACCGCCATTCTCTCCCTAGCACTCGGTATTGCCGCCACTAGTGCTGTCTTTAGCGTCATCTACGCCGTTCTCATCGACCCCTTCCCTTATCCCGGCTCCGATCGCCTCATGGAGCCCAGCATGCTCGACCAAGCCGGCCACGAGCGCTACGCAGGCCTGAACGGCAGTCAAATGGAGC
>WNFP01003745.1_pt1 | contig 12236 bp, 10 predicted proteins | sample 5400201 | NCBI WGS metagenome assembly WNFP01 (sample SAMN13153355, study PRJNA577476) | soil metagenome | isolation source: 115 cm saprolite under Madrone tree | place: USA:California | collected 2016-06-14
GGATTCCGAGCTGCGCATACGAGAGGCCGAGTTCGTCTTTGATCTGCGGAGCGGCAATGGCGAGATTACCGCGATCGATATAGTTGACGAAGATGGATAGCGCGAGCAGGATGGCGAGGCGAAAGAGCGCGGGAGAGAGGCGAACGCCATGCCCGGCGTCGGCCGTTGCGTCGGAAGGAAGCGCCATCGCGGGAGGGCTTGCGTGTGGGGATTTGCTCATGGAGATGGAAGGAAATCGAGAACTAGAAGCGTAATGTCGTCGTCCTGCGCTCGTCCCAGGTCGGTGGCAGACCAACGTCGCAGCTCGACGAGCAGCGCGTCCGCGAGGTGTGAGGCGGAGAAAGCAGATGCGTCGAGGAATTTCTTCAGGCGCGATTTGCCGAACTCTTCGCGCGCCGTGTTCATCGACTCCAGGATTCCGTCGGTGTAGAGCACGATCCGATCGCCGGGATCGAGCGGAATCTCCAGCGAGGAATATGTCGCTTCCGGAAACAGGCCGAGCATCAAGCCGTTGGCTTCGACTTCGCGGCTAGCGGACTTCCGCGTGTGCGCGTTGCCCTGTGAGGCAAGAAGTAGCGGTGGGTGGCCCGCTCCGCCATAGCGCAAGACAAGTTTTTCCAAGTCCACGAAAACGTACGCAGCGGTAACGAAGTGCTCCTCGAATTTACCGCACAGCGCGCGATTCAGACCGGCGAGGACGCTGGCAGGATCTTCGGCGTGAGCCGTCTGTCCCGCGAAGGCGACCTTAAGCATGGAGGCGATAAGCGCTGCGGGCACACCGTGGCCGGTCACGTCGGCCACGAGGATCCCGATATGCCGCTCGTCTAAAACGAGAAAATCGTAGAAATCGCCGGCCACGGCGCTCATCGGCACATAGCGTGCGGCGATTTCAAGTCCGGCGAGCCGGGGCACTTCCCGCGGCAAAATGGAAGACTGAATCTGATTTGCAATCTGCAGCTCTTTATTGATGGCCAGCAGGCGCTCTTCCTTTGCTAGCGTGCGATGCGCGGCGACGTAACCCAGGCAGCACACGAAGACGAGAAAGCCAATTGGCTCGATATTTCTATAACGCGGAAGCACCTTGAGATCCTGGAGGTTCGTGGCAATGGCAAACAGGGCAAAGATGGCCACTCCAGCGAAGGTAATTGTGACCTCGCGTGAAGTTCCTCGCGCCGGGCGTCCATAAATATAATAAACACCGACCAACGCGCACACGGCGATCACGAAGATGTTGTTGGCCAGGCTCATCGCTTTTTCGCCGATATGCAAGAGCGTGGACATCAGGCGCGTGGCCCCGAAAGCGAGTTGCGCCGCAAACACCCAGCGCAGGGCGTTCTTCCACCGAGGCTCGATGATTTGAAGCAAAAAGAGTGTGAAGGTCACGGGGATAAAGCAGTCGATGACCAGGTCGATCCGATCAAATACGACCCTGCTCGCGGAAAAGAGTGAACGAATGATGCTTTGCCAGAACAGCAGGCGGACGGCGTATAGGATCGCGAACGAGCTGAAGTAGACCAGCGTGAGGTCACTGCTCCTCCGGCGAAAGAGGAACAGGGCCATCGCGGCGAGCCCAATCGCCAGCAGCACGCATCCGATGGCTACGCCGGCGACCTCCCAGCGCAATTCCGAGCGCGTGGACGCACTTATGTCGGTGGCAAGCGCCAAGGGCAGAGGCATTTGCCCACGGTTATACGTCGTCCAAGCGGGCAAGGCAAACACACGTTTTGGGGAGTCGTTGTTGAGCGAGGGTACTAGAACGCGTTTGCGCTCCAGTATTTCAACCCTAGGTAAAATCTCTGCACAAAAGTTGCAGTCGATTGGGTCCGTCGGGCGGCGACTTAATGTCACAATCTGATTGACGACAGATAACAAACTACTTGCTCTGCCGAGAGGCCAATTGTTTTTGGGCACTCGCGTGCACGGCTTACACCGACGGAGTAGGTCGGTTTGGCGGGGTGTGAACCGCAGAACATCGTCAACGACCTTCCGTGAACCGAGAACGACGAGGGGTCCACTATGAAATTCACGCGTTTGCTTGTTCTGGTCGCGGTTGTACTAGCGTTTGCCGGGGTGGCATTGGCTGACACCGTTGATCCAGCAATCGGGGTAAAGGGTGGCACCGGAACGACGGATTGGACTGGCTCGACTACAGTCTTCTTCGATCCGAGCACTCCAGGGGTCACTTGCGTCGAAGGAAGTTGCAGCTACACGTCACCGATATCCTTCAAGATTGCAGAAGGAACCATCACCGACTTCGCATACTCGTTTGATCGCTCCCAAAACATAGCGTTCACGAAAGCGGCCGGTAATGTCTTTCCACTCCTGACAATTATCCATGACGTCAATACTGATAATCCGTTGGCGTTCTTGTCCGGAGGAGTAATTCTTCCGCCTGCTCCGCCGTGCATTGAATGCGAGACTTTTGACTCGACAGCGAACACGATCGTTGGCGACTTCGTCCTCGAAATGGACGGCGTCATCGAGGGAACGACTGGTACGGTAACTTCCAATGTTCCTATCCCGGCTCCCGAGCCGGCGAGCGTCGTGCTGCTGATTTCGGGACTTGGCGTGTTGGGCTTGCGGAAGCTACGTCGCAGCAAGCAGACGGTCAGTTTGGCTTAGTGAATTCGTTGACAAGCTTCTGAAAAGCGGGCTCTTGGTGCAGGCGCTCGAGGTCCGGTTCGGCCTGCGCCATAGCCGGCGGTTGACCCTTCTTAAAAGCCAGTCGCAAAGTATCGATGGCCGCGCTCTTGTCTCCTGACAAGGCTTGGGCTTGCGCCTGATAGTAGATCAGGTCCAGATCGTTCGGGTCGATGCTCCGGGCTTCCTCTATGAATTTAAGCGCTTGTTTGGTATCCCCTTTTTTGCCGTACCATAGGGCCAGTCGCCCCTTTGTGCTCGCATCGCGAGGATTTACCTGAAGACTCTTGTAGGCAAGCGATATGGCTTGTTCGAAGGTTGATAGGGCGCGTTGTTTCTGACCTGCTAAGTCGTATGCTTCCGCAAGATTCCCTACGAACATGTCGGAATTCGGAACGAGTTGAACGGACTTTTCGTAAGCAGGAATCGCCTGGTCGTATTGTTTGAGATAAAAATACGCAATGCCCAAGTTGCTGTAAGCTTGGCCGTCCGGACTGAACTGCAGCGATTTTTGAAGGGGTTCGACCGCTTCCTGGAAGCGGCCGCTTTGTAACAGCACCGCTCCCAAATTATTGTAAGCGTACGGATTATTCGGATCGAGTTCGATGACTTTACGGTAGCAGTTCGCCGCGCTGGAAAAATCCCCAAGCTGATAGTAAGAATTCCCCAGGTTGTTGTAATTCATCCAGTAGTACGGGTTAATTTCCACGGCCCTCTTAAGGCTCTGAATGCCTTCGGCGCTCCGGCCGCTACCGAGATAGGTCGAACCGATGCGGCTATACGCTTCGTCGGAATTAGGAGCGATTTCAAGCGCACGTTGGAGCTCAGCGATCGCTTCAGAAGTTTTACCGGTTGCGTTGTATACGCTACCGAGGGCCAACAAGATTTCGGGCTGGTTGCGGTTCAGAGAACCCGCTTGCTGGGCCGCAGCTAAGGCCTTTGCTGACCAGAACGAATTCTTTGTTTCGCGGTACATTACCAGGCTGGCGTCCGCGACGCCGGCGTAGGCCAGAGGGAAGGCATGGTCCTTCTGCAACGCCTGCTCGAACAAGCTGATAGCGGATTGCACGTTCTTTAGATCCTGCTGGCCGCGCAGTGCATCGCGGCCTTTCAAGTAAAGGTCGTAAGCCTCGATGTTCTCCGTGGGATGCGAAGCGGCGCGTGCCATTTCTTCGTTGCTGGGCTTTAGCGCGAGTGCGTCCACCAGACGGCCGTAGATCTGATCTTCGAGAGTAAGCAAATCTTGTTGAACGCCGGAGAACTCCTGCGTCCAGACACGGTGGCCACTCGAGACGTCATCCAGTGAAGCCACAATGCGAAGCTTATCGCCGCTGCTCTGAATGGTTCCGGAGACGACAAGGTTCACACCCAATTGCCGCGCAACCTCGTTCAGCGAGTTGCTGGGTCGGACCTTTTGCACCTCCGATGCAGATGCGGTGTGCATGTCGTGGAGCTGGAACAGTTTGGCCGAAAGAGCTTCGGTCATGCCTTCCGCCACATAGTTGAGCGAGCCTGGGTCGCCCAGGATGCGCATCGGCAGGACGGCCACGAATTTGCCCTGCTTGAGGGAGGGAATTCCGGAGGTGGGCTCTGAATTTTTGTGACGGAACACGAAATCGCGCACCTGTGGGATGGCGAGCAAACCGGCGAGCAGCAATACCATGGCGGAGGCGGAGATCAGGGAGATTTTTTTGTCGATCACCGGCAGCGTAATTTGCACTGTCCGCGTATGCGAGGGCGCGTGCTTCAGCTCCAAATCCGTCAGGATCTCGCTGGCGCTCTGGTAGCGGTTTGCTGCTTCTTTTTCGAGGCACTTCAGGCAGATGCGCGAGAGATACGGAGGCAAGTCTGGAATGACGGTTTCCGGGCGCTTTGGCAGTTGGTGCACGCGCTGATACATCAACTGGAACGTAGTGTCGCCGGTGAACGGCAGAACGCCAGTGAGCATTTCGTAGAAAATTAGTCCATACGTGTAGAGGTCACTGCGGTGGTCGACTGGCTTGCCTTCGACCTGCTCGGGCGACATATACAGGGGCGTCCCGAGGACGGCGCCCGTGCGCGTAACGCTCGTGCGGTCAGACTCCAGCGTCTTGGCAATGCCGAAATCGGTGACGTAAACATGGTCCTCGGAGCCAAGCAGGATGTTTTGCGGCTTGAGGTCGCGGTGCACAACATTGACGCCGTGAGCGGCGCCGAGCGCTGCAGCAAGCTGGCGCATGATGTTGAGCACGCGCTCGAGCGGCAGCCGCCCTTCCTTGCGAATTAGCTGGGTGAGGTCGCCTCCATCCACGTAGGCCATGGAGATGAATTTCACGCCGTTGTATTCGCCAAGATCGTGGATGCGCAGGATGTTCGGATGCGAAATGCTGCTGGCCAGCAACAGCTCGTGCTTGAAGCGCTGCATCGCCATGGGATCGGTCATCAGGTCGGGGCGAAGGACCTTGATCGCGACCGTGCGGTCGAGCTCGCGGTCGCGCGCCTTATAAACTTTTCCCATGCCGCCCGAGCCGAGCAGCGATTCCACGAGGTAACGCGGACCAAAATCCGTGCCTGTATTGATGGAAGCGGAGTCGGAGACTTCGAGGGTTGCACCGATGCCTACGTCGGCTGCAATGTCCAGACCACTCCCGCAGCGCGTGCAGACAGCGGCACTCGTAGGGTTAGGAGTATGGCAATGCGAGCAGATCATTTCGGTGCACCAATGGTCGCTCGAGGTGAAGGCGAATGCCGTGAATTATAGCAGTTAGAACGCGGGAATCGTGAAGGGAAGTGTGTCGCAGATGCACAAAACTGGCATAGAAACTGACTATTCAATACATCGGAGTCTCTTCGGACGTAGCCACCAAGCTCGAACTCCGGTCGTTAAGGGGCCGAAACCGGTGGGAACTCTGCGATGGCTACTTCGTAGTGACGCACGCGTTTGTCAAAATCGGTGAGCAGGGCAGCGGCTTCGGCGGCGACCACGGCAGCTTCGCGATCAGCGCCGGCGAACGCGTCGATGGCCGCGAACGATGCCCAATAGGTGGTTACGAGAATTTCCACGGAGCCAGGAATCGGGCGCGTGCTAACCGTTGCTCCAAGGAAGCCTTCAACGAGTTGCAACTGCGGCTGTACGGTTAGCTCGAAGTGCTGCAGGTAGGAGCCGGACAGTGCAGGGGTGGTCTGCGCGGACCACAAGCGCGCGATCATTTCAGGCCGACTCCGCCGCTCTCTTCTCGACGTAAGGTGCCCGCGGTTCGTTGCCCACGACCACAGTCCAGGGGCGAACTTTCCAGCTGGTGATCAAGCCATTCCTTACATAAGGGTCTTGCCGGGCGAACGCCTCCGCCGCGGCCGGGCTTTCGCCTTGAAACACCAGCAAGGCGCCGTTGGCAGGATCAGCGAGCGCACCGGCGAGGACCAGTTCGCCGCGCGCATGTGCCTCCCGCGCCTGCCGCAAATGTTCATCGCGGAACGCGCCGCGCCGTGCAATGAAATCATCGACCGCCTCGTAAAATAGCGCGTAGTAAGCCACTGTGCTCTCCGGATTCTCGGCCCTCAGTTAAGTCGAGGCGCTAATTATAGCGAACCGCCCGCGATGGAGGGCACAAGCAACACGCGATCGCCTTCTTTCACGCAGCAGGATTCTCCGCCGAGGAAGCGAATATCTTCCTCGTTGAGGTATACGTTGAGGAATTGGCGGATCTGGCCGCTGTCGTCGCGCACATGGCGCGAAAGCTCGGGAAAGCGTGCGGTCAGTTCGGTAAGGGCTTCGGCGATAGTTTTGGCACTACAGTCCACCTTCGGCGCGCCGGCGGTGAAGCGGCGGAACGCCGTGGGGATTTCAATCGTGACTGGCATGTTGCTCATCTCCTTTGAAAAAGTGTTCATTCGTTCTCGCTCGTTAAATCGCGCCTACGCTCCCGCCGCGGCAGTTGCAGGTAACTGCGATTCCAGGTAAGCCTCGAAAGCATCGAGGCGCGGGGCGATCGCTTCCGTCAACGGGAACTCCGCCGCAATCGCATCCGTGGTCTTTAGGCCGTTGCCGGTGATGCACACCACGGTAGTCTCATCAGGGTGAATGCGCCCCTCCTGAATTAGTTTTTCAGTCACGCCAGCGGTCACGCCGCCCGCCGTTTCCGTAAAAATACCTTCGGTTTCGGCGAGAAGCTTTATCGCGCTCACGATCTCCCTGTCAGATACATCCTCGGCCCAGCCGCCACTTTCGCGAATCAGCTTGCTTGCGTAGTTTCCGTCCGCGGGATTTCCGATCGCCAGCGAACGCGCAATCGTGTTTGGCTTCTGCGGCTCAAAACGGGCCAGCCCGCGCTTCACCGCACTGGAAATGGGCGAGCAGCCTGTCGCCTGCGCACCGAAGAATTTCACCGGTTTCGCTTCCACCCAGCCGAGCGCGACCAGCTCGCGAAACGCTTTCGCAATTTTCCCGATCAGCGAGCCACCCGCCATCGGCACTACTACGTTGTCCGGCAGCTTCCAGCCAAGTTGCTCGGCAATTTCAAAGCCATGCGTCTTCGAGCCCTCGGAGTAATACGGCCGCAAGTTCACATTAACCAGTCCCCACTGGAAGCGATCGGCGATCTGTGCGCACAGTCGATTCACATGATCGTAGTTGCCATCGATGCGCACGATGCGCGCGCCGTAAACCGCGGTGTTCAGCACCTTCGCCGGCTCCAGATCGGCCGGAATGAAGACGCAAGCATCGAAGCCCTGCTGCGCCGCTTGCGCAGCCACGGCATTCGCTAGATTTCCGGTGGAGCTGCAGCCCACAGTCTGGAAGCCAAAGCGCCGCGCGGCCGCCAGCGCCGTTGCTACGACCCGATCTTTGAAAGAAAGCGAGGGAAAGCACACGGCATCATTCTTGATATAGAGATTCTTCACGCCCCAGCGCGCGGCCAGTTTGGTTGAGGCGACCAACGGCGTCCCGCCGACATCCCCACGCGCTGAAAAACCTTCGTGGAGCGGCAGAAACTCGGCATAACGCCACATATTGAATGCGCGCCCCGCAAGATGTTCTCGGCGCACCGTCTTTTTCAGGGAGTCGTAGTCAAAGAAAACTTCGAGGGGAGAGAAACAATCTTCACAGAAGGACCGAGGAGAATTGCCCCAAGCCTTGCCACACTCTTTACATCGCAGTTCGTAGAGATCGGACATATGCTGCCTTCCAGGTGGCACGCAGGCGCAGACTGCACGCGCTTAGCGCCGTAGATATGTGGTCTTAGGGCAGCAGGGAGGGGTAAATGAAAAACCCTCCTTGCCAAAGTGCTTGGAGGGTCCAGAAAGCTTCTGGGAACTCTTCTAGCTCTTTAGCAGTTTTTTACGTGGAGCAAGTTGCCCTAAATCGCCACGTGTCGCCGCAACCGCGGCTGTTTCCTTTATCCTTGAAAAGCAAGGAGATGTCAAGAACAAAGCTCCGGCGTACAATCGCGTTACAACAAAACCAACGTTCCGTGCGTCAAATATAGGTGACTTGAGTGGTTATGCGGCTGGCGAAATCCAAAAATACGCCACCGAGACCCCGGCCCTCCGACCAGTGATGCTCATAGCGCATCCGCAGAGGCAGACAATTGGAATGGGAACCGCGATAGTATACTGTAGGTCGCGCCGGCAGCTTATTGGCAATAGAGGAGCAGGATTATGGGGCAGCAGGTGAAAGAATTGTTTGATTGGGCGCGTCGGCGCAAGATTCTGGCTTCCTTTTTTGTTGCGTTGACGCTGACCATCGGCATCCTGATCGGTTCGGTCGTCTCCGGCCGCGTGTCGGCGATGAAGACGTTCACGTTTGCGGGGACGAACGCCACCAAGCTGGTCGTTCCGGATCCGATTCCGTCCGCCGCTTCGTTTTCCGGTATCGTGAATCGCGTCGAGCCGGCCGTGGTCAATATTGCCACCACGCAAGTCCTCGAGCGCAAGAACACCAAGAAGCGCCGCCCGCAACAACAGTTTGACCAAGACGACCCGATGCAGGACTTCTTCGACCGCTTTTTTGACGGCCGCCAGGACGGCCCACCGCAAGCGGAGCGCAGCCTCGGTTCCGGCGTGATTGTCGACAAGCGCGGCTATATCCTTACCAACAATCACGTCGTCGAGCAGGCCACCAAGATTCAAGTGCAGTTGGACGGCAACCCGCAGAAGTACACCGCGAAAGTTGTTGGCGTGGATGAAGACACCGACCTCGCTGTAATCAAGATTGAAGCCAACAAAGAGCTGCCAGTCGCCAAACTCGGCAACTCGGATGGAGTGCAAGTCGGCGATTGGGTGCTGGCCATTGGCAGCCCCTTCGGATTGCAAGCGACCGTAACGGCCGGAATCGTCAGCGCGAAAGACCGCTCCGGCATCGGCGGAGCAGGGCACCAGTTCCAAAGATTTTTGCAGACGGATGCCGCGATTAACCCCGGCAATTCCGGTGGTCCGCTCGTTGATCTGGCGGGAGAGGTGGTCGGCATCAACACGGCCATCATTACCGGCAGCCGCGGCTACGAGGGCGTGGGCTTTGCGCTACCATCGACCACCGCGATCAACGTCTACAATCAGATTATTTCGCAGGGCCGCGTAACGCGCGGCTCCATCGGCGTCAGCTTCCAGGAAGATTTGGGCACTAACGCCATCACACTGAAGGAATTGGGCGCGCCGTATGGCGTGGTCATCATGAATGTTGAGCCCGGCAGCCCGGCGGAAAAGGCCGGACTCAAGGGCGGCGACGTCATTACCAGCGTGAATGGCACTGCCGTGAAAAACGGCAACGATCTCGTGAATCCGATCGCTGCTGCACCTATTGGCAGCAAGGTGAAACTGACCTATGTTCGCGATCGAGGGCAAAAGGAAACCACCGCGGTGGTCGAAGACCGTACGCGCGTTTTCCCGACGCAAGCCGGTCGCTTGAACGGCCAGCAAGAAGAGTCCGCGCCAGCCGAGTTCGGTCTGCGCGTGGATAGCCTCACGCCGGAACGCGCCGCGCGCGTCGGCATGGAAGGGCAGCACGGCGTGCTGGTCACCGATGTCGATCCGGCGAGCTTCGCGGACGACCTCGGCTTTGCTCGCGGAGATGTCATTACCGAGATCAACCGCGAACCGGTCACCTCGATCGACGAGTACAAGAAGGCAGTGGCCAAACTGAAACCCGGGATGAACGTCGTATTCAAGGTTCTGCGCCGCGGCGATGCCGACCGCACCTTTACGGTGTTCTTGCCGGGTGTCGTACCAGCGGAAAACCAACAATAGTTCTATTGTCGAATCGCGGCCTTCGCGATATAGATAGGGCTGCGATGAAATTGTCGCGATAGAGATAGTCGAGGCTTCTATGAGACTTCGGACGTCGATCACCGCGGGCTTGGCGCTACTCCTGACGGCAGGAGTGGCTTGGTCCGCCCCGTCGGCGCCCGCGAAGGCCGCAGGGAAGCCCACAGGCAAGGCCACCCGCAGTGCGGCCCGGCCAGCGGCGTCCGCAGCCAGCAAATCTCGGGTGAAGAAGTCCAGCAGACATTCCAAGCGTAGGGAACCGGGGCAAAAAGCCCCGGCTCCCGAGCGCATCTCCGAAATTCAGCAAGCGCTCGCCAAAGACGGCTCGTTCGCGGGCGCACCAAACGGCAAGTGGGACGGCTCCACGGTCGAGGCCATGAGGAAATTCCAGTCCGGCCACGGGCTGAACCCTTCCGGAAAACTCGATGCTTCAACCCTTCAGAAACTAGGGCTAGGCTCGCAGACCGCCGGGATTGCGGCCCCGATGCCCCCGCTCGCCAGCTCAGCCACGGCTAAAGCCGCGCAGTCCGCACAGCGCCAGTAGCTCCAGCCTCTGAGAGGTCTCGAACTGTAAGCTCCCCATGTTCAAACGTGCGGGAATGATGTAGTATCTCACTCGGTTACGTGCCCTGCTGTTGACCACCCGTCCTCGTCTCTATCTCTGAGGAGGTTCCGTGAAAACTCTCCTGAAGATACTGCCGCTATTCCTCCTCTTCACTTCCGGCGCTTCCGCGCAAGATCCGCAGGTTCGCAGGGAGGCAATCGAGATGATGGAGCGCGCCACCGCCGCCAGCGTGGCGCCAACGCTGCCGAATCTTGAGCGCGTCGATATCTTCCGCGCCTTGGATACGCCGAACGGCGCGCGCGAAGGAAGGTTCTCGCGTACGGTTGTGCAAGGCACGGGGAAACGCGAGGAATTCTCTTTTGGCGATTATCACCGTGTGGAGATTTGGACGCACGGACATGTCGCTTCCTTCGGAAGCCAAGAGATCGTTCCAACGGAGCTCAATAAGGTTTATAGCATCACGCCTATTTCGATCCCAAGCTTCGACGGCGAAGATGTGATTCATCGCATCGTCATTAAAGCGGTTGGCGGCAAGAATGCCCGCTGCATTGAATTCGACACCATCAAAGGCCAGAAAATCGAGAACAATGAGTTCTGTCTGGATCCCGCGAACAACACTTTGATCCTGTCGAAGACCGGAGATGATTTAGTCGAAAACAGCGATTTTTTCTCCTTTGCCGGGCAACTCCTGCCGTCCAAAATTACCTACACTTTCGCGGGAGTCCGCAAGCTGGAAGTTTCGCAAACGATGACCGAATTGAAGTCCACCGACGATGTGCTGACTGCACCTTCCGACGCGCAAATCAGCACGTTTTGTAAGGCATACCGACGCCCGATCGGCCTTTCCATGCCGCAGCCCAAGTCCGGCAATGGTGGACGCGACATTGATGTCGCTATCCGTGGAATCATCGGGGCCGACGGCAAGATACATGAGGCGGTTGTGGAGAATGCCGAGCGGCCTGATTTGGGCGAAGAGGCCCTGGGCTTGGTCTCACAGTGGGTATTCACTCCTGGAATCTGCGACGGCAGCCCTAATACGACCGAGTCGATCTTCATGGTTCATTTCCACGGCCGCTGAGCGCGTCCTGATAACCTTACGAGCAAGATCGTCCCTTCACGTTGCCGAACCCCGTTTGCTTTCCAACGAAAACTGAATTAGAACGCTGAACCAGCGTGCCCGAATTGCTTCGCGCGCCGGAGGCTTTCTCATGCGGTTGTCTCGCCTGGCAGTAGCCGTAGCGGTCTTGGTATTTACGTCTTCCCGTCTTCTCGCACAAGAAAAGCCAGCCGCCAAAAACATCAAGGCTGTCCGCTTCGGTAAATTGTGGGACGGCAAAGGCAAGGTCTGGACGAACGCGATTGTCGTTGTGGAGGGCGGCAAGATTCGCGCCGTCACCACGGATTCTTCCGCAATTCCGCCAGGCGCCGAAACAATCGACCTCTCCAAGTACACCGGCTTGCCGGGTCTGATCGACGCGCATACGCACATGACCTTGTACACCGATGAGACGCCGGGCGTTCCGATGCTCAAGCAGATGGCGAATATCGTGCCGGCAACGGAAGTCTTTCTGGCCCGCAAAGGCGCGCTGCGCACGCTGGAAGCCGGCGTGACCACGGTGCGCGACCTCGGCTCCGACCAGTACATGGATATCGCCATGCGCGACCTTATCAATCGCGGCGAGATGGTTGGCCCGCGCATGTTCGTCGTCGGCTATGGTCTGACCATCACCAGCACGCCGTATAAGCCGGGTCTGAATCCGCCGGCCGGCGGCGTTGCCGATGGTGTGCCGGAAGT
>WNFP01003749.1_pt1 | contig 12228 bp, 14 predicted proteins | sample 5400201 | NCBI WGS metagenome assembly WNFP01 (sample SAMN13153355, study PRJNA577476) | soil metagenome | isolation source: 115 cm saprolite under Madrone tree | place: USA:California | collected 2016-06-14
GCCGGACACAGCCGCAAGCTTACGTATTTGTTCTCCAAGTGCTCTCCAAAATGAGGTTTTTCGGTTGGAGCTGAAATCTCAGAGTCAGAGCTATGTTAAGTCTCTTGCGTTGAGGAATTTGGCGGAGAGGGAGGGATTCTATCGCGCGAATTAAGCGATCTCTCTGTTTTTCAGCGAGATAGTCTTAAGTATTTAAAAATCTCGCTCTTAGGCCCCTGTTCAATCTATCTCTCTCATGCACTATTGTCGCTACAGTTCACTTCTGTCCGGCCGAAAATGGAATCGAAATGGAATCGAAACCGCCTGACCGTTTAGCGCCTCCTTCCATCATCCTGCCGATGTGGAGGACAGTATAACTCCGGTCAACTCGGGTTAAAAATGCTATTTTTGTTGAAACTCCACGGCGACCGTTCGCCTTATAAGAAAGATACGGCTCACTTCAATTTTGTTAGGCCTTATTGCCTTTTGTCAGTCCAATAGAAGATATCGGCTCAGGCCTTGACGTCACGCCGATGCAGAAGCAATTTTCTTTTCCCGCAGCATCTTGCGAACCGCCTGGACTGCCTTGTCAGCCATTTCGGTCGGTATGCTACCGCCGCCGGCGCTCTTGATGAGTTGAGGATCGCGGAGCACGACTTCGATGCGACTTCCGCCGGACGTTGTGAGAACAAACATGTCCGCAGCATTGAATTGCAACTTGCCATCCGTCATCAAGCCTTTAAGTAGCCCTTTGGGAAGCTCTGTGCCGATCTCACCTTGCGTATAGGTCCTGCTCTCGGATTTCGTGGAGACTGATACGATGTCCCGATAGAAGTACTCATCCGTGCTTTCGCTGAGGACATTGCCAGTCGTCAAGTCGAGGGCGCACTGGTACGCGACCAGTTGATGGGCCGTAAAGTTTATTACCGTCACACCGATGGGCATGAACCGGACGACACCATCATTGCCCTTCTTGATCCCGATCTCTGCTCCCCCGATCTTCCAGAATCGCGGTCCGTACACCGTAACGCACTCCGCGACGATCTCTGACGCATCGATCCCCGTCTTGGCAAGCGCCCGGGTTTGCAAGTTCTTCATGTCCTCTCGGATGCAAGCATCCATCTGGGCATCGCTCGCCTTTTGGTAATAGGAATAGATGCCCCAGATGCCGAGCGCGATGGGTATCACGCCCACATATTTGACAGCGAGGAGCGGCAACCCAATAATGATCATCCAAACGGCCCAGGTGGGGAAATACTTGAAGTATTTTTTGATCTGCGTTCGTTCATCCTTAGTCATAGACCCTCTCCTTTTCCTCTCATGAAAGTTTCGTCGTTTCATGATTCTTGCGAACTTTGGAAACTAGCTCCGGGGCCCGTAAGGAAACATTGTTGAGAAGTCTTTCTATTTCCCACGGGTCATATTCCTTGTTTTCTGCCATGAGAAAGAGTTCGTCTGGTGAAGGACTGCAGATCAAACCGTTGGAAAGGTAGTAGTCATACTTCAGGATCGCCGCCAGGTAATAATACTTTGCGGGTCGGGCATCGAGCTGCCGAGCGGTCGCCAAATATTGTTCAATTCGCCGCACCTCAGCGAGTGATAGGGTCTTTGGCCTTCGTCCGCGAATCAGGGCGAGCCCGTAGTAATAATAGGCATCCGCGTAGTCCGGCATGAGTTCCACGGCTCGCTGAAAATTCTTGATGGCGAGCTCAAAGATCCCTAATTGGAGATAAGCGAGAGCAAGCGCATAGTGCGTTTCGCCGTCTGCAGGATTTCTCGAAATCACGGACTTATAGTGTTCGAGCATACGGCGAATTTCATCGTTGCTCAACCTGCCGAGAACGGAAAATGACGTTTTATCGCGTTGTGTTCTCTGCCAACCCGCGGGGTATGCACTCTCGTATGCCGAAGTGCGTGTTTCCCCAGCCACAAGTCGATACGTCGGGTCGCCATAGTGAACATAGGAAGCCCAGATGTTCATTTGAGGCGCTTCTGAAAAGGCTCGGCGAGTCTCACCCATCGCTTCACCCACACTCCGACCTTCGGCTAGCAGGCGGTAGAAAGAATGCACGAAATCTTTGGCCGCCTTATCTGGGACAGGCACGGTTGTGCCGATGTAGTGCGGCACGCCTTGTCGCAAAAACGACCGGTAGAGGGTGGTTACGTACGCCTGAGCGTCCGATATCGTGGGACGCGCAGAATCGCACGAGTTTGCAAATATGAGAAGGGGAAAAGTCACCCGAGAAGAGATGGCTTCAATGTCGCGGCAGCTGAGCACGCTGCCATCCGCAAATCTCCACCCACTCTCTGCCGGACAGTCAGCCTGAAATTGGCCATGCCCGACAAAATGGCACACTTCGTAATCTTTTTTCAGTTCTTCCAGAACATCGGCCGCGTTTCGCGCGGTAAAGAACCAAACATTGGGGCCATAGATGGCCTTGAGATTCTCTGTAACGCTGGCCTTCTCGCCGCTCGCGTCAAGATCGCTGATATCCCCGAATACTATCAAGGCCCCCCGCCCCGACCGCTCTTGCGCTAACCGCTCTTTTGCGGCTCGGAGCTCCGGACCCAGTTTTTGCAACTGACGGGCGAGCCGAAAACGGCGACAGAGAAACTGGTCGCCGTCCCACAAGAGCTCCCACGGGATCCAGGAGATGGCCGGATCAAGATACAGGACAAGATAGGATGCATCCGAATCGCACCTGAACACGTCGCTCAGTTCCTGAGGAATGAGCCCGTCATAGAGCCGTCCACCCCATCTCTTCAGATCGTCCTGAAGGCTCGGTGCAACACGGGTTTGTTGCAATGTCACAAGGAGGGCTGTTGCGCACTCTTGGAGATATTCTCGCCGGATGGTTTTCTGGAAGATCGCAAGCGGCGGGACCATGTCGCCTTCTCGACACATGTACTGATAGGAAGCCCGATCCGGGGCATCGAGCTCAACGAATGCAGTGTGAACACGATGGCTCATGGTGGCCTGGGTCGAGATCCCTCCCGAGTGATCAGGATCGAAGTTCGATCGAGAAGCATGCAAGCCGACGGTCACCTGTGGAAACCGTGGCTATATATGCGGACAGGGGCAGATCTGAACCGAGGAGGATCTCGGATGTGGCGAGTGGTGCACTGACGAGTATTCTTCCGTCAGCCTCCGCCAAAGAAACCGTCCAGCTTTCTTGCGGCGGGTCACTTGCAAGGCGCAAAGTCGCATTGGCTTTTTCATCCGCCGTAACCGTGATGCGTATTGACGAGACTGACCCTGTCTCGGCATCGGTGACCGTATCGGCAATGGCAATCTGCTCTTCTGCTGTGTCGCCTACAGACATCTTTCCGCGTGCTGGTTCCAAGGTAGGCTCAAGGACTCGTCCTTCACCTGAAATCTGTACGACCTCGAGAATCCTGTCTTGAGCCTTTTTCAGCGCTCCTTTAACCTGCTTTGCAATGCGTACGACCGCGTCGGTTAGGCGGGGCGCTTCAAGGTATTCGAGAACGCGTTCTTCGACCTTCTGCTCGCTCAAGGTACGAAGCTTGAGGAATACTTCTCGGCAAGAGGGACAGGCGAGGAGATGGAGTTTTGCTTTACGCCCTGTCTCTTCATCCAGCGTACCTTCGTCGAGCGCGATGAACGTTTCAGTCGCCAGGCAGGGATCAGTCGGCGGCTCGAAGCGAATGGGTTCCTTGCGCGCAAGAACCATCGTCTTTTGCACAAAAAAGACAAGCTCGCTACAAGACGCGCAGCCTTTCAGGTGTTCTTCAACCCGGCTCCGCTCCTCTCGCGATAGCCTGTTACCGTAGGCGTATCGCATGGCGAGTTCGTCGATTTCATCGCAATTCTTGACGGTTACCTCTGACATACAAAAAATCCCGCTCTTTCTTAGGAGACCCGCATCTCCGCGCTTTCTCGTTCTTGTGCTACCAGCTTCTTGGCTATTTTCATCACCGCCTCGTTATCTTCTTCCAAAAAGCGGTAGGCACTTCGCACCGAGGTTTTCCGAGCGTTAGCGATATCTCCGAACGCAATTTTCGGGTTTTCCCAAGTGTTCTCGATCCAGAGTCCGCTCTCGGCATCGCGAAGGTCTCCCGACGAGACGTGTTGCGCCAGAGCTTTCTTTAAAAGATCGCGGTTTTCAATGGCTTTCGCCCATTTGTCGCCCTCAGCGAGGAGTCCGAGGGAAGCTGGTAGGTCCCGCACTGCTGCATCCCTGCCTTCTTCGTCCAGTTTCTGAATCTCTTGCCCTTCTTCATCCATTCTCTCCAAGGACTCCTGTGGCCGACGAACGTAATACACCAACCGATCGATCATTGCATGCCTCACAGTTATACGAAGAAAGGCGTGCAGGTTTTCGGGAATCTCGAGAGTATCGATTCCTTCCGTATATTTTTCGTGAAGCGTAGAAGTACAATCCTCTGCAAAAATCTCTGCCCCATGACTTCTCGGATAGAAGCGGCTACCGTAGACGCTCACTCGGACGAGCATGGTCATGTGCTTGAGACAGTAACCGGCAAGATCTTCCCGAGCCCATTTGTATGCCTCGGCGTCCTTGTGTTTGTCTTTCTTTGCCTGGAAGTATGCTTCAGCGAGTCTGACGCCCCGGTGTTTGCGCTTGGAGCTATCGGCAGGTTTGTCAGGCGGAACCATACACACGCCCCCGGGTGGCGGAGTTTGGCACAACTCCTGGCCATTTGCAAGAGCCATCAAGGACGCAGGGTTGCCATTGGGGCCTTGAAATGGCGCTTTCCTTTCATCGTCTTAGACGATCTGGATGTTTCATCTGCGGGTTGGGTGTCAGGCGAGAGCTTGGATTCGTAAATAGACGACATCATTCGCCTCTAGAAAGGGGTGAGGCAGATCAGATCCTTCACCGCGCGCTCAGGAAGTGAAATCAGAGCCGACGGTTCAAGACCACACCTACCTCCCCCACCCTATCCCGTGCCTCGGAGCGTGATCGACGCGAACCTCGCACGTGAGGTTATTCTGCGTTCACGCTGACAGCTGGGATAAGCTCTTCATTTCCGCAGGAGCCAATGGGAGTCGCCCACTCGGCACCGCGCACAACAATCTGGAGGCTGGACCCGGACCGTTCCAGCGGCTGTCGTTAACGTTCACCAGTCATCGGGAAAGAGCAAGGTCAGCCCGTCCACTTCATTCGGGACCATCCAGAGCTCCTTGCCTTCAACTGTTGCAGTTCGCCAGCCCTCGCTATCGGGTTCGACCTTGAGCATGGTGTCGATCACGCCCATGAGCCGGGTCACATCGGTTACCGGCTGGATGGGGCGTGGGTCGCCCATCGGTTCTGTGAATGCGTCGAATACCGCACGCGACACCCGGTTTAGAGGACCGCGCCGGATGATGTCGACGAGAAACCCATCATCAACCGCCTGAGCATCAGGGTAGGCTGAGATGACCTTTGGTCGTTGGTTGTCGTCCATACGCAGGGCAGCCGTCTGTCCCGTCCGGTTCCAGCCGTATATATATGAAGCAGTAAAAAGGGGGGAAGGCGGCCTGGCCTAGACAACCTTCCGCCCCGTGGGTTTCTACACCCGCATCAGGTTCTTGCTACCCCATCAACCTCCTCTCCCTGAGAAATTGCCGGTTCTCGTCGTTCCGGAGTTCGTCTTTTTTGACGTGTGGGAGATCCACTCCCGGGAGTCACTTCCTTTCTGCGGAGACGCATCTTGTCGGCAACGATCTGGAAGAGCGTCTCCGCTTTTTCCAGAGTTTCCTCCTCAAAAAAGCGGAGGATGCCAACTTCGGTTCGTTCGGCTCGTGGCATAGTTTCAGATTCCTTTCGCGGTATGGTTATCGGGGAAACGATGCGGTTAGTCTGTCCGGCGTTCATGCCCGACTATCCCCGCACAACATGGTGACCTTCTCTCCTTTCTCTCGAAATCCTGGTACACCGTATCCCCGTCATCAGCACTAGACGTTATGAAGCCGGTGGAATTGACAATAAAAATTCCAGATCCGTGTTCCTTGTTGCGTTCGTCTTTCTTCGCGTCTCTCCAGAGGAGACGGTAGACCAGCTCAAGTGCCTGCGGGTCGAGTCTCTCTCGGCCCGGCATCGCTTCTTTTGCTTGGTTGACTCTTTCCATTTCCAAAACCTCCTGGAAGCTTTGACGCTACGGTGAGCACATTTTTGACAGGCAATGTGGTGAGAGCACAAGGCCGTGGGTTCGGCATGCGGGAATATCGTTCTTGAGAGGGGCGAACAGCGGGTTGCGAGCAGGGTACTTGGAAATACGCGATTTCTCAGTCGTCCCCAAATTGGTTAACGGCCATGTCCTCGACTATGCTGATAGCCTCCCGTTGCAGTTCCGCCTGGTCCCGAAGCTCGGCGTCGCAGTGCTCAGGATCTAGCGCGTTCTGGTCCGCGAGTTCAATCACGATCTGCAAAGCTTCCTTGATGTGCATTGGCTTCTTTGCTGGATGTCCCATAGCTGTTTTGCTACTGCCCTTTCCCCTCAACTGCCCCTCGCAAGCTTTTAAGGTTCGGCGAATACCCGGAGACGGCGGGAAGGAGCCGAGGTCAGCAACCTGGCCCCATTCCGCGCCATCCAAGGCATTCGCAGCCTGCAACACCCGGCCAAAGCAGGACCTGCCCGGATATATACGCGTCTCAACGATCCAAGAATGTTCGTCCGGTCGTAGGGACAACGTAGTACCACTCATTGCCGACGGGCGAGTCATGATGGAAGTTTTGGATCGCGAGCCCTTTGCCGTAATTAAAGATGCGATAACGGCAATTGGTTTTCGGAAGGATCTCGTGGAGGAAGCTGTCACCGTCCCAGGCCTTAAAGAACTTGACGCCATCAAGATTCCTCCAGCCGAAGTTCCGGACCTGCGCTTTCCAGTAGCCGTCCGGATTCTTACGCTCGAGGATCGACGTCAAGCATTCCGTGAAGTCTTCCCAGAGGGAAGCCCAGAAGTCCTGATCGGCGTAGATTTCCCGCTCGATTTCCTTTTCCGTTTTCCTCTCGAACTCAAAGATGACGCCTCCCTTCACCTCTTCTTCCTGGTAGCCAAGGCGAAATCTCACTTCATCATCGATTGACTCGTCCCAACTGAGTAGCTTTTTACCGAGTTTGTACGCCATACCGTTCCAGGTACGGAGGGGTTAGAAAGATCTCCGCACTGGCCGAGTGCGTACTGCGAATTTCACACAAAAATATATTTTGGCGTCCCAAGGGACGGCGATGCTTCACTCGCTCATAGAAACGGCAACGGGGATGGTTCCAGATCCCGCAATTTAGATCATTAAGCCCCGTTCAATGCACCGTGATATGAACGCAACTTGCCGTTCATAGTCCAGCGCATCGAACTTGGCGCGCTTTTCTGGCTTGAGGTGTTCTCGAACAATACTCATTCGAGTTTCAAAGAATGTCCGACCCATCCACCCGAGCCGCGTCCGGATATCCTCGGAGCGCGGATCGCCGGCGCAGTCGAAACACTCTCCGAAGCCATCGTCGTGCGGATACGGTTCAATGCCTAAGCACGCAGTACACGATGTACTCCTTCGTGGACACCCAAGGTAAGACGCTTAAAGGGTCATACCAAGGCCAGCAGTTGAGCTCCTCCTCCGTAAGACGCCGGGATGAAGCACTTGTTGACGTAAAAAGCTACCTGCAGGAGTGGCCCATGAGATAAAGACGGCATCGTGGACCCAAATGAGGCGAACGGCTCGAGTGCCCGACACCAATTCTCTGCTTATAGCCGAAGCTTGCAGGGAGCCCGCCCGACTCAGTTTTCATGGTGAATGAATTCAAACGAAAGGCTTGGAGACGTATTCCAGCTCTCTAATAGGGAGGGAAGGAAGAAACGCAAGTCACTGACAGCGAAGGCGATACGCTATTAAAACCCTCTTGCCGACAAGAGGGCCAAAAGAGGCCCTAAAAAGAGTGCTACCGGTCGCCCAGATCACGATCGGCCCTGCGGCGGGCCAGGAAATAGTCAATGGAGTCCTTACGGTGAGCAGACGAAGGCAAGGAGAACACATCACCCCACAGGCCGAGCAGACGTACGTCATCATGGCAGCCAACCAGCAGGGTGAAGTCCGGAACCTCCTCCGAAAGGACCTTGGAGAGAGAAACGCGGGCCTCCTCCGTGCCCACGAGGAACATCACCGCATCAAAAGGGAATAGTGCGAGAAGCTTGCCGTACCGAGGGAGCTTCGCACGGATGATCTTGGGCGATTCGGTACCGCGGTCGTACTCCGCCATGAATGTCCGCGTCCCCTCCCGCTCCAAAGAAAAGACCGCATCGGGAATAATGGGATGGTCCCACCCCAACCGTGTCAGTTCCCAGCAGGCAAAAAAGAACTTTATGGGGCTTCCGCCGCTTTCCAGGGCAACCCGAAGGTCATTTACCGCAATGAGGTGCGAAAGCCGTTGCGGCACACGGGGAGATTCAACCTCGGCGAGATACCCGGTCAGAATCGTGCGACCCCGTGGTCCCACCGCGTAGATCGCCTCCTGAAACGCTCGATGTTCGGCAACAAGGAATCCGGCAGAGGCCAGCGCGCGCAAGCGCCTCCGCACCGCGTCCGGTGTCGCATCCCGGAAAAAGAGCTGACGCAACTGGCTTGTGGTGAGCCACTGGGCGGCAGTGCACTTCGCAACGATCCGCCGGTCCCTACTGGTGAGTTTCAGCATGAGCCGGCTCCGGAAGTTTGGTCGTAAGCCCGCAGGCATAGCAACGGACCATGCGCGGCATGCTACCGCACAAGGGACAGTAGCGGAGGAGGTGTCCGCGGTAGGTATACGTGCAACTGCACCGCCAGATCCCCACCAAGGACACCGCCGATCCGCAGTAACAGGCGATCGCAGGCATCCGGGCTACGCGCAGGAATTGCAGATGGCAGTACGCACGCACCGAAGCCTTCACGGCAAGGAATGGCAAGGCGAGTATGCCGAAGGCAATTTCCTTCAGGATCTCCGTAGGGTTCATTGGCCCGCCTCCTGCGCCCGGTATGCTTCTTCGAATTTCGTGCGCAAGTCCGGAGCGTCCGACCCTGGCCCGCTGAAACGGCCGTCACGTTCCTCAACCAGGCGTTCATACGCTTGGCGCGAGAGCCGGTTGCCAAACTCCGGCGATTCGCGGAGCTCATCCACCACCGCCCGGAACTCTTCCCCCTGAGGTATCCGGATCTCGGGAGTCCGGATGCGGATAGCCTCTGCGCTCCGCGTCCGGAGCCAAAGATAGCCCTCGCGATCCGGCAAACTCGCCACACCGTTCCAGGCAATGGTGCGCTCCTCCTCGGGACGGTAGAAGCTCGGCTCCTGAAATGGATTCGGCTCCGGCTTCTGCAGGCGTCCCGTGATAGGGAGAGCCGGCTTCAAGTAGGCAACGTCGTGCGGGGAACCCCGCAGATGCAACGCCCAGCGGATATTGGTGTAGAGCATCTCCAAGATCCTTGAATCAGACACGGCGGTCGAAAGGTTCTGACACAGGAGATAGAAGAAGGAACCATAGGCGCGCGCCATGTTAAAGAGGTCGGGCATGTTCTCAACCTGCTGGCGGGTCAGGAAGAAATTCTGACCTTCGTCAGCGAGCCACAGGTACGTGACGCGCGGATTATTGGGCCGCGCGAAGATCGACTGGCGGATATCGGCAAGGACTAGCCCCTGCAGGAGCAGGCGCACTCCACGGGCGATCGTGGGACCGGAAAGATTGATGAGGACGATCTTCCCCTCGTTTTGGAGTGTGCGGAAGTCTGGTGCAGAGGACCCGGCGAGAGCGAGGCGTACTCCCTCTGACGCAAAGAGCGCGTCCATGCGTGCGCGGAGCGCGGCAACCGTCTGCTTGCCTTCGGTCGCGAAGTGCCGGCTAAAGTAGTATCGCAAATCCGCATTCCGGGACTCTGACACCAGTCGCGACCGAAACGCGTCAGAAGTGAGGAGTCGATCGAGACACGTCAGGGGCAGATTGAACTCGGAGAGGAGCTCAACCGCGTACTTGAGAACATTGGCTCCCCGCAGCGAGAGTTTCTCGCCCGCCGGCAACAAGTCCCGCAACGTATCCAGGCGTGTGTGGATGAAATAATCCTTCTCCGCGTACGGCCAGCGAGACAGGATGTTGTACGGCGCAAGCGCACTGCGGCTGGCAAAATCGATCACCACGATCCGCTCCAGGAGCCGTTCCCGCCTCGCCGGAGGCAACTGTTCCAGTCTCCATGCAAGTATCCATAGAGCGCGCTCGAAGAGTTCCCCTTTGGGATCGATCACGCCAAAGGACATGGTGTCGAGTTCCGGCATCTGGCGGATCAGAGCTTCCAGGACCAAACACGCCGCCATTGTCTTGCCCGCTCCCATGCCTCCCGTGGTTAGCCCCACCGCCCGGACGATGTCCGCGACCGGTACGTCAACGGCCTCCCCCCACGGAGTGCGGCCGAAATGGACCTTGGCTCCGGGCGTTGACCGCATCTCGTGAAGCATCCTCACGGTCGCTTGGCGCGAGGCGATGGATGGCGCACGGGCAAGCTGACGCAGGTAGCGGGACGTGGCACGTTCAAGTTCGTTTTTGGAGAGCTTGTCGACCAGCCAGAGTGATTTCATGGTTCAGTTGTCCCCCAGTTGGGGCACAACGGGCGTGCGTTCGGCACCGGCTGAAGTCCGGGCGCGTACCGCACGAGGCCGGGACCGTTGTAGCATCCGATAAGCGACGTAGCTTATGACCGGAAGCGCGAGGAGAATTCGCCCAGGAAGTGCGGCAATCACAATCGCGATTACGCTAGGGGCAAGGAGTAGCCCAAGTAGCGCGATGAACAGCTTAAAACTGAAGCTAATGGCGCGTTGGGGATCGAACAGGTCTCGTATATTCATTGATTAACCGGTGATTCCTTTCTGATAGCCCGGAAGCTTCCCGTGGCCTCACCAACTAGGACGGCACGGCTCCCTGCTGTTTGACAAAGAAAGCGCTGGGTTCTAAACAGGCTCAAGACAATCCAAGAATGGAAAGAATGGAAGGCGGGAGACACGCCATACTGGCCGGGCAGACTTGAGTTTACGGCAGAGGGCCATTTTTTTATCCGCACATTTATTCGTTTCTGTTATATTTTACTCGTAATACGACTATGAGAGGCCCCTTATGCTTTTCAATCGTGTTGTTTGGGTGGTTGTCCTTTTGTTGTCTTTGGCACTCACCGCTACGGCGCAGGACCGGACCATTGTCCGGGCGGGAGAACTGGTCCGCTGTACCTTGGAAGAGCCGAATCTGTCGTCCGCGACCGCGGATGTGGGCGAGCCGGTTGCCTGCTACGTCATACCGTTCCGGGAATTCGGCTACTCCGTATTCCCCCGCGGCAGCTTCCTTACCGGGCGTGTCAGCGACTACCGGGAACCCGGCAGGCTTGTCGGTAAAGGATGGGTCGTCCTTACCTTTGATCGCTTGATCATGGGAACCAAAGATGAAGTGCCGATCTCGGCCAAAGTCGTTTCCCTCCGGAAGTACAAAGTGGACAGCCAAGGAAAGATTCTCGGAAACGGGCATCCTCGTCGAGATGTGTTCGCCTGGTCCGTGCCGATCTTCTGGCCATCCCAGTTGGTCAGACTTCCGGGTCGCGGCCCTCGGCCGACCCTAAAGGGCGAAACCTCTATCGTGGTGCGAATGCTGGATGATGTAGTGGTGTCAGAGGCAGCCCTCTACCCCGCGCGTCCTTCCGGCTTATCTTTGCGGAAGTAAAGTATCGGAGCATGGTTGATAAATGCTGAAGCTACTGAAAGCATTGATATACGGGCTTATCTCTCTGCTCCTTTTCAGCAGAACGATTAAGTTGATTTGCAATCTGAGTCCGAAGTTCAAGAAATGGTGGAAGAGGTAGCACTGATCAATACTGCCCAGTGGGAGTTCGCGCTTGCTATTGCGGCTGCGAGACCTGCCGAATTGCCTTATTTATCACAAATTCAATGACATCATCGCCCGCCGGATTGTGATCACAATTTCCTAACTTTGTGGTTGTAATCCTCCACATGCCACTCGTGACGGATGGCCGGAAAGGGTGAGGCGAACCTCCAAACATTGATGCAGTGATCTTTGGTCGTCTCCGTTCGTTTGGTTGTGTTTAAACGTCGAATGTCAAACTGCAAGTCAGGAACTTGCCAGAAGCGGTAACCTTGCGGTCCAGGTATCTCTGACTACGGAATCCCAGGTTTCCTTATCGCCTTTTCCAGAGAGAAAGACAGGACTTCCAAGACGCAACAAGAATGGTGCCTCTAATTTGGCTCGCAGAACCACGTTGTACCTCCGAGTCGGCACAG
>WNFP01004672.1_pt1 | contig 12228 bp, 8 predicted proteins | sample 5400201 | NCBI WGS metagenome assembly WNFP01 (sample SAMN13153355, study PRJNA577476) | soil metagenome | isolation source: 115 cm saprolite under Madrone tree | place: USA:California | collected 2016-06-14
CATCATGTCGACGGCGGCTCCGTACCTGCACGTGCCGGCACACGAGAAGCTCCTGCCCAACGGCGAGTTCCGCAACGTGAACTACGATCACACGAGCCTCGGCATCCGCGCGGGCATGCGTCTGGCGCCGTATCTCGCGCCGGCCGAGCAGCACCTGCCGCTGGTGCAGGGGATCTATTACGTGCCGCAGGGCCTGGACGTCTGGGCCCAGCTCGAGTGCGGCTTCCCGGGTCACTACGCGCGCGAGCAGGAGAAGTGCGCCGAGGAGCAGATCGGCCATGAGCTCCAGTGCCACTTCGAGGATCGCGAGCCGCTGCGGGACGGCAGTGTCGAGGACCGCTTCCAGCGCATGTTCCACGCGCTCACGCGCGGCGACAAGGACACGAGCTACCGGCTCTTCCTCGGCCTGGCCCCGGAGCCGGAGCATCGCGCGCGGCTGCAAGACACGCTGCTCTTCGCCGCCATCATCGACCAGCAGGAGTACAACTCGTTCCGCAAGGTGCGCCACATCGGCCACAAGGCCATCCGCACTCGCTCCATGTTCGACCTCGCGGACTGGGTGGGCTGGGAACACGCGCACCCGTTCTTCTACACGGTCGTCCCGGATATCTGCAACGCGCCCATCTTCCATTCGCTCTACGACCACGTGAGCCTGCTGCTCGGGGCGACGTTCAAGGGCGCGCAGTACGAGCTCATCCATCGCAATATCACGCCGCTCAGCGAGGAAGAGCAGGACCTGTTCATCGGGCTGGTTCTGGCGGGGGACTCGATGGCGGTGGCCGCGGAGATCACCGCGCTGCTGGACCGCGGCAAGGCGGTGCAGAGCATCGCCGACACCCTGATGATCGCCCACGCGACTCACGCCGTGACGCGGCTCCGCACCCCGGCGGCGTGGACAGTGCCGACCCACGCCTTCGACTACGGCAACGCTGTCAACCACTGGCTGCGCACCTTCAAGAACCCGCACCAGACCAAGGCCGTCTATCTCGCGGCCTGGTTCGTGACCGACACGATTCGCGAGGTCGACTCCTATCCCGACGATCCCGCGATCGCCAGGCCCGATCCCGCGTCGCGACGGGCATGGGCCGACAGCCGGAGCCTGCCCCAGGCGCTGGCGGAGCTGGAGCCGGCGATCGCCGCGCAGAATCCGAACGACGCCCTCGCGCTGTGCAGTCGTACCTCGAGCGCACGGGAGAGCGCGACAAGCTCATCGGCATGCTCGCCCACTGCGCGGGCAAGTTCCAGGGCGACGCGCACATCTTCCGCAACGCGCGGTCGATCATCGAGGAGTACACGCACAACACGTCCAGCGAGCGGCGGAAGAACGTGCTCTTCGAGTCGTGGACGCACTTCCTGTCGTTCTACCGCAAGCGCACGCTGGCGCCCGATTGCTACGAGCTGTACCAGCGCTACTTCATGAGCTAGCCGACAGGGAGTCAAAGTGATGGGACTGCTCGATGGCAAGGTAGCTGTGGTCACCGGAGGGGGCACCGGCATCGGCCGCGCGGTATCGCTCGATCTCGCGGCGGCCGGCGCGAAGGTAGTCGTCAATGACTACGGCGTGAGCGTCGATGGGCGGGACCCGTCGAGCGAGCCCGCGAACGAGGTGGTGGGCAAGATCCGCGTCAAGGGCGGCCAGGCGGTGGCGAGCCCGGAGAGCGTGGCGACGATGGCGGGCGGCCGGGCCGTAGTGGATCTGGCGCTCAGGGAGTTCGGCGACCTGCACATCGTCGTCTGCTGCGCGGGCATCCTGCGTGAGCGGATGATCTTCAACATGTCGGAGGAGGAGTGGGACGCCGTCATCGCGGTGCACCTGAAGGGGCACTTCACCGTGATGCAGCCCGCGACGCGCCACATGCGGGAGAAGAAGGCGGGCAGCATCATCACCTTCACCTCCACCGCCGGCCTCGAGGGTAGCCCCGGGCAGCCCAACTACTCGGCGGCCAAGGAAGGCATCGTGGGGCTCACGCGGTCGACGGCGCTCGCCATGGCGCGCTACGGCGCGCGCTGCAACGCGATCTCTCCGACCGCGGATACACGGATGACCCAGCGGCTTCCCGGGGAGCGCCGCGGGCTCGCCACGGCCACGCCGCCCGAAGCGATCGGCCCCGTCGCGACCTTCCTTGCGAGCGACAAGGCGGCGCACATCACCGGGCAGATCATCGGCGTGCGCGGCACCGAGGTGACGGTCTACTCGCACCAGGCTCCGCTGCGCACGGCCACCAGCGTCGAGGCCTGGACGCCCGAGCGGCTGGCCGATGTGTGGGACCGCGCCCTCGGCCAGGACCGGCTTCGGCGCTTCGACGCTCTCCAGATCCCGTGGCCGCCCCGCCCCGCCGGAGCGGCCTAGCGACTCCGCACGGAACATCGAGAGCTCATGCCGTCGGAGGCCTCGGGTCTCCTCGCTGCGTCAGCGCTTCCCGAAGCAGATCGTCGACATCTCCAAGCTTGTCTTCGAGCAGATTCAGCTTGGTGGCCAGGTTTTGGATCTCGGACTCGGCGCGGCGATTCACGTCGTAGTCCAGCTCGCTGCGCAGGCGGTCCTTCATGTCCTGGCGATTCTGGCTCATCATGATGACCGGGGCCTGAATGGCGGCGAGCATCGAGAGGAAGAGGTTCAGGAGAATGAACGGATACGGATCCCAGGCCTTGCCCCCCAACGCCACGTTCAGCCAGGAGTAGACCACGAGAACGACGCCGAACAGTATGATGAAGGTCCACGAGCCGCCGAAGCGGGCGACCGAGTCGGCGATGCCCTCGCCGAAGGTCGATTTCTGCTCGATGACTTCGTTGGCATTGCGGCTGGCCCGGACCCGCACGAGTCGTTGGGTGGCGTGGAACTGACGGCCGAGCACGGTCAACATATCCATGCCGGCCATCGGTTTGCGTTGCAGCAACGTGGCTATGTCGTCCCGACTCACCTCGAGACAGATCGTGTCTTCCATCGCGATGGCGCTGGTCTGATGAGGCGTCTGCTCCAGCATGGAGGCGAAGCCGAAAAAGTCGCCGTGCCCCGGCTCGTCGACGAGGACCTCCTGATGATCCTCGTCCACCGTGGTCACGCGGACGGCTCCCGACATCATGATGTAGGCGTGTAGAGGAGGATCGCCGATCTTGTAGATGCGTTGCCGCGGGGCAAATCTCTTGAGCTCGACCTGTGCGGCGAGGACGGCCGCTTCTTCATCGTCGAGCAGGGCAAAAAGTGGAACGTGGGTCAACTCTCGCGGATCACACGCCATTGTTCACCTCCTTCATCGGTGGGCGCTCATTTGCCGCTGAGGGGAAGGGTGAGGAGCGGAGCCGACCCCGGCTTTCCGAGGACCTCGAGGCGCGAGAGCTCCAGGAGAAGCGAGAACGTGGATTTGGTGTCTTGGTCCGTTTGGTCGATGTAGAACCAATACCCTTTATAGGGGATGGCGACATGGGCGTTCGGCGGCCGCTCGTCCGCCTTGACCGAAGACACGCGAAAGAAGTCGCTCATCAGGAGCTTCCAGTCGAAAGGTTGACCGGACGTGCCACGGGTCACGGTCGCCAAACGCTCGGCCACGTGCTCGGCCGGCAGCTCGACCCCATGGCTCACGTAGTAGAGCGCCTGCAGGAAGGACCGGGTCTCGAGATCGATCTGCGCGAGGCCCTCGCTCGGATAGGTCGACGGAAATGGGCTGAGCGAATCCTGGGTGAGAGGGAATTTTGTCACGCCCGCCCGGAGCTTGAACGCCCGCGCGACCTCTCGCATGTCCGCCGAGTCCACCGCCTGGGGATCCACGAGGAGGACGGGCTGCGGGGTTTTCTTGTAGAGGGTCCACCCCGTGCCCTTGTCGTCGAGCCGATACTCGTAGCCGTTCTTGGCCGCCTCCACCATGTCGCGGCCGGTCACGCTTGCCACGGGCAAGGAACCGCCCAGGGCTTCCTGGCGGTCCTCGACGCTGAACACGAGCTGCCCGCGATCCTGCAAGGCCTGCATCGCCTGCACGCCGCGGAGGAAATCCTCGTAGACGGGCTGGGTCTTCGGCGTGGGCCCGCTCGCCGTCTGCGCGTTGGACACCCAGTTGAGGTTCTCCAGGTACAGCCTGAAGACCGTGGAGATCGGCCAGGTGGTCTTCGCCAGATAGATGAGGCCGTCCAGCGGAAGCGTCGTGAAAAGCTTCCGGGTGAATTCCTGGTCGTCGAGGGGCGTAAAGCTGAACGTGGGGCGATCAGCCCCCCCGATCCCGAGCTGGGGAAGGACGGCCGAATAGCTCTTGGCAACCTCCGCCCCCGACGCAACGAAGAAGGGGGTCAACTGAAAGCTCTTGGTGAGCTCGAACTGGGCCGCTATGGCCGACACCGCGAGGCTGCTCGGAGTGTCCGTATAGCGCAGGCGAACAATGTTGAGGAGGAGCTGCTGCTCCCCTGTGGTCTTTACCGCCTCGTTGTACTGGAGTCGGCTCTGGTTGAGGGCCGAGGGGCCAAAACTCGAGCATCCGGTCAGAAGCGCCGCGACCAGAAGCGTGAGGGGCATGGGTCTCGCGCAGTTGATCCGATTTGTCATGACCGGCTCCCTCTCTGGGGGTTGTGGACCGCGGCATTCGCGTCGGCGACGAGGCGCATGAGGCCCTGGATGTCGAAGGTGGGGAAATCCAGTGAGCGCCCGAAGCGCACGACCACGAGCCGCTCGGCCGGCGCGATCACGATCCGCTGGCCCAGCGTGCCCGACGCGAAGAATGAGCCCGCGGGCATGCCGCCCCGCACGCGACGCTTCGCGAAGTCGCTCTCCCCAAGATTAGTAAAGAACCCCGCGCCGTAGCCGAGCGTTGCTCCCGGAGTCGGGGAGGCCGAGAAGCGGACCCAGCCCTCGGGCAGGATCCGCCGGACGCCGACCACGCCGTCGCTCAGATAGAGCGCGCCGAAGCGCGTCCAGTCGCGCGCCGTCGCGAACATGTGGGTCGAGCCGACCGGCGTGCCCGCGCCGTCGAACTCGAGCGTGACGTTGCGCATCCCGAGCGGATCGAACAGCTCGCGGTGGGCGAATCGCAGCACGTCCTCCGGATGGCCGCCCGCGGCATCGCGGATGATCCGCGAGAGGATCAGCGTGCTCGGGCTGCTGTAGTACCAGCGGCTGCCGGGTGGCGCGATGAGCTTGGCAGACTCGGCGAAGCCCGCCATGTCGGATTCGAGGTAGAGCATGCGAGAAGCTGGGTCGAAGCCGTTGTTCACCTCGTCGAGGGCGAGCCCGCTGGTCATCCGCATGAGCTGCTCGACGGTGATGGCGTGGCGGGGGTCGGCCGGATCGCGCCACGCGGCCACGGGCGCCGGCCCGTCCATCGACAGCCGGCCTTGGCGCACCAGGATGCCGATCAGCGCGTTGACGACCGACTTCGTCACCGAGTAGCCGTACAGGGGCGTGTCGATGCCGTACCCGGGAGCGTAGCGCTCCGCCACGATCCGCCCGTCATGGAAGATGACGACCGCCTTGGTCGCGCGCTGCGGCCCACCCTCCGGCTCCGCGAAGGCGCGGTCGAGGGCCGACCGCAATCGCGGGTCCGCCGGCTCGACGATCTGCGGCGGAGCGATGTCCGGCGCCCCGGCCGCGGGCTTCTCGCCGGTCTTCTCCACGGCCGCCTCGCGGCCGGGCATCGGGTTTCCTCCCCGCGCCTGCACGCATCCCAGCCGGTCCCGATACACCGCGCGGCTCGCGAAGGCCCCGGCGAGCGTCGCGCGCACCTCCCGATGTCCGCGGTCCACCTCGTAGCGGACCGCGGGGAGGAGCCGGCGCACCGCAGGCCAGTCCCTGAAGGTCTCGCGATAGGTTTGATCCGGGTCCAGGCCCGCCACGAACGTCTCCGAGCAGAGCGTGTGGCTGACGAGAGCGGTGACCACCCGCAGGCCCTTGTCTGGGCGAAACACGACCGCAGCCGCTGCCAGCCCTGCGGCCAGGATGACGAGTCCGATCAGGATTGACATGCGCACCGTGCGTCATCTTAGGGGTGCGCGGCCGCTAACGCCAGCCAGACGGAGTCGGTTAGGATGGGCGTGACATGGATTCGAAGGCCTGCTCGCCGGTGTTCATCCAGATCCTGTTGACCGGCCTGATTGTGTTGTTCGTCCAGGCCCCGCCGGCTGAGGCGCAGGGCGGGCAGGGCAGGGGCCGGAACCGCCAGCCAGACCAACCCACCAAGCAGGAGAAATCACCGAAGCAGGAGCCGGGGCCCGGGCAGTACTCGTACAACGGCCCCGACGTCCTCGAGGCCATCAATCGCGGGGAAGGGCCGCAGGCGATGGCCTATTTCGAGCGCGCCGCCAAGGAAGACGAGCAGCAGGGCAATCTCGTGCGCGCGGCGCGGGAGCTCCACGGCGTCACCATCATCGCCAACCGGACGGGCCGCTATCAGAAAGGCATCCAGGCCGCGAGCCACGCGATCGACCTCTTCAAGAAAGCCAGCGCGTTGACACCGCAAGACCAGAACGCCTGGGCGTCGTGCTATTCGCACCTTGGAGCCGCGTACCGGCAGCTGGGCAAACTCGCCAAGGCCCGCCAGTCGTTCGAAGAGGGTCTGGCGTACGTCAAGGCAAACATGGGCGGGCGAGGGGCGGGGCAGTCGGAAGGCTACCTGCTGAACGACCTGGCCACGATCGTGTACATGCAGAAGGACTTTCAGACGGCGCTGGCCTACAACACGCAGGCAGCCCAGTATTTCGAGAGCGCGGAGTCGTCGCGTCAGTTGCAGAACATGACGGAGCGCCACCGGCAGAGCCTGCGGCGGTGGGCCGCCAGCTCGTTCTTCGGGATAGGGCGGGACCAGCAGGCGCTCGGCAACCCCGAGGCCGCGGATGCCGCGTTCGCCAAGGGGCTCAGCTACGCGCGCCTGACGGGGCTTCGCGAGGTCGAGATGCAGATGCTGAGCGCCCAGGCCAACGTGGCGCTCGCGCGGAAGGACTATCCCAAGGCGCTCGCCCTGTCCCAGCAAAGCATCGCGCTTGTCGCCCAGATCAATCTGTCGCGCGGCGTCCCGGGCCTCTACCTGGGCCAGGCGAAAGCCCTCGAGGGGTTGGGCCGCATGGACGAGGCGCTGGCATCGACGCGCGAGGCGGTGCGCCTGATCGAGGAGGTCCGCGCGGACCTGACCGACTCCGACCTTCGCACGGAGTTCTTCGAGGGCAAGCAGGGGATCTACCAGCACGCGGTGTACCTGGCGCTGCAGGCGCAGAAGCCCGAAGAGGCCTTCGCGCTGTCGGAGCAGAGCCGGTCGCGGACCTTCCTGGACCTCCTGGGCAGCCAGACCACGCTGTCCAAGGGCAAGACGCGCGCGCTGGTCAGCGAGGAAGTGCTGCTCCGCGCGCGGCTGGCCGAGGCCAAGGCGGAGGCCCAGCAGTCCGAGGGGGCCGAGGAATCCGCGCGCGCGCGGGCACAGGCCGACGCCCTCGACCGCGACTACAAGGCCTTCCTCGAGCGCGTCAAGAAGGAGAACCTTGAGCAGGCCTCGCTCATGTCCGTGGAGCCGGTGAAGCTGGCGGAGATCCAGGCGCTCCTGCCCGAGGGCACGACGCTGCTCGAATACTACGCGGGCGAAGGCGGCGTCTACGTCTGGATCGTGGACCGCACGCGCTTCAAGCTGGTGCAGCTGCCGGGCGACCGGCCCTCGCTCATGAACCAGGTGCGCAACTTCCGCGGCGCCATCACCAAGCAGGCGCCGATCGGCAACGTGCAGGGGCAGGCGACGGCCCTCTATCGCCGGCTGATCGAGCCCGCGCTGGCCGACATCCAGGGCCAGCGCCTCGTGATCGTGCCGCACGGGGTGCTGCACTACCTGCCGTTTGCCTCGTTGCGCTCGCCGGGGCGCCGGTGGCTCGTCCAGGACTTCGCGCTCAGCACGCTGCCCAGCGCGAGCGTGCTGCGCTATCTGACCGACAAGGGCGCCAAGGCCCCCGCGGGCACGCTGGTCATGGGCAACCCCGACCTGGGCGCCGAGCTGGCCCTGCCGTGGGCCGAGCGCGAGGCGCGCATGGTGGGCCAGCAGGAGAAGGACTCGACCGTGCTGGTGCGGGCGGACGCAACAGAGGCGCAGGCCAAGAAGCTCCTGGAGACGGTGGGCATCGTGCACTTCGCCACTCACGGCGAGCTGAGCGAGACCGACCCGCTGTCGTCCGCGGTGCTGCTGGTGCCGGGAGGCGGCGAGGATGGCCGCCTGGAAGTGCGCGAGGTGTTCGCCCTCGACCTGCACGCCAAGCTGGTTGTGCTCTCGGCCTGCGAGACGGGCCTGGGCAAGCTCTCCCGCGGCGACGAGGTGGTCGGGCTCCAGCGGGCCTTCCTCTACGCGGGCACCCCCGCCGTCGTCACCACGCTGTGGAAAGTGGACGACAAGGCCACGTACGACCTGATCCGCGCCTTCTACTCCAAGCTCGAGAGCGCGGGCGCGGTCGAAGCCCTCCGTCAGGCCCAGCTCGAGACCATGGCCACGTATCCGCATCCCTACCAGTGGGCCGCATTCAATTTAACGGGTGCGCCGCGGTGAGATCCAGGACGCTAACGATCCGAATCAAATCAGCTGACACAGCACTTGAGGAGTTCCGGAGAACTTTCAAGAGCGTCGAAGACGGGCGCGCCGTCCGTAAACGTGAAGGCGTCTACTTCACAAGTATCGAGGCTGCGCGAAACCTGCTCACGCCGACTCGCCTCGCTCTTCTCCGATCTGTTCGATCCGGTCGTCCAGGGTCTATCTATGAGCTTGCAAAAATGGTCAACCGAGATTTCAAGAACGTCCAGGACGATCTTCGAATACTAGAGAGGTACGGGTTAATCCGTATGTCGGATGCGATGCGCCCTGGAAAGCGCCGAGTTCGAGTGCCACAATCCCTCTTCGACGAAATCGAGCTCAAGATTGCGATTTGAGGTTGTGTGACGCGCAAGTGCAAGGACACGCAGAGGTGCTGAAGGTCAGCTAAGGACCAACGGGCAGCCTTCATCCTGACGTGTATGGTTCGCTGAGGTGACAGCTGCGCCTCAGCGCGTGCCTCTAGTTTCGCGCCTCAAGTGTCTTCCCTCCCCGACAGTCCTCTGTATCGAAAGAACCACTCTTGAAACGATTCTGAAGCCGGCCTACGGTGAGCCTCCAGTTCGGCGCCTGCAGATGACACGCGGGAGTCGAGGGAGGAAAGATGACCCGTTCCGGATTTCGCTTCGCGGTACGCTGGCGAGCGCTCGCGAGTGCCTGCGTGTCGATCATCGCCCTCGTCTTGCCGCATTGGTCTTTCGGGCAGGGCCTCGAGCCGGTGGGCACGCTCGCGCATACGCACGGCGACCTGCTTGGCATTGCGGTGGCTTCCGACGGCACGGCCTACACGTCCGATGTGAAGCGGGGCGAGATCCTCAAGGTGAGTCCAGATGGCGCAGTGACCGTCCTCTTCGCGGGGTTGCAGCGTCCATCGGGCCTCGTGCTGGCCGGTCCGGATCTTCTCATCGCCGAGGAAGGCGCGGGACGCGTCATGCGGCTGACGCCAACGGGCGCGCTGTCTGTCCTCGCCAAGGGAATGAAGACGCCACGCTGGCTCGCCCTCGCGGACGACGGCACGCTCTATATCACGGCGAATCGGCTTTCGGGACCGGACGGTTCCAACCCCGACGAAGCCAAGGTCATCATCCGACGGGATGCCTCGACTGGGCACCTCACCGTCGTTGCGAGGGACATCCACGGGCTGGAATCCCTTGCGCTCAACGGGACCGCGCTCTTCGCGGTGGCCGATTGGGTCGAGGGGCTGCCGCGGGGAGCGGGTGTCATCGCGCGCTATCCGCTCCGGCAGGACGGCGGCCTGGATTCCCCGGCCTACTTCGTGTCCGCCGGCGTTCCGAATCCGCGCGGCCTCGTCCTCGATCCACTTGCGGCTCTCTATGTCACGGCCGACTCCGTGCCTGCCGACAACAAGCCGTCGTCCGGCGCTATAGTCAAGGCGCACTCCGATGCCCACGTCACATCCTTTGCGACGTCCCTATCGGACCCTCAGGGTCTTTCTCTCGGCCCCGACGGTTCCTTGTATGTCGCCGACGGCCGCTCCGGACGACTCGTGCGGTTCCCCGCGCCTCCGCCTCCAAGCCTCGCTCAGCCGCCAGCCTACACCAATCAATCCCCGCTGCCGGTGAGCGGGACGGCTGTGCCGAACGCTCGCATTGATCTTTTCGTCAACGATGCGGTCACCGCGGTTACTGGGACGTCAGGCAATGCGGGCGCCTTCACTCTCCAAGCACCCCTGGAGCTGAACGCCGAGAACGGGCTCGAGGTGTTCGCGACGGCCCTCCTTGGCGACGGCCTGACCAGCGCACCCGCGCAGGCGAGCATCACCCACGACAACCAGCCGCCAGCCATCAACTTCGTCACGCCGCCGGCCAACGCATTCCTGCGCCAAACCGCGGCGGTGCAGGCCCAGGCCAGCGGCGGAGCCGGCAGCCCGATCATGGCCTTCACGCTGAGCGCCGGAGCGCAGGTGCTGACAACCACCTTGAGCCCGGCGCCACCGGCTTCGATCATAACGGCGAGCGCGAGCTGGAACACGACCGCTGCTCCTGAGGGCGCCCAGACGTTGATCACGAAGGCTACCGATCAGGCGGGCAATACGGCCACGGCGACGCGCCCGGTCATTGTGGACAATACGCCGCCAGATACCCAGATCACGGCGGGGCCTAGCGGTGCCATTGGAGATTCGTTCGCGACATTTACGGTGACCGGCACGGACAATCTTGCGCCCGTCGCCAAGCTTCAATACGCTTGGCGTCTCGACGGCGGCGCCTATTCGGCCTTTGATCCCAGCACACAGATCACGCTGAGTGGCCTCTCGGCAGGTCCGCACACGTTCGAGGTGAAAGCGCGCGACTTGGCCGGCAACGAGGATCCCACGCCCGCGAAACAGACCTTCACCGTCGTCGCGCCCGGTGTCCAGATCACGTCCCCGGTGGCTGGCGCGACGGTGCCGGCCGGACCGCTGCTGGTGCGCGGGACGGTCAACGCGGGCGGCGCAGATGTCGGTGTCACCGTCAACGGACGTCCGCGATCAGCGTTACCGGCGGCCTCGCCGACGCGTTCGTTCTCCAACCCAGCACCGAGAGCGGTACTGCCCCGCTCCAGGTCTCCTTTTCCGTCTCGGGCCCTCGACTCGTGACTCAGGTCAGGCTCGATTTCGACGGGAACGGCATCGTCGACTTCCAGGGTCCAAGCCTTGAAGGCCAGTGGTTCACGTACGCGCAGCCGGGCCTGTACGTTGCGACGGCCGTTGTTACCGACAGCCAGGGCGTTCAAACGTATGCAAAGGCCGTCATCCAGGTGTTCGAGCGGGCGGCGTTGGAGGCATTCCTTCAAGCACGGTGGATCGGGTTCAAGGACGCCCTTCGCCGCGGGACCGTCGCCGATGCAGTCGAATCGATCGCGATGAGGAAGCGGCAGAGCTACCAGACGCTGCTCGGCAGTCTCATGGTGCCGCTGAGCCAAATCGACTCCGTGCTCACGGACATCAGCCTTGTGACCTTCGACGGCGAATGGGCCGAGCTGAACATGACTCGCATCGACGATGGGCGGCCCATCGGCCACTTGGTGCTCTTCGTGCGGGACGCCGACGGCGTCTGGCGGCTGCACTTCTTTTAGGAGGCGAGTCATGACTTGCACACGCAACGTGGGCGTCGCCCTCTCGATAGGACTGGTACTCAGCCTCTCCGCTGGATGCGGACACTTGATTTATCCGAGCGGCACGTACAGCGGGCGGGTCGTCGATGCGGATACCGGCCAGCCAATCGCCGGAGCTGCCGTGATCGCCGCTTGGACACGTGACATCCCAGTAGCTCCCCATATGGCCGAGCAAGACTGGGATGCCTACGAGACCGTGAGTAATGCTGACGGCGAGTTCACGATTCCACACCGGACGCACTTTACCTGGTTCGGCTGGATTGAAGAGCCTACCCTCATCGCGTTCTACCCCCCCTTCGCCCCCGGATACCTGGGAGAAGGCGATCGAGCTGATCAAGGCCCTCCTGGGGCGCCTCTGACGATTCGATTGAAGCGGCTCACGGATAAGAAAGAGCGCGTTCTCAATGCGGGCCGTCCAGTCGGTACGGACGGCCTGCCAGCAAAGAAAATTCCGAACCTTCTGCGCCTCATTGACGATGAACGTCGAGAGCTCGGCCTTGAGCCCTACGCCGCCCCGCAGTCCAAGCCATGAGAACGCTCCAGACTCGACTTCCGGAGGCGTTGTTTCTCGTTGTACTGACTG
>WNFP01005911.1_pt1 | contig 12228 bp, 10 predicted proteins | sample 5400201 | NCBI WGS metagenome assembly WNFP01 (sample SAMN13153355, study PRJNA577476) | soil metagenome | isolation source: 115 cm saprolite under Madrone tree | place: USA:California | collected 2016-06-14
TCATCGTGAGGAGAGTGCACCGGAAGGGGCATCCAAAAGCCTTCGCGGTTGGTCACGCGATTGGCCATGAGAGCGGCGTGTTGCGTGAGGGCCTTGACCGGCGAGAGGCTGTGTCCAACGTATAATGCGGAAATCGCTGCGGTGAGCAAAAGGCTTAGTGGAAAAAGAAACAAGGCAACCTTGCCGAAGCTGTCAAGGACGCGATTGGTGCCAAAGGTGGGAATGGCGACGGCCAGAATGCGCGTTTGTGTCCCCTGCTGAAAAGGAATGAACGCCAGGCGCACCGATTCGCCAGAGGCGATGACGCCAAGGCCAAAAACAGCCTCGGAGAGGTTGGGCTGCAGCCCTTGGACGTCAATAGAGGTGGCGAGATTCCTGGATCGTTGGAGGACGAGGCCGGCGGGATCGAGAACTTCAAAAAACTGGCCGGGGATGTCCATGCGATTGATGTCTTGCGAATTCGGTTCAGCGGCGAAGTCGGCGATGATGGGGCGAGCGGTTTCGAGTAACTGGCGATTGAGCTGGGCAGAGACTTCGTGGGCGAGGAGCGCCCAAAAGGCGAGGTAGGAGGCGGCCAGGAGCACGCCGACCACACTGCAAAAGAGAACCATCATGCGAAAGCGAAGCGAGCGTGCCTGCATCATTCGGTCAGCCCCAGACGGTAACCGACGCCGCGGATGGTATGGATTAGCTTTGCAGAACGGTTCAAGTCCACCTTTTGGCGGAGGCGATTGACGTAAACTTCCACAAGATTGGTCTCGCTATCGAAATGGCGATCCCAGACATGTTCCACGATTTCCGAGCGAGTGACGAGCTCCGGGGCGCGCAGTAGGAAGAGTTCAAGGAGGGCGAATTCTTTGGAAGTCAGAGGAACGGCTTCCTTACCACGAGTGGCGCGACGGCGATGGCGGTCTAGTTCTAGGTCGGCGTAGCGTAGTTTTGCGTTTCCACTGTGGAGGCCACGGCGAACCAAAGCTCGCACGCGGGCGAGAAGTTCCGCCAAGACGAACGGCTTGGTGAGATAGTCGTCTGCGCCAGCGTCCAGGCCCTGGACCCTTTGTTCGACCAAGCCCCGGGCCGTGAGCATCAGGATGGGGGCTTCGATACCTTGCTGACGCAATTCGCGGCACACTTCGATGCCACTGAGACCGGGCAACCTGACGTCCAGAAGAATGGCGTCGTAGGTGACGTCTGTACCGAGTTCGAGGGCCTTTTCACCGTTTTCCACGGTATCTACGGCATACGAGTTTTCACGCAAGGCGCGAGCGATGAAGCTGGCGACTTTCCTTTCATCTTCAACCAAGAGTAAGCGCATATACCGTGAACCGTATCATCGTACGGCGGGAGAGAAATTTGAGAAAGAGCGCCGCCCGAAACAGAATTCGGTAAATGGAAATCTCAGTGCACTTCAAACACCAGAACTTTGGCATTGTCCATTCCGTGCTTTGGCACGGCCACGAAATAGCGGCCTAATTGAGGTACCAGGAGCGCCGTCCTGCCCAATGGCCCCGTGGGGACTTTTTCAAGAAGCTTGTAGTCGTCAGGCCCCGACTGGCCATAGACATCAGCATCGCCATCGCAGGCCGCGTAGATCCTCTTACTGCCCGGATCATAAATCATGTCATCAATCCCTTTGGTGATTGGCAGAGCTGTGACTTCTTTGCCCGATTGCGTGTCTAGGATGGAGATTGATCCACTTCGACAAGCCACGAACAGCCGGTGGTTCACTTCATCAAAGGCCATGGCGACGTTGGTCTTGCATTTCGTTATCGGCCAACTCGTGACCACTTCCCGCTTTTCCCGGTCGACGACATCCACCTGACTCCTCGCCTTGTTGTTGACGTACAGCTTGGGGCTGGATTTCTCGAGCGCCATGGCTTCGAGAGTGTCCCCGTCAATTTTGATGTCCGACAACTTCGTTCCTGCAGTGGTGTCCACGACACTCATCATGGAATACGTTTCATGAACGTCGCCACCGCCATTATCAATATAGAGAAACTTTGTTACCGGATCGTATCCAATCGAATCCGCATCCTCCAGGAGTTTCACGCTCGATAGCAGCTTGTACGTGTTGCTATCGAAGATTTTCAGGTCGCCTGCTTCGCCATCTGTAATGTACAAGTGTCCGAGGTCCTCGCGAAAAAGAACCGCGTGGGGCCTCTCGATGCCGCGGATGGTGTGGATCAGTTTGCCGTTCTTCACGTCAAGGACCAGGACGGCCTTGAAATCTTCGGGGGTTGCGAAAAGACGGCCACCCTTCAGGTCGATCGCAAAGTGGTCGAAATTCCCTTTGACTTCGGGAGGCAGCTTGAAAGTCCGGATGAGCTTGAGTGGTGAAGGCTCCTGACAGGGAGTCCTTCCTCCAACAAGAATGATTGCCGCGAACAAGACGTAATGCCTGGTTTTCATTTCCTCTCCCAGACACCTGATGTCTGCCAAAACGTATCACCTTGACGCAAGAGTTCCAAACTACAATGTGGCTCGGCGACCACAGAATGCGGACACGATTGCGCCTGGCAGTGTACGGGCGCGAGACAGAATAATTCATTCGATTATAGGCGAGCTTAAAACAAGATTAATTTCTATTTAGAATGAAGATTGCTGGCGAAAAAAATCGCAAGTGCAGGTAGCGTTAATCCCACTGTGGTTCCACGAGGACAGATAAGATGGTGAGGGATAAATGAAACGAACATTTGTCACGTTTATTGCAATGGGAACGCTGGCGGTCTGCCTGACAGCGCAGGACAGAACCCCTTTGAAGCTAGTCGCCACAATTCCATTGCCGGGGTTGCACGACGGCGACTTTGACCATTTTGCGCCAGACGTCGCCGGGCACCGACTGTTTCTCACCGCTGAAGAAAATGAAAAGGTCGTAGTTTTGGACACCAGTGGGAACACGGTGATTCACACCATGGAGGAAATCAAAGCGCCACATGCCATCCTGTACCGCCCCGATTTGAAAAAGCTTTTCATCGTGGAAGGCGACGCTTCTGCCGTGCGAGTCTACGACAGTGAAAATTACAAACTGTCTGGCGAGATCAAACTGTCCATCGATGCGGATTCTATCGCCTACGATGCTGCCAAGAACTATCTGTATGTCGTCAACGGCGGCCGCGAAGCGCATACACCGTATTCGCTGATCAGTGTAGTGGATACGAATAGCATGAAAAAACTGCGCGATATCAAAATTAATTCCAACCACGTTGAAGCGATCCTCTTGGAACAATCCGGTCCGCGACTGTTTTGTAATATCACTGGGGAGAACGCCATAGGCGTCATGGATCGCGATAAATCTTCTTTAAAGACCACCTGGCCTCTGCCCGCGGGTGATACGCAAAATGTGGCGATGGCGCTCGACGAGGCGAATCACCGCCTGTTTGTGGTAACTCGTAAGCCGGGGAAGCTGATCGTCTTCAATTCCGGCGACGGAAAATTGATCGCCGATTTGCCCGCGGTGGGTTTTGTGGACGACATGAGTTACGATGCGAAGCACAAGCGCCTTTACCTAGCTGGAGATCAGTTTGTCGACGTCTTCGAGCAGAAGGATTCCGACCATTACGCTCTGCTTGCAAAAATTCCGGGGAGCTTCCGAGCCAAAACGGGGATCCTGGTCCCGGAACTCAATCGCTACTACCTTGCCGTGCCGCACCATGAGAATAAAGACGCCGAAGTGCGAGTGTACGAGGTGCAGCCTTAAGGAGCGCGCGTGCGTGGCAACTTGACGCGAACTACATCCGCCGATGGAAACTTCTCCCCACATCCAGCAGCAAACGCGAGAGCCTGAAGCGCAGCATGAAATGAGTTCCACTTGGGCGTCCCCACGCTGGATCCGAATTATTCCCGTGGCGCTGGTGATGTACACGATCGCGTTCATCGATCGAACAAACATATCCCTTGCCCTGCCACGGATCAGCCGCGACCTGAATCTGGATCCTCAACAAGCAGGAACCGTTGCAGGCATTTTCTTCTGGGGATATCTGGCGTTACAAATTCCGGGCGGCCATTTGGCCAAATATTGGAGCCCGAAGAAATTTATCAGCGTGCTCCTGGTGGCGTGGGCGACGTTTGCCGTAGGCTGCGGACTTGTCCGTACGTATCACCAGTTGCTGATCCTACGTTTGCTGCTGGGAGTGGCCGAGAGTGGGGTCTTTCCGGCGACTCTGATACTTCTGTCACACTGGTTTTCGCGCGCCGAGCGCGCCCGTGCCAACGCTTTCTGGTTGCTCTGTTTACCGGGAGCGGTGATCGTGGCGTCGCCCTTTTCGGGATGGATGCTCGATCACTGGAACTGGCGCGTGATGCTGGTGGCCGAGGGTTCGCTACCCTTTCTGTGGCTTGCGATCTGGCTTGCACTTATCCAGGACCATCCTGAAGACGCCCGCTGGCTGCCGGATGGTGAGCGCGAATCTTTGGTGGCAACCCTCAAGCGGGAATCCCTCGAACTAGAAGGCACGCAGAACATCTCCTACCTACGGGCGCTGCTACGCCCCCAGGTGTTCCTTCTGGCCGCCGTCTATTTCTGTTTTGTGAGCGGGCAGATGGGATTGCTGTTTTGGCTGCCCAGTGCGATGGGAAAGTTCAAGAATCTGAGCAGTCTCCATACCGGGTTGCTCTACACACTGCCCTTCATTGTCGGTGCTATTTCTCTACAAATCGTCTCTCGTCATTCTGACAAAATGCACGAACGCCGGCGGCACGCGGCTGGCGCCATGCTGTTCGGAGGATGCTGCATCCTGCTCGCTGTTGCCATCATTCCTTACTCTCTGCTGATTGCATTCGCTTTCATCGCACTGAGCGGCGTTGGTGCTTACGGTCCGATGGGCGCATTTTGGGCCATTCCGACTGAAACACTGCCCGCAAGAATCGTCGGCTCGGTTATGGGATTTGCGAACGCGATCGGCAATCTGGGCGCTTACTTTGCGCCCCTTATCGTCGGCTATCTCAACAAGAAAACCGGGAATTTTCTCTCGGGATTTACGTACCTCGGATTGGTGACCGTGGCGGCCGCCGGACTGGCGATGTTCTTGAAGACCGCGCCTGTTGTTCCCGCGGCTCAAATTAGGGAGGGGCAATGAGAGTTCAAGCTAAACGGTTTCGCGCGGTTGTATCGGTTCTTGGAGTTGCGATGTTTCTTGCATTTTGCCTGAGTTCCACACTGGGTTTCGCGCAGGAGCCTGTGACTCCGCCGCCCCCGCCCTTGCCGCCGCCGCGCGCCAGAACGAATGAAAAAGTAGCCATTCGGGCTGGGCGGTTCTTTGATTCGAAATCGGACACTCTCAAGAAGGAACAGGTCATCCTCATCGAAGGGGCACGCATCGTGCAAGTGGGGCCGGCGAATGAGGTGCAAATTCCGGCTGGCGCCGAGGTCCTCGACCTGTCCAATGCCACGGTTTTGCCCGGGCTGATCGATGGGCACACTCACGTTTTCGCCGGCGGCCCGGATCTGGATGAGCAGATGTTGAAGGAGCCGCTGCAGTACCGCACGCTAGAAGCGCTTGTGAATGCCCAACGCGACCTCTATGTCGGGTTCACTACTCTCCGCGACTTGAAGACGCTCGGGGGCATGTATGGCGACGTGGAGTTGCGAAACGCCATCAACAGTGGGCTGGTTCAAGGGCCACGTATGCAGGTTTCCGGGCGTGGCTTCCAGGCCACCGGCGGATTTCGCCCCAAAGGCTACTCCCGTGATATACAGCTGCCCTCCATGCTGGAAACGGTTGATTCACCGTGGGAAGTGCGCAGAGGGGTCCGCGAACAGCTGATGAACGGCGCAGATTGGATCAAGTTCTACGCGACGAATGATTTTACTTTTGCGGCCGACGGCAAGATGGTCATCCCTGTTTTGTTCACGTTCGAGGAAGTTCGGGCCTTTGTCGAAGAAGCGCACGATAGGGGGCACAAGGTTTCTTGCCACGCATTCGGAGGCAAAGGACTGCATAACTGTGTTGCGGCCGGGGTGGACACGATTGAACACGGCGTGGATCTTTCCGATGAGGACATCCAGCAGTTCAAGACTAAAGGGATTTATCTCATTCCGACGCTGTATCATTACCAGCTCGACAGGGAACACGACGCGAGGAAATACGGCGGCCATACTGTTGCCGAGGTATCGGAGCCCAACTTTCGGCGCGCCGTTGCGGCCGGTGTGAAAATTGGTTTCGGGACCGGAGTTGGGCCCTTTCCGCACGGCACGCAGACAAAAGAGTTCGGCTACATGGTCAAATTCGGGATGACTCCGGCGCAAGTCATCCGATCCGCGACGATCGTAGATGCACAAATGATGGGCTGGGACGCTAGTATTGGCTCGATCGAGCGCGGGAAATTCGCGGACATCGTCGGTGTCTGCGGCGATCCGCTGGCCGATATTACGGAGCTCGAGCGCGTGAAGTTCGTCATGAAGGGGGGGCAGGTGTTGCGCTATGACTTGAACGCTCCCGGCGAAAAGGGATGCGGTCAAAAGTGAACCGTAAGATTTTCAGGTGACTCATGCGAAGGCGTGATTTTGGAAAGGCTTCTCTGGGCGTGATCGCTTCGACGGCGTTCCTCCGATCGGCAAAGGGAGCCGAGACTCCCGCCGGCGATTTCGCGAAGGCTCCAGGCCTGACCGAATATGTCGGGAAATTTATCGCGTCAACAAAGTACGAGGATATTCCACAAGACGTCATCGAACTGGGCAAGAAGTCCATCCTCGACGGATTGGGACTGGCGTTGGCCGGCTCGCGCGCCCAAATGGGAGCGATTTGCCGGGAATATGTGGCACATCTCGGGATCTGCGGCGCAAAAGCTACCATCATCGGTTCTTCGAAGAAAACCTCTCCGCGCTTTGCCGCATTCGTAAACGGCGTATCCATTCATGCAGATGATTACGACGACACGCAACTTTCCGCCGCTAAAGATCGCGTGTATGGGCTCCTAGTTCACCCTACGGTCCCCGTGTTGCCCGCGCTGCTGGCGCTGACTGAAGGCAGGACGATTTCTGGCAAAGACCTCATGCTTGCATATCATTTGGGTGTTGAGGTGGAATGCAAGATTGCGGAGGCCATCTCGCCTCGCCACTACCAGGATGGATTTCATTCCACCGGAACCTGTGGCCCTTTCGGCTCGGCGGCGGCTTGCGCAAAAATACTTCGATTTGAACTCTCGAAAATACTGAATACCTTTGGGTTGGTGGCCAGTCAGTCCGGAGGACTCCGAGAGAATTTTGGCACGATGACCAAGCCATTTCAGGCCGGTCATGCCGCCGAGAGCGGTTTGGCGTCGGCGGAGCTTGTCGCTCTGGGTTGGACGGCAGCGGAGCAAATACTGGAGGCGGAGCGCGGGTTTTTCCACGCGTTCGGCGGATCGTTCGATCCGGGTGCGATTGCTAATCGCCTGGGAAAACCATGGACATTCAACTTACCTGGAATATCTCTGAAACCATATCCCTCAGGCTCCCTCGCGCATCCTGCAATGACCGAGCTGGCGCGCCTGATCGATGTCAACAAAGTACAGGCGGCTCAAGTAGAAACGCTCGACGTTGGCGCCAACCATCAAATGAGGACGACCCTTCTTCACCATCGACCAAAGAACGGTTTAGAAGCTAAGTTCAGCATGGAATTCTGCATGGCGATTCTTCTTTTGCGCGGCAAAGCAGGATTAGGCGAATTCTCGGATCGAATTGTACAAAGATCGGACGTGCAAGAGATGATTGGCCGCGTCAACTTCTATGTGGATCCCGAGGCGGAGAGTGCCGGCTATGACAAAATGACGTCGCTGTTGAGAATTCATCTTAAGGACGGACGAACCATCAGCGGCCGCGCGGAATTTGCCAAAGGCAGTCCATCGAACCCAATGAGCTTTGACGAGACAGCGGCCAAGTTCAGAGGATGTGCGGAATTTGCGGAGTGGCCCAAGGACAAGGCGGAGAAACTCATCAATTACGTAAAGGCATTGGATTCGGCGCGCGATGTCAGCACTATTTGGCCGTTGCTCTCTGCTGAGAAGGGATAAAGTACCACCTGGATGAAAATGTTCAACATCGCAGTAATCGCCGGAGATGGCATCGGCAAGGAGGTAGTTCCGGAAGGCATCCGTGTGCTTGATGCGGCGGGGAAGCGTTTCGGATTCCAATTTCAGTGGCAAGCTTTCGATTGGAGTTGCGAGACCTATGTCCAGACCGGGAAGATGATGCCGCCCGATGGTTTGCAACAGTTGCGTCCGTTCGATGCCATCTTCCTAGGAGCTGTGGGGCACCCGAGCGTTGCGGATCACGTCTCGCTCTGGGGGCTGTTGATTCCGATTCGGCGCACCTTCAGGCAATATGTCAATCTGCGACCCGTGCGTCTCCTTGATGGGATTGAAACTCCGCTGAAAAACTGGAAGCCCGGTCAGATTGATTTCTGCATCGTGCGGGAAAACAACGAGGGAGAATATTCAAATATCGGCGGGCGCCTCTATGAAGGAACCGACGAAGAGATGGCCGTCCAACAAATCGTCTTCACACGGCGCGGAGTGAACCGCGTCATGCGCTACGCGTACGAATTGGCTCGTAAGAGAAGGAAGCATCTCACCTCCGCGACAAAATCGAACGGGATCATCCACACTATGCCGTTCTGGGATGAATGCTTTCATGCCATGGCCGCCGAGTATCCCGATATCCGCACCGACCAGTTTCATATCGATATCCTGACAGCTCACTTCGTACGTCATCCGGATTGGTTCGACGTGGTCGTGGGTTCCAATCTTTTCGGCGACATTCTCTCGGACTTGGGCCCGGCCGTGGTTGGATCGATTGGCATCGCTCCTTCGGCGAATCTCAACCCCGAAAAAGAATTTCCATCCATGTTTGAGCCCGTCCACGGCTCTGCACCGGATATTGCAGGGAAGGGCATCGCGAACCCAATCGGGCAGATTTGGTCAGGCGCGATGATGCTCCGGCATCTCGGCGCTTGGGAAGCCGCCGATGCAGTCGAGAATGCCATCGCAGAGGTTCTGGCGCTATCCAAAGTTCGCACTCCCGATATAGGCGGTGGCGCCTCGACAAACGAACTAGGCACAGCGATAGCTTCACGGGTGAGCAGGGAGAACTAGCTCGTACAGCCGATGTCCCACTACTGGAGGCAGGCAGTATGCGCATGTCCACCCCAGTTCGTGCGTGGTCTTTCACTCCAGCTAGGCAGAATGTGAATCTTGCGGACAGCGCGGTCCTATGATGGTCCCTACTGATCGGAAATCAAAAACTTGGTCTGTGATTCGCGTCTCCAGCGGAAATTTTCTGGAGATGTACGACTTCATGGTTTTTGGCTATTACGCCTCGGCGATTGGTAAAGCTTTCTTTCCGAGCGGCAGTCCATTCGTATCGCTGATGTTGTCGCTGATGACTTTTGGGGCAGGGTTTCTGATGCGGCCTCTTGGAGCCATCGTGCTTGGCGCGTACGCGGATCACCACGGACGCCGCGCCGGCCTGATGCTGACGTTGGGACTCATGTCCGTCGGGATCCTCTCCATCGCGTGTATGCCGGGCTACGCCAAGATTGGCCTCTTAGCCCCGTTGTTGGTTGTGATCGGCCGGCTGCTCCAGGGATTTTCCGCCGGAATGGAACTGGGCGGCGTCTCCGTTTACCTGTCGGAGATCGCCACACGTGGCCACAAGGGGTTCTATGTAAGCTGGCAATCCGGGAGCCAGCAGGTGGCCGTCATGTTTGCCGCACTAGTGGGAGTCGTGCTGAGCGCCAAACTCCCGCCAGAGAAAATGACAGCGTGGGGTTGGCGTGTGCCTTTGCTCCTCGGTTGTGTGATTATTCCGTTCCTCTTCACGCTACGGCGCTCGCTTCAGGAGACGTGGTAACGATGACCACGGTTTCTTTCTACATGATCACTGCCTATACGCCCACGTTCGGTAACTCCGTGCTGCATCTCGCGAACATCGACAGTTTGATCGTCACGCTCTGTGTGGGCGCATCAAATCTTTTCTGGCTCCCGATCATGGGAGCGCTCTCCGATAGGATCGGGCGGCGCCCCTTACTTTTCGTTTTCACAATCCTGATGCTGCTTACGGCCTATCCGGCCATGCTGTGGCTGGTGCGCGAACCCTCCTTCACGCGCCTGATGACCGTCGAACTCTGGTTCTCGTTTATCTACGGAAGCTACAACGGTGCGATGGTTGTGTTCTTGACGGAGATCATGCCAATCGATGTACGGACTTCAGGTTTCTCGCTCGCCTATAGTTTGGCCACCGCCGTGTTCGGCGGATTTACGCCCGCGATCAGCACCTACTTGATTTATCTCACTGGAAATCGCGCCGTTCCAGGTCTGTGGCTGTCCTGTGCCGCTGCGATCGGACTTATCGCAGCGTTGTTAGCCAGACCCCAGCAGGATGTTGTCGTACCTCGATGACATTAGAGTTTTCATTCCGGTCTATCGACAGCGATGCATTCTGTCGTGGATAGTTTAGCTCTTCCTATTTTCGCTTAGCCCCACGCTCAGCAAAATAGCAGTTTGCCAAGAGCTTTAGAGTAGACACTCTACAGAAAATAGAGTAGAGTGTCTACGTAATGAGTCGCGATGTACGTTCTCGAGTTGAGCTGCTGCAAGGAACGCTCGAACTACTTATCCTTCGCACGCTGCTTGCGGGACCTACTCACGGCCACGCGATCGCGAAGCACATTCATCGCACCTCGGAAGAGCTACTCCAGATCGAGACCGGGTCGTTATATCCAGCACTCCATCGGCTGGAGGCCAAGGGCTGGATCGGTGCGTCTTGGGACCTCTCGAATAAAGGCAAGCGGGCCAGGTTCTACCGCCTTACGCCCCTCGGGCGCAAACAGCTCGTGACCGAACAATCCAAGTGGGAAACTTTCTCCCGCGCCGTGGCCCTGATCTTGAATCCAGCCGACCGAGAGACAGAATGAACTCCTTCTTTCGCAAGCTACGTTGGTTAGCTCAGCGGCGTGACAAGGAAGCCGAACTGCGCGAAGAACTTCGATTCCACCTGGACGAAGAAGCGGGACAGCGTCAAGAAGATGGCTTGGCGGTAGATAAGGCCCGATTCGCGGCACGCCGTGAATTGGGCAACCTTGCCTTAGTGGAGGAGGACACCCGCGCAGCGTGGGGATGGACGTGGCTGGAAGAAATCACACAAGACCTGCGCTACGGCTTGCGCTTGCTGCGCAAATCGCCGGGGTTCGCTGTGGTGGCAGTACTGACCCTCGCGCTCGGCATCGGCGCGAACACCGCCATCTTCAGCGTGGTCAATGCGGTGCTATTGCAGTCTTTGCCTTTCAAAGACCCAGAGCAGTTGGTGATGGTTTGGAATCGAGGGGCGGCCGCGGCTGGCGGCGACCGCACACCCCTGGCTGTTGCCGACTTGCTGGATTGGCGTGCTCAGAATCGCTCCTTCGCTGACATTGCGGCGTTTCAGTCTGAGAGCTTCAGCTACGCCGGCGGCGATTTGCCCGAACAGCTTCAGGCAGCCAATGTAACCGCGAATTTTTTCTCCGTGCTGGGAGTGCAAGCACAGCTGGGCCGAACTTTCCTGCCGGAGGAAGACCGGCAGGGGGCGCACCACGTCGCGCTGCTCAGCGACGGATTCTGGCGGAGGCGTTTAGCTGGTGATACGCAAGTTTTGGGACGCACGCTTGATCTGGGAGGTGAAGCTTACACGGTCATCGGGATCCTGCCCGCAAGGCTGGACTTTCCTGCCAAAGAAGTCTCACTTTGGACGACACTGCAGTTGAAGCCGCCGACGCGACGCGGCCCGTATTTCCTGACAGGCCTGGCGCGATTGAAGAAAGATGTGAGCTTGCAACGCGCACGCGTCGACATGAGCACTCTCAAAACGAGCTATCCGTCCGGTCAGTACATTCTGAGCGGTCAGCAATTCACCTTCAATGCGCTGCCTGTGAGCGAGTTCATCCTGGGCGATGTCCGGCTGGCTTTGCTGGTTCTTATGGCGGCGGCAACGCTCGTATTGCTGATTGCGGCTGTTAATGTCGCCAATCTCATGGTCGTGCGCTCTGCCGCGCGGGTTAAAGAAATGTCGCTACGCACGGCGCTCGGAGCCAGCCGCTCACGCATCATTCGGCAGCTTCTGACCGAGAGCACTTTGTTGGCGCTGACTGGCGGCGCATTGGGCACGCTGTTGGCCGTCGTTGGCGTACGGCTATTGCTGAAGATAGCCCCGGATACAATTCCGCGCTTGAGCCAAGTCGGGATTGACGGACGCGTGCTCGGTTGGACAGCGCTCGTTTC
>WNFP01003754.1_pt1 | contig 12226 bp, 8 predicted proteins | sample 5400201 | NCBI WGS metagenome assembly WNFP01 (sample SAMN13153355, study PRJNA577476) | soil metagenome | isolation source: 115 cm saprolite under Madrone tree | place: USA:California | collected 2016-06-14
TAGCGTTGCGGATGGAATCGTATGCGCTGTCCAGGCTGTCGAGCCGGAGCGGATGATCCTTCACATACAATCGTTCCGATCGCAGAAGCAGGTGCAGGTTGCGAAGGGCGCGATGAACTTCAATGGCTTTTTGATCGGTCGCGCTGGCAGGAACTCTGGCAACTGCGTTGGCAAGCTGGCGCAGCGAGGTACGCGGCGTGGCGTCCGGGCCCGTTTGGGTTGCGGCGTCGCGCTTTGGTTCGTGCTTCGGTAATGTAGCCCTGAGTCCCAGAAAGTGTCTCCGCTTGCTGCCTGACGGTGTGTTCACGCCGCTTTGAACGGCGAGGGAGTCGCTCCTTCGTCCCGTGGCAAGGCTGCGCGCGGGCAGGTGCTCCCCACCCCCATTGCAAGCACGCCTCCGGCCTGAAAGATGTTGTTATAAGTCTTTTGTTTACAATGAGATATTTAAAAGACCATGGGACTTGACATAAACTTCTGTAACAAAATGTGACCGTTTGAGTACCCTTAAGGAGTACCAGAAAGCGTTGGGCAGGGATCAAATCGCGGGATTTTTGGCAGTCGAGAGGTCTACTTTTCGTGCAGCGACTCGTCAATAGTGACAGTCCCGCCTTCGCTCACTTGGATAGTTCGCTTGGCCTGCTGAAATCCGTTTAAGCGCAGGATCACCGTGTGTAACCCGGCGGGTACCTGGACGCGAGCTGGCGTGAACTGTCCGGTGGAGTTTCCATCCACGATGATTTCCGCGCCTGTCGGCTTGGTGTTTACCTGCGCCCAGGCGACGCGAACAGCGGATTTTTCCCTGAGCGGCGCACTAAGTTGCGTCTGAATGTTGTCTTTAACCTGAATGCTTCCGACAAACGGTTCATAACCCTGCCGCCGCAGAACGAGGTTGTACTGGCCAGGCGCGAGCGGCAGCGTTACCGGAGTTTGGCCAGACTGCTTTGCCCCGTTGATGAACACGTCCGCTCCTGGCGGCTGGCTGCTGATGAAAATACCCTTGGCCAGGGATTCGAGTTTGATCTTCTGGTCCTGGGCGTCACCACTCTTCACTTGCAGCGCGGTTTGTACGGATTGATAGCCGTCCTTCTGCACTTCGAGGCTGTAGCGCGCGGGGTCCAAATCGTTAAAGCTGCACGGCGTTTGGCACCTGTTCAGGACGCGGCCTGCGGGGCCACGCAATACCGCGGTTGCGCCGATCACGTCAGTCACGACATGGATCGCTCCGTATCCCGCCCCAGGAACAGGATGAGAGCCCTCGACAGTAGAGCCGGAAGCAACCACGGGCGTGTCGTCATACTCCAGATGATCAATCACGCGAACGTCCGAAGGAGCGTTCCGCAGTAATTTCAAGAGTGCGGCGTGTTCTGCGGGGCGAAGCTTTCCTGCCAGCGTCAGAGTGTTGCCGGCGGCCTGAACCTTGACGTGGCCGTTCAATCCTCGTTCAGAGATGGCTTCTTCGATGCGGCCTTTGTATTCCGCCGCTTTGGGACTAGTCGAATTCTCCGTTTTCTTGGGCCCCGGTTTAGCCGGGACGGCTTCTACGGGAATGGAATCGCCTGCTTTTGGTTCTGCAACCGTTCCTGCCACGCCGTCTTTCAGTTGAGGCGATGCCGCCGAATCGTCTGTAGAGGTTGTGGATGCGGGAGGCAAGCTTCCGTCTTTTTTCTGCGCGTCGTGAAGCTCGCGCGCGGCTTCAAATACCGGTTTGATTTTGTTCGCTCCGTAAACGATCACACCCAACAGCAACATTGCGGCGACAATCGTCCCGAATACATTTTTCTTTTTCGGCGGTTCCGGCGCTGGCGCAATTCTTCCGGTTCTCCGCACAATCGGAGTCTGACCGGGAGCCGAAGCCCGAGCGTTCAGGGAGCGCGCCGTGGCGCTGACGCTTTGGTCTTCGCCGGCCAGCCCACGCCCTCCCGCATTTCCGGAAACCAAAGTCGCGGCGGGCGAGCCACGGCCCATGACCATTGTTGATTGCGTGTTGCCGCTGCTTGTGGCGAGCGTCCGGTAACTCCGCAGATCTTCCAGCATTTCGCGGCAACTCTGATATCTCTGGTCGGGCTCTTTTTCCAGCGCCCTCATAACGATCGCGCTGATCCCTGGATGGATCGAAGGATTAATCTGCCGCGGTGGGACAGGCTCTTCGTTCACGATCTTATAGATCACCGTCGTAATGTTCTGTCCGGGGAAAGGTTTTTCTCCGGTCACCATTTCATAGAGCATGACGCCCAGCGAAAAAATGTCGCTGCGGCCATCCACAGCGCGGCCCTTCACCTGTTCCGGCGACATGTAGCTGGGCGTGCCCATCACGTGCGCGGTTTGCTGCACCGTGCCGAACTGCAGAATTTTCGCGGTGCCGAAGTCCGTGACCTTGACGGTATCGTCGGCCGTCAGCATCAGGTTTGCCGGCTTGATATCGCGGTGGATGACATTGCGTTCATGCGCGAATTGCAGCGCGCTGCACGTCTGCTCCATGATGCGCAGCGTGCGCGGCAGCGGAAAGCCATGGCCGTCGTCGAGCAGCGCCTGCAAGCTCTTTCCCTCGACCAGCTCCATAGTGATGTAGTAAAGGCCATCTTCTTCGCCGGCGTCGAACACCACCACGATGTTCGGATGCGTCAGCAAGCCTGCCGCACGCGCTTCGGTCTGGAATCGTGTCAGAAGTTCGGGGCGCGAGAGGCCCGTGCCTTCTTCGCTCAACCGGATGGTTTTGACCGCGACGGTGCGTCCGATCACCGGGTCCATGGCCTTGTAGACCACGCCCATGGCGCCGCGGCCCAGTTCGCCGACGATCTCGTATCTTCCGGCTTTTGTTACTGTTGGCATCGTTCAATCGCTCTGCCGTCATGAAAACGCGGCACTAACAGCACAAACACTAAGGGTGTGTGTCCGGTTTCGGCTCTTGAATGGAAGGACCAGAGACCATCCCCCGGCCTTCTATGGTCCACTTCCAGTTCTCAAACGGCGGAAATGCCTCCGCCGACACCCGGACGCCCTATCCTGCACAGTACCCATTGGGTTTTCTCTAGGTCAACGCTACCAGGGTACTAGTGTTTCGCACTCGATACGTGGGAGCGCGCTGGCGTGCGAGCGTCGGCGCTAGGCACACCGTTTCTGCCGCCGGGTCCCGGGGGCTTACCCCCAATTAGGGGTTACGCATCGATTCCCTGGGCGACATAGTGCGTTCCGGCATCGGCACGTTAGTTTCACGAATAGGTCGGTCGACTTCGCCGGGCCGCGCCGGGGCTTCGAGTCCATCCGTGAGCAGATACCCCTGCAAAGCGATGCCGTTGGTCCAAACGCTCTCGAGCGCGCCGATGTATTCGATCTGCAACTCGTAGAGTTTTCTCTGCGCGTCCAAAACGCGCGGGTACGAAGCAAGCATCTGTCCATACCTCCCCGCCATCAAGCTGTACGCTTTCTTGGCGCGCGGAAGCATCTCATCGCGATACTCCACGGCCATCACCCGCGCGTTCGCGTATTGATCCACCGCCGATGCAGCGCGCTCACGCAGCGTCAGCGAAATGCGCTTTTTTTCCCCCGCGACTCGTTCGATGTCCGCCCGGGCCGCCGATACATTTCCTTGATTTCGATTGAAGAGCGGAATCTGCACGGCCACTTCCGCGATTCCCTCCCAGCCCTTTGCGGAAGGAGCGCTTCCGAGCAGTTCGTTGTTGTACTCCATACCTCCGCGCACCTGGATATCGGGAATAGCTTCGCGCCGGGCGCGGCCCAGAACGGATTGTGCGCGGGCTTCCGCAGTTTCGGCTATTCGAACGGCGGGGCTCTCCTTTGCGATGGTCTCGACGGCCTCTTCTTCATTTACCTCCGGCCAGCCTTTTTCCAGATCGCCGGCCACGGTGCTCAACGGCAAATCCGGCCGGCCGATCACCGCCGCAAGCGAGCGCCATTCCTCACGCAGCGTGTTTTCCTGCATCCGCGCGCTCATGCGCATCCTTTGCGCTTCCACTTCCGCTTCGAGCACTTCAGTTTCGTCAGCTTGGCCAGTGTTCATCAGCCGGCGCTGCGTCTCCATGGAGTCCTGTGCGATCTGGGCAAGGTCGCGCCGCGCGTAGAGCAGCTCTTGGGCGGCCAGTACGCGCAGAAATGCCATCTTCACGGCGCTTTGCACGCGTGTTTTTTGTTCTTCCGCTTCAATCTCCGCGAGTTTCACTTCTTTTCCGAAAACTTCGCGGCTCAACCCGAGTTTTCCGCCTGTGACCACCGTCTGCTGCACGAAAAACCCCTGCTTCCCGCCGCCAACCGAGCCGCCGCGGATTTCATCCCCCGTGTAAGCCACTGTGGGATTCGGATAGAGGCCCGACTGCTGCTGGCGTGCTTTGGCCGCGCGAATCTCCGCCTCCGCCTGCCGCAACGTGGGGTTCGATTCGCCTGCGATCTTCTCCACTTGTTCGAGCGCGACCAGCGCCCCTGTCGCGTCTTCCTGCGCTCTCCCCATCCGCGGATATTCCGGCTTCACCACAGGAATATTCATCTGATGATGCTGCTCCTGCGCAGGCATCTTCATCTCCTGTGCCCGCAGGCCTCCTGCCGTCGCCAGCACCCCTGCAATCAGCATCGCTCCGTGTTTCGTTCGGACTCTCATGTAATTTCCTTTTCTTCTCTGTGAACTCAGTCTTTTCTGTCTTAAATCTTTATCTGTGTTTTACAGTTCATGATGGTGTTCTTCCGGCATCGACAGAGCTTCCCGCCTTTTTCTTGCCATAATCACGTCATATTCTTTTTCCGGCAGCACGCGAATCATCGTCATCATTCCCATCATTCCTGCGCTCCAATTTTTTGGAAGGCCGTAAGTCTCCGGCTTTTCAACCACGTCATCCATTCCCATTTCCATGAACGCATCCTGCGGAAAACCCGGCACTTTTTCCGCGTCTTGCGCGATCGGCGCGTGGTGCACGTGTTCGAACGGCACGCTTTTCGCCAGCGACGCCATCTGGCTCAACGCTTTCGTGTCGGTCTGATCGGCGGTCTCGATCTGACGGTCGCGCAGCAGGTCCATCATGCTGTTCATCATGTGGTGCGGCAGGTGGCAGTGGACCATCCACGCGCCGGGATATTTCGCCTCAAACTCCACAACCCGCGCCTGCGCCACGCCGACGAGCACGGTGTTCATCGGATACCACGTTGATTCCGGAGCGCGACCGCCTTCTGTTCCCGTGACAACAAACTGGTGCCCGTGCAAATGCACCGGGTGATGATCCATGCCCAGATTCAGGATACGTAGCCGAACCCGGCTTCCCATGCGCGCGAGCAGCGGCGTCGTCATCGGCGCTGCAACGCCGTTGAACGTCAGCCAGTTGAATTCCATCGCCGCCGTGTTCGGCACGGTGTTGCTTGGCAACACCGCCCATTCCTGCAAAATCAGTCCGTAGTCGTGATCCGCGCGCGGCCTGTAATCTTTTTCCGGATGCGCCACGAAAAATCCGATCTGCCCCATCATTTCCTGCATGGCGCTGTGCGCGTGATAAAAAAAAGTCCCTTCCTGGTGCACCGTGAATTCGTAAACGTACTTTTCACCGGGAGCGACAGGTTTCTGGCTGATGTACGGCACGCCATCCTGCTCGATGGGAATTTCCAGCCCGTGCCAGTGCAGGGAAGTGGACTCCGGCAAGCGGTTTTCGAAGACCACGCGCACGCGATCGCCCTGCTGCACCTGAATCGTCGGCCCTGGGCAGCTACCGTTATAGCCCCACGCGTCGATCGTCTTGAACGGAGCGATTTTTTTCTTCACTGGCTCTGCCACGAGGTGGAAGACCTTTACCCCGCCATCCATCTCGTGCGGCAGGTCCGCCACGTCCGGCGTCATCATAGGTAACGGCGTGCCCGCCGGCGGCGTGTGTGCATGCCTCGCCTCTCGCGGACGCATCTGCATGGGTTTTTCAGCCTGAGCTTCGATACTCTCGCTCAGTCCCAAAAGCCCCGCGCCGAAAATCGCCGCGTCCTGAAAAAATCTTCTTCGCGTACCGCTCATCTTGACCTCCTGAAATTCTCGATCCTGAAAATCGCGATCTTCGCGGAAATGCAATAGGGATCATTCGGGCATTCATTCCGCGCCCAATCTATCTGGTTGGGAAGGTAGAACACCCCCGCAAGTGGCGAGGCCGTCCTGTTGTTAGTTTTTCAGGGAGGACAACTCAGATTCGAAGGACACCCGTGGTTACCGGCGCAAAACTACTCACGGAATCGTGCGATCGTCCAGAACAGAGAGTGGAAAGCGGCACTCCAGATGCAGATTTCTCCAGTTCAACGGCTAGGAATTTGCCATCGGGCGGACTCCAACGCGATTCGGCGGAAGCGCCGCCGGGAGAAGCGGGGTTCAAAACGATCGCTGGTAATTCTGGTGAACCGCAATTTCGAACGGCGCGCACGGATGGAGCTTCGTGCGGCACGGCGCTGGCCCAGTGGCAGTTCCCAACGGCTGCGGCCTGTGTATACGACGGCTGGCAATTCTGAGCAGCGCAAAGCGGCGCACATGCCGGTGCCACGACAAGGGCTGCGAGCGTCACCAGACTCAGAGCCCTCAGCAGCCAGCTCGCGTTTCGAATACGCATTGCTCTCGGCATCCTATGATTACGCTACGCCAGCTCCTTCTTCGCGTCAACCTGACCGCCGCCCGGCATTCAGGAGGGTAAATATTTCAATCGGAGTAGCCGTGCGAGTGTTTGTCCACCGCCACTTTGCCGGCGAAGGAGCGATAGACGTAGGTAAAATACCCCGCGGCCAGAATGATTCCGATGATCCACCACGCCAGTCCGATTTTCAAACCATAGTCACCGGCTTTTGCCGTTGCCACCGTTAAGGAATAAACGGGATTCCGCGCGGGCAAAACCATCGGATACAGGCCAAACACCACGCTGGTCAACATGCCTGCAAGATACGCGCACGAAGCAAGAAACGTTCGGAGTTCATTTCTGTGCGTCATGAACCAGCGCACGCCCGCCAGTCCAGCCACCGCGAGGATGGGAAACACCAAACCCACAGGCCAGGTCATGAAGTTTTCCTTCACCTGCGGCTGAATCTGAAAAGTCACCGCGGTCACCAGCGCCGTGAGTGCCGCAACGGCCCACCATGTTTTACTCGCCAGCCTGCAGGCCCGCTCTCCCACCGCGCCGGTTGTTTTGAGTCTTACCCAGATACTGCCGTGCATCACGAGCGCGAGCAGCGCCAAGGCACCCACCAGGATGGTGTACCAGTCGAGGATGCCGGTATCATCGCCGAGGCGAAAATTGGTCCACAGCGGTTCGAAGAAATAACCGCTCGCATCCAGCGGCACGCCGCGCACCACGTTGCCAAGCGCCGCGCCGAAAAATACTGCGAGCAGCAAGCTCGAAGCGCAGAAGAGAAAATCCCACAGCGGATCCCAAACCGCGCTCTTGATGTGATTCCGGAATTCAATCGAAGCTCCCCGAAGAATCAGGAGCCACAGCACAATCATCAGTGGCAGATAAAACCCGCTGAAGGCGCTGGCGTACAGTGCCGGGAAAGCGAAGTACAAAGTTCCGCCCGCTGCGATCAGCCACACTTCGTTCCCGTCCCAGACCGGGCCGATGCTCGCCAGCAGCTGCCGCCGCTCCTCGTCTGTTTTTGCCACGCAGAGATGAATTGCTCCTGCGCCCAGATCAAACCCATCCAGGAGAACGTAAATCGCGATCATGATGGCCACCAGCCAGAACCAGATCGTTCCCATCAAGCTCTCCTCAATCCGCCGCCAGGACGATCGCATCTTCGCCGCTTGGACGATGGCCCGGATCCGGTCCAAGTTCGATTTCGCGATAAACCAGGAACAACCACAGAATCCCCAGAATCGTGTACATCCCCATGAAGCCAATCAGCGTGAACCACGCATTGCCCGCGCCGACGCGCGGAGAGATGCCGCTAGAAGTGCGCATCAGTCCATAGATCAGCCATGGTTGCCGCCCGAGTTCGGCGGTCATCCATCCCGCGGTGTTCGCAATGTAGGGAAGCGGAACGCAGAGCATCAACAGCCAGTGCATCCAGCGTGCGTCATACAATTTTCCTCGCCAGAGCAACAGCGCAGCCAGTACCATCACGCCGATGAATATCGTTCCAAGCCCGACCATCACGTGATAACCGTAATAGAGAAGCGGAATCTGGTCCGGCCATTCCGCTTGCGGAAAATCGGAGAGTCCCTTGATGTTCGCGCGCCATTGCCGGTAGGTCAGAAAACTCAGCATGTTGGGAACTTCCAGGGGATTGTCGAGTTTTCTCTTTTCCACGTCCGGCTGTCCAAGGATGGCCAGAGGCGCTCCCGCTCGCGATTCGAACAGTCCCTCCATCGCCGCCAGCGTCGGCTGTTGATTGTATGCCACCAACTTTCCTTGCATGTCGCCGGTTGGGAAGAGTTGCAGGATCGCGGCGATAGACCCAACCAATACGCCCGCGCGCACGAAAGTGCGGCCGTAGATTTCGTCGCGCCTGGTTAGCAAATAAAATGCACCCACCCCGGCCATGACGAAGCAGCCGGTTTGCACCGCGCCGAGCATCGTGTGCGCGTATTGCCAGAGCGCCCATTTGTTCAGCAGCAGGCTCCAAAAGCTGGAGAGTTCGATGGCGCCGTTTGCGGCAATCCGGTAACCGGTGGGATGCTGCATCCACGCGTCCGTCGCCACGATGAAGTAGCCGGAGAGCCACGAGCCAAGAAAAACCAGGAATCCTGCCGCCCAATGGCCGATTCTCCCTAGCCGTTTTTCGCCAAACAGGAATAGACCTAGAAAACTCGATTCGAGAAAAAAAGAAAACACGCCCTCCATTGCCAGCGTCTGCCCGATGACGCCGCCCGCGGTTTTCGAAAACGCCGCCCAGTTTGTCCCGAACTGAAATTCCATCGGAATGCCGGTGACGACCCCGAGAGCAAAGTTGATCCCAAAGATCCGCGCCCAGAATCGCGCCGCATAATTGTAATGTTCGTCGCCGGTTCGCAGCGCTTTGGTCTTCAGGTAAACAAGCAGCAGCGCCAGCCCCATCGTCAACTGTGGAAAGATGTAGTGAAACGTAATCGTAAACGCGAAGTGCAGCCTGTGTATGTTCACTGCTTGTCCCATCAGCGGCACCTCGTGGAAATTCTTTGCGATGTTCCGTCTTGCGGCCGCGGGTTCCTCGCAGCCTGCGGGCAACGCGGATGGCGCAGCCGCATTCTCGCACTTCTTAAGCGCTCCCCACTCATTTTTCTGAGCATGCTAGCGCCGTGCCCGCGATGTCAGCCCCGTCGAGCGGACGACTGAGTTTCGCGTCGCGAAGTGCTCCTGTTGGGAAATTTCTTCGATTCTCATACACTCCCACGGCATCCGATGTATTGTTTTGGCGAGCTTTCTCACCGGAGGATCTCCATGAAATACGACGCCATCATCGTCGGCTCCGGCCAGGCCGGCAATCCTCTCGCGTATCGTCTGGCGGATCTGGGCTGGTCCGTGGCGCTCATCGAGAGCAAGAATCTTGGCGGTACCTGCATCAACGTCGGCTGCACCCCCACCAAGACGATGGTCCACCGAGCCCAGGTTGCCCACTACGCGCGAAACGCCGCGCGCTGGGGCGTCAACGCTTCGAACGTCAGTGTTGATCTCCCGAGAATTGTCGCGCAAAAAGACGAAGTCGTCCTCAGTTTCCGGGGCGGCCAGCAAAAACAAGTGGACAAGCGCCCCAACCTTCGCCTCCATCGCGGCCACGCCTGTTTCGTCGGCCCGCATCACCTCAAAGTCGGAGATGATTTACTCGAGAGCGAAAAGATTTTTATCAATACCGGCGGCCGTCCGAGTATTCCTGACATCCGTGGCCTCGATACTGTTTCCTATCTCACCAACGAATCCATCATGCAGCTCGCGGCTCTCCCCGAACACCTCCTTATTCTCGGAGGCGGTTACATCGGCTTGGAATTTGGGCAGATGTTTCTCCGTTACGGCAGCCGCGTTACCGTCCTTCACACCGGCAAGCAAATCGTTCCCCGCGAAGATCCGGAAATTGCCGCCGAGCTGCAAAAAGCTCTCGAAGCCGAGGGTGTACAGTTCGTCTTAAATGCCCGCACCACGCGCGTCGAAAACAAGAATGGCGCCGTCGCTTTGTCATTCGAAGCCACTGCGGGCGCATCCAGCGTCACCGGCTCGCATCTCCTCATCGCCACCGGACGTGGTCCGAATACAAATGATCTCGGTCTCGACAAGGCCGGCATTGAAACCGACAAGAGCGGATTCATCAAAGTGAACTCCCGCCTGGAAACAAACATTCCCGGCGTCTGGGCGCTCGGCGATTGCAAAGGCGGCCCGGCCTTCACCCACATTTCCTACAACGATTTCCAGATTGTTTACGGCAATTTGATCGAAGGAAAAAATCTAACGATTGAAAGTCGGCTCGTGCCGTACTGCGTCTTCACCGACCCGCAACTCGGCGGCGTGGGCATGACCGAGAAGGAAGCCCGCTCCAAGGGTTTCAAATTAAAAATCGGCAGATGTCCGATGACCTATGTGGCGCGCGCCATCGAGCGCGGCGAAACTGCTGGTCTGATGAAACTCGTTGTTGACGCTTCGAATGACCGCATCCTCGGCGCCTCCATCCTCGCCTCCGAAGGCGGCGAACTGGTCCAGATCCTCGGCGCTCTCATGCTCGCGAATCAGCCCTACACTCTGCTGAAAGGTGCCGTCTACATCCATCCCACGCTTGCCGAAGGCTTCTTCTCCCTAATGGAAGACGTCAAGCCCGCCGCATGAGCGAATTCTCGCCCCGCCACGCGACGCTGAGTTGCGCCAATGATATTCTGCAAACTACAGTTTTGATGAAAAGCCGGTGGAGGCCGCAATACAACCTATGGAGAGCCTTAGGAATCAAGTTGCCGTAGTTACAGGAGCAAGCAGCGGCATCGGCAAAGCGATTGCGCTCTCTGTTGCCGCGCAGGGAACTGAAGTCTGCCTTGTCGCTCGCCACCGCGAACTCCTGGAAGATGTTGCGAAGCAAGCGCAAGCGCTAGGCTCGCACGGCCACGCGCGTCCGGCCGACCTCACCAAGGATGAAGACATCCGCGGCCTCGGCGAGCGGGTTCAGAAGATTTTGGCCGCCTGAATATCTTGGTGCTTTGCGGTGGCGCCATTTTTCACGGGCCACTGGAGAAGGCTTCACTCGCCGATTTTGACCTGATGTACCGTTCGAACGTGCGCGGCCACTACCTCATGATCCAGACCATGTTGCCGCTCCTGCGCAAAGCGGCCGGCCAAATCGTCTTCATCAATTCTTCCGCGGGACTCCGCTCCCCCGCCACCACCGGTCAGTTCTCCGCAACGCAGCACGCGTTCCGTTCGATCGCGGACAGCTTGCGCGATGAAGTGAATGCCATGGGCATCCGCGTTTTGAATGTTTACCCCGGCCGCTGCCACGCCGCGCGTTGCAAAATTGTTCGAAAAAGAAGGCCGCGCCTACCAGCCGGACTTCCTGATGCAGCCGGAAGACGTAGCGGAAATGGTGACCCACTCGCTCCGCTTGCCGCGCACAGCCGAAGTCACCGACATCAGCATCCGCCCGATGCAAAAATCCTACTGATGTTTGACTTTCATTTTCTGAATTCTGGTGAGGCTGGGCGGATTCGAACCGCCAACAAGCAGTTTAGGAAACTCTTGCCCCAGTACTCTGTGGACTATCGGCAAGACAGTTTTTCTTGTTTGTATTCATGAAGTTCAACAGATTCTTTGAACGACCAGATGACTGGGCAAACGGCGAATTGTAGTAAATTTGTAGTAGTCTGTTCGTTAGGGGCTGTAGCTCAGATGGATAGAGCATTGGTTTCCTAAACCAAGTGTCGGGAGTTCGAATCTCCCCAGCCCCACCACTTCCATCCTATGTCTCAGGCCGCTCATTCCATATTTCCCAGTCCTCAGTCACTGAACTTTCGTCCAGTCTCACTTCGACCGTGCACGGAGTGTGTCTTATGGTCGGGCTTACGAAGTATTTTGAAATCCGGTTTCCGCGTACTCAGGAGTTAACGCTCAGGTCACGCAAAAGTATTACTCATTGTGCGTGTAACTCCACTTCGTAAGACAGCCTTATTGTAAGCGTCCGCTTCCACTTTCAATTACCCACAAGTTGGCGGACTAAGTAGAAGAGGTCCAGTACCCTGTGTTAGCGAATTCGCGCAGCACCGTTGGGACTGGGGCTGCGCGTATAGCTCGCCCGTGGTGAACTGCCGTTATGACGAAGCGGCAGG
>WNFP01003757.1_pt1 | contig 12224 bp, 7 predicted proteins | sample 5400201 | NCBI WGS metagenome assembly WNFP01 (sample SAMN13153355, study PRJNA577476) | soil metagenome | isolation source: 115 cm saprolite under Madrone tree | place: USA:California | collected 2016-06-14
GACGCGCACTGCAAAGCGCTCCGAAACGGCCCGGATCTACTTCGCCGACAAATTGGACGGCGATCGGTGAATCGAGCGATTCGTCGCGAACGGCGCAGCCCCGACACTCCAGCACGTGAACAGCGCCCTGCGACTATTGGTTCGCCGCAGTTGAGCGTGAAAGCGCGGCAGTGACCGCTCGCCCACTGGCACTCATCGGACTCTACGAACGTCCGATTTGTCCTGCAAGTTCAAGTGCTTAGTGCACGCACTTGCAGTCAAGTGCAGTTACGGAAAGGCTGATGATGGCGGAGACGGACTCCTGTCAAGCCCGCGCAAGTACTCGTTCTCCAAGGCGCTCGATACTTGCTCCGCCAATTCGTCGTCCTGTCCACAGGTTTTCCACAGGGAGCCGAACTCTTCGCGCCACGACGTAGCCGGTAGTGCAGGTGCGTGCACACGCGTGCGACGCTGCGCACGCCGCGCACCATTTCAACACGATCCTGCCGTTGCGCCTGCCCGCGCACGTCGCGCTGCCCTTCCTTCTCACCGCGGGGCGCTCTGCATAGCAGAGAGCGCTTTCACCGACTGGAATGAAGTCCGAACTCCAGCTAATTAGGTTCGCACACTCCCTGACGCGCCACTTGCTAGCGCCCCGAAGGGCCGACTAGACCAGCGCCAGTTCCGGGTGTTCGAATTTCCAGGTCCGGATTGACTGGCCGTTGACCGCCCCGGGGCAGAGGTCGCTCGAACCCGCCTCCCGGTCGGTGTTTCCACGGAAGCTCGTGCAGCTGTTGGCTCCCGTTTCTACTGAAGCCGGTGCCGATCCGAAGGATCGTCGACATTGTTCCGGTCGTCGACGCAATTCTCAAGGTCCACGCCCAAATGCCGGTCCAGCGGGTGTGATTTGCATTGACCACCGAATTCACGGCAATCAGGCGCGCAGGCGGAGAGAGTGTCCTCTGTCAAGCGGCACCAGTGCTCGTCGAATGCGATGCGCCATTCCCAGTTCCGCCAGTTGTTCACCCTGTCCACAGGCCAGTCGAGCCATTCGCGCGACAAGCTAAGTCGACAGTGCAGGTACGTGCACGACCTCGGCCGCGCGAAATGGCCTCTGGCGCCATGACCAAGCAACGAGGGACCGCTCATCGGAAGATGAGCCTGGCACCATCGTTATTGGGCTTCAGCCACGTTTGCGCCGCGTTTCGCATCCGGCGCATCAGATTGCAGCCGTAAGGAGGTATGACTACGGGCAGCCTCGAGGATGAGATGTATGCGTGGGCCCCGGGCGGCCAATGCCTGCCTCGTCCGATAAGGTCCGCCGGAATATCCAGATCTTGCTAAACGGACTTGGCCCTGAGCCGTTCGGCGAACTTCGCCAGATCGATCAGCGTGCGATGCGACTCATTGCGAGGCGGCCGCGATGTCATCGGCGGGACGCGGCACATCACCGGTGTGCTCGATCCAGCCACCCCCGAGGTACCGATACAGATCAACCAGATTGGTCAGGCGAGCCAGTCGTGCCGCCACCAGTGCCTGCTGGGCGCTGTACAAACCGGTTTGCGCCGTGAGCACGGTCAGATAATTGTCCACGCCGTTGCGGAATCGCATCTCCGACAGATCGAGCGAACGCTGCTGCGCCTGCGTGTAACGCTCCAGCGAGGCGACCTGGTCGTCGTAAGTGCCGCGCGCCGCCAGGCCGTCGGCCACTTCGCGAAACGCCGTCTGGATCGCCTTTTCGTACTGCGCGATGTCGATGTCCTTTTGCAGCTTCGCCACGTCCAGGCTGGCCTGCAGGCTGCCCGCATTGAAGATTGGAACGGAGATCGAGGGAGTAAAGCTCCAGGCCTGCGAACCGGATTTGAACAGCCCCGAGAGCGATGAGCTCGCTGTGCCGAAATCTCCGGTCAGGCTGATGGTCGGGAAGAACGCTGCGCGTGCGGCACCGATGTTGGCGTTGGCTGCGAGCAGCGTCGCCTCGGCTTGCAGGACGTCCGGGCGGCGCGCCAACAGGTCGGAGGGCAGGCCGGCCGGGATGTCGGTGAGAAGCGTCTGCGAATTCAGCGGTACGGCTGGCGGAAGATCCGCGGGCAGCGGCTGACCCAGCAGCAGCACCAGCGCGTTCTCGGCCTGCGCGCGCCCGCGCACCTCTGCCGAATAGTTCGCCCGGGCCTGCTCGACCACGGTTTGCGCCTGGCTCACCGCCAGTTCGGTTCCGGTGCCGGTGTGGAATTGCAGCAGCGTGAGGTCGTAAGACTTCTGTGCGGTGTCGAGCGTCTGTTGCGTCACGGCCACGAGTTCATCGTAGGAGAGCAGCGTCAGGTACTGGTCCGCGACTTCGGAAACGAGCAGGATTTCGGCAGCTTTGCGGGCCTGCGCCGTGGCGAAGAATTGCTGCAACGCGGCTCCGCTCAGGGACTGCAAGCGGCCGAAAAAATCGAGCTCCCAGGAGGCGGACAGACCGACCGAGTAGTCGTGCGTCAAAATCGTGCGGCCGAAGCTCGAAGTGCTTGCGGGCGTGCGCACGCTCGACGAATCGGTAAATCCGCTGAGCGACGGAAAGAACGTCGCGCGCTGGATCCGGTATTGCGCCTGCGTCTGAGCAACGGTTAGCGCGGCCACCCTCAAGTCCCGATTGTTGGTCAGCGCGATCTGGACCAGTCGCTGCAGCCTTGGATCGGCCAGGAAGTCGCGCCAACCGATGTCGGCCGCTGGCAGCGTCGAGCTGACCGGTGCGCCGACCGGCGACTTGTAGGCGTCACCGGTCGGATAGGTCGCGGCCACCGGTGCGTCCGGCCGCTGGTACACCGGTACGAGCGAGCAACCCGTAATCAGCATGGCCGCAGCCATCAGCGCGACGTTGCTGCGGCGCATGGTCTTGCAGGACCCCCGGTCGATCAGGGAAGTGTCGAGTTTCATCGGGCCGCGCCTCCCGCTGAATCGGGCACCGCCGGGCCCGGCGATGCCGGTGACTCAGCGGGCTTTGTCTTGAACAGTTTCTCGGTGATCACGAAAAAGAACATCGGGATCAGGAAGGGAGCCAGAAAGGTGGCGCTCAACATGCCGCCGATGACGGCGCGGCCAACCGCATTCTCGCTGCCCGACCCGGCGCCGTTGGCAATGGCAAGGGGCAGCACGCCAAGCACGAATGCGAGCGAGGTCATCAGGATCGGACGCAACCGCATTTGCGCGGCCTCGACGGCCGCGTCGATCGCCGATTTGCCCCGGGCTTCGAGGTCGCGCGCGAACTCGACGATCAGGATCGCGTTTTTCGAGGACAGGCCGATCGTGGTCAGCAGACCCACCTGGAAGTAGACGTCGTTTTCCAGATGAAGCGCGGTCGCCGCCGTGAGCGCGCCCAGGATTCCGAGCGGCACCACCATGATCACCGAGATCGGCACGATCCAGCTTTCGTACAGCGCGGCCAGGCTCAGGAACACGACCAGGATCGACAGTCCGTACAGTATGGGCGCCTGCGATCCCGACTGCTGTTGCTGTAATGAAACGCCGGTCCATTCATAGCCGACGCCCGGCGGCAGCTTTTGTGCCAGGCGCTGCATCACCGCCATCGCCTGGCCCGTGCTCTGGCCGAGGGCTGCCTGCCCCTGGATCTCCACCGACGAAACCCCGTTGTAGCGCTCGAGCTTCGGCGAGCCGTAGCTCCACGCGCCGCTCGCGAACGACGTAAAGGGCACCATGCTCCCTGTTGTGTTGCGGATGTACAGCGATCTGAGGTCCTCCGGGTTCATCCGGAACGGAGCGTCGGCCTGCACATAGACCTTCTTGATGCGGCCGTCGGTATCGAGGAAGTTGTTGACGTACTTCGAGCCCCACGCAATCGAAAAGGTCTGGTCGACGTCGCTCAGGTTGACGCCGAGTGCGCTGGCCTTCTCGCGGTCGATGTCGATCTTGTAGGTCGCGTTGTCGCTCAGTCCGTTGGGTCGCACCAGCGCCAGGTTCGGATCCTGCCTCGCCATGCCGATCAGCCGGTCGCGCGCCTGCATCAGCTTCACGTGCCCCAGCCCGCCGCGATCCTCGAGCTCGAAATCGAAGCCTGACGCCGTGCCCAGGGCGGGAATCGAGGGCGGATTGATCGGAACGATGACCGCGTCCTGATAGGAGGCGAAGTGCCGGGCCGTGCGTGCCAGCACCGCCTGCGCCTTGAGGCCGGCGCGGGTGCGGACCGACCAGTCCTTGAACCGCACGAAAACCATGCCCTGGGTTTGTCCGCGGCCTGCAAAGTTCAATCCCGTGACCTCGAACGTGGCATCCACAGCGGCGGCTTCCTCGTGCAGCAGGTAGTTCGACACGTCGTCCAGCACGATCTGCGTTCGGCCCTGGGTTGCACCGGATGGGGTCTGCACCTGGATGTACGCGATGCCCTGATCTTCGTCGGGCAGAAATCCGGTCGGCAACCGCACGAACAGCAAACCGACAGCAACGATCACCGCGCCATAGATCAGCAGCCATCGCCCGGAGCGATCGAGCACATGGCGCACGCCGCCCACGTACCGGTCGCGGCCGTGCTCGAACCCGCGATTGAACGCACCGAAGAAGCCCTTCTTCGCGGCCTCGCCCGCGCCGCCCGCGGGCTTCAGCATCATGGTGCACAGGGCCGGCGTGAGCGAGAGCGCGACGAATACCGACAGCAACATCGCGGAGACGATCGTGAGCGAGAACTGCCGGTATATGGCCCCCACCGATCCGCCTGAGAAAGCCATTGGGACGAACACCGCGCTCAGCACCACGGCAACGCCGACCAGCGCCCCGGTGATCTGCCCCATCGCCTTGCGGGTCGCATCACGGGGCGACAGACCCTCCTCGGACATCACGCGCTCGACGTTTTCGACAACCACGATCGCGTCATCGACCAGCAACCCGATCGCGAGCACCAGGCCGAACATCGACAGCGTGTTGATCGTGAAACCGAAGGCGGCCATGACTCCGAACGTTCCGAGCAGCACGACCGGCACCGCGATGGTCGGAATCAGCGTCCCGCGCAAGTTATGCAGGAACAGGTACATCACCAGGAAGACGAGCGCGACACCCTCGAACAGCGTTTTCACGACCTCCGTGATCGAGATCTTTATGAACGGCGTCGTGTCGTACGGATACACGACCTGCAGTCCGTGCGGGAAATACGGTGCGAGCTCCTCGATCCGTGCGCGCACCGCCGTCGCCGTGGCGAGCGCATTCGCGTCCGGGGCCAGCTGGATGCCGATCGCCGAGGCGGGCTGCCCGTTGTACTTGGAGTCGATGAAGTAGCTTTCCGAGCCCAGGGCGACGCGCGCGACGTCGCGCAGCCGCACCTGCGATCCATCGGGGTTGACTTTCAGCAGAATGTTGTTGAACTCGGTCGGCGTGTGCAGCAGTGTCGCCTCGGTGATGGTCGCGGTCAGCTGCTGCGTTGTCGGCGCCGGGGTGCCGCCGAGCTGGCCACCGGCGACCTGCACGTTCTGGTTCTGGATCGCGGTCGTGACATCGACCGGCGTCAACGCGAAGCTGTTCAGCTTGTCGGTGTCGAGCCAGATGCGCATTGCATACTGGGTGCCGAACACATTGAAGTTGCCAACGCCGTTGATCCGGCTCAACGGGTCCTGCAGGTTCGAAGCAATGTAGTTGGCAATATCGTAGCGCGACATGCTGTTATCGGTCGACACGAAGCCCGCGACCAGCAGATACCCGTTGCTCGATTTGGTGACCCGGACGCCGGCTTGCTGCACCTGCGCGGGCAGCAACGGAGTTGCGAGCTGCAGCTTGTTCTGCACCTGCACCTGGGCGATGTCGGGATTGGTCCCGGCCGCGAAGGTCAAGGTCGTGGTCGCCGTGCCGGAGTCGTCGGCATTGGACGACAGATACAGCAGGTGATCCAGACCGCTCATCTGCTGCTCGATCACCTGCACGACGGTGTTTTCGGTGGTCTCCGCGGAGGCGCCTGGGTAGCTCGCGGTGATCTGGATCGAAGGAGGCGCGATCGTCGGATACTGCTCGATCGGCATCGAGACAATCGATAATCCCCCGGCGAGCATGACCAGGATCGCGATTACGATCGCGAAGATCGGCCGGTCGATGAAAAACTTGGCCATCGCAGGGTTCCTATTTCGCCTGGGCGACGAGGGCGCCCGAGGCAGGCTTCGGGCTTTGCGCGGTCGGACCGGGCTCTCCGGTGACGGGTGCGGGCGACGGGGCAGCGGCGGCGTGTGCGGGCTGCGCCTCGACCGCCTGCACCAAGGCGCCGGGTTGCACCTTCTGCAAGCCGGCAACGATGACCCGATCGCCGTCGTCGAGACCGTTTTCGACGATCCACTGGTTGCCGCTCGTGCCTCTCAGCTGCAGCGTGTGCAGCGCGACCTTGTTATCGGGTCCGACCACCAGCGCGGTCGCCTGCCCGGTCGGGTCGTGGGTCACGCCGACTTGCGGCACCAGCATGGCGTTGTCGTCCACACCCTCTTCGATACGGGCCCGCACGAACATTCCGGGAAGCAGCACGCAGCGCGGATTGGCAAAGATCGCGCGCACGGTCACCGAACCCGTCCCCTGGTCCACCGTGATATCGGTGAACTGCAGGGAGCCCGTGCCCGGGTATTGCGTTCCGTCCTCCAGGAACAACGTGACCTTCGCCTGATTCGGACCCGTCAGCTTTAACCGGCCGGTGGCCACGTCGCGCCGCAGTTGCAACCCCTCGACGCTCGCTTGCGTGAGGTCCAAGTAGATCGGATCGATCTGCTGGACGGTCACCATCAGCGTTGCGGCGCTCGCTTGCACGTACGCACCCTGCGTGACCTGCGACACGCCGATCCGACCTGTGATCGGCGACAGCACGCTGGTGTAGCCCAGGTTGATCTGAGCCGTCCTGATCGACGCCTGAGCGGTCGCAACGTCGGCAGCCGCTTGTCCTTGTGAGGACACGGCATTGTCGTAGTCCTGCTGGCTGACCGCGTTCGCCGCAGCCAGCACCTTATAGCGTTCGGCTTGCGAGGTGGTCGATGCCAGGTTGGCCTGCGCCTTCTGCTCAGAGGCGGTCGCGCTGTTCAGGAGCGCCTGGTAAGGAGCCGGATCGATTTGATAAAGGCGCTGTCCCGCCCTGACCTCGCTTCCTTCGTTGAAGTCGCGCTTTAGCACGATGCCGTCCACGCGCGCGCGAACCTGCGCCACCAGATATGCGGAGGTGCGCCCCGGCAGCTCGGTCGTCACCGGGACGCTGGCCCGATGAACCGTAACAACCGAGACTTGCGGCGCTGGCGGCGCACGGTCCGGCGTCTTGGCGCTGGTGCACGCGCCGAGTGTAACGGCCAGCAGGATGGCTGCCGGCAGGCTGCGGGCGGGACGGGCGCGTTGCGATTTCATCTGAAAAGTCCTCATGCCGTGGGTGGTGATGTTGACGTGTGACGCATCGTCTCGGCCACGCGCTGCGATCCGATTACGCCAATGCATGAAACGCGTTACACCTGCAATCGCCCGCGGGCGCATCGCCTGACCGTTTCAATCGAAACTCAAACCAGGCGGATCGAAACGATCCGAACATGGGATCGGCCCATCTTTAACCCGCACGATGGCTTGAACTGTGGCTGATCAATTCAGAAGAGCCGGTGCTGACGGCCGCTCCGGGCCAGGGAGTCTGAACCATGGGTTATCGCGCGCAACGACAATCGCCTGCCAGTGTCTTGGTGTTGATCGCGCTGTTCACATGTAAGCCGGTTGAAGCCGCTGACGTCGTGGGTGGGGCCGCAAGTCCGCTTGCTCAGCCCAAGTCGATGCGGCAGGTCGGCCTGCCGCCCGCAGCAATCAAGGCGGCAATTCCTGCGGACAACCCGCAGACAGCCGAGAAGATCGCGCTCGGCCAGCGTTTGTTCTTCGACGGCCGCCTGTCCGCCGACGGCACGATAGCCTGCAGCAACTGCCACGATCCAGCGCGCGCCTTCACGGACGGCAAGCCGGTCTCGACCGGCATCGCGGGCCGCATCGGGCAGCGCAATGCGCCGACCATTTTGAATGCGCTATTTAACAAGACGCAGTTCTGGGACGGCCGGGCTGCGACGCTTGAGGAGCAGGCTGCCTTCCCGATCGTCAACGAGGTCGAGATGGGCCAGCCGAGCCTGGATGCGCCTGTGGCACGGATCGCAGCCAACCCCGAGTACCAGGAAGCTTTCCGGAAGGCGTTCGGTTCGGCGCCCGACGCGCGCAATCTCGCGCGTGCGATCGCGGCCTACGAGCGATCCCAAGTCGCCTACGATTCTCCGTTCGATCACTTCATCGCAGGCGAGCGCGGTGCGATCGATGCGGCGGCTCAGCGCGGGTGGGAGTTGTTCAACACGCGTGCGCGATGCAACAAATGCCATGCATTGGGCGAGAATAAGCGCGACACCACCAACTTCACCGACAACGATTTTCACAATATCGGAGTGATGATCGTCCGGCACGATGTGGTGGGGCTCGCGAAGCAGGCACGGCAGCTCCTGGCCTCGGGCGACGCAGCGGCAATTGATCGCGCCGCGATTCAGACTGATCTGTCGGCACTGGGACGTTTTCTCGTGACGAAGAAGGAGTCCGACATCGCAGCGTTCAAGACGCCGAACCTGCGCAATCTCCTGCTGACAGCGCCGTACTTCCACGACGGCTCGCACGCCACGCTGTGGGATGTCATGGACCACTACAACAAGGGCGCGGGGCTCAACAATCCGTATCTCGACGAAGACATCGTGCCGCTCGCTCTGAGCGAGCGCGACATCGACGATCTGGTTGCGTTTCTGGCGTCCCTGACGAGCCCCGCCTACAAGGAGGCGGCGGCCATCGAGCTTGCGCGCCAGCGCGAGCTGTCACGAACGACGCGCCCTCAGCGCGACACGGCGCGCGCGTTCGGCCCGAAGCCGGCACGGCCGCGACCGACGCTTCGGCAATGACCCACCCGGCCTGATTGCGCCAACCGATCTCGAAAGATCGGACAGCGCTTCAGCTGCCTTTGGCTATCGACGTCGAGGCGGCAAGTCAACGCTGCTCGAAGCGCGGCCCCGAGGCCAGACCGGCAGAGCCGATCGGCTGGCCTTGAAGCTGCGGCTCGAAGCGCGACCAGGTGTCACCGCCCTCGGAACCGCCGACCTGGCCGGCGTACCTTGCGTCGGTTCGGCCAGGACGGTCCTGGATGCTGGCCTGCTGAGCAGTGGTCTCGCGCAAGGCTTGCAGGGACGACCAGGTGTCGCCGCCCTCGGAACCTTCGAAGGCGGCGTCCGGGGCGGGGGCCGCCGGCTTCAGAACCGAATACGTCGGCTGCTGAACCGGTTCGACTGCGGACCATGTGTCGCCGCCTTCGCTTGCCGCCAATACTGCTTGCGAGGCGAGCGCCGCCAGAACTGCCGCTGTAAGAACATGCATCTTCATTTTGAACCCCTCTCGGTTAATTGATGGTGATCACGCGACCAAGCTTTATCTGTTCGCATTGGCCGCAGGCCTGCGATGCGCCGCGAACCGGCTGGCACGACCGCTGAACGGGATTTGACTCGGAACGTCTACCAGGTGAATTTCATCCAGTGCGCGGGACGTTCCAACTGCAACTTGTTCCAGGCAGACCGACGGTGTTAATTGCGCCGTGTTCGCGTCGCATGACGGATTGAGATTTCAACCGTAACCAGGCGCACGGCGTCGTGCAGTCAGCCGGAAGCCTCCGTCTCGCCTAATGCGCTCGTGGCGGTCGCGCCCCAACGAATACAGGCGGTGGCGACACCCGGGCATTCCCGATCATGCAATTTCGACCGGAGTTGCATCATGGACGAGTCAACCAAGCGATCCATCCCGCCGCTCTGGTTGGCGGCGGCACCGTTGATCCTGAAGGCCGGAGTCGTGTGGCTGGCACTTGCGGGGGCGGCCGCGATGGCGGCGCCGCAAAGCCTTCCAGCTCGACGCGGGTTATCTTATCGGGGAGAGTTTCGACAAAAAGTCCATCTCCAACTCACCTTTATAAGTTTCGGCGCCGAGCTTCAATGATTCCGCTATGCGTGCTTGCGTCACTTCGTTAGCGACAGCCAAATCGGACTCGTGGGCTTCCACCAGAAGCCCCTCTGCGATCGAACCAAATGCCCCAATGTCCACGGCCGCCTTGATATGAGCGATGGCATGCGCAGGAAATGAGGAGATGCGGTGCGCCAGTTTCTCTACAAAAGGCGTCAGCTCGTGCGCCGGCAACGCTCGATTGATATAGCCGTAACGGTCTGCCAGCTCTGCCGAGAGATCATTGGAACCCAAAAGCACCTCCAAGGCGCGTCCCCGCCCGATGAGCCGTGGCAATCTTTGCGTAGAGCCGCCACCCGGAACAAGACCAAACGCTACCTCTGGCTGGCGGAAGATCGCTTTGCCAACGGCAGCAAAACACATGTCCATGGCCAATGCGATCTCACTCCCTCCGCCCCGGGCCCGTCCCTCGACTTTGGCAATGGTCACCTTAGGCATGTTCCTGAACCGCTCGCCGATCATCTGCGTAAGACGGAAGCTGCGCGTATGGGACACCACTTTGGAGGCGCCTCCAAAGCGGCCCAAACCAGAGTGGGCGATAAAGAAATCAGGAAGCGCGCTTTGCAACACCACAACTCGGGCGGTTTCATCGGCCTCGAGTTCCCTGCCGAGTTTTTCGAACTCTTGCGACATAACTTCATCGAGAAGGTTTAGCGGCGGGTGATCCATGGTGACGAACGCGACTCCAGAATCAAAGCGGAACCGGAAACATGTGTAGTCAGAGTACGGCATCGGAGTGGCTCCATTTGGATGGTGTTCAGCTCCCGCCCTTTCCGTGCCTTCCGATGCGCGCTGACCCTCTGAGCGTGCTGTCCCGGCGACAGCCGCAGCGGCGGGAACCAAAGCGATCGTCTTGCGCAGAAAACTACGACGTGAGATCACCGACGTCGCTACCGTCTCGAAACGCGTGTCTGAATCCATGGTCACCTTTGAGTGGACGTTAATAAAATGGTGGTCGGGTTGGCGGCGCCGCCGGCGGACCCTATGACCGTGTGCCCCTTAAGCTTGGCGACCTGGCATACGACCGATCCGACCGCACCGGACGCGGCCGAAACGAACACCACGTCGCCAAGTTTAAGCATTGCGATCTTGAGCAAGGCGACCCAGGCCGTCAGCCCTGGCCCTCCCGTTGTCGATAATAGGGCTCCGGTGCGGTGGATCGTTGGGCACCGCAACCATTCAGATCGGATTTACGCCGACGAAATGCGTAGTCTTGGGATCACCATCTACGAGAAACTGACGGACGATCTGCTCGCGCAGACGATCGGCATTAGTCACGCGCTCGTGCGCGCGCAGGTGCTCCAGCCACGAGTCCGTCAGAAATGTTTCGATGAAACGGCCATCCTGAGCAGGATCCTCAAAAAGAGCCCAGTCGTAAGCGCCATCGCGGCGGCGCTCGCGTGCATAGCACCCCAACGCCTCCAGAAACGGCAGGCGGCACTTAGAATCGATGTTCCACTCCACCGTCACCAATACAGGACCTCGGTCCGGCTCGACTTCGTGCGCGGTGATGGGGGCAGCCCAATGCATGGACGGCGAGAAGTCGACTGCGGCACCGGCCTCCAGTTTCCACCGCCAGGTCAGCGGGATTGCGATCAATGCGCCGACCGCCGCAGCGAAGAGCGCCGGCGACACGCCGACAAGCGCAGCAACCGCTCCCCAGAGAGCGCTACCGAGGCTCATGGTGCCAAAAAGCACTGTCACCAAAACAGCAAGCCCACGGCCACGCACCCACTCGGGCAGGGCGAGTTGCGCGGAAACATTCAGGCTGGATATCGACGCAATCCAAGCCATACCAGCAACGAAACTCGCCACTATCGTCAGCATGGGCTCATGCGAAGCTCCGAACAGCAGCGTCGCGACAGCTGTGCCAATCGCGCCCGCACCCAGAAGCCAGTCCGCGCCGAGTCTCGCTTTGGCCCATTGCAGCGTGAGCGCGCCGCAGATGGCGCCGGCGCCGATCGCGCCCAGTAGAAATCCATAGAGCGTCGGTCCGCTCCCGATTTGGCCGCGCGCAACGAGCGGCAGGAGCGCCCAGTAAGCACTAGCGAACAGAAGGAAGCCAGCCGCTCGTATGAGCGTTGAACTGAGATATGGGTTGTAGCGCGCATGACGTAGTCCAGTACGCATAGCATTGCCGAAGCGTTCCGGCGGCAAACGCGCCGACTTCTTCGGCGGCGGGCGCCACGAAATCAGTCCGGCTATAACGCCGGCATTGCTGAATGCGTTGATCCAAAAGGGCG
>WNFP01003758.1_pt1 | contig 12223 bp, 10 predicted proteins | sample 5400201 | NCBI WGS metagenome assembly WNFP01 (sample SAMN13153355, study PRJNA577476) | soil metagenome | isolation source: 115 cm saprolite under Madrone tree | place: USA:California | collected 2016-06-14
GAAACAGGGGAAATGCACGCCGAAGGTGGGAGGGCTCAGGGTTTCAACCCTGGGTTGGGTGTTTTTAAACCGATTTGCCCTGGAGGGGCACCAGGAACCCCATTTGAAGGAGCGAGCTGGAAGCATACCCGATCTCGAAGGAATCAACTCTGGCGCCCATTCAGGGTGCCCCGCGTTAAATGCGGTAACCCAGGGTTGAAACCCTGGGCTAAGTCCTGTTTCCCTTCGGGGAAGACAAGGCGGGCCACCGAACGCCAAACGCGCCACGGCAACCATGGAAACCTCAATGCCGATGAATTCTGAATCCCAAAGCGACGAAGACTGGATGCGGATCGCCTTGGCTGAAGCACGGAAAGGACTGGGCACCACCAATCCAAATCCGGCGGTTGGAGCGGTAATTGTCAAAGATGGCCGGCTGCTGGCTCGAACCTATCATCGGCGGGCGGGTCGACCTCACGCCGAGATTGAGGCGCTACGTCGCTTGCCGCGCAAGGATCACGCTGAAGGGGCTACGCTCTACGTGACGTTGGAACCATGCTCGACTACCGGTCGGACTCCGCCTTGTACCGAAGCGATTATTCGGTCGAAAATTCGCCGAGTGGTAGTGGGCGCTATCGATCCAAACCCGAAACATCAAGGGCGCGGATTGCAGCGCTTGCGGGAAGAGAGAATCTCGGTCAGAGCGGGCGTTCTGGAGCGAGCATGCACAGAGCTGAATGCCGGTTTCAATCGCTGGATCGTGACCAAATGGCCTTGGGTGATCGCAAAGATCGCCCAATCGTTAGATGGCCGAATCAGTCGTCCGCCGAACGAGAGCCAATGGTTGACCGGGGAATCTGCCCAACGCCGGACACATCAGTTACGTTCAACGGTTCACGCGATCCTGGTCGGTGCAGAGACGATCCGGAGCGATAATCCGCTGCTCACCGTAAGAAACGTTCGAGGAGCTCGCCAACCCTGGCGAGTGGTGATGACGCGTTCTGGGAACCTACCATCGACCGCTCATGTTTTTTCCGATCGTTATCGTGAACGCACGATTGTGTTCCGCAATCGATCCTGGGACGAAGTCTTGGCCGAGTTAGGCCTTCGCGGGGTGACGCGGCTGCTGGTTGAAGGCGGTGGCGATGTGCTCGGTCAGCTCTTCGACCAAAATCGGATTGATGAGCTCTGGTCCTTTTACGCGCCCATTTTAACCTCAGGTGACAAGCCAAGTGTCGGCGGATCCGGTGTGAGTAGTAATGAATCGGCTGTCTCGCTGAAGGAGCCAAAATTCGAGCGCTTCGGCGATGATGTGCTGGTGAGAGGATACGTAACGCCCCCTTGGGGCGATAGCAGATAGCAAATGACAGATGACAGATCCAGTGGCGACTGTCCCGCTGAGTCAAGCGCGTAACAAACCGAAAACGCTGGAACGAAGCAATCGATTGAACAAAATCGCAAGGTGCAGTCACCATCGTTCTCTGATTCGGGAGATCTACGTGCATCGCGGGACTAAAGAACCCTACCCAATCATAGCCGATCGTTTTCCCGCTCAACGGTCGTATCAATCTTTCCGAGAAAACCGCGCAGCTCACTTGTTTTCTTGACCGGCAGGAACTCGACCCGCCCTTCACTCAATAACTTGCAGCTTCATCCCGGGCCGAAGGCCGAGGCGATTCTGGACTGATCGAGGAATCACCACTTGAAACTTTGGTGAAAGCTTGACTGTAACCATGCGACCGATGGTAAAGCGACATAAGAGTCGATGCAAATTTCGTCTTACATATCTTGCCTCCGCGGGGCCGGCTCGTCTGCGGAAGTTGTGGCTGTTAGAAGAACGAAAGCGGAAGCATCAGACTACTTTGTTTTGCGCATCATCCCGTTATCGCTCAATCGGGCCTTTCGTCCTACCATTCTGATCTAATGAGCGGTTACGATCTCGTCCAGGATCTCGCGATTGTGCTCGTGATCGCCGGTATTGTCGGCTTTGTTTTTCAGCGGATCGGGCTGTCAAATATCGTAGGGTTCTTAGTAGCCGGCCTGCTCGTTGGCCCACATGCCTCACGTTTTGGAATGGTGACGGATCCTCGTGCCATCGAGGCACTCTCTCAACTCGGGCTGGCCTTTTTGATGTTCTCGATCGGCTTGGATTTGAGCATTAGCAAAATGCGGAGATTTGGTCCCGGTGTCGCCATCGCCGTCGTCATTTCCGCCACGCTGGTGTTTAACGCATTCCGTTTTCTTAGTCCACTGGTTGGCATGGGCGGCCGAGAACCGATTTTTGTGGCCAGCATGATGGTGGCATCGAGCTCCGCGATGATCGGAAAAATGCTACACGACTCTGGGCTGCTGCACGAGCGGTCCGGGAATCTCGCTATGAGTATCAGCGTGCTCGAGGACATCGTGGCGGTCATCGTCCTGACCTTTGTCTCCTCGCTCGCTAATATGCATGCCGGGCCTCAGGCCCGACCGGCAGCGATCCTCGGAACCTTAATAGCGTTCGTTACCATCGTCGTGATTTTGGGATTGCTCCTTTTGCCGAAAGCATTGGAACTGCTCGCCAAGGCCGGATTGGACCTGGTGATGCTCTTCATCACCGGACTCGCACTCGAGGTCGGAATCATCGCCGTGCGTACCGGCTATTCTTTGGCCCTTGGTGCGTTTTTACTCGGAGCCATCATCGCCGAAACACCACAAAGGCCAGCGATCGAGCGCGCTTTTGAAGGAATGCGCGACGTCTTTCTCGCCGTCTTTTTCGTATCAATCGGTTTATTGATCGACCCATGGGTTCTGCTCAAAAATTGGTGGCTAATTGTTTGTCTAGGCATCGGAGCGGTTGTGGTCCGCTCCTTTGCCGTAACCACCGGCTTGATACTCGCCGGTAATCCGCAGCGAGAAGCTTTACGTGCCGGATTGATGGCTATACCGATCGGGGAGTTTGCCTTTATCATCGCACAGGTGGGAGTTTCATCTGGACTGCTCGCCCCTGATTTTTATCCGATCGCCATCGGGGTAGCTACCTTCACCGCGACCGTTGCACCGATTCTCAGCCGTCATTCCGATGAGATCACCAAGCGACTCCTTACCTTCGAGCCACCGTTCATTACGAATATCGTAGCCGGTTATCAGCAGTTTCTGGCCGATGCCGCGGAAAAGCAGCGGAGAAGTGAAATCATCCGCCACGCGCAGAGAAAGTTGGTGCCGATTGTGATCGGATTAACGTTCGTCAGCGGCCTGCTCATCTTTGTCAATCAACTTCTGAAGTTCTGGTCGCGATTATTTCCCCGACTCTCCACCGAGCTCGCGCACGACCTGTTCTGGGCTCTTCTCGGTATCCTTATCCTCATGCCGCTCGCTGTCGTCTGGCGAAGCGGTCAGGAATTAATTGCGTTGATTAGCAGTCCGCGCACGAACGGCGAGAACGAACGGCCGCGTCCCTTTCTCCACGCTTCGATGCAAGTCGTGATGGCAATCCTTCTTTTCGGCTGGCTTTGGATTTTGGCTCCTGTACAGCGATCGACCTTTTGGTTCTTTGGATCTGCTCTGACGATTGGAATTCCCTTGGCTGTGATTTTCCGACGGAGATTTCAGCGCCTGCAAGAGCGGATCGGCAGCGGATTGAGCGAGGCCATTCTTTCTCGGGAAGAACGACGAAAAAGAATTCAGCGAGCGTGGTTAAGCGATTATAGCGATTGGGACCTGAATCTCCAGGAGATCAAGGTGCCGGACTCCGAAATCTGGTTCGGCCGGAGTATCGGAGAACTTGCGCTGAGGAGTCGATTCGGTTGCTCCGTCGTCGGTGTGGAACGCCAAGGCTACGTACTTGCTAGCCCCGGTCCGGAAACGCTCCTTTTTCCTGGCGACACCCTGCTTGTACTCGGCTCGCGAGATCAGTTGCGCGATCTGCGACGATTCTTCGACAAAGCCGAACTGAGAAGCAAAAAAGTGGACCTCCTGGAAGAAGTGCGGATGGAATCGATCTTAGTTCCTGACCCCAGTCAGGCGACCGGCAAAACTTTGGCCGAGCTGGACGCGACCCGGCAATTCGGAGTGATAATTGCCGGTATTGGTCGAGCAGGAAAAAAATATACATATCCCAAAGCTTCCCAGACAATCGAGTCCGGTGACTGGCTCCTGGTTATCGGAACACGAGAGAAAATTCGGGCGTTTCAGGAATGGATCGACCAACCGCCAGCTCAGTAACCGGTCATCAGTAAACAGTGATCAGTAATCGGTGATCGGTGATCGGTGGCCGCGGAGACACTGTGAATAGGACAAAGGGCCTATGTCTAAAGATCTACCGATGTCTCGACCACGTCGCTCTCCCATCTCACCGATTACTGATTACCGATTACTGGTGCGAGCGCCGTTCCCGGCGATGACGGCGTTCCCGGCGATTGGCTATTGGCTATTTCATTTGTGCACGGTAGTTTTGGCATCATGCCTCAAACCGAAGGAAAGCATTTTTTGCCCGGCTTCGACCAAGCGTTGGAATCAGTGAAAGCCGACGTCCTGTTGATGGCAAATCTCGTCAGCAGAAATTTCGGCAATGCTCGCAGCGGATTTGCCAAGCGAGACGAGGATTTCTGTGCTGCGGTCATTGCCGATGATGAGGAGGTCGATTTGCTGGAAAAGCAAGTGCACCGGGCCGGCACGGAGGTCTTGATGCGATTTCAGCCGATGGTGATCGATCTCCGGACTGTGCTAGTGACAGTCAAGCTCGCTTCTCATTTGGAGCGTATCTCCGATTATACGGTGACGATTGCGCGACGGACCCGGCATTTGATTACCGAGGATAAGGAAATCGAAGAAGCCAGATTGTTGGACGGGCTATTTGATTCCGTCCAAAAGCTTTTTACCGAGGCGATCGCCTCTTTCAACGCGATTGATGTTGCGCGGGCAGGGTGGGTACGAGGCCAAGTCGAAGCCCTGGCTGAACAAGCCCGTGATCTAGTGGAGAAGTTTACTGATTTGATCGAAGAACGCTCTTTTGCTTCGCGGGTCTATGTTGGCTTGATGGCGATCGCGCAGGCGTTGGAAGAGATCATTTATCTCTGCGGCAGCATTGCGGAAGATGTGATATACATCGCCGAAGCTCGTGATATCCGGCATCCAGGGAATCAGCTGGCCCAAGAGTGAACCGGTAGGGATCCGGCTCCCGACTTCGCCAAGGCCACTTCGCGGCTAGCTCTGTGACGTCTGCGTAACTCCTGCGAGGGCGCGGAGAAAGCGCCCCTACCGAAAAAAACCCGCCCGGCCAAGCCGGACGGGTTTCGTAATGTTTCGATCGAAGCGGTAGCGATTAGTAATCCATTCCGCCCATGCCCGGCATACCACCGCCAGGAGGACCCCCTGCCGCTTTCTCTTTCTCCGGCAATTCGGTCACTAATGCTTCGGTGGTGAGCAACAGACCCGAAATTGAAGCAGCGTTCTGCAACGCAGTTCGGGTTACTTTGGTTGGATCGACGACACCGGCTTTCACCAAATCGGTGTATTCGCCAGTCGCGACGTTGTAACCTTCGTTACCTTTCCGCTTTTTCACTTCCTGGACGATCAACGCGCCTTCTTGGCCGGCGTTGTTCGCCAATTGGCGAAGCGGAGATTCGACTGCGCGTCGGACTATTTCCAGACCAACCGCTTCGTCGCCCTCGAGCTTGACGGCATCGAGTGCGCTCTGTGTGCGAATGAAAGCGACACCGCCACCAGGGACGATACCTTCCTCCACCGCCGCGCGGGTCGCGTGCAGCGCATCCTCAACTCGCGCCTTTTTCTCCTTCATTTCGGTTTCGGTCGCAGCACCGACATTGATCACTGCGACACCACCAGCCAGCTTGGCCAGGCGTTCCTGGAGCTTTTCCCGATCGTAATCGGAGGTGGTTTCCTCAATCTGACGGCGGATCTGGTTAACCCGACCTTGGATATCCGCGGTCGAACCTTCGCCCTCGACGATGGTGGTATTTTCTTTGTCGATGGTCACGCGCTTGGCTCTGCCCAAGTCATCCAGCGTGATGTTTTCGAGTTTGATGCCGAGGTCTTCGGTTATCAAACGACCGCCAGTCAAAACCGCGATGTCTTCCAACATCGCCTTACGGCGATCACCGAAACCAGGAGCCTTAACCGCCGCGACCTGAAGGGTACCGCGGAGCTTGTTCACGACCAAGGTAGCCAGGGCTTCGCCTTCCACATCTTCGGAGATGATCAACAGCGGACGACCCGCTTTAGCCACTTTTTCGAGTAGCGGAAGCAGATCTTTCAGGCTGGAGATCTTCTTCTCGTGGATGAGGACGTATGCGTTTTCCAGAATGGCTTCCATGCTCTCCGCGTTGGTCACGAAATAAGGCGAGAGGTAGCCCTTATCGAACTGCATACCCTCGACTACTTCCAGCGTGGTCTCGATCGACTTCGCTTCCTCGACCGTGATCGTGCCGTCTTTACCAACCTTGTCCATTGCGTCGGCAATGATCTCACCGATGGTACGATCCCAGTTAGCTGATACCGTCGCTACTTGAGCGATTTCGGTACGATCCGAAACGTTCTTCGAGATCTTCTTCAGCTCAGCCACGACCGCATCCACTGCTTTTTGAATGCCCCGCTGCAAGGAAGTCGGGTTCGCTCCCGCGGTAACGTTCTTCAAGCCCTCGCGGAAGATCGACTCAGCCAGAACGGTAGCAGTGGTCGTGCCGTCGCCGGCTACGTCTGAAGTCTTGGAAGCGACCTCGCGGACCAGCTGGGCACCCATATTTTCATACGAGTCCTCGAGCTCGATTTCCTTCGCCACCGTCACACCATCTTTGGTGATGGTCGGGCTACCAAATTTTTTGTCGAGAATGACGTTTCGACCGGAGGGTCCGAGCGTCGCCTTCACTGCCTTCGCGAGCTTTTCCACCCCGCGAAGGAGTGCTTGGCGGGCTGCTTCATCGAATTGCAATTGTTTAGCTGCCATATTGTAACTAATCTATTCTGTTTTAATGTTCGTGTTTATCCAATGACACCGAGGATATCGTCCTCGCGCATAATCAGGTAATTTTCTCCCTCAATCTTGATCTCGGTGCCGCCGTATTTGGAGATCAGCACTTTATCGCCAACTTTGACGTTGAAGTCGACCTTCTTGCCCTTGTCGTCGAGTTTACCTGTTCCCAGGGCGACAACGGTTCCTTCCTGAGGCTTTTCCTTTGCCGTATCAGGAATGATGATGCCTCCCTTTTTTAATTCCTTCTCTTCGAGCGGCTGAACCAGCACGCGATCGCCGAGAGGTTTTACATTAATAGCCATATAAGTTTATCCTCCTTTTTGCTTTGGGTTGATGACACACCAGTAAAGTGACAGCGAAGGATCGAACTGTTCACTCTACTGGAAATTACTAATTACTGTAGTTTTGCTCAGGACTTCTTTTTGTCCTCGTCGACTACCTCAAAATCAGCGTCCACGACCTTTTCTTCGCCTTTACCGGTCCCGCTGGACTCCGGCGGAGGAGTCGATTGGCTGGCGGAAGCTTGCTTATAGAGATCTGCGCTGATCGACTGGAATCGATTCTGCAGCTCTTCCATCGCTTGCTTAATCGCTTCAACATCTTCGCCCGCCAGACTATCTCGCACTTTTTTAATGGCCTCTTCCAGGCTTTGTTTTTGGTCGGCCGGAACTTTGTCGCCAAGTTCTCGAAGTTGTTTTTCCGATTGATACGCCAAATTGTCGGCGTTGTTCCGGATCTCTACTGATTCGCGCGCCTTGCGGTCCTCTTCGGCGTGCGCTTCTGCATCCTGACGCAACTTCTCGACCTCTTCTTTGCTCAAACCGCTCGAACCGGTAATCGAAATCTTCTGTTCTTTGCCGCTTCCGAGATCTTTGGCGGACACATTCAAGATCCCGTTGGCATCGATATCAAAAGTGACTTCGATCTGGGGAACTCCCCGAGGAGCCGGCGGAATGCCGTCCAGATGAAACGTACCCAGATTCTTATTGTCTCGAGACATCGGTCGCTCGCCTTGAAGCACCTTAATTTCCACTCCTGGCTGATTGTCGCTGAAAGTTGAAAAGATCTGCGATTTACGAGTCGGAATGGTCGTGTTCCGCGGAATCATCGGAGTCGCGATTCCACCCGCTGTTTCGATGGCCAGCGTAAGCGGAGTCACATCCAAGAGCAGAACGTCTTTCACATCGCCGCGGAGCACGCCTCCTTGAATCGCCGCGCCAACCGCAACGACCTCGTCAGGATTGACCCCTTTGTGTGGCTCTTTGCCGATGAGGCGTCGTGCGGTCTCTTGTACTTTTGGCATGCGGGTCATCCCGCCGACCAAGACCAATTCATCGATATCGTTCTCGGTGAGCTTCGCATCGGCCAAACATGCCTTCACCGGTCGAATCGTTCTTTCGAAGAGATCATCGGTAAGCTGCTCCAATTTCGCCCGCGTAAGCTTCTTTTGAATGTGCTTCGGGCCGGTAGCATCGGCCGTGATAAACGGAAGATTGATTTCGTACTCTTGTGAAGAGGAAAGCGCGATTTTCGCCTTTTCTGCCTCTTCTTTGATCCGTTGCAGCGCATCCGCTTGAGTACTCAGATCGATCCCAGATTCCGCACGAAATTCCGAGATAATCCAATCCATGATTTTGTTGTCCCAGTCGTCGCCTCCGAGATGAGTATCTCCATTGGTCGCTTTAACCTCAAAGACGCCGTCCCCAATTTCCAAGACCGAGATATCAAATGTACCGCCGCCTAAGTCGTAAACCGCGATTTCCTCGTCCTTCTTCTTATCCAAGCCATAAGCCAGGGAGGCGGCAGTCGGCTCGTTAATGATGCGCAGGACTTCCAGGCCAGCGATCTTCCCGGCATCTTTGGTCGCATTGCGCTGTGAATCGTTGAAGTAGGCGGGTACCGTAATTACCGCTTGAGTAATCGTCTCCCCAAGCTTGGCCTCTGCGTCGCTCTTGAGTTTCCCCAAGATCATTGCCGAGATCTCTGGGGGCGAAAAGGTCTTGCGTGCGCCAGCCACTTCAACCTCGACATGCGCATCACCGTTGGAAGCTTTAACGATTTTATAAGGAACGCGCTTTGCCTCGCTCTGCACCTCATCGAATTTTCGGCCCATGAAGCGCTTGATCGAAAAAACAGTGTTTTTCGCATTCGTAACTGCTTGCCGTTTGGCTGCCTGGCCAACAAGACGCTCTCCACTTTTGGCGAAGGCGACAATCGAAGGGGTTGTCCGCGCGCCTTCCGAGTTTTCTATTACGACCGGTTCACCACCCTCCATGACCGCCATGCAAGAGTTAGTGGTACCAAGGTCAATTCCGAGAATTTTAGCCATAGGTAACGGGGTGAGATTCTAGCGCCATTTGTGCCAGAAGAGGGCGTTTGTCGTAACTTACTTATTATCAATATCTTATCAGGATGGAGCGCCAACAAACCGAGCAAGGATTAGCGCCATAATGGCGCACTGCGACAGATCAGGGCCGCATCTTGGCGCACCGCGCCTTCGCTTGGCTCATTACCCCTCCTTGATTTTGCGACGGGACATGGCAACTCTCTTTTTTACCAGTATCACTCATGAGCGAAGCTCCTCCTACAGGCCAACCACTAGATACTCCGGATACGATCGAGAGTAGCGGCCTGCAACTAACCGAGCGCGATATCGTTTTCGCATGCCCGCATTGCCGGGGCGAACTGGTGGTCGATAAGGACGGCGCTGGATTATCACTCGTCTGCTCGCATTGCGGAGAGCCAGTTACGGTTCCCGAGTATTCCGGACCGTCACTACACTTCCTGCAAGCGGCGACTTCGAAACTGGCGGATGCGCTTGAAAATGCTCGGAGTTCTGGACCGCGAAATTTTCATTTTGAAGGACAAGACGCAACTGAATTAGACACGCGACAGCAGGAACTGGAACGACAGATCCGGGAGACGCAAGCGCAGGTGTCTGATCTGCGACAACAAATCAATCACGCCCGAATTCAACTGCACCGATATCAGCTAAAGCTGGAGATGCTGAAAGAACGGGAGAGCGAGCTCAAAGCGGAAATGGATGCCGTGCGCGGCCAACTTTCATCGTCAGTAAATCAGCCGACCGAGAAAGAGTGATCGAGCCGTTGGACGTTTGGCGTTCGATGTTTAGCGACTAGGCTATCGGCGCTTATTGTTCCGCGATTTCATTTGCGCCCGCCTCCATCTGAATCCACAATCGTACCTCTGCAGGATGGGTGCCAGAGCGGTCGATTGGGCACGCCTGGAAAGCGTGAGTACCGAAAGGTACCGCGGGTTCGAATCCCGCCCCATCCGGATTCTGGAAGCCAACGGGCTGTGCGCCCAGGAATCCAGTGCCAACCCTCTGGTGCTCGTACTCGCACTGCCAGCCCTCTTCTGCTTTGATTCGGCGCATTATTGTTGAGCGACATTTTTTCCGCCGGATGGCACAGGCCGCAACAATCTCGTGAGCCGCTTTTTGATCCTTCGTCCATTGATCCCGATTTCTTTCCAAAAAACACCGAACTTCTGCGAGAACCTGTTTTCGCCCAAGTGTGCGGCTCGTGTATGGAACCGGGTCACGAGGTTTACCTTGAGCCTGTATCCACGCGGCTGTATGTGATTCTTTGGGGAACTTGGCAGATCACTTAGCTTCTTGATGGGTTTGTCGAGTCCGGAGTCAATAGGGGAAATCACTTGCTGGTAATTTGCCGATACCCTGATTTCAGCGGGATCGGAGAATAGTGTAACAATCTGCGGTTGAACCAAGCTTGCTTTCTCGTGAACCAAGCTTGCTTTGTCTGCGGCCGCTCCATCGAGTGCCCTATCGGAGCTGGACGTGGGCCGGGAAGCCCTGGATAGAATCGCACTGCCGCTAAGCAGAAGGATCAAAGCCAAGAGCAATAAAAAAACTAGAGCTGGGAAATCAATCGGGCGGCTCACTCTGATCAAATTCAAATCGCAAGTGTTAGGTTCTACGGCCGTATTTTTCTTCAAACTGCCTCATGAGATCACATTGTGTCGTCGTTTAGCCAAAAAAAAAAGCGCGAACCCTCAGAAATGATTCGAATCTGGAACACTAAGTCAGCGTCGAATGGCTTGATGAGCAAGCAAGCCTTCCTCGAATACAGGGCGAAACTGATTAGTACCCCACATACGGAAGAGCAAGGCGAACTAATCCATTGCTTAATAAAGATCGAGATCGGCGCAGGCGACAAACGCTCGCGCGAGCTTCTTGAACAGGAAGCCGGGGACTTAATCTTTTTTAGTCTCAATCCGGGACCTCACCGCAGAATCACTCATTCCAGAATTGACGAGGTAGATGAAAAACGCCTGCATCAGCTAGGTCCGGCCACAGATTTCAATCGGGTCGGGAGCACCGAGATTTACTTTTATTCCTCCTGATGACGGGCCTTTTCTCGCGGGTAAGTCCAGTATAGGCTTTCATGCTTTTTTCCAGATCACGGGTATAACCCAAGCGATCTGATAAATTTTTCGCTTCTTGTTAAACTCGCGCAGCTCTTCGTTATTCATATTTTTCTCCAAGCGCCTTCTCGCTGGGCGCGTAATGCTACCGGGAGGTCCAAAAGGCGGCGTTTGCGCAACGCGCTATACTGCTATGCCCGCAGCATCGAAAAGGTGCGCATCTTTCGACGCAAAGCAAAAGCCGACCGAATCGGTGTGCCGGAGGTCATTGAATCCGCGGAGCGTGATGGAGAGGCGATTGTTTCCGGAAGTGAGTCCGTGGACCAGAGTGGAATCGCCCAAGCTTTCAACCACTTCGATTGTCAAAAGTCCGTTTGCTTCGGGTTTGGGCACAATTCTGAGGTGCTCGGGCCGGACTCCGAGGGTCAGTTCGCTCCCGAGTTCGAGCACGGACGGACGGACGGTGGGAATGGCGACTGGCCCATCGAAAAAATCCGGACTTTCGATCGTGACGCTACCCTGCTTAGCGCCTACGACTTTAACCTTCAAAAAATTCATTTTGGGCGAACCGATGAATCCGGCGACAAATAAATTGGCTGGCGACTGGTACAGGTCCATCGGCCGCCCGATCTGTTCGATCTTACCTTCGTTGATGAGAACAATTTTTTCGGCCAGTGTCATCGCCTCGACCTGATCGTGGGTCACGTAGACCATCGTGGTTTGAAGGCTGCTGTGAAGTTTTGAGATCTCGATTCGCATTTGCACCCGCAGTTCCGCATCCAGATTCGAAAGCGGCTCGTCAAAGAGGAAAACTTCCGGCTCCCGAACGATGGCCCGCCCAATGGCTACCCGCTGGCGCTGGCCGCC
>WNFP01007963.1_pt1 | contig 12222 bp, 9 predicted proteins | sample 5400201 | NCBI WGS metagenome assembly WNFP01 (sample SAMN13153355, study PRJNA577476) | soil metagenome | isolation source: 115 cm saprolite under Madrone tree | place: USA:California | collected 2016-06-14
GAACTCGATCACGTGGAAGCCGTTTGTTGCTTTCTGCAACGCCTGCTGCAATTCCGGCAGGTAATGCACGGCCTGGCCATTCACTTTGTCCACGACCAAATATCTTTGCTCCTGGTATCCAATATTATAACTGTCCGGCAAGACTTGTGAAAGCATTACCAGGGCAGGGTGCTCCTTCGCGGTCGTTTCATTGCGATAAAAATTCAGTCGAAATGGGGCGCGCCGTTTCCATTCATTGCCCCAGCTTGCGAGATACGATTCGGTAAGTGGTTGGAAAACCAACCCGCCGACAATCAGATACTCAGGTTCTTTATCAAACACCGCCGCAGGCACGAGCGAGTTCGTATATTCGAACTTCGGCAATCGGTAAGTGACATCTAATTGTTTGCCGTCCCGCCAGATTTGCATTTTCACATCGTCGCCGGCCCATTTTTTTCTGGTGGCAAGATTTTCGAGTAGCAACGGGCCGAATTCGGGGTCGTCATAGTCGCCCTGAATATCCAAATCGAATCCATCGATTCGCAAAATAACATCCAACGGTTTGAGCACTTGAGTGCCGCCATCGGGCCGGTCGGGGACATCGATGACGACGACGCCGCGAGCTTCACCCGGCAGCTTGAGCCGGGCGAGCGAGGCCGGATTCTCGGACTGTTGCCAAAAGAAATGGAAATAGCCCAGTCCGTGGTATTCGCCCTTTTTGCGGGCGTCCATAACCGCCTGGATGAAAGAAGCGGGCATTGCAATGCAGGTGCGGGTCTCCTGAGCCCAGAGAATTCCAACGACTTTTGAATTCGCGATGATCGGCTCGCCCCAACCCACGCCTTGAATTTCGGAACTTACCTCGAGCGTCACCATGTCGATCGGGCATAACTGGGAATCGCGCACAGTGAACTGGGTGAATTCGGCTCGGCGGTTTTCTAGTTTTCCCTCGCGCCAGCGAACAATTTGATAGCCCCCGTCTGCCTTGGCCGCGCTGCCGAAACTGACAGGCTTCAGATCGCGCCAGAAATTTTCATCGGAGACCGTGACAAGCGCCAGGTTGGCGTGATAATCAAGCCAGCTGACCTCTCCAAGCCACCACCGACCGCGACCGCCCTTTTGCAGGCGAATAAGCGTGCGATCGAATAGTTCGTCGGCCGTTGTGAGAATTTGCCGATCGCCAATAACCGTGCCGATCTTCTGGAAGCGGCGAGTCCGTTTGCTCCAGGGTTGATAATAATCGTACTGCTTGCGGGAGACTTCAATCGTGACGATTGAGCGCTCCCATCCGGTGAGTCTCTCTTCTTGTGCACTGGCGGACATCGAAAAAGTCAAAGCCATTGCTGCGAGCAACACGATGAGCGCTGGACGGAATACTCCAATCACTCGCCGAAGGTCAAAAGGCCACGTTCTAAGTTTGAATGAAAATTGGTTCATAGTCGGCGATCACCAGGCAGGCCGTACGTCTTGAGAATTCCTGCGTTTGCTTTCGTGACTTCGGTGTGGTCCAGGCACTCGAAACTGTGATGGGAAACAAACTCGATCACGTCGAAATTGTTCGTGGCCGTTTCAAAGGCCCGCACGACATCTTCGAGCCTCTCGATACGAACGCCATTGATTTTGTCCACCAGCATGCGCCCGCGCGTAGACACGTTCGCATTGACAGCGTCGGCGAGAACGGAAGCGAGCACGATTGGCTCAGGACGAGCTTTGGAGGAGTTTTCGGCGCGACGATAATAGAGTTCGTAATACAAATCGCTGTTGGACTGTTCGGCATTTCGACCGATCGTTCGCAAGTAATCGAGACTCAACGGTGTAAAAACCAGGCCGCCGTAAACGAAATATCGGGGCAATCCCGTGTATTGGAAGCCGCCAGCTCGATCGCCATCGTAGATGTTAACCGGCAAGGCAAGTTCCTGTTTGCAACCGTCGCGCCAGACTTCAATCGGAACCGTTTCGCCTTGCTGAGCGAACTGAAAGGCTAAAGCCGCCGAAAGCCGATTACGCTGGTAAAGAATGGTCGCGTCGCTGGCGACGGGGTATTGCCCAATGCGCAAGAGCACGTCTTCCGGTTTGAGAACTTTTTCGCTGCTCGGAATCGGCAAGAGGCTGTCCACTCTGGCGCCCACGTTGTCGTCAGGCAACTTGAGCAACGCGCGATAGGCCGGATTTTGAAGCGGCACTACTCGCGCGCCGGCTTGCGGAAAACCGTCGTAACGGTTATCGACGACATCTTTCAAAAAATGATCGATTACCGGCGGCGGAATGAAAAAGCCGGTATTTTCGAGGCCGGGCTGCCCCTGGAAAGCAACGCCGACGACGCGATCATCCTGGATGACGGGTCCACCGCTGTTGCCCGGGTTAATCGCGGCGTCGGTCTGCACGCTTAGAAACTGCCGGTTGCCAATGTGCGCGTAGGGCTCCAATTGTATACGCGAGACCACACCGCGGGTGTAAGAAATCTCTTCCCCACCGGCCGGATAGCCGTAGGTGAGAACCGCCGAGCGCACCTTTGGCAAATCGCCAAAATCCAACGATTCCAGGTTTTCAAAGAATCGCTGATCTTCGACCGTTAATACCGCGAGATCGCAGTCATGGCCGACGAATTCCACCTCCGCGACATATGGTCGCGGGTCCTGGTATCGATGAACGATAATTTGCCGCGCCCAGCTCACAACGTGAGCATTGGTCATGATCCGTTTACCTTTGATTACGAAGCCGGTTCCGCCAGCTCGCTGGACAGATTCGAATCGCCACGGTGCGTCCCAGACAGGCTGCTGCATGTACGTGGTGATTTGTATGACGGAACGTTCCGCTTCCGTCGCACGGCCGAACGCAGCCCCTCCGCAAATCAGGGCCATGAATAAACTCTTGTTGAGCACTAACAGAAAATGAAATAGTTGAAATGCGAGGTCAAGAAGTTACTCGTGTCGCCCCATTTCTTCAGTTATCGGGCGCTCTCGTGTCGTCAAGGTGATGAACTCCGGCCAGCCTCGTTGCCAGTAATGAAATGGAAGGTATGAGATCCTCAAACCTTGAGCGCCGAGATTGTATGGACTGCTTTGTGTCGCTTCATTCATTTTTTGCATTCTTAATTCCACTCGTTTCGGCCAATTGTCCTTCCCTTCGGCATCTCGCTGCGCCATAAATGGAACAGTTTCCAGAATGAGATTGGGCCAACTTTCAGTTCCGGCGCCAAGCCAGTCTGTGATGATGCGGCCGTCCAATGTCACTCGCGTCAGGAAAAGCACTGTTACTGGCTTTTGCAGGTCATTGATGTCAGAAAAATCCGGCTGCATTTTCTGCGTCAGCCAGGCGCATTGTCTTTGGCCGTACCATGCCATGGCCCAGGGAATGTCGCTCATAGTTAGCTCTTCGGGCTTGGCATAATCCCTGGTTCGCTGAATCGAAGGGGGATGATAGGGAGGATACGAAAGAGGTGTTCTGGTCCTCGCCGGCAATAACGCCAAAAGCATCGGCAGGCAGGCGATCAAGCAGAACGCTCCAATAATGACGTATCGCAACTCCCGGATGGGCAAATAAATCTGGTCCAGCAGCAAATAAAAGAAACTGACGCCATACAGCAGCACCAGAGGACTGGCAAGAACGAGAAGGTTTTCGGAATTTATTTGCTTTGAATCTTCCGAAAGTTGGGTATGTCCGAGCGCTTGCGCGGCGAGCAATATGGCGAGAGACATCAGCAGAAAATACCGGATCCTCGATGCGGTCAGATTCGCAAATCCCACCAATAATCCGACCAGGAAAAATGCCCCGATCCAGTTCCCGCCGAGTTTGGGAAATTCGTTCTGGATCAGTTCCTTACTGTTTGCGAGCAGTTTTGTGGTGAGAATCCTCAGCCACACGTTTCCGCCAAAAGCAAAATCCGGCACCAATGAGCGTTCCAGTTTGAATTCGGGGAAAACTGCGGCTTTGAGCTCCGAACAATGCAAAAAAGGCCACCACCGGCAGAATCAACCAGCCAAAACTATAACGTGTCAGCCCGCCAAAGCCCGTCAACAGTCCGGCTGCCGCAGCTAATAAAATGAGCACTGTCATCCCGCGCTTCACTTCCCGCCCTTCTTCCTCCGCCAGAACGAGGCACCAAATGATCGCAATAAAAATGAGCAGCAGAAGAATCGTCGATAGTCCAGATACATTGAAGCGCCAAAATACTTCCGTGCCGAATAAAAGTGCGGCGGAAGTCAATGCAATTCGAGTGTCAAAAAACCGTTTTGCCAAAAAAAAGAACGCCACAATAAAGGCAAAAAACAACAGTTGATTGAAGACGCTGATAAGAAAGTCAGGCTGATAGCGCCAAAATTCCCCTTTGTAAGACCAGAATATTTTTGGCTTCGCAGAGATTTCGTAGTGAAACGGAAGCACTTTCATCAGGCCAGCGAGGATAATCGGATAAACCGGTGGGTTCGAAATGTCGGGATGCGAATTCTTGATTTCGGTCAACTCGGCCAGGCGTTTGTCAACTGCGTTTGGGGCCATTTCGTTGTGCCTCTTGAACAAATACATGCTGAACGGCCGCACGAACTGGGTCGTGTAACCCTTGCCCTGGGCGATATTACGCGCCAGTTGCGCGGAATCCATCGCCTCCTGCGTCCCCATGTTTTTGAAAGATTGGATGTTGTATAGCGCGATCACTGCGATGATTGCGAGCACCGCCAAACCAATCCTGAGGTAACGCATTCCGCCAGCAACCTCGAGTTTGTGAATGAATTCCTGGAGAATGGGCATGAATTTTAGACTCCTTCGAGCTTGTAGACTATGAGTTTGCGGTGGAGAGTGCGGCGGTGCATCCCTAATTTTTTGGCCGCCAGTGTGCGGTTTCCGTTGGAATCTTTCAAGGCTCGGATGATGAGATCTTTCTCGGCCTCCTCGACGCTAAGACTGCTATTGGCCTGGAATTTTGGCAGAGGGGCGTCGGCTGACAGGTTGCGCGCCGCCGGAGGCAAGTCCCTTGCGCCGATTTTCTCACCGCGACATAGCACCACTGCGCGCTCAATCGCGGTTCGCAATTCGCGCACATTCCCGGGCCAGGGGTAACGCAGCAACAAATCTATTGCGTCAGGCGTGAACCCCATCACTTTTTTGTTATTGTTCTCAGCAAATTCCTTTAGAAATGCTTGCGCCAGAAGCGTGATGTCCTCCGCGCGCTCGCGCAAGGGTGGTAATTTTATCTCGATGACAGACAATCGGTAATAAAGGTCCTGTCGAAAAGCGCCGGCTTTGACTTGTTCCTGTAAATCCTTATTGGTCGCTGCAATGACTCGCACATCCGCGGTCAGCGTTTTGTTCGAACCGACACGTTCGAACGTCCTTTCGCCCAGGAATCGCAGCAGCTTGATTTGGACGGTCGCATCAATTTCACCGATCTCATCAAGAAATAACGTTCCGCCTTGCGCCTGTTCGAAACGTCCGATTCGCCGCTCATGAGCATCCGTGAACGCGCCTTTTTCGTGACCGAACAATTCGCTTTCCAAGAGTGTCGGCGCAAGGCCGGCACAGTGGACGGTTACGAGAGGTTGCCGGGCCCGTGGACTCAATTGGTGGATCACTTTGGCGATCAATTCTTTACCGGTCCCAGTTTCGCCCAGCAACAGGATTGTGGCCGTCGAAGGGGCGGCCTGTCGGACCGTGTCGAGAACTTCCCTCATCGCCGGCGATTCGCCTACGAGGTTGTCCATTCCGAATTTCGAATCGAGCTGCTGGCGCAGAGCTACATTTTCGACTTCCAGCTTCTGCTGTTTCAACGCCCGCGCGATTCGCATTTCCAGCTCGTCGATCTGCATCCGTCCTTTTGCGATATAATCGTCCGCGCCGCGTTTCATCGCCTCGACTGCTACTTCCTCGGAGCCATACGCCGTCATCAAAATGCAAACCGGCGGCCTGGATAGCGACTTGGCCCGGGCAATCAGCTTCATGCCGTCTTCGCCGGGCAGCCTAAAATCGGTCAGCAGCACATCGAAATGTTCGCGTTCGAGCAGTTCGGTGGCTGATTTCGCGTCCTCCGCAAGATACACATCGTAACGATCCTCCAGCGCCGCGCGAAGCCCTTCGCGCTGCGTCTTCTCATCATCCACTATCAACAATGTCGGCGTCGTCATTTGCCTCAATGCCGCAGGTTCAGATCCTCATGTAACCTATGTAACGATGTAACCATGTAGCCTCATCAATCATGCGGCGGCGCTTCCAGCAGCCGAGGCTTGCGTTCATGCAAAGGCAGCCAGATGCGAAACGTCGTCCCCCGTCCCACCTGGCTGTCCACCTCGATGTGGCCGTTGTGGGCACGCACGATGCGTTGAACGATCATCAGCCCAAGGCCGGTGCCTTTTTTCTTGGTTGTGTAAAAGGGTTCGAAAATCCGGTTAAGCTGCTCCTCCGGTATGCCTCCGCCGGTGTCCGCCACACTCACCCAGACCGCTTCCGAACCTTCACCGGTTTGAACCGTCAGCGTTCCTCCGCGAGTCATTGCCTGAATCGCATTTTTCACGAGGTTCACCAGTACCTGCTGAATTTGGGTCGCGTCAAAAGGCGTCAACGGCAGCTGATGGGCGAACCTTGTCTTCAAATTCAATCCGCGGTTTTCCAATTCCGGCTTGAGCGTCGCGAGGGTTTTGCTGACGACCTCATTCAATGAAGCAGGTTTGAATTGCGGTGGGGTCGGCCGAATGGCGTGCAGGAATTGAGTGATAATATAGTCAAGTCGATCAATCTCACCTTTGGCGACGCCTAGAAATTGTTCCAATCTTCCGGCCACCTCAGCCGTATCGCTCTCGGTCGGCAGCGATTGCGGCCGCTGGCGCGCTCGCACCTTTACATTTGCGTTGCCTGCGCTGGCCCTGAGCTTCCGGATCTCCCGCTCCATTAATTGCAAATGAATGTGCAGAGCGTTCAGGGGATTTCCAATTTCATGCGCCACACTTGCGGCGAGCAGCGTCAGCGCCTGGCTCCGCTCACTTTCGATTGCCTCAAATGCTTTCTGCCGCGCTTCCGTCGCGTCATGCAGGATTAGCGCTACGCCTGCGCTTCCAGTTGCCTCACCATCGAGAGGGGCGGCGTATAACCGCAGAAATCTTGGACGCGGAAAATGGACTTCAAACTCATGCCGCACGACTCCTCGTCCGCCTGCGTGGTCAAAATTCGAAATTTTCTGCCAGTCGAGTTCCGGTATGAAATTCGTGATCTGTTCACCTTCCACATCCGGTTTCAATCCGAGAAAACGCGTCACCGCCTGGTTGAAATAAAGAATCCTCCCATCCTCATCCACCACCAGGACTCCGTCCTCAATGGTGTTGAACAATGTCTCCAAAAAGCTCCGCTCCCGCGCCAGCCGCTGAACGACGCTCTGCAGACCCTCCCGGTCGAGCCGCGCAATTCGGCCAAGAACCTTGTCTAGAAAGCTGGATTTGGCGGCCATGGGTTTAACGGGCTAAAAGACACGAACTAAATGAATTAAGACTAATTGCTTTCCCGTCGTTGGCGCCACATTTCCTGTTTCCATTCGTGATAATTCGTGAAATTCGTGTCAAAGGCAATTGTCAAGCCGCCGCACTAAAACCATTTCTTCCTCTTAAAATACCAGATTGTTCCCGCCGTCGAAACAAGCATTAGTGCCGCCGCGGCGGGATACGCGTGCTGCCAGGTTAACTCGGGCATGTCATGAAAATTCATTCCGTACCATGTCCCAATCATCATCAATGGCGTCGTGATAATCGTGATCAACGTCAGTAGTTTAACGACTTCGCCCGTCTGGTTCGATGACATGCTGAGATAAACCTGCAAGATGCCCGTGAGCGAATCGGTGTAGCCCTGGGCAAGTTCTCCGATGTGATAGAGCGCGTCATAAACGTCGCGATAATACGGCACTAAATGCGCTCGGATCAGCTTGAACTCGCCCCGCGCAAACCGTGCCAGGACTTCCCGCTGCGGTCCGATAATTTGTCGCAGGTGCATCACCTCTTTCTTTGTCTGCAAAATTCTGTTCAGGGTTTCGCGGCTCGGTCGCTGTAAGGCCTCTTGCTCGAGTTCCGCAATCTCCAAAGACAGCTCATCGAGCGCCGGTTTATAATTTTCGACAATCGAATCAAGAAGGCAATGAGCGACGCGGTCAGGCGCGCGTGCGACGTGTACATTTCCCTTCACCGCGCGTTCTTCGGCGATGCTGACACTCTTCAGCGGCCCGGTGTGATATGTAACAAGATAATTTTTCCCGAGAAAAAAATCGAGCTCACGCGTCGCAAAAACGCCGTCTTTCCGGCTATAGTCCACCGCATGAATAACGATGAACAGGTACGGCGCGAACTTGTCCTCCTCTTTCGGGCTGTAATCCTCAACCTTCGGTGATGGGCTCTCCGCAATGCAGTCTTCTATCGAAAGCGGGTGGAAATGAAACACTTCTTCCAGCACGTATTTCGCCTCCTCGGGTGTCGCGCTTTCAAGGTCCACCCAGAGGAACAGATTCGTATCGCTCAACAGCGTGGGCATCAGGAACATTTCGATATTCCGGCTGTGCAGCCGTCCCTGGGTGGTAAATACAAGCGAGCGAATCATGCTGCTGCAGCCCGCCAGCTCACGGGCATGTACGCGCGCACAGAGTAGGCAGAATGCTGCCCAAGGCAAGTGTCTTAATCCGTCAGGTCGGTCGAGACATCCTTTTACGTCGTACGCATTACCCATGACGCAACACGGGTTACGCCATCGCGATGTCTGTTGCCCCTGATATCCTGTTGCATCTTCTACTGAACCCCATACCGCTGCTCGGTCGGCGTTCGCGCCGCGTTCGGAGGCGGGATCTTGCCAGTTTGACTTGGCGGCGGAGGAGTTGCCATGCCGGGTGCAGGGGAAGGCGCGCTGACTGTCGCGTCGAATTTGCCCGCAGCGACAGTTTGCTGCCCATCGTTCAGCGCGAGAAAGATCTTTCCGGGAAGAGTGCTTCCGTTCATCTGGCCCAACTCCAATTTCATCGCATATCCGTGGGTGTAGGTTTGCAGCCTCGGCTGCTGGTTGGGATCTGGCTTCCATCGTTTCCCAACCTGCGGCACACCAGTCTTTTGCTCCTGCGAAACGGTCCAATGATGTCCCGCCAGCGTTTCACCCGGCTTGAGATACAGATAGATCTGAAGCTCGCGATCCGGCGCCGTCGGCTGTCCTTGAACAAATCGCAACACTTGCGCCGTCCCAATTTGACTGAGAGCCACGCTATCCGGAACGAAATTGGTTCCCGAGATCATACCGTTCACTTTCCCCTCGGGAATCGCCGCATTCGTCACATCCAAAGTAAAAACTGCCGGCACCATCGCCGGTTGCGGGGGAGCGTTGGTGGCCGCCGCCGCTTGTGCCGCTGCTGCATTTTTGGCTTCCTCATCCGCCTTCTTTTTCTCCTGCCACTTTTGAAATTGTGGATAGCCGACAAAATATCCAACGGCTCCGAGTGCGACGACGCACAGCCCGGCAATTGCGTATTTCATTCCCGCGCTGTTGCCCTTTTTCTTCTTAGAGGCGCCAGCTCTCGCGCGAAACGATGTTGCGCCGCTGGCCCCTGCGCCGGCTTGCGGCGGAGGTGTCGACGCCTGATGCCGCGCCTGGCCAATCGAGAGCCTGGTGTTCCCCGGGACCGGCGGCACAAGTGGACTATGCTGGACCGGTTTTGGCGCCTCCTGCTGGCTCGGGACCGACAGTTCAGTCTGGCAACTCGGGCAATTAATCTGGTGGCCTATCCACAATTCGTCGCAGGCAATTAGTTGTCCGCATTTCGAGCAATTAAATTTCAATTCAGCCATAAGTCGTAGCTTTACGCTCGCAGGGCCGGCCTGATTTGTCAAAGCCGGCAAAACCAGCGCGTTGAGTGAGCTTAGTTCACGATATCACATCCAGCCGTTTCTGCGTCAAGCATTGTTCTTTCGCCGTAGCCGCCGACGTAAGCAGGCGGAAACTGTCCGCCTCGTTACTCATGCGGCTGCAATTTCTTCGAACTCCTCTAGCCCCCAATACAACTCATCGAGCGGCTCGCCGGCACAAAATCGGCTTCGCCGATGTGATGCCGTTCTTCTTTCTGCCAAACGACTCCCTTAAGCCACTCGGCGATCTCTTCATCCGGGCACCGATCCCGCAGCATGGTTCGAAGATCATGTTCCGTGACGCTGAAAAGGCAGGTTCGAATCTTGCCGTCTGCTGTCATTCGAATCCGATTGCAATGCCCGCAAAAGGGCTCGCTGACCGGCGCAATAATTCCGATTTCACCCCGCCCATCTTCAGAAGCCCACCGGGTTGCAGTTTCCGATGGATTGTCGGAGCGAACGGGCTTGAGAGTGAAGCGCTCTTGCAAACGGTCAAGAATTTCACGGCCGGATACGACCATCTCCTTCAACCAGGCCCGCGCCGAATCAAGCGGCATGAACTCGATAAAACGAAAGCTCAAGTTGTGTTCGTGCGCAAATTCAGCCAGTGCAACGATTTCATGGTCGTTTATATCCCGAATAACGACCGCGTTCACTTTGACTGGATGAAATCCCAGGTCTTGCGCCAACTTGATGCTCGTTAGAACTTCTTCGAGGCCGTCACGCCCTGTGATCTTTTTGAAATTGGCCGCGTCGAGAGAATCCAGACTGAAACTGATGCGCCGCAAGCCCGCATCTCGCAGCTTGCGTGCCTTCTCGGGAAACAGAAAACCGTTGGTTGTCATTGCCAAATCCTGAATGCCAGGAATCCTGGCAATGCGAGCGACTAATTCCTCGACTCCATTGCGTAACAGTGGTTCTCCTCCAGTCAGCCGAATTTTCTGAATGCCTAAATCAACTGCAATCCGCACGACTCGTTCAATCTCCTCAAACGACAGTATCTTCGACCGCGGAACCCATTGCTGAACTATCGGCGTGGAATTGGGCAGATTTGCCCAGCGGCCCCGGTAAAAATTATGCGCGGCTTCCGTTTCGGGCAGGCAATAAAGACAGCGAAAATTGCACCGATCGGTAATGCTTACGCGCAGGTCGCGTAAATTGCGACCGTAAGAATCGACCAGGAAATTGTCTCGGGTCATTGAGCCGACGGGCTGGTCGCAGTCGCCGCCGGGCCATTGGTCATGGGCGGAATGACGCGGACGCTGCCGTCGGACGTGACTTCGACATTCAAATCGTAATTGGGCTTCGGCGCTTTGGCTTGCGAGGGAGCAACCAGGCCACTGATGAGTCTTTGCGCGCCCTTTTGTTCCGCTGCGGCGTAAACGCCTCTCGCGGTCCAATCCATTCGGCGGGCGATCATCTGCTCCTCACGCAACTTTGCCACTTGTGCCCGCAGCACGGTCAAATCATTAAATTGGCGCTCCAATTCCGCTTTTTCAGCCACCATCCGCTTCAGCTCTTTCTCGAGCAAAGACTTGTCGCCTTCAGAAGCCAGAAGCTTTTTCTGCGTGTCATCAATTTTCGCGCTCAAATTTGTGATATCCAGGCTGAGATCCTGTGCGCGTTGATCGAGTGCCTTGTTTTGCGTTTCCAAATCCACGATTCTCACGTCACGCTTGGCGATTTCCTGCTCGCTGGTTCGCAGCGATGCCTCCGTCTGTGCCAGATTGGCGGACACCTGTGAATAATTGTTCGTCAACTCACCGAAATTCTTTTTTTCGTTGTCCAGATCCTTGCGAAGCTCAGCGTTTACTTGCTTGGCTTCATCCAATTGGTTGGCGGCGACATTCCATTTGTTTGAGAGATTCTGAATTGACTCGATATCTTTCGTCTTTTCATTGTCAGCTTGCCGTTTAATGCCGATGAGCCCGACGCCAAGACCGACACACACCACCACGAGAATAACAACCCCGATTCGATTTTTCATAGCATCCAGTAACATGCCGTCTTTACGCGGCTTTGGCAAGCGCCGATTGCAAAAAAACCCGAAATCTGAATACCGAAGTTCGAAGCAAATCCAAAACCCAATCTCGAACACGAAGTGATTATACCCGCAGTTTTGACGGACGTGGTTGCAACCAGTGTCGTGCCTCTTCAGGAAACAGCGCGAGCTGCTGGTAAACATCCATTTGGCAAATTCGACGCTCGCTCCCCGGACGCTCTGAGGAAAATTCCGATTTCTTCGAACTTCGAACTTCGAATTTCGAACTTCCGTAAATTCCCCGTCTTGATTAAACTGCCGGCTCCCCTACATTAAAGCCATGAAGATTCCGCCTGAGGTTCCAGTGATGACATTGCCAAATGCCACACTGTTTCCCCAAGCCCTTCTCCCACT
>WNFP01003761.1_pt1 | contig 12220 bp, 10 predicted proteins | sample 5400201 | NCBI WGS metagenome assembly WNFP01 (sample SAMN13153355, study PRJNA577476) | soil metagenome | isolation source: 115 cm saprolite under Madrone tree | place: USA:California | collected 2016-06-14
TCTGTTCGACGGAATCGCCTACGGCATGCTGCTGTTCGTGCTGGCATGCGGGCTTTCGGTCACGCTCGGGCTGATGAATTTCGTCAATCTCGCCCACGGCTCGTTCGCCATGGCGGGCGGCTACATCACGCTGGTCCTGGTCAACCGCGCCGGCCTGCCGTTCTTCGCCGGGCTTCCCATCGCCTTTGTCGCCACCGCGCTCATCGGGGCGCTGTTCGAGCGCACGCTCTACGTGCACGTCTACAGCAGGAGCCACCTCGACCAGGTGCTCTTCACCATCGGCCTCGTCTTCATGTCGGTCGCCGCGGTCGACTACGTGATGGGATCGCAGCAGGTCTTCATTCAGATCCCGAGCGTGCTGCAGGGCCGCTTCGAGATCTTCGGCGTCGGCGTCGGACGCTACCGGCTGCTCATCATCGTGATCTGCGGGCTGCTCACGGTCGCCCTGCAGCTCATTCTGTCCAGCACCCGCTTCGGCAGCCGGTTGCGCGCCTCGGTCGACGACCCGCGCGTTGCCCGCGGGCTCGGCATCAACGTCAACGCGGTCTTCAGCTTGACGTTTGCCGTCGGGTCGGGCCTCGCCGGACTCGGCGGCGCGCTCGGCGCCGAGATTCTCGGCCTCGATCCGACCTTCCCGCTCAAATACATGGTCTACTTCCTGATCGTGGTGACGGTCGGCGGCACGTCGAGCATCACCGGTCCCTTCGCCGCCTCGCTGTTGATCGGCATCGCCGACGTCGCGGGCAAGTATTACGTCCCCAAATTCGGGGCCTTCGTCATCTACACCATCATGATCATCGTTCTGATCTTGCGTCCGCAGGGCCTGTTCGCCCGCGCGGCCGGCAAGTAGCGTCGAGGACCGCCGATGGCGTCCGCGCTCGTCGCAGAGGTTGCCCGCCGCCTGGCGCGGCGCGCCCGCTGGCGCCCGTTCGAATACGCCTTCTGGCTCGCCGCGCTCGCGAGCGTGTTCCTGCTGCCCGGGCGGCACCTGATCCTCACCGAGATCGCGTGGCTCGCTCTGTTCGCACTCTCGCTCGACCTCATCCTCGGCTACGCCGGCATCATATCGCTCGGCCATGCCGCCTTCTTCGGTCTGGGCTCCTATGTCGCCGCGCTGTTGGCCAAGCACGGCGTCATCAACGAGCCGGTGCTCGCGCTCGTCGTGTCGGGCGTTTGCGCCGCCGTCCTCGGATTTGCAACGAGCTTCCTCGTTCTGCGCGGCTCCGACCTCACGCGCCTGATGGTGACGCTTGGCGTCGCGCTCATCATGCGTGAGATCGCCAACCAGATTCCGGACATCACCGGCGGCGCCGATGGGCTGCAAGGCGTCGTCGTGGCGCCCATTCTCGGCATGTTCCACTTCGACATCTTCGGCCACGTGTCCTACGCCTACTGCCTGATCGTGCTGTTCGTTCTTTTTCTGCTGGCGCGGCGCGTGGTCTATTCCCCCTTCGGCCTGTCGTTGCGGGCGGTGAAGGGCAATGCGCTGCGCGCCTCCTCGATCGGCATTTCGGTCAACGCGCGGCTGGTGGCCATCTACACCTTTGCCGCGTTCTACGCCGGGGTTGCCGGCGCGCTGCTGGCGCAGACCACCGCCTTTGCCTCGCTCGACGTATTTTCCTTCGAACGCTCCGCCGATCTCTTGCTCGTGCTCATCATCGGCGGCACCGGCTATCTCTACGGCGGGCTGATCGGGGCCGTGATCTTCAAGCTGATGCAGGACTGGATTGCCAATCTGACGCCGCAGTATTGGCAATTCTGGATCGGTCTCGTCTTGGTCTTGATCGTCTTGGTCGGCCGCAACCGCGTCGGGCTGTGGACCGGCGGCGTGCGCGCGCTGGCCGAGCGCCTCACGCGCCGATTGGCGCCGGGCGCAGCGCCCGTTCCGGTCCCGCCGGGCGAGGGGCACTGAGCCATGCCCGTCGTGCTCGAAACCGTGGGCTTGGAGAAACATTTCGGCGGCATCGCCGCGGTCGCCGGCGTCTCGCTCAAGATCGAAAAGGGCGCCCGCCACGCCTTGATCGGACCGAACGGCGCCGGCAAGACCACCGTGATCAATCTGCTCACCGGCGTGCTGAGGCCTTCGGCCGGGCGCATCCTGCTCGAAGGGGAGGACATCACCGCGCTCGAAGCCTACAAGCGGGTGCAGCGCGGGCTCGCGCGCACCTTTCAGATCAACCAGTTGTTTCTCGACCTTACGCCGCTCGAGACCATCGGGCTTGCCATCGCCGAACGGCTCGGCGCGGGCGCGCACTGGTGGCGTCTGATCGGCACCAATCCCCTGGTGGTCGAGGAAATTGTCGAAATCCTCGCCCGCTTCCACCTCACCGACGTGATGTACGAGCGCACCGGCAATCTGCCCTACGGCAAGCAGCGTCTGCTCGAGATCGCCCTCGCCATCGCCTGCCGCCCGCATGTGCTGCTCCTCGACGAGCCGGCGGCGGGCGTGCCCGAAGACGAGCGCCACGAGATCCTGGCGACGGTTGCGGCGCTGCCCGACGACGTGACCGTGCTGCTGATCGAGCACGACATGGACATCGTGTTCTCGTTCGCCGATCGGATCTCGGTGCTGGTCAACGGCGCCTTGTTCGTCGACGGTGCGCCGCAGGAGGTGGCGCGCGATCCCCGCGTCAAGGCGGTGTATCTGGGAGAGTCGCTCGATGCCTGAACTGCTGACCATCGAGCGGCTGAGCGCAGGCTACGGCGAGGCGGTCGTGCTCAACGAGGTCTCGCTCGCGCTCGCCGAGGGCCAATCGCTCGCTTTGCTCGGCCGCAACGGCATGGGCAAGACCACCCTGATCAATTCGATCGTGGGCGTGACGCGCTTCCTCGCCGGCCGTATCGGCCTCGATGGCCGCGACATCACGCCGCTGCGCGCGGACCAGCGCGCCCTTGCCGGCATCGGCTGGGTGCCGCAGGAGCGCAACATCTTCAAATCGCTCACCGTCGAGGAGAATCTCACCGCCGTGGCCCGGCCCGGCCCATGGACCGAGGCGCGCATCTACGAGCTGTTTCCGCGGCTTGAGGAACGCCGCCGCAACCTCGGCAACCAGCTTTCGGGCGGCGAGCAGCAGATGCTCGCGGTCGGCCGCGCCTTGATCCTCAATCCGCGCGTCATACTGCTCGACGAGCCGCTGGAAGGACTCGCCCCGATCCTGGTCGAGGAGCTGTTGCTGGCGCTGCGGCGCATCATCCGCGACGAAGGCATGTCGGCGATCTTGGTCGAGCAGAACGCGCAGAAGGTGCTCGGCGTCACCGACCGGGCGGCGATCATCGAGCGCGGCGCGATGGTCTACGAAGGAGCGAGCGCCGATCTTGCCGCCGATCGCGCGGTGCTGGAGAGCTATCTCGGCGTCACCGCCGCCGGCTCCCGCCGCAGGGGCAGGCATTGACCCGGCGCCGCCGCCCGGCACGGATGATGGGATGTGTCCCACCTCGGCGGGCGGGACAATTCGCCTGTCGTTTTGTGGTTGACGCCGCCGCGGCCGGCGTGCCTTTGCTCGCGGTCGATTGCCCGTAGGAGCCGGATCGATGAAGCGAACCAAACCGCCGTTTCGTGCCGACCATGTCGGCAGCTTCCTGCGCCCGGCGGCGCTCAAGGAAGCGCGGACCAAGCGCGAAAAGGGTGCCATCACCGCCGCCGAGCTCAAGGCGGTCGAGGACCGCGAGATCGAGAAGGTCATCAAGCGGCAGGAGGAACTCGGCCTTCAGCTTGCGACCGACGGCGAGTTCCGCCGCTCCTGGTGGCACTTCGACTTTCTCGGGATGCTCGACGGCGTCGAGATTTACGAGGCCGAGCAGGGCATCCAATTCCGCGGCGTGCAAACCAAGGCGCAGGGGCTGCGCATCGTGGGCAAGGTCGGCTTTTCCGACCATCCGATGCTGGCGCACTTCAAGTTTCTCAAAGCCCACTCCAAGGTCACGCCGAAGATGACCATCCCGGCGCCGCCGGTGCTGCATTTCCGCCTCGCCAAGGACGGCATCAAGAAGGGCGTCTATCCCGATCTCGACGGCTTCTTCCACGATCTCGGCAATGCCTACAAGCAAGCGGTGAAGGCGTTCTACGACGCCGGTTGCCGCTATCTGCAGTTCGACGACACGGTGTGGGCCTATCTTTGCTCGCAGGAGGAGCTGCGCAAGGCGCGCGAGCGGATGTCGAACGTCGATCAGCTCCAGGGCATCTATGCGCGCGTGATCAACACCGCGCTCGAAGCCAAGCCCGCCGACATGACCATCACCACCCATGTCTGCCGCGGCAATTTCCGCTCGACCTGGATTTCGGAAGGCGGCTACGAGCCGGTGGCGGAGACGCTGCTGGGCAAGGTGAACTACGACGGCTATTTTCTCGAATACGACACCGCGCGCGCCGGCGGCTTCGAGCCGCTGCGCTTCCTGCCCAAGGGCAACAAGGTCGTCGTGCTGGGCCTCGTCACCTCCAAGAGCGGCACGCTCGAGAAGAATGACGACATCGAACGCCGCATCGAGGAAGCGGGCAAATTCGCTCCGCCCGAGCAGTTCTGCCTGTCGCCGCAGTGCGGCTTCGCCTCGACCGAGGAAGGCAACGTCCTGGCCGAGGAGGAGCAGTGGGCGAAACTGAGCATGATCGTCGAACTCGCCGACAAGGTCTGGGGACGATGAGCATGCAACTTTAAACCAAGGGATCGCCAAGAATCCCAACAAGAATCCCGACAAATCGCAAGTCGAACATCAGCTAGCTGGAGGAACGCATGCTTGCACGACTGAAATGGCGGGGCGCCGTGGCCTCGTTCTTCGCCGCGGCTGCGGTGGCCATGCTCTTGACGCCGGCAAAGGCCCAGGCGCCGTCCGGCCAACCGGTCACCATCGGCTTCTCCATGGCGCTGACCGGTGGGCTCGCGCCCAACGGCAAGCAGGCGCTGCTCGGCATGAAGATCTGGGAGGAGGAGATCAACGCCAAGGGCGGCCTGCTCGGGCGTCCAGTCAAGCTCGTCTATTACGACGACCAGTCAAACGCTTCGACGGTGCCGGGCATCTACACCAAGCTGCTCGACGTCGACAAGGTCGACCTCGTGCTCGGCCCTTACGCCACCGCCTTAGCCGCGCCGGCCATGCCCGTCATCATGCAGAAGGGCAAGGTCTTCATCATCCTGTTCGGGCTCGATGTGAACCACGAGTTCAACTACCCGAAATTCTTTGCGATGATCCCGACCGGGCCGGATACGAAGCCATCTTTCACCACCGGCTTCTTCGAGGTCGCGGCGGCGCAGAATCCGAAGCCGCAAACGGTCGCGCTGGTCGCCGCCGACCAGGAGTTCTCCCGCAACGCCTGCGACGGCGCGCGCGACAACGCCAAGAAAACCAACATGAAGGTCATCTACGACAAGACCTACCCGCCATCGACCACCGACTTCACGCCGGTCGTGCGCGCGATCCAGGCGGCCAATCCGGACATCGTCACGATCTGTTCCTACCCGATCGACTCGGTGGGGATGGTGAAGGCGGTCAACGAGCTCAACTACAAGCCGAAGATGATCGGCGGCGCCATGGTCGGGCTGCAAGCGACCGTGTTCAAGCGACAGCTCGGACCGTTGCTCAACGGCTGGGTCAATTACGAGACCTGGGTCCCGGCGAGGGCGCTGACGTTCGACGGCACCGAGGCATTCCTCAAGCAGTACCAGGCGCGGGCCGGGGCGGAGGGCGTCGATCCGCTCGGCTACTACCTCGGCACCTGGGGCTACGCCTACATCCAGATCCTCGGCGAGGCGGTGCAGGCCACCAAGAGCCTCGACGACAACAAGCTCGCCGACTACATCGGCAAGACCACGTTCAAGACCATCATGGGCGACGTGAAGTTCGGCAAGGGCGGCGAGTGGGCGCAGGGCCGCATGCTGCAGGTCCAGTACCATGACATCAAGAGCGGCGACCTCGAGCAGTTCCGCGGCATGGACACGCAGACCGTGCTCACGCCGGCGCAATACAAGACCGGCAACGTGATCTATCCCTACGAGAAGGCGAAGTAGGCGCTGCGTTTGTCCCGGATGCGGCGCTTCCGCTCGAAGCGCCGCGCCCGGAACGCGTGAGGTCGGCGTGTTATGCTGCTACCCACCACCCTGGTCGGCTCCTACCCCCAGCCGGACTGGCTGATCGACCGCCCCAAGCTTTCCAAGCAAGTGCCGCGCGTGCGCGCGCACGATCTTTGGCTCGTTGATCCGCAACGGCTCGACGGCGCGCAGGATGACGCCACGCTGCTCGCCATCCGCGATCAGGAGCGCGCCGGCCTCGACATCATCACCGACGGCGAGCAGCGTCGCGAGAGCTATTCCAACCGCTTTGCCACCGCGCTCGCGGGTATCGATCTCGACAATCCCGGCAAGACTCCCAACCGTACCGGCGGGTTTTCGACCGTGCCCAGGGTGGTGGGGCCGATCCGGCGCAAGCATCCGGTCGAGGTCCGCGACGTGGAATTCCTGCGCGCCAACACCGACCGGATGATCAAGATGACGGTGCCCGGACCGTTCACCATGTCGGCGCAATGTCAGGACGATTTCTATGGCGACGAGGAGCGGCTGGCGCTCGACTATGCGGCGGCGGTCAACGCCGAGATCAACGATCTGTTCGCGGCCGGTGCCGATATCGTGCAGATCGACGAGCCCTGGATGCAGTCGCGGCCGGAGAAGGCGCGCAAATACGGGGTCAAGGCGCTCGATCGGGCGCTCGCGGGCGTCGGCGGGACAACGGCGGTGCATATCTGTTTCGGCTATGCCGCGGTGGTGAAGGACAAGCCTTCCGGCTATTCGTTCCTGGCGGAGTTCGAAGGCTCGGCGGTCGATCAGGTCTCGATCGAGGCCGCTCAGCCCAAGCTCGATCTGTCGGTCTTGCAACAATTGCCGTCGAAGACGATCATCCTCGGGGTCATCGATCTGTCGGACCTGACGGTCGAGACGCCCGAAACCGTCGCCGAGCGCATCCGCAAGGCCTTGCCGTTCGCCCCGCCCGAGCGGATCGTGGTGGCGCCGGATTGCGGCCTCAAATATCTTCCGCGCGAGGTCGCATTCGGAAAAATGCTTGCGATGGTCGAAGGCGCCGAGATCGTACGCCGCGAGATCGCGGGATAGAAATCATGCCGCGAGCAACAATAGAGGATAGGAGCCAGCCATGCCCTACGTGACCGAAGACAACCTGACCGATGTCGCGATGGAGCGGTGGAAGGACATCCCCGATCCGCGCCTGCGACAGATCATGCAGTCGCTGATCAAGCATCTCCACGGCTTCGTGCGCGACATCGAGCCGACGCAGGCCGAATGGGCGGCGGCGATCGATTGGCTCACCCGCACCGGCAAGCTGTGCTCGCAGAAGCGGCAGGAGTTCATCCTCACCTCGGACGTGCTGGGCGTGAGCATGCTGGTCGACGCGATCAATCATCGCCGGCTGGGGGGAGCGACGCCGAGCACGGTCGAAGGACCGTTCCACGTGCCCAATGCCCCGGCGATGGCGCACGGCGCCGACATGGCGCAGGGCGCGCCTGGCATCCCCTGCTTCGTCACCGGCACGGTGCGCGGTCTCGACGGCGAGCCGGTCGCGGGGGCGCTGCTCGATCTCTGGCAGACCGACGGCGAAGGGCTCTACGAGGACCAACGCGACGTCAAGGGACCGTGGATGCGCGGCCTCTACCGCACGCAGCCCGACGGCAGCTATGTCATCCGCACCGTGGCGCCGATTGCCTATACCATCCCGATGGATGGCACCGTGGGTGAGCTGATGAACCGCACCAATATCAGCCACATGCGGCCGGCGCACATCCACTTCGCGATCTCTTCGCCGGGCTATGATGGTCTCGTCACCCACCTCTTTCAAAGGGGCGACGACTATATCGAGACCGACGTGGTCTACGGCGTAAAGGAGCCGCTGATCGTCGACTTCGTCAAAAAGCCGCCGGGTAAGGCGCCGACCGGCGAAACGGTGGCCACGCCGTTCTACGAAGTGAAATACGACTTCGTGCTGGAGAAGCGGGCGCAGGCGCTGGCCGCGGCGGAGTGATCGCCCGCTTGCTCGATGTTGCCCTGCGTCAGCGATAGGGCAAGGCATGCCCCGCACCAAGCCGCCGTTTCGCGCCGATCACGTGGGAAGCTTGCTGCGCCCCGCCGCGCTCAAAGCGGCGCGCGCCAAGCAAGAGCGCGGCGAGATCAGCTCCGCCGAACTCGCCGCGGTCGAAGACCGCGAGATCGAGAGGGTTATCCGCAAGCAAGAGGACATCGGGCTGCGATCCGTCACCGACGGCGAGTTCCGCCGCGCGTTTTGGAACTACGACTTCCTCGGCAGGCTCAACGGCGTCGAAGCCTATCTCGGCGAGCGCAAAATCAAGTTCCAGGGCCGGCAGCCCAAGCCGATGATGCTGCGCGTCATTGGCAAGCTCGGCGCCCACCGCGCGCATCCCATGATCGAACATTTCAAATTCGTCGCCGCGCATGCCAAGGCGACGCCGAAAATGACGATCCCTTCGCCGTCGTCGCTGCATTTCCGCTACGGGCGGGACGCGGTGCCGGCGTCGATCTATCCGGCGATGGACGATTTTTACCGTGATCTCGGGGCGAGCTATCGCGCGGTGGTGCGCGCCTTCGCCGACGCCGGCTGCCGCTATCTGCAGCTCGACGAGGTCAACTTCGCCTATCTCTGCGACCCGAAGCTGCGCGCGTTCGTGGCCGAGCGCGGCGACGACCCGCGGACGTTGCCCCACATCTATGCCCGCATGATCAATGCCGCGATCGCCGACGTCCCCGCCGACATGACCAAGGCGATGCATCTGTGCCGCGGCAATTTCCAATCGAGCTTCGTGGCCTCCGGCGGCTACGAGCCGGTGGCCGAAATTCTGTTCAACGAGATCGATATCGACGCCTACTTCATGGAATACGACAGCGACCGCGCCGGCGGCTTCGAGCCGCTGCGCTTCGTGCCCAAGGGCAAGATGGTGGTACTCGGCCTCGTTACCTCCAAAAGCGGCACGCTCGAATCCAAGGACACGATCAAGCGCCGCATCGACGAGGCGGCGAAATTCGTCGCGCTCGAGCAGCTCTGCCTCTCCCCGCAATGCGGCTTCGCCTCGAGCGAGGAAGGCAATATCCTGGCCGAGGACGAGCAGTGGGCGAAGCTGCGGCGGATCGTGGAGGTGGCGGATGAGGTGTGGGGATGATGCCGACCACAACGAGGCGATGATACCGGCGAGACAGGTCCAGTCATGGAGCGAACCAAACCCCCATTCCGCGCCGATCACGTGGGCAGCCTCTTGCGGTCGGCGCCGCTGAAGGCGGCGCGCGAGAAGCGCGCGAAGGGCGATATCGGCGCGGCGGAACTCAAGGCGGTCGAGGACCGCGAGATCGAACGCGTGATCAAGAAGCAGGAGGAGGTGGGGCTGCAAGCCGTCACCGACGGCGAGTTCCGCCGTTCCTGGTGGCACCTCGATTTTCTCTGGGGGCTCGACGGGGTCGAACGCCACGTCATGGATACCGGCATCGCATTTGCCGGCGTTACGACCCGCAACGAGGGGGTACGCGTCACCGGCAAGCTCGGATTTTCCGGCCATCCGATGATCGAGCATTTCAAATTCGTGCAGGCGCACACCAAGCGCACGCCGAAGATCACGATCCCCGCCCCCTCGGCGATCTACGGCCGTCCGGTGATGACGCCCATCGACAAGGCCGTCTATCCCGAGCTCGATCGCTTCTTCGCCGACCTCGGGTCGGCCTACCGCAAGGCGGTGCGCGCCTTCGCCGACGCCGGCTGCCGCTACCTCCAGCTCGACGAGGTCTTCATCGCCATGCTGTGCGATCCGAAATACCGGGCGCAGATGACCGCGCGCGGCGACGATCCCGAACGCCTCGGCGAGCTTTACGGTGATCTCATCAACACGGCGATGGCGGATATCCCCTCCGACATGACCATCACCATGCACCTGTGCCGCGGCAATTATAAATCGACCTTCATGGGCACCGGCGGCTACGAAGCGGTGCAGGAAATCTTGTTCAGCAAGATCAAGGTGCACGGATATTTCATGGAGTACGACGATCCGCGGTCCGGCGGCTTCGAACCGCTGCGCATGCTGCCGAAAGGCAAGCTCGTCGTGCTGGGCATCGTGACCACCAAGAGCGGCAAGCTCGAGAGCAAGGACGAGCTCAAGCGCCGCATCGAGCAGGCGGCGAAATATGCCACGCTCGACCAGCTCTGCATTTCCGGCCAATGCGGCTTCGCCTCGACCGAGGAGGGCAATTTGCTGAGCGAGGACGAGCAGTGGGCAAAACTGCGCCGCCTCGTCGAGGTCGCGGACGAGGTCTGGGGGTAAACCGATGACGAGACGCGTCCACGGCCGCATCGCAGAGGCAGCTTCATGACCGGGATGGTGGCCGGCAAAGTCGCAATCGTCACCGGCGCCGGCCGCGGCATCGGGCGCGGCATTGCGCTGACGATGGCGGGCGAGGGCGCCGCCGTCGTCGTCTGCGACATCGGCGCGAGCCTCGAAGGCGCCGGCACGGATGCCTCTCCCGCGCAGGAAGTGGTCGACGAGATCAAGCGCGGCGGCGGCAAGGCGATGGCCTCGACGCTATCGATCGCCGAGCCGAAAAACGCCGACGAGATCGTGAAGGCTGCGCTCGCCGCCTTCGGCCGCGTCGACATCCTCGTCAACAACGCCGGCATCTTGCGTGACCGCATCTTCCATCGCATGAGCTGGTCGGACTGGTCGGACGTGCTGGCGGTGCATCTCAACGGCTCCTTCAACATGAGCCGGGCCTGCGCCGTTCAGTTCCGCGAGCAGAATGGCGGCGCCTTCGTGCACATGACGTCGACCTCGGCGCTGGTGGGCAATTTCGGCCAGGCCAATTACATGGCGGCCAAGTTCGGGATTGTCGGCCTCTCGCGCGGGATTGCGCTCGACATGCAGCGCTTCAAGGTGCGCTCGAACTGCATCGCGCCGTTCGCTTGGACGCGCATGATCGATTCGATCCCGACGGAGACGCCGGAGGAGAAGGCGCGGGTCGCGCGCATGCAGCAGATGACGCCGGAAAAGATCGCCCCGCTCACCGTTTATCTCGCCTCCGACCGCGCCGAGGGGATTTCCGGGCAGATTTTCGGCGTGCGCAACAACGAGATTTTCCTGTTCAATCAGCCGCGCGTGGTTCGCAGCATCCATCGTTCCGACGGCTGGACGCCGGAGAACATCGCCCAGCAGCTCAAGGGCGCGCTCGGCCCTTCGTTCACGCCGCTCGAGCGTTCGAGCGACGTGTTCTCGTGGGATCCGGTGTAAGCTCGCGCACGAGGATGCGGCGGAGCTGACGTTCTGCGACAGCCGCGCCGATGCGAGACGATGGTGAGTGCGGTTTGAAATCCATGGCCCAAGCCGAGCGCAGTGCCGCGAACGAGGATCTCGCGCAGATCCGCGAGTCCGTTCGCGCGCTTTGCGCCAAATTCCCCGGCGAATACTGGCGCGCGCTCGACCGCGAGCGTGCCTATCCGACCGAATTCGTCGCGGCGCTCACGCAAGCTGGTTTTCTCGCCGCGCTGATCCCGGAAGAATACGGCGGCAGCGGACTGAGCATGACGGCCGCGGCGGCGATCATGGAGGAGATCCAGGCGTCGGGCTGCAACGGCGCGGCCTGCCACGCCCAGATGTACACCATGGGCACGCTGCTGCGGCACGGCGGCGCGGCACAGAAGGCGCGCTGGCTGCCGGCGATCGCGTCGGGCGAACTGCGGCTGCAGGCCTTCGGCGTCACCGAGCCGACATCGGGCTCCGACACGCTCAACCTGCGCACCACCGCCGTGCGCGAGGGCGACCATTACGTCATCAACGGCCAGAAGATCTGGACGTCGCGCGCCGAGCATTCCGATCTTCTCCTGCTCCTTGCCCGCACCACGCCGCGCGAAGCGGTCACGAGGCGCAGCGACGGCCTCTCGGTCTTTCTCGTCGACATGCGGCTCGCGCAAGGCACCGGCATCAGCATCAGCCCGATCCGCACCATGATGAACCACGCGACGACGGAGCTGTTCTTCGACGATCTGCGCGTTCCGGCGGAAAACCTCATCGGCGAAGAAGGCCAGGGCTTCCGCTACATTTTGAGCGGCATGAATGCCGAGCGCATCCTGATCGCGGCGGAATGCATCGGCGATGCCAAGTGGTTCATCGCCAAGGCCACCGGCTATGCCAAGGAGCGGATCGTGTTCGGCCGGCCGATCGGCCAGAACCAGGGCGTGC
>WNFP01023677.1_pt1 | contig 12220 bp, 15 predicted proteins | sample 5400201 | NCBI WGS metagenome assembly WNFP01 (sample SAMN13153355, study PRJNA577476) | soil metagenome | isolation source: 115 cm saprolite under Madrone tree | place: USA:California | collected 2016-06-14
CTCATCCCAAAGAGATCGTCGATCTGATCCTGGCTGCTGCAGGTCGCAGAAACTAGGGGACGCTTGAACTCGTGATGAGCATCGACCCTTCTGATCTACCTGCGAGCAAAGAGCTCAACATCCCGCCGGCGGGTCCTTCTCGCCGACGTGAGTATCGCCGCGCTGCCCTTGATTGCGGCCGCAAGCAGCGCAGCCAGATGTCAACCTTCCGTAACCCATCATCGACAAGGAGCCAGGACCATGAGCACGATCACGACCAAGGACGGAACCGAGATCTATTACAAGGATTGGGGATCGGGTCAGCCGGTCGTCTTCAGCCATGGCTGGCCGCTGAGCAGCGATGCCTTTGAGGACCAGATGTTCTATCTCGCCTCCCATGGCTATCGTGTCATCGCCCACGACCGTCGCGGCCACGGCCGTTCGAGCCAACCCTGGCACGGCAACGACATGGACACCTATGCCGATGACCTCGCGGAGCTCGTGCAGAAGCTCGATCTGAGAGACGCTGTTCATGTCGGCCATTCCACCGGCGGCGGCGAAGTTGCCCGCTATGTCGGTCGCCACGGCACCAAGTGGGTCGCCAAGGCGGTTCTGATCGGCGCCGTGCCGCCCTTGATGGTGAAGACGGCCGCCAATCCCGGCGGTTTGCCGATCGACGTCTTCGACGGCATCCGCAAAGGCGTGCTGAGCGACCGTTCGCAGTTCTTCAAGGACCTGACCATGCCCTTCTACGGCTATAACCGGCCGGGCGCGAAAATTTCGGAGGGCGTGCGCGAATCCTTCTGGCTGCAGGGCATGATGGCCGGTATGCCCGCCAGCCATTTCTGCATCAAGGCCTTTTCGGAAACCGACCAGACCGAAGACCTCAAAAAGATCGACAAGCCGACCCTGATCCTGCATGGCGACGACGACCAGATCGTGCCGATCGGCGCCTCGGCCATGCTGTCTTCGAAGCTGGTCAAGGGCGCGACGCTGAAGGTCTACAAGGGCGCGCCGCACGGCATGTGCACCACGCAAAAGAATGAGGTGAACGCCGATCTCCTTGCCTTCATCGAGGGCTGATCGCCGAGCGCCGCGCCGTCATTGGCGCGGCGTTCCTTGCTCGCTGGTCAAGAATGCCCCCAGATCGCTACATTCAGCCATACTTATGTCAGTGAATAGAGATCGCCCAGGTCAGCGAGGCCGCCCGCGTGTTGTGCGAGCTGGCCCGGCAGTTCGCCGCCGACGGTCCATAGCGCTTCAGAACCCCGAACTTCGAGAGGGAAAGATGTCGAACCCTGTCCTCGCCAACAAAATGCTGACCATCGGCGTGATCGGTGGCAGCGGCGATCTTGCGACTGCTGAGTACTACAAGGCCATCAACAAGGCGGTGAACGACCGGCTCGGCGGCAAGCACAGCGCGGAGGTCATCATCAACTCCATGGATTTCGCGAAGAGCATCCAGTCTCGAACACGTGGCACCGCGCTGCCGACAAGTTCATGGAGGGCATTAAGATCCCTCTGCTGCACATTTTCGACACGACGGCGGTCGCGATCAAAAAGGCGGGCCTTCGCAAGGTGGCATTGCTCGGGACCAAGCTCACCATGGCCGGTCCCTATGCGGTGCCTGAGCTGGCGAAGCGCGCCGGCGTCGAGGTGATCGTTCCGGACGAGGATGACCAGGACTACATCGACCGCGTGATCATCGATGAACTGGCCCAGATGATCATCAAGCCGGAATCGCGAAAGGGCTACCTCGACATCATCACCAAGCTCGTGGTCCAGGGCGCCGAGGGCATTGTGCTCGGATGCACCGAGATCCCATTGCTCATCACGCAGAAAGACGATCCCAACGTCCCGATGTTCGATACCCTCGAACTCCACGCCAAAGGTGCGGTCGCGGTTGCGTTCGGCGAGCTGCCGCTGCCTACCCGTTAGTCGGACATTCGGTGGGCGGCTTGGCACGTCAGTTTCGTGCCAACATCGGATAAGCAGGCGCAATTCCAGGCATTGCTCCTTTACTTGCTACAGGGCCTAGTACCCGGAATCATAGCTCAGTGACACGGCGGCTTATTCCTCGAAAGTAGACTTTTGCTGCTTCGGGCATAATCCCGACGTTGAATCGCGACTCATCTTCTAAGAAAAGGGGGTACTAGCTTGCCCTTTCGGGGCGGCAGGAGGTTCGAAATGAAAATGTATGACTTGGTGGTGATTGGATCGGGCACCGCCGCTCAGGTCGCGAGCGCGCGGGTCCGAAAGGCGGGTCGAACGGTTGCCGTCGTGGATCATCGTCCGTTCGGCGGAACTTGTGCACTGCGCGGATGTGATCCCAAGAAAATGCTCCTGAGTGGTGCCGAGGCCATTGATGTCGCACGCCGCATGCAGGGTCGCGGGGTCACGGGCGAACTTCGGATCAGTTGGCCTGAACTCATCGCCTTCAAACGCACCTTTACTGATCCGGTGCCCCAAAAGCAGGAGGCCCGTTATGCCGCGCAAGGCATTGATGCTTTTCACGGCCTTGCGCGGTTCACTGGCCCCGACGCAGTTACCGTCGCAGGACAGGAGCTCAAGGCGGGTCATATCCTTATTGCTACCGGTGCGCGTCCGGTGCCTCTGCGGCTTCCCGGCGCGGAACACATTATCACCAGTGACCGCTTTCTGGAGCTTGAGAGCCTGCCGCGGCGGATCGTGCTGATTGGCGGCGGTTACATCGCCGCCGAGTTTTCGCACATTGCCGCTCGCGCCGGAGCGCAGGTAACCGTGCTCCAACGGGGCGACCATATGCTATCGCATTTCGACCCGGACCTTGTTAGTTGGCTGATGGAAAAATTTTCCGAACTCGGCATCGACGTGCGGACGCAAGCAACGGTCGCACGCATCGAGCAAACAGCGAATGGCTTTCTGGTGCATGCTGATGGGGCTCGCGGAAAGCAAGCCGTGGCGGCCGATCTGGTTGTGCATGCGGCGGGTCGCGAGCCTGATCTGGAGGAACTGGATTTAGCGGCGGGGCACGTCGCGGTCAGCAAAGGCCGCCTCGAACTGAATGAATATCTCCAGAGCGTATCCAATACTCTGGTTTATGCGGCCGGCGACGCCGCAAGTGTGGGGCCGCCCCTAACGCCCGTATCCAGCCACGACGGTAAGGTCGTCGCTACCAACATTCTTGAGGGTAACCGTCATAAGCCAGATTATCGGGGGGTGCCGAGTGTAGCTTTCACGGTGCCGCCGATTGCCTCCGTGGGTTTGAACGAGAGCCAGGCGCAAGCGCAAGGGTTGAAGTTCAAAGTGAAGTCGGAGAACACACCCAAGTGGTACACCGCGCGCCGTCTCGCGGAACGGGTGTACGGCTACAAAACGCTGGTTAAGGAGGGAACGGGTCAGATTCTCGGCGCGCATATCGTCGGTCCCCACGCCGACGAGGTAATCAATCTCTTTGCGCTCGCAATCCGGCACAATTTAACCGCGAGGGATTTTCAGACCACTATGTTCGCTTATCCGACCGGTGCATCAGACATCGGATATATGGTCTAGCTCGCTTTGCCGGCCAGCGTCCAAAATATCGAGCATCGGGCAGTCGGGGGTAACGATTTACGCAATCGTGGACTAAGTGTTTTCGGAAGTTTCCGAATGAAGCGCCTTCAGCTCAGCGCTGCTCACGTTGGTTGTCTCCAGATTTTCTTTGATCTCTCGGTGCACACATCGTGCACACGCCGCCCTCTAACCGATTGAAAGAAATAAACTCTCGTTCCATCATTGGGTCAGTGGCGGGCAGACTAATCACAATTGGGCCATCACGTCGCGCGCGCATCCTCTCGAATGTCCGATATTCAACAGCGCACAAAAGGCTGACGTCGGCGTTCGGTCGGCTCTTCCCTCAACATCAGACATTTGTGGATTGAATTTTCATACTCGGCATCCAACGGGGTGATCATTCAATCCAGACTCCGTCGCGGATAGGACGACACCGCCGAAAACAGTCGTTCGCCTTCCGGAAGTGTCTGGACAACAAGGAAGATGGACATGTCCAACCCGATGTTCCTGACGCTCAATGAGGTAATTGAACGTTATCGCGGCCAGATCAGCGAAGGCACGCTGCGCAACTGGCGTTCTATGAGAGTCGGACCATCGTTTCTAAAAGTCGGTAAGGCCGTTCTCTACCCGCAATGTCAGGTATTGGGAGCAAAGCGGAAGAGATATGCTCAATCTGAGGTCTTCCGGGTGTGACCCAAATGAAATCGCGGCCGGGCCGCTGTTCTTTCGACGGCTTGCGGGCGCAACCTCACGACGCAGTGTCTGCTTTCACCCGCGGGGTGAACCGAAACGTGGCACCGTGGCGTACGTTTGCCGTGGCCCACAGCCGGACACTGTGGGCTTCCATGATCGAACGGCAGATTGAGAGTCTCCCGCCGATTTGGTGGTGAAGAAGGCGGAGCCCTCTGAATCACGAACGGCCAGATTGGGCCCTCTGTTTATCGGTCCGAAGCGTTGTAGGACGGATCAAAGCCTGATAAAGTTGGTTCCCATTCCGACAAAAATCCGAAATCGGTCGGAGACGTGGCCATGGTCACGGAAAAGGCGTTCCTCTCGCACTCGCTCTCATGCCGGCGGCAGTTTCTCGGTAGTGCCGGGGTCGTGACCCTGGCACTGACCTCGGTTCCCGCGTTGGCCGACACGGTGGTCAAGCTTCTCCTGCCGGGCGGGCCGGACGAGCGGACGATGACCACAGCCTTTCCCCAGAAGGGGGCACTCATCCTGCAGCGCACCCGACCGCCGCTGCTTGAAACGCCCCTCGAAGTGTTCGATCAGTCGGTCTTGACGCCGAACGACCGGTTTTTTGTACGCTGGCACTGGGCTGTCATCCCGACCGAGGTCAAAGTCGATACCTTCCGGTTGGCGGTGCACGGCCACGTGAATCGCAACCTGTCGCTCTCGCTCAATGACATCCTTGCCCTCCCCCAAGTGGACCTTGTTGCGATCAATCAATGTTCTGGCAATTCGCGCGGCTATTTCCAGCCGCGCGCCTCCGGTGGCCAGTGGTCCAACGGTGCGATGGGCAATGCGCGCTGGACCGGCGTGCGCCTGAAGGACGTGCTGGATCGCGCGGGCGTGAAGGCCGGCGCCGTCCAGGTCCGCTTCAACGGCTTGGACGAGCCGGTCCTCCCGGATGCTCCGAAATTCATGAAGTCCCTCGCGATTGATCATGCGCGCGACGGCGAGGTCATGCTCGCCTATGCGATGAACGGCGAGCAGCTGCCGTTACTCAACGGCTTCCCGCTCCGCCTGATCGTACCGGGCTGGTACTCCACCTATTGGGTCAAGATGCTAAATGACATCGAGCTGCTGGACCAGCCTGATACGAATTACTGGACGAAGACGGCCTATACGATCCCGGACACGCCGCACGCGAACATCCGGCCGGGGGAAACCGACGTCAAGTTCGTGCCGATCAGCCGTATGGTGCCGCGATCCTTCATCACAAACATCAAGGAGGGCGACACGTTGCAGGTCGGCGCTTCGACGCTCGCGCGCGGCATCGCGTTCGGAGGCGATTCCGGCGTATCGCGGGTCGATTTCTCGAGCGATGGCGGCAAGAGCTGGCAGGCAGCGGCGCTCGGCACGGACGAAGGTAAGTACAGTTTCCGACAATGGCAGCACCGCTTCACCCCGCCGACCAAGGGAGGTCAAGTGCTGATGGTCCGCTGCACCAGCAGCGGCGGCGAGGCGCAGCCCGACACGCCCAACTGGAATCCGAGCGGGTTCATGCGCAACGTCATCGAGCGGACAGCCGTCGTATTCGCGTGAGGAGGGAAGCATTTTGCGCCCGATGCTGCCAATCGCTCTCGTCGTCGGCGTTGCCCTTGCGCCGGTTTGTGCGCGGGCCGATAGCCAATTTTCGCTGAAATCCGTCAGCGTCGATCTGCCGCCCGGCGTCGACATGTTTCCGAACGGGCCGGACGCGGACGCGATCAACAACAATTGCCTCGCCTGCCACTCGGCCGACATGGTGCTCAATCAGCCGGCGATGTCGAAAGTGCGATGGCAGGCCGAGGTCGACAAGATGCGCACGGCCTACAAGGCGCCGATCGACCCCAAGGACGTCGACGCAATCCTCGATTATCTGGTCAGCGTCAAGGGCGAGAAATAGGCCAAACCCGACCAACTCCTTCCGATCACCTCAATCACCCAGGAGTCTGCTGATGCACTCCCTCACCAAGATCCGCGCTGCGGGCTACTTGATCATGCTGGTATCAGCCGGGGCGCTTTCTGTGCCGCTCACGGCATATGCACAGGGCGATGCGGCGGCCGGCCGCAAGAGCGGGACGGAGCCCGGCTACAACTTTTCGTCGGCAATGAAGGGGCTGAACGTCACCTGGGATGAAACGAACCTGGACGAATATCTCCAGGGGCCCGGCAAGTTCGTCCGCGGCACGAAGATGGTCTACTTCGTGCCGAACGAGAAAGACCGGCAGGACGTTATCGCCTATTTGAAGACGCTGCCGAAATAACTTGCCCGAGCCACCTCGAGCACGAAATTATGACGTTCCTTTTGTTCTCTGTTCGCGTCGCTGGGAAACCAATTCGTGACTCTTCAGCCGCTCAAATCCCTTTTATAGGTCCGAACCCCCTTAGTATGGCATAGCCCGTAACTTCTTCCGACCGACCAGACTATGAATGTTCCCGGCACGTCGGCTTATCGGGCACTTCTCTGAAATCACCTGCAGCGGCGAACTTCCGCTTTCGGCGCAACAAAGCGGTCCTCGCAAATTCCATGATCGGCGCGCAATGCGGGTGCGACTGCTTGTTCGCCGAATGATGGATTTGGAACTTCCGCTTTCACGAGGCGTGGCACCGATTTGGCGCCGCCGAGAAGCACGGGGAAAATCGGTTCTTTTGAGTGTTGGTCCACCGCTTCGATCAATGCCGGCAACTGAATAGTCTGCAAGAGGACCCACGAGGGTCGTGACGATGACGATACCGGCCTCTGCGCAAGATCGGCGTTACACCCGGAAGGAAGCAAACAACGCTCTTTCCGCCTGACTCGCATAGCGCTCCTTGTGCCGCAGAGCGAAAAACGAGCGCTTAGGCAGATCAATCTTGACGCGGTGAAGCGTTCCCGCAGCCAGTGACTGCACTACGACCAGATCCGAAATCGCAGTGGCGCAGTCACCGGATTCCACAGCAGTGCGTACGGCCTCGTTCGATGGTAACTCAAGACGGATATCAAGGTCCGATAACTTGATGCCAAATTTCTTGAGTGCAGCCTCGAACATCGACCTGGTGCCGGAGCCTCGCTCTCGCAAAATCCAGCTTGTCTCGATCAGAAGCTTTGGTGTGATGCGCGCCTTGCCGATCCACGGATGGCTCGCTCCGACCACCACGGCCAACGAGTCGCCTTCCATTTTACGAATAGCCAGCGACGGATCGTCAACCTCGCCTTCAACGAAACCGAGGTCTGCACTTCCTCCATGGACGGCCTGGGCGACTTGCTCGGTGTTTGCGATCGTCACGTGCAGATCAATGCCGGGATGGGCCTTGCGAAATGTCTCGATACGTGGCGGCAGCCAGTAATTTGCGACGGTCTGGCTGGCTGCCAGGCTCAACGAGCCGCGCTTGAGGCCAGCCAAATCATCCAAGACCTGCGCCGCGGCCTTGGCGCGCCGCACAACCTCGCGTGCCTCATTCAGGAAGTCGCGGCCGGTTTGGGTCAGCACGATGCCACGGCCGACACGGTCAAACAGCTTGATCGCGTAACGCGTTTCAAGCGCCGCGATAGCGGCGCTCGTTGCTGATTGCGTCAAATTCAGTTCGCTTGCTGCCTGCGTAACATGCTGCTTTTCGGCCACTGCGATGAAGATACGAAGCTGCTCCAGAGTCATAGAGTGTTACTCCATCAATTTGATTAGCGTGAGGCTGAAGCCCGCGATGAACAGCAAGGCGAGTGCACCGAGCAAGACCGGCCGAAAGCCTTTCGCCGTCAGTTTGCCGACGCTAATTTCTAAGCCCATCGTCGCCAATGCAATCGAGAGCAATGTCGTCGCGGCGACAATCCATGCCTTGGCATCGGCGGGGATCGGATAGGCGAACATCGCGACCAATCCGAAGACGGTTACACACGCGATTGCGTAGCCAACGTCTTCGTCATGGGCAGTGGTGACGGTATTGGTGGCAATGACTGCCGATGCGCCGCAGATCGACGTTCCGGCTGCGATGAGCTGCGCGAGCTTGGGCTCGACGCCCACCAGTTCCTCCATCCAGATGGTAAAGGCGAAGCAGACGCGCGCTGTCGCCGCAATAATGCTGAGACCTCCGCCGCCGATCTTGATGACTTGGCTTGAAGTCAATTGAAGCCCGAGCAGGATGGTAGCGATACGAAGCAGCCTGCGGAGACTGGACGTCACGCCCAGTTTGGCCCAGGCCGCCACTCCGACGATGTTGCGGAACAAGATTGCAATCACCATGGACAGGATCATCGGACTGAACGTCGCCATGCCCGGCAGCTGTCTGATGGCGAACGCCGCTCCCGCGATAACCCACTTCAGGAACAGGCCCGACAGAAATTCGCGGGGGTTCCGGCCGGACCATCGTTGGATGGTGGGATGGAGACGGGCGTCATTCAGCGATTCGGCAAGTTTGGTGCTTGAGATAAAGGTCATGAGTTGGCTCCTCGGCCTTCCAACCCAATATCGGTTATCTCTACCGATCAATCTAACAGATAATAACTGTAAAACTAATCGATTTAATAGATCAACGCTTACCTTGGCCGGCGGAACAACCGATGGCGCCGGCTCTATGCCCAATCCCGTGACCGCCATTGTCAATGATTCCACTCGTCAAGTTTCGAACGGAAGCAGGATACTGCACCCGCTATCCCACGATCGCATCCGGCCTTCCGGACAAGACCGGCACTGTCGTGCAAGCTCGAACGCCCTAAAGATTACAGCGCCGCGTCGTGCTCCGAACCGACCCAGTACAGCCATTCTCAGAGGTGATCCGATCTATCGAAGGTGTCGATTGGAACGACGCAAACAATAAGTTGGATCGCTGAAGTGGGGACTCCTACGTTGAGCAACATCATCATGCGCTCGACAACAAACGAACGGAGAGACGAAATGCGACCATTCTTTATCGCCCTGGCAGCAATGGCATCCATTAATGACCGTTCTGGCAAGCACGCAAACGGAGCCAACCAATGGCGCGCCTGCGCTCCGGTCGGTCAGTCGGGAGGTCAAGCGATGAACGGGGAGGTGATAGAAGAAAGCATAAAGCTGCGTTGCAAAACGCTAGCCAAATTGTTTGCGGTTTCGCTCATCGTATTGACCGGCTCACCTGCGCTCGCGACGCAGCTTGCGCACCGTGATGCGCACTATAGTTCCTCTGAACAAAAGGCGGGCGCGTGTCGTCATCGGACATTCGGCACCTGCGTCGCGGGTGAGAGCTGTGCGCCGCGTTGGACCGGTGGGAATACAACGCACGATGATTGGCCGGCCAACATGATCCTGGGATAACTCCCGATCGCGCATCTTGCGCGGAGCTTCATGTTCCTTATACGAGGAGAGATTCAATGATCGCTAACTACACGAACCACGCGGCGAACGAACGAACCTTTCTTGCCTGGATACGCACCGGCTTGGCCGTGGCGGCATTTGGATTTTTTCTCATCAAGCTGAACGTCTTTGTCGAAGCAGTCGGTGGCGGAAGCATACCCAATCTTCCTGCGCAAGACGCCGGCGCGGTCGTCGCGGTCGCGACCCGCTATGCCGGACTGGCAATGGTTGCGATTGGAATCGCCATCATCGCACGAAGTAGCTTCGCCTTTGAGCGCACGCGCCGTGCGATCGATCGCGATGAGGTTATCCAGATCCCGCAGTCCCGCGCGGAGTCGCTAATTTCGGCGGCGCTCGCGATCGCCGTGCTGATTTTCTGTATCAATCTCGCGCGGATTTGAGCTTCTTGCCGCGCGATCCCATTTCGAAACCCGACAGGAGAAGTCTGCGATGGATATGAAAACCGACAACTGGTCCGGCAAGGCTACGCGCCCCGTTGGACTGATCATCCGCCAAAAAGACCCGAATAATCTGGAAATGCCATTCGATCAGCTCGAAGACTTCATCACGCCGTCCGAGCTGTTTTACATACGAAGTCATTTCTCCACGCCGGAGTTGGATCCGCTCGCCTATCGGCTATCGATAAGCGGCGCCGTGCGGAACGAGCTAAGCCTGAGCTACGCCGATATCCGCGCCATGCCTTCACGGACCTGCGTCGCCACGCTGGAATGCGCCGGCAACAGCCGGGTATTCATGGTGCCGCCGGTGCCGGGCGCACAATGGGTGGTGCTCGAAGGCGCCGATCGCGGCGTGCCGAAGGAAGAGCCAAAGCCCCCGGGTCCGATCTCTTATGCCCGCAGTATCCCGAGGACGAAGGCGATGGAGTCCAATGTGTTGATCGCCTACCAGATGAACGGACGGGATCTGACGCCCGATCATGGCTATCCGCTGCGCGCCATCGTGCCGGGGCATTACGGCATGGCGTCGGTCAAGTGGCTGACCGACATCGTTGCGACCACGCAGCCGTTTCAGGGCTACTGGCAGACGTCTGACTACGGCTATTGGGACGATTCCGAGGGGACACCTGTGCGCCGGCCGCTCGCCGAGATGAAACTGAAGTCGCAGATCGCACGCCCCCGCGTCTACGAGATGCTCGAACCCAATCGCCCCTACACCATTTTCGGCGCCGCTTGGGCCGGGGATACCGAAGTCACCGAGATCTGGATCAGCCTCGACGCCGGCGGATCGTGGGTGAAGGGCGATTTCGTCGACCCGATAAGCCGCCACGCATGGCGCCGCTGGAAATACGATTGGATCACGCCGGCACAACCGGGCCGTTATACGCTGTTGGCGCGTGCGAGGGGAGTAAACCAACGTGCCCAGCCAGACGGCCACAATCCAAACTTCGGCAGCTATGTGATCGATCACCCGCTGCCGATTGAGGTCTTTGTAGCTGCGCTTTGAACTGCGGCGTACGCCGCTCCGCAAACGGACAATGCTTCTTTCAGCAAAAATCCGCGCATCGCGTTCGGCGTCTGATATGAGGCGACAAATGCAACCGGTGGGTCCGGGTGCGAAGGCGCGCCGGACCCATGTCCGGTCCTGGCACAATGCGAAGTGCCGCGACGCACGCGCTGCCTCAACCGCGAAATTGCGGTCCGCGAAGGCACGCAGGTCGACGATGGGCTCCTCGGAAGTGAACACGCGCCAGAAGAAGGCGATCGCGGAGAGGGCCCGAAGCCCAGGCGAAGACCGCGCACCGCAGCTGAGGATGAACTTGCTTACCGCTTCGTCCCGATCGGATAGATCAGCGATTGATCGTCGATATCCTGAACGGGGAGTTTACGCCTGCCATCGTATGGAACTCCTCCAACGACGGCATGGCGGCCGTCGATAGTTCTATCGAAGGCGCTCGCGGCGACAGCATGGAGGTTGCAACGACGATCAAGGTGATAGCCGCAAAAGCAGACGTCAGCAGGCGCATCGTGGGACCTCTCTGTTACCGCCTAAACTAGGTCGGCAATGCTATTGCGAGGTTCAACGTACTCTTGCAGTCGGTTCGGCGAACGCCAGCGCAGCGGATTGCTGCATGAAGTTGTCAAGAATGGCAGCGGCTCCCACAGCGATAACGACTGCGGTCAAGCAAGCAACGGCAAAGGCGCGCATCTTCTTTCTCCTAATCCTCAAATCTGTAGCGAAGTCGTTAGGTTGCATTCGACAGACAAACACCGTGTTCAGGCCGAGCGAGAAAAGGCCTCCGCTTCGAGATCCACAAAGGTTCGCCCGAGCAAACCGACAGCTGAGTAGAAATCGGCCGCTTCAGCGTGTTCGAGGTCGATAAAAAGGCGTCTGATCCATGGCGAGAGGTGCTCTCGAAAGAACTCACGCTCGGCGCCAGCCGGCGCTGGCATGCTGCCGTCGGCAAGGCCTGCCATGACTTCACAAAGAATTGCGGCGTGATCCTCAGGTTCCGAGCGCTCGGGTGCTATCTCGATACCGAAACCTTGAAGCGTTTCCCGCAGTCGCGCGAGCGGGCGTCCATATAGCGTCCCCGCCAAATAATGAGACGAATAGGGTAAGAGCGAGCCCTCTCGGAGGCCGGCAAACAGGGCAAAATATTCACTCGCCGTCGTTTCTTCACTCACTCGCACGGCGGCCTCGCGAACGGCGCCATGCGCCAGTCCGAGTGGGCTCGC
>WNFP01003762.1_pt1 | contig 12219 bp, 12 predicted proteins | sample 5400201 | NCBI WGS metagenome assembly WNFP01 (sample SAMN13153355, study PRJNA577476) | soil metagenome | isolation source: 115 cm saprolite under Madrone tree | place: USA:California | collected 2016-06-14
CCAAGAAGACTACCCGTTGATCGGGTGGCGGCCCCTGACGGTTGAATGCCTGCCGTAAATCTCGATTGACATGGTTTTTTGAGAGCCTCCCTCCTGTCGGACTCACGAAGACTGACGCTTTAAGGTCAGCCTTGAATTGGGCGATCCGCTTTTCTGCCCTCGCACGTCGTTTTCGTAGCGGCTCGTCCGAGCGGGCGATCTCTACGATTTCGCTGAACACCTCATGGGCGATGATGCTGGCCATGGCGCCGCTTCACTACCACCCGAATTGCCCATGGGGAGCGTAGCACGGGCCCGGTGCCCTCTGAGGCTAGACACTAGCCGAATCGGCCACCTCTACCGCCCGAGTGGGCGAAACAACTCTGTTACCCCAACCGTTACCCCAGCGTGGATATTTGTCTTTATTGGATTGGGATAGGTGACTAAGCCATTGACATAACTGGCGCGCCCGGCAGGACTCGAACCTGCGACCTGCCGCTTAGAAGGCGGCTGCTCTATCCGCTGAGCTACGGGCGCCCCACGCCGGGCGGCAGGATCAGTGCGTCCACCGGCCCACCCGGTCGTAGCGAAAATTGTCGGCATAGCTTTTCGGCCGGATCTTGCGCTGATGCGGCTCCTCCACGAGATACGGCAGGCCGTGTTTCTCGGCGAAGGCGATCGCCTCGGCTTTAGTATCGAAGGTCAGGCGCACCTGTGCGCGCGTATCCGTCGAACTTGTCCAGCCCATGAGCGGGTCGGCCACGCGCGGCGAGCCCGGTGCAAATTCCAGATGCCATTTGTCGGTGCCAGCATATCCGGATTGCATGGCCGTCTTGGCGGGTTGGAAGATACGAACCTGCATCGATTCTGCTCTCCGATATCTATCGAGATCCTTCGCCGGTGGTCGGGGCGACTGGATTCGAACCAGCGACATCCTGCTCCCAAAGCAGGCACTCTACCGGACTGAGCTACGCCCCGCGCCTTGCGCGACAAGGGTTTAACAGCCGGCGCCGATTTCCGCAACCAAAGGCCCCTTGAACTCCCCGCCGGCCAGGCCTACCGGCGGCGGGCCGGCGCTGTTCAGCCTTGCCGCCGGGCATGAGAGCCGTTAGATACAGGGGCCTTTTATTCCACCCTCGCTGCCGACCGATCGTCCTGGCGGCAAATCCCAAAACCGGAAAGGCGTCACACCACGTGCTTGAGATTCCCGGCAACCGCGCAGCTATGCTATTAATGGATCGAATTGCCAACGGGTTTGCCATGTTCTCCGTTTTACGCCGCCGTCGACGCGCCCCGGAGATAGCTGTTGGCGCACGCTACTTCCGGCGCGACACGCCCAACATCGTCTGGGAGGTCTACTCCCTCTTTATCGGCACCGATGGCATGGCCTATGCTGGCATTTTCTGCACCTCCGATACGACCCGTCGCAAGACCGTGTCGCAATCGGTGCTTGAACATGACGGGCAATATGCCCGGGTTTCGGAGGAGTAGCACTTGGCATCTCGCACGATCGACATCGACGACCGGCTATATGATTACCTGATCGCCCATTCGGTGCGCGATCTACCCGTGCTTGCCGAATTGCGGGCGGAAACCGCCAAGCATCCCAAGGCCGGCATGCAGATCTCCCCCGAGCAGGGCCAGTTCATGGCCCTGTTGGTCGAGTTGATCGGGGCCAAACGCACCATCGAGGTCGGAACATTCACCGGCTACAGCGCCCTGGTTGTGGCACTGGCGCTGCCGGCCGAGGGCCGTGTCATCGCCTGCGACGTCAGCGAGGAATTCACCGCCATGGCTCGCCGATATTGGGCCAAGGCCGGTATTGCCAACAAAATCGATCTGCGGCTGGCGCCGGCCAACGAGACGCTGGACAAGCTGCTGGCGGCCGGCGAGGCGGGCCGCTTCGATTTCGCCTTCATCGATGCCGATAAGGAAAACTACGTCGGCTACTACGAACGCTGCCTGAAGCTCGTTCGCGCCGGCGGCCTGATCGCCGTCGATAACGTGCTCTGGAGCGGCAAGGTGGCGGATCCCGCCGTCGACGGCAAGGATACCCGCGCCATCCGCGCCTTGAACGATCAGCTGAAGAGCGACCAGCGTGTCAGCTTGAGCATGGTGCCGATTGGCGACGGGCTGACGCTCGCCCGCAAGCGTTAAACGCTAATTCGGATTTCCCAAGGCCGCGGCGTGGACGACGTCGCCCGGCTTGATGCCGAGGCGAGCGGCCGTGCCGCCGTTCACTTCAAGCACGGCACGCACCTCGTCGACCGACGGAATGACGGCCGTCGACAGGGGTATCGTGCGTTCGACGATTCGGCGAATTTTCCCGTCCCCGGCGATGAACAGCATGTCCAGCGGTATCACCGTGTTTTTCATCCAGAACGCCACCTGCTGCTCGCTCGGATATACGAACAACATGCCGGCATCGGGCGCTAGGTTCTGGCGGAACATGAGTCCAACTTGCATCTGATCGGGTGTGGTGGCGAGTTCGACGTTGAACGTCTGGGCGCCTCGCCCGCTATCGATGGTCAGGCGGCTGAGTTCCGCCGCCCCTGCCCTCCCGAGCGTAACGATGAGCGCGAGAGCGCCCGTCAAAGTAAGCAATCGAAACATGGTGTGCCAGCCTAAGGATCGCGCCCGCGGCCGTAAACCGATTCCTGCGATCGGGTTCGGGGCGGTTCGGCCTTCGCCGGCAGCTTGACAAGCAAACGGCGCGCGCAAAGGCTGCCTGCTCTCTAGGGGACGAGGGGCATGAGCGGTCCAGCGGCGACAATCTTCGGTATCGACCCCTTCTGGCTGTCGAGCGCGCTGCTGTTCATCACCTATGGCGTACTGGTGATCGATCGCCTCAACCGTTCGATCGTGGCCTTGCTGGGCGGCGGCCTGATGATCGCCTGCGGACTTGTCGATCAGAACCAGGCCATCGCGGGTCAGGACTTCAATACGCTGGCGCTTCTGATCGGCATGATGCTGCTGGTCGCCATCGCCCGGCCCTCGGGAATGTTCCAATATCTTGCCTTCTGGTCGGTCCGCCGGGCTCGCGGCCGGCCCGATCTGTTGCTCGCACTGCTCGGCCTGGTTACTGCCGTCGTTTCTGCATTTCTCGACAACGTCACGACCGTCCTGCTGATCGTGCCGGTCACGCTGGTGATCGCCGGCGAACTGCGCCTGGACCCTTACCCCTTTCTTTTCAGCGAGATCTTCACCTCCAACATCGGCGGCACGGCGACCTTGATCGGCGATCCGCCGAATATCCTGATTGGCTCTGCGACCGGCCTTTCCTTCAATCAGTTCGTCTTTCACCTGGCCCCCGTCATCACCGCCGTTCTTCTGATTCAACTTTTCATCGGCCACCTGCTATGGGGCCGGCGGATGCGGATCGATCCGGCGGCGCAGGCCCGCGTGCTCGCCTTCAAGCCCGGCGACGCCATTGCCGACCGATCTCTGCTCGTCAAGAGCCTGATCGTTCTGGCACTGACGATCCTGGGGTTTGTCGCCGGCGATCGCCTCGGCTTCCGGCCCGGCAGCGTGGCCCTGGCCGGAGCCGCGATTCTGCTGCTTCTCGACAATTGGCATCGGCCGAACGAGGAGCAATCGCGCCGCATCCACGCAGTTTTCGGCGAGGTCGAGTGGATCACGATCTTCTTTTTCGTTGGCCTGTTCGTGGTCGTGGCGGGGGTCGAGCATGCCGGGGTCTTGGATTGGCTTGCGCGCGTGATTCTTCAGACGACTGGTGGCGAGCGGGCGCCGGCGGCCACGCTCATCCTCTGGGCCGCGGCGTTGCTTTCCGCCGTCATCGACAATATTCCCTTCGTCGCCACGATGATCCCGGTGATCAAGAGCATGGGGCCCAGCCTGGGGGGCGACAGCGCGCTGCAGCCCATTTGGTGGGCGCTCTCGCTGGGCGCCTGCCTGGGGGGCAACGGAACCTTGATCGGGGCCAGCGCGAATTTGACGGTCGCCGGAATCGCCGAACGCAACGGCATCCCGTTTGGCTTCATGACTTTCTTGAAGTTTGCCTTTCCCATGATGCTGGTCAGTATTGCCATCGCCATGCTCTATATTTATCTGCGCTATCTGCTCTGAAGGGGCATCCGACATGGACATGACAGGCGAGTTTCGCATTCCCGCCCCCCGCGAGGCGGTCTGGCAAGCGCTGAACGACCCCGAGATCCTGAAGCAATGCATCGCCGGCTGCGAGGAGTTGGAAAAGACCTCGGACACCGAGTTCGTCGCCAAGGTCACCGCCCGCGTCGGTCCGGTGAAGGCCAGCTTTACGGGCAAGGTGACGCTCAGCGATCTCGATCCCCCGAATGGTTACAAGATAACGGGCGAGGGCCAGGGCGGGGCTGCCGGCTTTGCCCGCGGCGGGGCGGAGGTGCACCTCGCGCCGGATGGCGAAGGAACCCTGTTGAAATACGCGGTCAGTGCCGCAATCGGCGGCAAGCTGGCGCAGATCGGCGCCCGGCTGATTGATGGCACGGCACGCAAGATGGCCAGCGATTTCTTCGCCAAATTCGCCGAAATCGTGGGCGCCGCCACGCCGCCCGTGCCCGTGCCCGCGAGCGGGACCGAGCCCACCCAACCGGCCGCGCCACTCATGCCGCCGGCGGCGTCGCCGGCCGAAGATACTGGCCCCGTATCGCCCAAGGGACTGAAACCGTGGGTCTGGGTCAGCGCGCTCATCCTGCTCGCACTGGCACTGCTGTTCTACTACGGCCGGGGTTGATCGCTACCCCGGCTTCATGTGGCGCAATCGCGGTTGAAACGTCCGGCGCCGAGCGATAGCCTGCAAGGTTCAAGATCAAAAAACGGGGTTCGGCTCGAGGCGGTCGACCCTCCTCAACAGGGAGTATGAAATGCCCACCGTTTCCATGACCGTGAACGGCAAGGCGGCCACCGGCAATGTCGAGGGCCGCACGCTGCTCGTCCAATTTCTGCGTGATCAAATGGGTCTGACGGGAACCCACATCGGGTGCGACACCAGCCAATGCGGCGCTTGCGTGGTGCATGTCGACGGCAAGTCGGTCAAATCCTGCACCCTGCTCGCCGTCCAGGCGAATGGGACCAAGGTGACCACCATCGAGGGCCTCGCCAGCAACGGCGAACTGCATCCCATGCAGGCCGCGTTCAAGGAGCATCACGGCCTGCAGTGCGGCTACTGTACCCCCGGCATGGTAATGAGCGCAGTCGATCTGGCGAGCCGCAATGGCGACCCGACCGAGCAGGAGGTGCGCGAATGGCTGGAGGGCAATATCTGCCGCTGCACCGGCTATCACAATATCGTCAAAGCGGTGCAAACAGGCGCCCGAGCGATGAGGAGATAGCACCATGACCGACACAGGCATCGGCGCCCCCGTCAGGCGCAAAGAAGACTTCCGCTTCCTGACCGGTCGCGGCAGCTATACCGACGATATCAACCGCCACGGCCAGACCTACGCCTATATCCTGCGCTCGCCTTACGCCTTCGCGAAGATCAAGAAAATCGATGCAAGCAGGGCCAAGAAGGCGCCCGGTGTGGTGATCGTCCTGACCGGCACCGATTACGCCGCCGACGGCAAGGGCGGCATTCCCTGCGGCTGGCAGATCCACAGCAAGGACGGCTCGGCCATGATCGAGCCACCGCATCCCCCGCTGGTGCCCGATTTCGTGCGCCATGTCGGCGACCAGGTCGCGCTCGTGGTTGCCGAAACGAAGGGCCAGGCCCGCGACGCGGCCGAATTGATCGATGTCGACTACGAAGAAATGAAACCGATCGTCGATACGGCGAGCGCGGCCAAGGCCGGCTCGGCCCAGGTCTGGCCGCAGGCGAAGGACAACACCTGCTACGATTGGCACCTGGGCGACAAGGCTGCGACCGACGCGGCCTTCGCCAAGGCCGCCCATATCACCAAAATCGATTTGGTGAACCAGCGGCTGATTCCCAATGCCATGGAGCCGCGTGCGGCCATCGCCGAATACGATCGGGCGACCGGCGACTACACGCTTTTCACCACCAGCCAGAATCCGCACGTGATCCGGCTGCTCATGGGCGCTTTCGTGCTTCAAATTCCGGAGAGCAAGTTGCGCGTGGTGGCGCCGGACGTCGGCGGCGGCTTCGGCTCCAAGATCTTCCACTATTCGGAAGAAGCGATTCTGACTTGGGCCGCCGGCAAGATCGGCCGGCCGATCAAATGGACTGCCGAACGCGGCGAATCCTTCATCTCCGACGCCCAAGGCCGCGACCATGTGAGCCATGCGGAACTCGCCATGGACAAGGATGGCAAGTTCCTGGGTCTCAGGGTCAGCACCATCGCCAATATGGGGGCGTATCTTTCGACATTCGCCCCCTGCGTGCCGACATATCTCTATGGCACCCTGCTGGCGGGCGTCTACGCGACCCCGGCGATCTACGTCGAGGTCCGCGCCGTATTCACCAACACGGTCCCCGTGGACGCCTATCGGGGCGCCGGCCGGCCGGAGGCGACGTTCCTGTTGGAACGCCTGGTCGAGAAAGCCGCCCGCGAGATGAAGATGGATCGCGCCGAATTGCGGCGGAAAAACTTCATACCCCGCGACGGCTTCCCCTATCAGACGCCGGTGGCCCTGCAATACGACAGCGGCGACTACCACAGCACGCAGGACATTGCCCTGAAGAACAGCGACTGGGCGGGCTTCGAAAAGCGGCGGGCGGAAGCGAAAAGCCGCGGCAAGCTGCGGGGCATCGGCATGTCGACGTATCTGGAAGCCTGCGGCATCGCGCCCTCGGCGGTCGTCGGTTCGCTGGGCGCCCGAGCGGGCCTTTATGAAACGGCCAATGTCCGAGTGCATCCGACAGGCTCAGTGACGGTGTTCACGGGGAGTCACAGCCATGGCCAGGGGCATGAGACGACCTTCGCCCAGATCGTCTCCTCCACGCTTGGCATCACCATGGAGAATATCGAGGTCGTCCATGGCGACACCAACAAGATCCCCTTCGGCATGGGCACATATGGTTCGCGTTCTTTAGCGGTCGGCGGATCGGCACTGGTCAAGTCGCTCGACAAAATCGTGACCAAGGCCAAGCGCATCGCCGCCCACCTGATGGAGGCTTCCGTGGCCGACGTCGAATTCAAGGACGGCGTTTTCAAGGTAGCTGGAACCGACAAGACCGTGCCTTTCGGCCAGGTCGCGCTCACCGCCTATGTGCCGCATAACTATCCGATCACCGAACTCGAGCCGGGTTTGGAAGAAACCTCGTTCTACGATCCCCTGAACTTCACCTATCCGGGCGGCTGCCATATCTGCGAGGTGGAAATCGATCCGGAGACGGGAGTCACCAAGCTGATAAACTTCACCGCCGTCGACGACGTCGGGCGCGTCATCAACCCGATGATCGTCGAGGGCCAGGTCCATGGCGGGCTCGCCCAAGGCATCGGTCAGGCCCTGTTCGAACGCGCGGTCTACGACAACACCAGCGGGCAGCTGCTCTCAGGCTCATACATGGATTACACCATGCCGCGGGCCGACGACCTCTGTTCGTTCACCGTGGAGACACACAACACGATGTGCACTCATAATCCCTTGGGCTCCAAAGGCGTGGGCGAAGTGGGCGCAATCGGCTCGACGCCGGCGGTCATCAATGCGGTGCTGGACGCCCTGTTGCCGCTGGGTGTCACCGACATCACCATGCCCGCCTCGCCCCATCGGGTGTGGCAGGCGATCCAGGCAGCCAAGCCGGCCAAGGCCGCCGAGTAAGGGAGGAAAAATCACATGCATGATTTCACTTATCACCGGCCGACAAACCTGGCGGATGCCGCCAAGGCCCTTGGCGGCGCCAGCGAGGCCAAGATCATCGCCGGCGGCATGACCCTGGTGCCGACGATGAAGCAGCGCCTGGCCAGCCCCTCCGATCTGATCGATCTTGCCGGCATTGCCGAACTCAAGGGCATCAAGCTCGAGGGCAGTACCGTCACGGTCGGCGCCATGACGACCCATGCCGAGGTGGCCGATTCCGCCGACGTCAAAAAGGCAATCCCTGCCCTGGCGGCGCTCGCCGAGGGCATCGGCGATCCGCAGGTGCGCCATCGCGGCACCATCGGCGGCTCGATCTCGAACAACGATCCGGCGGCGGACTATCCGGCCGCCATTCTCGGCCTCGATGCCACCATCGTCACCAATAAGCGCAAGATCAAAGCCGACGACTTCTTCAAAGGCATGTTCGAGACGGCGCTGGCCGGCGACGAGATCGTGACATCCGTCAGCTTCCCGAAGCCCGAGAAGGCCGGCTATGCCAAGTTCCCCAATCCGGCATCGCGCTACGCCATGGTGGGGGTGATGGTGGCCAAGACGGCAGGCGGCGTTCGCGTCGCCGTCACTGGCGCGGGACCCAGCGTCTTTCGTCAAAAGGACATGGAAAAGGCCCTGTCGGGCAGTTTCTCTGCCGATGCTCTGAAGGGCGTCACGGTGGATTCCAACGGGCTGAACAGCGACATCCACGGCGCCGCCGACTATCGTGCCCATCTTGTGGGCGTCATGGCGGGTCGCGCCGTCGCCGCCGCGAAGTGATCTGATCGCGTCGAACCAGGCGGGGATCGAGATCGATCCCCGCCTTTTTTGTTTGCAGATAGCCATGCCGAAATTCGCCGCCAATCTTTCCTTCCTGTTTCCCGAACTGAATTTTCTCGATCGCTTCGCCGCGGCCCGGGCGGCCGGATTCAAAGCCGTGGAATTCGCCTTCGCCTATGAGCATCCGGCAGCCGAGATCGCCGCGGCCGCCGCGGCGGCCAATGTGGAAATCGTGCTGATGAACCTGCCGCCGGGCGATTGGGGCGCGGGCGAGCGCGGGCTTGCGGCACTCACCGGCCGCGAGGGCGAGTTTCGCGCCTCCCTGGAGACGGCGCTCGCCTATGCGCAGGTCTGCGGCTGTCGCCAGCTTCATGCCATGGCCGGTGCCGGGACCGGCTGCCAGGAAGCCGCTTACATCGCCAACCTGCGCTACGCCGCCACCCGTCTGGCCCTGACCGGCATTCGCCCGTTGATCGAGCCGATCAACGATCGCGACATGCCCGGGTATTTCCTGACGCGGCCGGATCAGGCAGCGGCGCTCATCGAACGGGTGGGGATCGCCAACCTGTTCCTTCAACTCGACCTTTATCACTGCCAGGTCATGCGCGGCGATTTGGCTAGCCAAGTCGAAACCCATTTCCCCCTGATCCGTCACATCCAGATCGCCGGCAATCCGGGCCGACACGAACCCGATCTTGGGGGAGATCAATTATCCCTTCCTGTTCGCCCTGATCGACCGCCTGGGCTACGAGGGCTGGATCGGCTGCGAATATAGCCCGGTCGGCGATACCCGCACGGGGCTCGGCTGGCTTAAACCCTAGCTCCGACTGCAAATTCGGCGCCAAGGGCACTCACCGGCCGCCTTGCCGACGCGCTTGACGAATCTTTGGAACCAAACTAGAACAAGTAGAGAGTTTGGGTTTTGTTCTATTTATTTTAGCCTAGGGGACCACGGCTTCGGCCCCATCAAGGCGAGGGAGACAAGCCGATGCTGACCAAGAAACAACATGAGCTGCTGCTGTTCATCAACAAGCGGCTGGGCGACAGCGGCATCTGCCCTTCCTTCGACGAAATGAAGGAAGCCCTTGGCCTGAAGTCGAAATCCGGAGTTCATCGCCTGATCACCGGCCTGGAGGAGCGCGGTTTCATCCGCCGTCTGGCCCATCGCGCCCGCGCGCTCGAGGTTGCACGCCTGCCTGAGAACATGGTCCCGGCCGCGGCAGTTAAGGAATCGGCCTCGACGCGGCCGACCTTCGCCCCCAACGTCATCCGCGGGGATTTCGGCAATGCCCTTCCGGGCGCTGCCGTGGCGCAGCCGGCCGAAACCATTCAGCTTCCCCTCTATGGCCGGATCGCAGCCGGCACCCCCATCGAGGCGCTGCGCGATAACAGCCAGAGGATCGACATTCCGGCCGCCCTGCTGGGTCGTGGCGAACACTACGCCCTGGAGGTGGACGGCGATTCGATGGTCAACGCTGGCATCCTCGATGGCGATACGGTGGTGATCGAGCGCTGCGACACGGCGGAGAACGGCGCCATCGTGGTTGCCCTCATCGACAACAACGAAGTCACCCTGAAGCGCCTGCGCCGCAAGGGCGATTCGATCGCGCTGGAGCCGGCCAATCCCGCGTATGAGACACGCATCTTCGGCCCCGACAGGGTGAAGCTGCAGGGTCGCCTCGCCGGTTTGCTTCGGCGTTACTGATCGCTGGCGTCGAGCAAGGCCTCCGGGGGCAAGGGTGGCACCCAGGGGCGTTGGCCCTGCCCGTCGCGCACCGATTCGATCCTCAACCCATCGCCGTTTAGCCATATGGCGTGGCCGCCCTCGCGGGCCAGGCGCGCTGAATCGATCAGCGGCGCCCGGCAGGGGTCGGTGACCGGCACCAGCACGATGACCAGATCCGATTCCGCGCAGGCCGCCGCGAAGCCGCCCGCGCGCTGAAGGATCGCGACGGTTTGCCCGTTGGCGCGAAAGCGGCAGTCGCCATCGGTGCAGGTCAAACGCGGGTCCGCGCCATCGACGGCGGCAAGCCAGGAAATCCGCTCATCCTGGCCCATGCGGCGCAGCCATTCCGTCGCCGCGAAGCGATTGGCGCGCGAATTGGATAACCGCAACGAGCCGTCCGCCTCGGTGATCGCCACCAGCTTGGCATCTTCAGACACCAGAATATCCGGTGCGCGAACGAACAGGATCGTCGCCAGACCCGCCGCGATGCCAACGACGCCGAAATATCGCCAACGCCGGCGCCACAAGCAAAGCCAAAGCCCGCCGAGGCTGACCAGCGTGAGCCCCAAGGGCGGCATCGCCGGTACGAGAGAGACGGCCCCCGGCCAATTCGCCACGGTCCGGGCGGTCCAGAGGATGGCTGATATGCCCCAACCCGCCGGCTCCAGCGCCCAGCTCTCGAGCCCGAAGGGCGTGAGGAGCAGCGAGAGGATCAGCCAGGGCATGACCCAAAATCCGGTGATCGGCACCGCCAACATATTGGCGATCACGCCGTAACCGGTTACACGATTGAAATGGTAGATGCCAAAGGCCGCGGTTGCCAACGTGGCGACCACGCTGCTCAAGGCCAGGTCGAACAGCCAGCGCAGGCTGCGACGCGCGGGGCCGTTCTCGCGCGCCCGGCGTGGGCTCACCTCCTCCCATACCGCCGTCAGCGCGACGATGGCGGCGAATGAGAGTTGAAAGCTGGGGCCGATGAGGCTGTCGGGCCAGAGCAGAAGCACGACCGCCGCCCATTTCTTGATCGGCCAGCGCAGCGCGATGGCGGGCACCAAGGCCAGGCCGGCGCGAGTCAAAAAGAACAGGATGCCCACCGCAAGCCCGATATGCAGGCCCGAAACCGACAGAAGATGGGCAAGACCCGAGTTGCGCATTGCGAGTTGCGATAGGGTCTATCCAGGTCACGGCCGGTCATTCCCAGTCACTACCGGTCACGCGGAATCCCGCGCAATCCCGGGACTTTCGAGGCCAGAGGAGAGGAAACTGAGGCACATCGTAAGGGTCATAGCCGAGGCCATTACAGCCCCTAACCGCCCCCAACGCCGAATCACTACCGCCCCCAGAGGTCAGAACGAGATTCCAATGATCACCGAGAAGCAAGTCCAGAAAGTCATCAAAGAAGCGACCGCGAGCGGCAAACGCTACATGGAGTTACGAGACCCAGGCGACCGCGGCGCCGGGCGCCTGATCCTCATCATCAAGCCGAGAGTCGGCAAGGTGGCGGCCGAGTGGTACGCGGTATTTTACCTCCTCGAAAAGCGACGTAAAACCAAGCTCGGCTCCTATCCAACCATGACCATCGCCGAGGCCCGTAGAAAGTTTCATGCCGAATGCGTGCCAGCGATACTGGCAGGTGAGGCGCCAGGGTCCGCGAGGCGCCGGCAAGCGTCGGCAGGAACTGTCGCGGAGCTTTTCTCCGCGTATGTCGATAATCTCCGACGGGATGAAAAACGATCGGCCGATCTCGCAGACGACTATCTACTTTCGCCGACGTCTGGGGCGGCGAAGTCCATCGGCGCCGATCGGCTGGCCGCCGAAGTAACGCCCGCCGATATCGTGCCCCATTTGGCAAATATTCACTCGCGGGGAGCCCGGGCCATGGCCAATATGGTTCGGTCGTATCTTTGCGCGGCTTTCAATTTCGGGCTAAAGGCTGAGCACGACTTTACAAAGGCCGACATTGGCGTCCGCTGGGGCCTCACGAGTAA